>WNFD01000277.1_pt1 | contig 80849 bp, 66 predicted proteins | sample 5400491 | NCBI WGS metagenome assembly WNFD01 (sample SAMN13153343, study PRJNA577476) | soil metagenome | isolation source: 120 cm saprolite under Douglas fir tree site 2 hole 2 replicate 2 | place: USA:California | collected 2015-04-18 | reverse complement strand
CAACTGAGCTATAGCCCCTCGGTCGTGAACCGCGTGCAAGCACGCGGAACGCAGACAGCTTACCGGCTTGCGAGCGTCCCGTGTCACCAGCCAGGCACCCGCCGGGCCGGTGGCCTGGCAAGCATCTCGGCGCTAGACCACTCGTTTCCCTGTCACGAGAGTGACCGTTAACTCTCGGGATGGACCCAGGGGGGTTCCGGCTTTCCGGGTATCGCGGTTGTGACCGCGACGATCGCGGTGACGATCAGGGCGATCAGGAGGGGATCGAAGATGCTGGCGTGAATGACGAGCGCGGCGCCGACGAGGGCTCCCCCGAGCATGGCGGTTACGGCGATCAAGCGACGCCCCGCCTTGGATCCCTTGCCGCCTGCGATGCTGCTGTCGGCGGCGAGGCCGGTGATGGTCAGGGTGAGCACGGTGGTGGTCAGGTCGGGTACCGCGAGCTTGCGGGCGGCGGCGTTCTGGATGCCCATCGAGAGGGCGAGGACGACGATCAGCGGGTAACGGTACGCGGCGGTGACCGGGTTACCGCTGAGCGCCGCCAGGACGACCGAGGCGGCGAAGAACGCTGTCTGCATGCTGGCGGCGGTGCTGAGTAGCCGGCCTCGGTGGTGGCTGAGCCGCGTGGCGATGCGACCGCCGACCAGGGCGCCGATGCCGAACGACGCGATGGCAGTCGCGGAGGCGGGGATAGAGAAGCCGGGCGCACCGACAAGGGCGAAGCCGAGGAGCACGACGTTGCCGGTCATGTTGGCGACAAAGACGTGCCCGAGGATCAGATAGCTGAAGGCGTCGACCAGGCCGGTGACCAGCGTCAGTGCTAGGAGCAGCGGGGGCAGGGGTCCCTGCCTGCCGTGCTTCTCTGGCACGATCGTCTGGCGGAGCTCTGTGCGGAAGGCGGTCATGTGGCACTCCTGGACTCAGGTCTATCGTGCCGCTTTCCCCAACGCGACGGCACTCAGCCGGTGGCGCGGGCCGCCTCGGCGATGACCCTGGCGACGGCACCCGGACGGGAGATCAGGGACAGGTGCCCGGCGTTGATCTCCGTGATGTGAGCGTTAGCGCGCTTGGACATGAACAGCTGCTCAGCGGGCGGGAGCACGCGGTCGGCCGTGCCGATGAGGGACCAGGAGGGGATCGTCTGCCAGGCGGGAACTCCGGACGGTGCCGCTGCCGCGCTGAAGGCCAGCGGACGCTGGGTGGCCGCCAGGACTGCGGCCTCGCTGGCCGACAGCCCGTTGGCGAAGCACTGGGCGAACCCGGGGTACGGCGAGTCCGGAGCGGTCTGGAGGTACAAGTCGACGTCTCCGGCCGGGGCTCCCGGGTAGGGCACGAAATTGAAGACCCTGGTCGGGTCTCCGGCCAGGCAGGACCCGGGCTGGGCGGCGGCGAGCTGCAACAGGGTCTCGCCCTGGGCGGGGATAAAGGCGTCCACATAGACGAGCGCCCTGACATTGGCGTTGCCGGAGGCCGCGTTGGTGATGACCGCCCCTCCGTAGGAGTGGCCGACCAGGATGACCGGCCCGGTGATGGTGGACAGGTAGTCGGCCAGGGTGGCGGAGTCGGACGCCAGGCCGCGCAGCGGGTCCGGCGGCGCGTCTACCGTGTAGCCGTCATGCTGCAGCCGCTCGATGACCCCGGCCCAGCTGGAGGCGTCGGCCCACGCGCCATGCTCGAGCACGATCGTGGGCCTGGGCCCCGGTTGTGCCGTGTGCGGCATGCCGCTCTGGGCCGAGGCCACCTGGCTGGCGGATATGAGCAGCCCGGCGGCGGCCAGGACAGCGGCGATCAGCAGGACACGAAGCCTTGCGATCCCTATGGCCCGGGTGAGGTTCATTCGGCCTTCCTTCCCTGAGAATGCCAAGCCGCAGTGGCCCGCTGACAGTGCGACGCTACGTACGCCGACCGTGGCCTCGCTTGAGTCGGATGACTGCACCGACGGGCAGGCGACTATGCGCGGCCGGGGATCCTGCGCTCCAGCACGCCCCGCAGCTCCGTCCTTGACGTGATCCCGAGCTTGGGGAAGGCCCGGTACAGGTGCGAGCTGACGGTGCGATGGGAGAGGTAAACCATCTGCGCGATCTCGCGGTTGCTCAGCCCTTCGGCGGCCATCTGGACGATCTGCAGTTCCTGCGGGGTGAGCTGATCCCGCGCCTCAGGCGTCCGCGGACGGCTCGTCTCCCCGGTCGCACGGAGCTGCTGGCGTGCCCGCTCGGACCACGGGATCACGCCGAGGGCATCGAATGCCTCCCGGGCGGAGCGCAGGGGTGCCCTGGACGCCGCGTCATGCCGCTGCTGGTGAAGCCACTCCCCGTGGGCAAGCTGCACCCGTGCCCGCAAGAAGGGCCACGCGCTCATGTCCGACTGCAGCGCGGCATCGAAAAGCGCGCCCGTGCCGGCCCCCTTGGCCAGCAGTGCTCGGGCGTAGCGCAGGCCGGCATGCAGCGCCGGCGACGGGGTCTGCAGGGCCGCTGTTTCCATCTCGTCCACGAAGACGCGGATGCTTTCCGGGTCGCCGCTGCGGCGCGCGGCTTCCGCAAGATCGCCGACCGTGAAGCACCTGACCGCGACGTGATAGGCCGGATCGGCAGGATCGTGGATACGCCGCAGGTGCCCGAGAGCGTCAGCGGGCCGACCGCCGCCGAGTGCCGCGAGACCACGGGCGAGCTGCACGGCAGCCAGCACGGCGCTGGCGCCGATCGGCACGCTCACCCGCTCGGCCTCGCCGGCCAGCGCCCCTGCGGCCTCCTGGTCGCCGCGCAGCGCGGCAAGCAACGCCTGGACAGCCTGAGCCGTTGCCATGACCAGCGGCTGGTTCGTCTCCTGCGCAAGCTGACGCGCTTCCTCGGCGGCCGGGATCGCCGCGCCAAGGTCGGTGAGATGCGCGGCGCTCCACGACTGCAGTGCGAGCGCTCGCGCGAGGAGGCCGAGCCTGCCCTGGGCGCGCAGCGCGGCGGCCGAGGCCGCGAGAGACCCTGCGGCTATGTCGAACGCGCCCACCGCCATCGCGGCGTTGCCGATGAGCCGGGCGCCCCCCGCGTCGGCTCCCGCGGCGGGTACGAGCCGGGACAGGCGGTCGATGACGGCCGCGCCGCGCCCGATCGGAGCCGCGAACGCGAGGATCGCCAGCAGCCGTGGGTCGCTCTTGTCCACGTCCACCCGCTCGGCTGTGTCGACGACGCGGTCGCGTACCAGCTGCCCTGGGTCGGCCCACCAGCACCGCAGGGCCGCGCCGTAGAGGAAGTTGAGCGCGAGATCGCTGTCGCCGTCAGCGCCTGCGCTGGCCGCGATCGCGGCCAGCGAAAGCGCCTTCGAAGCATCTCCAGGGATGCCGTCCGCGAAGCTCTCCCTGATCCACTCCACCCGCGCTCGCTCCCGGGGCCGGAGATCGAGAGGCTCGGCTTCGCCGAGCAGCGCGAGGACAAGGTCTTGCCGGCCCAGCTCGAACGCCAGCTCGGCCGCGCGCAGCAGCCGCCCGACGCGGCGCCGGCCATCGCTGAGCCTGGCCGCGCGCTGGAGCGCCGACACGGCCACGACCGTCCCCCCGCGCCGCTGCGCCCGCACCGCGGCCGCATCCAGCTCGCAGGCCACCCCCTCGTCCGGCCCGATGATCGATGCCGCCCGGTGCCATACGCGGCGCTCAGGCTGGCTGCTGAGGACATCAGCCAGCGCGGCGTGCGCCGCGTGCCGCTGCGACATGCTCGCCTCCTGGCGGATAGCCGCGCGCATCAGCGGGTGGCGGAACCGGAACTCCCTGTCGTCGATCTCCACCAGCCGCGCGGAGACAGCGGGGGCCAGCACATCAACGGTCAATCCCGCGCCCACCAGGAGCGCGGCCGCGCCCAGCGCCTCGCTGAGCAGCGCGCTGTCGTTCACGGCTGCCACCAGCAGCGCTGTGCGCGTCGCGGCGGGCAGGTCAGACACTCGTGCCGCAAACGCCCGCTCCAGGCGCGTCGTGAGCGGCAGCCACGCGGGCAGCCTCGCCCCGTTGCCGAAGTGCACCAGCGAAGCCGACAATTCCACCAGCGCAAGAGGATTGCCTGCCGCCTCGTCCAGCAATCGCTCGCGCACCGCTGCCGGAAGGCCAGGAGCCCGGCTGTCCAGCAGCGCCGCTGCCACCGGCGCGGGCAGCGCCTCGAGGTGCAGGGCCGACAGCCCGGCGTCGTCGAAAGGGCTCTCGAAGCCGTCACGGACCGCGGCGACCAGCAGGATCGGCTCGAACTCCAGGCGTCTTGCGACGAACGCCAGCACCTCACACGTGGAGCGATCGAGCCAGTGAGCATCCTCCGCGACAACGAGGACCGGGGCTCGCGCCGCGCTTTCAGCCAGCAGATCCAGCGCGGCAAGCGCCGTCAGGAACAGATCGGGAGCGGCCGCATCGGTCAGGCCGAACGCTGCCAGCATCGCGTCGCGCTGCGGCGCGGCCAGCCCGTCCTTCTGGCCGAGGACAGGCCGCAGGAGCTGGTGCAGCCCGGCGAAAGGCAGCTGCGCCTCCGATTGCACCCCCGTGGCCGTGAGAACCAGCATTCCGCGACCCTTCGCGCCCGCGCTGGCCTCCCCAAGCAGCGCTGACTTTCCCACGCCGGGTCCCCCGCTCACTACCAGCGAGCCGCCGTGCTCGTGAACGTGATCAAACAGATCGTCAAGCACCCGCGTCTCGGATTCGCGTCCGAGCAACGAGGTGACTTCCGACATCGCCCGATCCATCCGATATAAGCCCGAGGCCCCATCGTCACACGCACGCGCGCCCCGGTCCAGACGAGCAAATTAAAGACCAGTATTCCGAACGGGAGCGGGGTGGCAGTCCTCCGTACCGTCCGTCGTCTCCGGCGAGCACCGGCCCGGTCCACGGGGGAAGCAGTCACCTGACTGAAGCGATCCCGCGCGCTGCTGCCTTACGTTCATCACGTGCCCTATCCGCGATGCGGGAACTCGTGATGAGCCCCGCCGAGGTCTTCAGGAACGGGACGCCTGGAAGACGACGCCAAGCTGGCTACCTGATCGCGGCTGCCGACCAGGTGATCCACCCGCGCCCAAGGAGGAACCCTCATGTCCGCCGATAGGCCCGCCCGCACGACGATCACCGAGCACGAAGCCGGGCAGGTAGAGCGCGCGAACGCCTCCGGGCTCACCCCGGTGGTGTTCGTCCACGGCCTATGGCTGCTGCCAAGCAGCTGGGACCGCTGGGCGGCACACTTCGAGACCGCCGGCTACGTGGCGCTGACGCCAGGATGGCCAGACGACGCCGAGACAGTGACCGAGGCCAACGCCCATCCCGAGGCGTTCGCGCACAAGTCGATCGGTCAGGTCGCCGACCACTTCGCCGCGATCGCGGGCTCCCTGGCCAGGAAGCCCGCCATCATCGGCCACTCGTTCGGCGGCCTGCTGGCGCAGATCCTCGCCGGGCGCGGCCTGGCGGCCGTCTCCGTTGCGATCGACCCGGCACCGTTCCGGGGCGTGCTGCCGCTGCCCATCTCGGCGCTGAGGTCAGCGTCGCCCGCGCTCAGCAACCCGGCCAACCGGCACCGCGCGGTACCGCTGACCTACGACCAGTTCCGCTACGCCTTCGCCAACGCGGTCAGCGAGGAGGAGGCGAAGGAGCTGTACGAGACGTTCGCGGTGCCCGCGTCCGGCCTGCCGCTCTTCCAGGCCGCGGCCGCCAACCTCAACCCGTGGACCGAGGCGAAAGTCGACACAGCCAGCCCTGGCCGCGGGCCGCTGCTGCTCATCTCCGGCGAGCAGGACCACACGGTCCCTTGGGCGATCACAAACGCCTCCTACCAGCACCAGCAGCGCAACGAGAGCGTAACCGAGATCATCGAGATCCCCGGCCGCGGGCACGCGCTCACCATCGACAGCGGCTGGCGCGAGGTCGCCGACACAGCGCTCGCCTTCGTCAGGCGCTTCGCCCAGCCCCAGCCAAGGAAACCCTGATCAAGACAACCTGAGGACGCCGCGGCGTCCTCAGACCGTGGGGGTGTGACCGGCGAGGACCTGGAGAAGCAGGCCGGCGTCCGCGTTCCCGCCAGTGTGGATCACCGCCACCCGCCGGCCGGCCGCCCGGGAGCGCTCCGCGAGCAGCCCTGCCAGCTTGCCCGGGCTATTGCCCTCGGGGACGACGATCGTCACGTCGATCCCCGCAGCCCGCCCGGCGAAAGCCAGGCTCTGGCCGTGGTTGCCGCGGGTGGCGGACACGATCCCCTTCACCCCGGGCCGCCCGGCGCGCAGCCGCTCCGTATATACCAGGCCGCCGCGGACCTTGAACGCCCCGGTGGGGGTGTGGTTCTCGTGCTTCACCCAGACCTCGGCACCCACGTCGTCCGCGAGCAACGGCCACACATACTATGGAGAATGAGCATACAACCGGGCTGCAAGCAAATGATGCCCCGATCGCAGCCTAATCACTGCTTAGAGGCACTTGTTACTGCCAGAAGGAAATAGCATGAAGAATATTTTCTCCCTAGAGCCAGAAGTCATGCGCGAGTTCCCCGAAGCGCAGATTAGGTTCGTGGTCGCCCGGGGCCTGCGAAATTATTATCCATGGAAGCTCCTTGAAGACAGGCTATGCACCGTAGAGGAGAGAGTCTCCCAGGATAGCTGGCAACCATTCGATGAGACGCACCCTGCAATCATCTCATGGCACGACGCCTACCGTCGCTTCGGGACGAATCCACGCAGAAATCGTCCCAGCGTTGACGCCTTGAGTCGACGTCTTCGGCGAAGCGGCCGACTACCTCGGATAAATCCAGCGGTCGACGCCTATAACCTTATATCGGTAACACACGGAATTCCTGCTGGCGCCTTTGATGTGGCGCGGCTTGCAGGAGAGGTGTCTATCAGGTTCGCCAGGCCTGGCGACTCCTTCACGCCCCTCGGCGAGCCCGACCAGCAGGAGGAACCAACGCACGGCGAAGTAGTGTACGCACAGGGAAATCAAGTTCTGACCCGACACTGGAATCACCGGGATTCCGATGAAACAAAGGTTACCGAGGCAAGCAGTGATATCGTATTTATCCTGGAGCGCGTCTCAGAGGCGGCCGTCTCGTCGGATCAGATGGCGAAGGCTCAGCGGGCCCTTGCTAGCTTCATAGCGCCGCACTCGGATGACGTGGCGCTTGCGGTCATTGAGACCGCGACCCCAGTGGCTAACCTTGCCGAGGCGAATGCAACGACCTAGAATCAGATCCCGATTCTTTCGCCTTGGAGCAGCTGACGAGGGACGCCGCGCCCGACGTCCAACTGCCGCAGCGCCTCCGACCGGACGGCCCACGTCACCGGTGCCAACTACGTGATCGACGGCGGCCTGATCAAGACAACCTGAGGACACCGGGGCGGCACGGAGGCTGCCCGGCGGTTAGGGTCGGTCAGGTGAGCGCGCGGGCAGTCTTGGTGACCGGAGCGGCGCGGGGCATCGGCCGGGCGATCGCGCAGGCGTTCGCGGAGCAGGGCGACCGCGTCGCTGTCCACTATGCCCACTCGCCCGGCCCTGCCGCCGAAGTGCTGGCAGGGCTGCCTGGCGGCGGGCACACGGTGGTGCACGCCGACCTGGGTGACCCGCAGGCAGTGCGCCGGATGGTGGACGAGTCCTGCGAGGCGCTCGGCGGCCTGGACGTGCTGGTGAACAACGCCGGCATCTACACTCCGCACCCGATCACAGAGGTGTCGTACGAGCAGTGGCAGGCGGCCTGGCACGAGACCCTGGCGGTCAACCTCGTCGGCGCGGCGAACGTGACCTGGTGCGCCGTGCAGCACATGATCCCCGGGGGCGGCGGGCACATCGTCAACGTTTCCTCTCGCGGCGCTTTCCGCGGCGAGCCAGGCCAGCCCGCCTACGGGGCGAGCAAGGCAGGGCTGAACGCGTTCGGCCAGTCGCTGGCGCGGGCCCTGGCCCCGCACGGCATCGCGGTCGCCACCGTGGCACCGGGCTATGTGGACACCGACATGGCGGCCGCGTACCTCGCGGGCCCGCAGGGTGATCGGATCCGCGCGCAAAGCCCGTTCGCGCGCGTCGCCCGTCCCGACGAGATCGCCGCGGCGGTGCTCTACCTGGCATCCCCGCAGGCCGGCTGGGCAAGTGGCGCCATCCTCGACCTCAACGGCGCCTCCTACCTGCGGTCCTAGCCACGGGCCACAGGACAGTCCTGCCGGTACCGTCGCCCAGATCCGGATATTTCATGATCTAGTCCAGGCAGGCTGGCAGCCAGTCTCATGATCGTGGTGGTTTCTCAGTCACAGTGACTGAGAAACCACCACGATCATGGAACGCCGGCTCCCCCCGGGCCAGCACTATGGCGGCCCTGGGCAGTCACGACGCTCCCGTTCGGCATAGTGTTCTTCGTGATGCCGGGCGGGAGCTGCGGTGACTACGCCGGCCGGCGCCTGGGCCTGGGCGGCAGGAAGGTCGCGGCCCGGCCCACGGCGGCTTTCAGCTCTGCCGCCCACAGCTCCGTCCCGGCCTGGCTGATCGTCCAGCCTAGCGTCGCGCCCGTGCCCTTGACCGCAAGCCCGAGCGCGGCGACCGCCGATACAAGCACCGCGGCGACCCGGTCCGTGCCGGCCGGGGCGTAGGTGACCGCCGCCCAGATGGCAACCCCGAGCCCGGCGAGGACACCAGCGATGACGGGAAACCACTTCCACAGGAAGTGCCAGGCGATCTGCCGGCAGCGGCGCAGCAGGAGCGCTCCGGCCTGCACATAGTCACCCGAGTTGACCATGTGCATCGGGTCCTTCTCGCCCGACAGCAGCCGCCGCCATACCTCGCCCTGGTGGTGCAGCGCCCGGATCACCGGCTCGCCGAACCGCGCCGGATCAGGCTTGGCGTCCTTCTCCGGCTGCCCCGCCACCCAGTCCTGCCAGGCTCTCAGGGAGGAACTCACCGCCGCCGCCGCCCGCGGCGGGAAGAAGTGATCCAGGTCCTCCAGCCACCCGTAAGCATTGGCCAGGCGATACCGGTAGAACCGCTCTGCAAAGATCCCCGTGGCCCCGCTGCGCGGCAGCCAGACGGTATCAGCGAGCATCCGGCCGAGCCCGAACGCGGTGGCCAGCTCCGGCGCGTTCTCGGCCAGCCGGGCGCGGACGTCAAGGTACAGAGCCTGGATCTCGTGGCGGACCCCGTCCCGGTCATGGCCCGGGCTCGCGAGGACAGCCCGCACGCCAGCCGCCGTCGGCGGGCTCACCCCGAGCTTAGGCGTCAGCGCGGTGAGCACCGCGCCGGCCTGGCCGGCCAGCACCGCCGCCTTCTCGTACCCGGTCATCTGGCTGGCGCCGGGAAGATGGTCGGGCAGCGGCCGCGCCTGCGGGCCGTCCCCGGACGGTGCGGGCAGCTCATCGCTGTCGTACAGCTGCGCCAGCCGCCACCCCGCGATGAACGCCTCCGACACCGCCGCCGCCCGGGCGGCGGCCGCGTAATCCGGCGGGCTGGGAAACCTGCACTGCATAGACATACGCCCATGATGGACCAGACGGCAGGCAGTTCCGCGTCAATCGCCGGACAGCCGGGATCAGCGGTCGTCGCCGAGCACAGGCTCGGGCAGCGTGCCCGCATTGTGCTCGAGGAGCCGCCAGGCGCCCCGGCGCAGGCCGGCCACCGACCAGGCACAGTTCGCCAGCGGCCCGAGCGCGCCCCACAGCTCGTCCGGCAGCCCGAGCAGCCGCGACAGCCCGGTCCTGATCGCTGCCCCGTGACTCACCACCACCGCGAGCGCGCCAGCGGGCAGGCCGTCGGCTACCCGCTGAAGCACGCCGGCCACCCTCTCCCCTACGGCGGCAAGCGATTCGCCGTCGGGGGGTGCCCAGGCCGCGTGCTCGGCCGGGTACCGCTCGCGGATCTGCGCGTCGTTCAGCCCTTCCCACGCTCCGCCGTAGCGCTCACGCAGGTCCTTGTCCAGCGTCACGGTCAGGCCGCTGATCCGCGCGAGCGGGGCGGCTGTCGCGGTCGCCCGCCGCAAGTCGGACGAGATGATCGCGTCAGGGCGCAGCCCGGCCAGCAGCCGCGCGGCCCGCTCTGCCTGCGCCTCCCCGGTCGGGTCGAGCGGGATGTCGCTCTGGCCCTGGAAGCGCCCCTCGGCGTTCCACACGGTCTGGCCATGCCGCCACAGCACGAGGCGCGTAGCACCGCTCCCTCGCGCGGTCAGCGCTTCCGCCAGTCATCGGCCGCGTTCCTCGCGGGTCCTGCCGCGTTTCCCGCGGTGACAGGCTCGGGCAGCGGGATAACCGGGCAGTCTTTCCACAGCCGCTCGAGCGCGTAGTAGACCCGCTCGTCCGCGTGCTGCACATGAATGACGACCTCGAGGTAGTCGAGAAGCACCCAGCGGCCCTCTCGCTCCCCTTCGCGGCGCACCGGCCTGGCATCAGCCTGGCGGCGGAGCCTCTCCTCGATCTCGTCCACGATCGCCCGCACCTGACGGTCATTTGATGCCGAGCAGAGCAGGAACGCGTCGGTGATGACGAGCTGCTCGCTCACGTCGTAGGCGATGATGCCGGTGGCGAGCTTGTCGGCCGCGGCCAGCGCGGCGATCTCAACAAGCTCGACGGCCCTGGCGGTGGCGGTCACGTGTGCTGCTCGTCCTCCTCGTATGGATTGACTGCTTCTACCATCTCATGTCCCCACGCGGCGGAAGATATACCAGGCGTGCGGCCACGGACAGGCGCAGTCCAGGGTAACCCGGCTCAGGCCCGGCCCGGAACGGCATAAAGCTTGCGCTTCGCGATGTACTGGACGATGCCATCGGGCACCAGATACCAGATCGGCTTGCCCGCCCCGACCCGCTCACGGCACTCGGTGGACGAGATGGCGAGCGCGGGAATCTCGATCAGGCTCACCGCCCCGTCCGGCAGGCCATCGCCGGTCAGCCGGTGCCCGGGACGTGTGCAGCCCACGAAGTGCGCGAGGTGAAGCAGCTCGTCCACGTCCCGCCAGGACATCATCTTGGCCAGCGCGTCGGCCCCGGTGATAAAGAACAGCTCCGAGGCGCGCCCATGGATCTCGCGCAGGTCGCGCAGCGTGTCGATCGTGTACGTGGGCCCAGGCCGGTCGATGTCCACCCGGCTGACGGAGAACTGCGGGTTGGAGGCGGTCGCGATCACCGTCATCAGGTACCGGTCCTCCGCGGCGGAGACGGCGCGGTCTTCCTTCTGCCACGGCTCGCCGGTCGGCACGAACACGACCTCGTCGAGCGCGAAGTAATGGGTGACCTCGCTCGCCGCGACGAGGTGACCGTGGTGGATCGGGTCGAACGTGCCGCCCATCACGCCGATCCGGGGACCCTCAGCACTCATGACGCGACACTACTTGTATGGGTGCCATAGGCTGCCAGGTATGACCACTGTGCCGGACCGCGCGCGCGTCCGTCTCCCCGGAATCAGCTCCCGCGCCTACGAGCATCCCGCCGACCGCTCGGCCCTGGTGGCGATGCGCAAGCTCACCGGCTTCGACGTATTGTTCCGTCGTCTTGCCGGGCTGTTCAACGACCGGGCCCTGCGGCTGATGTTCCTTGCCAGCGCGGTGCGCGCGTCGGAACAGCAGTTCCCGCACATCCACGAGATGCTGCGCGACGGCGCCTACATCCTCGACCTGCCCACCGTGCCCGAGCTGTACATCTCCCAGAATCCCCTGATCAACGCGATGGCGCTCGGCTCTGACCGGCCGTTCATCGTGATCACCACCGGGATGGTCGACCTGTACGACGCCGAGGAGCTCAGGTGGGTGATCGGGCATGAGCTCGGGCACGTGCTGTCCGGGCACGCCGTCTACCGGACCATGCTCTTCCACCTGATCCGGCTGGCCGCCCGGATCGCCTGGATGCCGATCGGCTACATCGGGCTCCGCGCGATCATCTGGGGCCTCGAGGAGTGGTACCGCAAGTCCGAGCTGTCCTGCGACCGGGCCGGCCTGCTGGCGGGCCAGGACGTCGACGCGGGGCGGCGGGCGCTGATGAAGACGGCGGGCGGCGCACGGATGGCGGAGCTGAGCGCGGACGCCTTCCACGAGCAGGCACGCGAGTACGACGCCGTGCCTGACGTGCGGGAAGGGCTGCTCAAGCTGCTCCAGCTCCAGGGCACGACGCATCCGTTCGCGGTGGTGCGCTTCGCCGAGCTCGACCGCTGGGCGACCAGCGGGGACTACGAGCGCATCCTGTCCGGCGACTACCCGCGCAGGGATACCGACGGCGATGCCTCCGTGACCGAGGAGGTCAGGGCGGCGGCACGGTCCTACCAGGAGTCGTGGACCAGGACCGCCGACCCGTTGGTCGGGATGGTCCGCGGGGTCGCGGAGGGTGCGGTCGGTGCCGCGGAGAGCCTGTTCGGCAGGTTCGGCGGCGGCCGCCGCAACGGTGGTAACGAAGACTGACAAGCACCTTTATCCCGAACGGGAGCGCGATGGCGGTCCGAGGTGGCTCAGCCTGCTCGTCGGCCTGCGGCCGACTCGCCGGCCCCCGCAATTTATCCCGGGGGGACGACCCTTCGGGCCCCCCGGACCCCCCGGGATGACCGCGGAGCCTGCGCGGGTACCAGGATAACCAGGTCGTCCCTGTGGACGATCTCGCGCTCGTACTCGTGACCCCGTTCCCTGGCGAGCCACCTGGTGGACCGGCCCATCAGCCCGGGGATCTCCTCGGCATCGTAGTTCACCAGGCCCCGTGCGATGACCCGGCCGTCCTCGTCGCACAGGTCCACCGGATCACCCGCGTCGAACTCCCCCTCGACGCCGATGAGCCCGGCCGGGAGCAGCGAGGCCCGCCGCCCGACGATCGCGTCGACGGCCCCGCTGTCGAGCCGGAGCCTGCCGCGCCCGACGGCGGCATGAGCCAGCCAGAGCAGGCGCGCCGCGGGGCGCCTGCCGTTCGGCGCGAAATACGTGCCGACGGGCTCGCCGACGATTGCCGCTGCCGCCTGGGCCGCGCCGGCTACCACGGTGGGGATTCCCGCTCCCGTCGCGATCAGCGCCGACTCGACCTTCGTCACCATCCCCCCGGTGCCGGCTCCGCTGCCGCGGCCGAGCGCGACTCCCTCCAGGTCCGCGCGGCCGCGCACCTGGCTGATCTTGCGGGCCCCGCCGTCCTGACGCGGATCGCCGTCATAGAGCGCGTCCACATTCGACAGCAGGACGAGCGCGCCAGCCCTGACCACGTGCGCGACGAGGGCGGCGAGCCTGTCGTTGTCACCGAACCGGATCTCGTCCGTGGCGACCGTGTCGTTCTCGTTGACGACGGGCAGCACGCCGAGCTCGAGGAGCCTGTCGAGGGTCCGCTGCGCGTTCCTGTAGTGCGCGCGGCGCATCAGGTCGTCGGCGGTGAGCAGCACCTGGGCCGCGCGCACGTCGTGGCGCGCGAACGCGGCGGCGTACCTGGCGACGAGCAGTCCCTGGCCGACGCTCGCCGCGGCCTGCTGGGTGGCGAGATCGCGCGGGCGCCGGGGCAGGCCGAGCGGCGCGAGGCCAGCCGCGATCGCGCCCGACGAGACAAGCACGAACTGGACACCGTCGCGCCTGCGGCCGGTGAGCGCGTCGGCCAGGGCCGTGATGCGGTTGTCGTCGATTCCCCCGTCCGGCGTCGTGAGCGAGGACGACCCGACCTTGACCACGATCCTGCGCGCCGCCGAGATGTCTTGCCGTGGTTCCCCGATCACGGCGTCCGCTCTGTCCGCCGGGCTGGTCACTGTGACAGTCGCCTGTCGGTCCCCCGCCGGCCGAAGCCGCGCCCGGCCCCGGCCGTGGTGGCAGGGTCCCAGTCGAACACGACGGCGTCGCCGGGCTCGCCGATCAGCACCTCGGCGCCAGCCTGCGCGCCCGCCTCGGCGAGCGCCTGCTCCACACCAAGCCGGGCCAGCCGGTCGGCCAGGTACCCGACCGCCTCGTCATTGCTGAAATCGGTCTGCACCAGCCAGCGGCGGGGTTTCTCGCCGCTCACGAGGAAGCTGTTCTCCCCCGTCCTGACCACCGCGAAGCCGGGCGCGCCGACAGGTGCGGGCCTGATGACCTTCCGCGTGGGCTCTTGCCCTGGCTCAGCGGCACGTGCCGCGGCGACGAGCCCCGCCATGGCGAAGGAGAGGTCCCGCAGGCCCTCGGTCGTCGCGGCGGACACCTGGCAGACCGTGATGCCGCGCTCCGCGAGCCCGGCGCCCACCCGGCTGGCGAGCTCGCGGGCCTCCGGCACATCGATCTTGTTCAGCGCGACGATCCTCGGCCGGCCTGTCAGCCGCGCACCGGTCGCTGCTTCGTAGGCGGCCAGCTCCGCCTCGATGACCCGCAGATCGCTGAGGGGATCACGGCCTTCGTCCTCGACGGCGCAGTCGAGGACGTGCACAAGCGCCGAGCACCGCTCGACATGGCGGAGGAAGTCGAGCCCGAGGCCCTTGCCCTTGCTCGCGCCGGGGATGAGGCCTGGCACGTCGGCGACGACGAACTGCGTGTCGCCAGCCTCGACGACGCCGAGGTTGGGGATGAGCGTGGTGAACGGGTAGTCAGCGATCTTAGGCCGGGCGGCGGAAATCGCCGCGATCAGCGACGACTTCCCCGCGTTGGGGAATCCGACGAGCCCGATGTCGGCCACCGTCTTGAGCTCGAGCACGAGATCGCGCGCCGCACCGGGCTCGCCCCTGAGCGCGAAGCCTGGCGCCTTGCGCCGCGGCGACGCGAGCGCTGCATTGCCCAGCCCGCCGCGCCCGCCCTGGGCGGCGACGAACCTGGTCCCCGCGCCCACCAGATCGGCCAGCACCTCTCCGGCCTGAGTCTTCACGACGGTGCCGGTCGGCACGGGGAGCACGACGTCGGCGCCCTCCGCACCGCTGCGGTTGGACCCGGCACCCGGCCTGCCGTTGACCGCCTTGCGGATCGGGCGCCTGTGGTAGTCGAGTAGCGTGGCCGATCCCTGGCCGACTTCCAGGATCACGTCGCCGCCGCGACCGCCGTTACCGCCATCCGGGCCGCCGAGCGGCTTGAACTTCTCCCGGTGGATGGAGGCACAGCCGTGCCCGCCGTCCCCCGCCTTCACGTGCAGGACAACCTGGTCAGCGAACTCCGCCACGATGCACCTCCGCTCCATACGGCCAGCGGCGAGCAAGCGCGGCTTGCGAGCACACTAATCCCAGGTTATTGGCTTCAAGGTCACTCGGGATCGGGGATGACGTTGACGGCGCGACGCCCGCGGCGGGTGCCGAACTCCACCTTCCCGCCGACAAGGGCGAACAGGGTGTCATCCCCGCCCCGGCCGACGCCGAGCCCTGGGTGGAAGTGCGTGCCGTGCTGGCGCACCAGGATTTCCCCCGCGTTCACCCGCTGCCCGCCGTACCGCTTGACGCCGAGCCGCTTCGCCTTGGAGTCGCGGCCATTGCGGCTGGACGACGCGCCCTTCTTATGTGCCATCTCAGCCCCTCTTCCGCGTGGTCTCCGCGGCCTTCAGCGGAGTCTCGGTGGCGATGCCGGTGATCTTCACCTGGGTGTACCGCTGGCGGTGACCCAGGCGGCGCCGGTAGCCGGTCTTGTTCCTGTACTGGATCATATTGATCTTGGGGCCGACCGCCGCGCCGACGATCTCCGCGGTGACCTCGTAGCCGCCGAGCTCCGCCGGGTCGCTGACAACCTTGCCGTCGTCCACGACAAGCAGGACCGGCAGCGTCACGCTCGAGCCAACCTCACCGGGGAGCTTGTCGATGGTGAGGACGTCGTCTACCGACGCCTTCTCCTGCCTGCCGCCGCAGCGCACGATCGCGTACACCAGAGAACTCTCTCTTTCTCGTGCGTGCCCTGCCCGCGACTCGTGCCGAACGGGACTGGCCGAACGGGATCTATGTCGCTGCGGCCGGGCTCGCCTGCCCTTGCGCCCTGCATACGGACACTCGGAGGGACGCTTCAGTCTCGGGACACGTCCCGAGCGCCGACAACACAGATTACCAGAAGGAATCGGGCCGACCGCCCCGGCACCGCGCTCGCCCCGCTCCCCTGCGACGCCGATACCTGACTCAGAAGGTAGCCGCTGCCGCCTCGCCGGCTGACTCGGAGCTGGCCCCGTCGGAGCTAGCACTGTCGGAGCTGGCACCGTCGGAGCTGGCACCGTCGGCCGGCGGAGCGCTGTCGCCTGACTGGACGCCGCCGGCGGCCTGAGTGCTGTCGACCGGCTCGCTTGCCTCGGCGGATGACCTGGCGCCCCCATTGGACGGAGCGCCGCCATCCTGCTTCTCGGCGTCCCTGCGCCGCCGCCGGCGGCTGCCGCTGCCGCCGCCGCTGCTCGCAGCGGGCTGCACTTCGCCATTGAGCGTGTCATCCTGCTTCGGGACTTCCTTGTCCGCCCGGCGCCGAACACCGGACTGGGCGGGCTCGGACGGCTCGAGGGACACGTGCACGCCGCGCCCGTTACATGACTCACATGGCACGGAGAATGCTTCAAGCAGCCCGGACCCGACCCGCTTGCGGGTCATCTGTACCAGTCCGAGCGAGGTGACCTCGGCGACCTGATGCTTGGTCCGATCCCGCGAGAGGCATTCGAGTAGCCGCCTGAGCACGAGTTCCCTGTTGCTCTCGAGCACCATGTCGATGAAGTCGATGACGACGATGCCGCCAACATCGCGCAGGCGGAGCTGCCTGACGATCTCCTCCGCCGCTTCCAGGTTGTTGCGGGTGACCGTCTCCTCGAGGTTGCCGCCCTGGCCGGTGTACTTCCCGGTGTTGACGTCGATGACGGTCATCGCCTCTGTCCTGTCGATGACAAGCGAGCCGCCGCTCGGCAGCCACACCTTGCGCTCGAGCGCCTTGGTGAGCTGCTCGTCGATCCGGTACCCGGCGAACACATCACGCCGGTCCTGCCAGCGGGTCAGCCGGTCGGCCAGGTGCGGTGCCACGTAGCGGACATACTCGTCAACCGTGTCCCAGCTGTCATCACCAGCCACCACAAGCCGACTGAAATCCTCGTTGAAGACATCCCTGATCACCCTGATGGTCAGGTCAGGCTCGCTATAGAGCAGCTCAGGCGCGTTCGCCGTCTTCGCCTTGCGCTCGATGTTCTCCCACTGCGCGGCGAGCCTGGCGACGTCGCGGGCGAGTTCCTCCTCAGTGGCCCCCTCGGCCGCCGTGCGCACGATGACGCCGGCGTTCTCTGGCGTCACCTTCTTCAGCACCTGCTTGAGCCTGGTGCGCTCGGTATCGGGCAGCTTGCGGCTTATCCCGGTCATGGCCGCGCCGGGCACGTAGACGAGGTACCGGCCAGGCAGGCTCAGCTGGCTGGTCAGCCGGGCACCCTTGTGACCCACCGGATCCTTGGTGGCCTGAACGAGCACCGACTGCCCCGACTTGAGCGCCGACTCGATGCGCTTGGGCAGTCCCTCGAGCCCGCTCGCATCGAAGTTGACCTCGCCCGCGTAGAGAACGGCGTTGCGTCCCTTGCCGATGTCGACGAACGCCGCCTCCATCGACGGCAGCACGTTCTGCACCTTGCCGACGTAAACGTTGCCCACATAGGACTGGTGGCTAGCGCGGTCCACGTAGTGCTCGACCAGCACGCCATCCTCAAGCACGGCGATCTGGATGCGGTCGCCCTGCTGGCGGACAACCATGACCCGGTCCACTGCCTCGCGCCTGGCGAGGAACTCGGACTCGGTGATGATGGGCGGCCGTCGCCTTCCTGACTCGCGGCCCTCGCGCCGCCGCTGCTTCTTTGCCTCGAGCCGGGTGGACCCCTTGACACCCTGGACGTCGTCCCTTGTGGCGGCGTCCGTAGACGACGCGCGCGGCTCGCGCACGTGCACAACGGTGTTCGGCGGGTCATCGGGGGCCAGCTGGTCTGCTTCAGCCGCGCCGCGGCGGCGCTTGCGCCTGCGGCGCCGCGTGGACGCGTCATCGTCGGCGCCGTCCGCTTGCTCGCCGTCGCCAGCTGCCCCGTTGGCTAGCTCTGACTGCGCCGACGCCGACGTGTCCCCGCCAGCCGCCGACGTCGCATCGGCCGTCTCCGGCTCGTCGCCGCCATCGCCCCCGGCGCGGGTCCTCGCGCGGCTGCGTCCGCCCCTGCGCCTCCTGCGACGTCCACCCGAGCCCTCGTCATCGGCGTCCTGGTCGTCCGCCGACGCCTGAGCTGGCTCCTCGCCCGCGGCGTCCCCGGTGGTGCCCGGGGCAGCGTCTCCCGGGGCGGTACCCCCTGAGGCAGTACCTCCCGAGACAGTGCCGCCCGAGACAGTGCCGCCCGAGGATGGCCCGGACCCCGCTGGCCCGGACCCCGCTGACGCTGCACCCCCGGAGGACCTGCCGTGTCCGGTGCTCCGCCGCCGCGACGATGCGCGCTTGGCAGGCTCATCAGCGTCTGTCGTGGCCGTGTCTGGCTCGCCTCGCGCCCGTCCCGCGCCGTCGAAGCCTGAGTCGGCGGCCGGCGCGGGCGGTGGCTGGAAGATGATAGGAGGCGGCTGGGCAGTATTGGCCTGGGGCGGCGCCGCTTCGCGCCCCCCAGTACCCCCCGCGGGGGGTACAGTCTGGGACGGCGGCCCTTCGGCCCCCCCCGCACCCCCCGTTAGGGGCACGGAGCCATTGCCTCCTGGCTTATCACCTTCGGAATCTCTGTTGTACAGCTCGGTTTCGAGCATCCGGGCTTTCTCCCGTCAGGCTCCCGGGCGCGCGGGTCCGCGAAGGATCCGTCGCGCCGCGCGAGAGCACGTCGTGTCCGATCACCTGGGCGGTGCCAGCCTCGCTGGCGGCTACCGCGCCCAGATTCGTTGTTTGTTCAGGAGCGTCCGGCAATAGGACTGCCGGGTCCTGCCTTGCGGAGATCCTCAGGCCGTCGGGGTCCGGGCCATCGGAGAGTGGTCCCTCCGGGGCATGCCCGTCGCGGGGGGCCGGGAAGGCGCTGTCCCGGGAGGGACTGTGTCCCCCAAGGACGGCACCCTCAGCCACCGACTGGATCGCCTCTCTCCGTCGTGCCGGAGGCACGTCAGAAAGCACTGCTGACGCCCTGTCACCGGGCGCTTCATGGCCCTGCATCGCGCTTTGCCGCACGCCCAGACCGAGGCACCGCGGGTCCACAGTGTCCAGCAGTCCCTGCGCAAGCCGTGTCACCACCGGCGGTGACGACGGCGCGAAGCGCCCAGGAGTCTTCCCCCCCGGGAAAGCATCGCGGGCCCCGCCGAAATCGGCCGAAGACCGATGAGCAGCGCCGAGCGCCGTCAGCACGTCGTCAGGTCGTACGACGGGTGTCATATGCCGAACAACCATTCGGATTATCTCACACCCGGCAGGTTGTGCATCGTCGCCGCGCCGCTGGACCTCCAGCGAGATCACGGCTGCCCGCGCGTCAAACTGCCTGATGCCCTTGCCTGTCAGCCGCTCGACCTGCACATGATCGGCGGCAAGAAACTCCGTGATAGCCCACTCGATATCGTCCCGCGAGACCCCGACCACAACTGCCTGCCACTCGGACGCCTCAAAACTAGCCTGGAAGGACAGGCCCATCCCCGGGACAGCGCCCCCCGGGACAGCGCCTCCCGAGGATGGCCCGGACCCCGCTGGCCCGGACCCCGACGGGCCCGCGGTACCGGCGCCATCCGTGACTTCAATCACATCCATCCCGTCCGGAAGAGCGGCGTCCAGCCTGCCCTGCACGTCCTGAGGATCGCACGGGCTGGTCAGGGCCAGCTCCAGGTACTCAGCCTCGCTCGCCACTCCGGTCGGGACACCGCCCGCATACGAAATCTTCGGGTGCGGGTTAAACCCTGCTGAATAGGCGACAGGCAGTCGGGCGCTGCGCACTCCCCGCTCAACGACACGTGCGACGTCCCTGTGGCTGGCAAAGCGCATCTTGCCACGCTTAGCGTACCTGACCCGCAGGTGCTGCACGGCAGGCGCAGGGGCCGGCCCCCCCGGAACAGGTCTGGCCACGCTAGGCTCCGCCCTTGCCATGGGTGGTGCCGACCACGGGCAGCAACCGCGCGCCGGTAGGCCCGGTCTGGATGTCTGTTCCCATCGCCGGGCACACCCCGCACTCGTAGCACGGGGTCCACCTGCAGTCCTCGACCTCTGCCGGGCCCGCCGGGTCGACAGCGTCCTGCCAGTCCTGCCATAGCCAGTCGCGGTCGAGGCCGACATCGAGGTGATCCCACGGCAGGACCTCGGTGTACTCGCGCTCACGAGTGGTGTACCACGCGAGGTCCACGGGCTCTCCCGCCAGCGCCTCCGCGGCGCACCGTGCCCAGCGCTCGAAAGAGAAGTGCTCGCTCCAGCCGTCGAAGCGCGCACCGTCCTCCCAGGCCGCCATGATCACCTTGGCGACCCTGCGGTCACCGCGCGACAGCAGGCCCTCGATGATCGACGGCTTGCCGTCGTGATACCGGTAACCCACCGCCCGCCCGTAGCCAGGATCCGAGCGGAGCGCCCCGCCGAGCGCCCGCAGCCGGGCATCCACGGTTTCGTGGTCACATTGCGCCGCCCACTGGAACGGCGTATGCGGCTTGGGCACGAACCCGCCGATGGATACCGTGCACCGGATGTCGCGACGGCCTGTCGCCTCCCGCCCGGCCTTGATCACCTTGCGAGCCAGGCCGGCGATGGCGAGCACGTCATCGTCGGTCTCGGTCGGCAGCCCGCACATGAAGTAGAGCTTGACCTGCCGCCAGCCGCTGGAGTAAGCGGTCGTCACGGTCCTGATCAAGTCCTCTTCCCTGACCATCTTGTTGATGACCTTGCGAATCCGGTCGGAGCCGCCCTCTGGCGCGAACGTCAGCCCGGATCGCCGGCCGTTCCTGCTGAGCTCGTTGGCGAGCGTCACATTGAACGCGTCCACCCGGGTGGACGGCAGGGACAGGCCCGTGTTCGTCCCTTCGTACCTGTCGGCGAGGTCTTTCGCGATCTCGTTGATCTCGCTGTGGTCGGCGCTTGACAGCGAGAGCAGCCCCACCTCCTCGAACCCGCTGGCAGCGAGCCCGCGCTCGACCATCTCCCCGATCCCGGTGATGCTGCGCTCCCGCACCGGCCGGGTGATCATGCCTGCCTGGCAGAACCTGCAGCCCCGCGTGCAGCCACGGAAGATCTCCACGCTGTACCGCTCGTGCACCGTCTCGGCAATGGGGACGATGGGGCTGCGCGGATAGGGCCAGTCGTCCAGGTCCATCACCGTGTGCTTGGCGACCGTGAACGGCACGCCAGGGCGGTTCGGTGCGACCTTCTTGATCCGCCCGTCCGCCAGGTACTCCACATCGTAGAAACGCGGGACGTAGGCGCTTCCTTCCCTGGCAAGCCGCAGCAGCAGCCCATCCCGCCCGCCTGGGCGCCCTGAGTGCTTCCACTGCCGGATCAGATCGGTGATGGTCAGCACCGCCTGCTCGCCGTCGCCGAGCACGGCGGCATCGAGGAACTCGGCGATCGGTTCGGGGTTGAACGCGGCGTGGCCCCCGGCAAGCACGATCGGGTGCCGCTCATCCCTGTCCGCCGACCTGAGCGGGATCCCGGCAAGGTCGAGTACGGTCAGCAGGTTGGTGTAGCCAAGCTCGGTCGCGAAGCTCACTCCGAGCACGTCAAATTCCCCCACCGGCCGCTGCGCGTCGACCGTGAACTGGGGGATGCCGTGACTGCGCATGAGCGCCTCGAGATCAGGCCAGACGCTGTAGGTCCGCTCGGCCAGGACCCCGTCGCGGCCGTTCAGCACCTCGTACAGGATCTGGATACCCTGGTTCGGCAGGCCCACCTCGTAGGCGTCCGGGTAGAGCAGTGCCCACCGGACATCAGCGCCGTCCCAGTCCTTGACCACGGAGTTCCGCTCGCCGCCCACATACTGGACCGGTTTACGAACCCGCGGGAGAAGCGGCTCGATCCGGGAGTAAACCGATTCCACAGGCATGCTCTCAGCCTAGCGAGGCCAGGCGGCGCCGCAGCCGACCGGGACGGCACCACATAGGAAGAAAGGCATTTATTCCGAACGGGAACGCGATGACGCTCATGCGAACACCGTGTGCCTGCGGCGGACAGCCTGGAGCAGCCCGATCGCGATCATGTCGGCGAACATGGCTGAGCCGCCGTACGAGACGAACGGCAGCGGCAGCCCTGTGATCGGCATGATTCCGATGGTCATTCCGATGTTCACGAACGCCTGGAAGGCGAACCAGATCGCCACGCCTGAGGCGACAAGCATGCCGAACGGATCCTCCGCCCGGACGGCTATCCGCAACGCCCTGGTCAGCATGACCCCGAGCAGCACCACGATCGTGACGGTGCCGACGAAGCCGAGTTCCTCACCCGCCACGGTGAAAATGAAGTCGGTCTGCTGCGAGGGGACGAAGTTCCCGGCGACGAGCTGGCCGTGAAACAGGCCCTGTCCGAACATCCCGCCCGAGCCAATCGCGATCTTGGCCTGCGCGGCGTTGTAACCAGCTCCGGTCGGATCGGCGGTCTGGTGCGCGAACGAGGTGAACCGCTGCAGCTGGTAGGACTTGAGGAGGTGCATGCTCCAGGCCGCGGCGCCAGCCAGGACCGCGGTCGCGGCGAGACCGGCGAGCCACCGCAGGCGTATCCCCGATAGCGTGATCATGCCAAGCAGCATCGTCATGAGCACCATGGTCACGCCGAGTGCGGGCTCGAGCGCGACCAGGGCCACAAGCGGCGCGGCGCACGCGAGCACGAGCCCGGTGTCCCGGACCCGCGGGCGGCTGTCGCCGTCGCGAAGCTCGCCGAGGATCATCGCGGTCGTCAGCACGAGGGCGAGCTTCGCGAACTCCGACGGCTCGATCTGGAATCCCCCTGGCAGTGAGATCCACGCGTGCGCGCCGTTCACGGTAGTGCCGAGCGGACTGAGCACGCCGGCCAGGCCGAGCAGGGCGAGCACGTAGATGACGGGCGCGTACGCCCGCAGCAGCCGGTAGTCGAGCAAGCTGACCGCGACCATCAGGACGAGGCCGATCACAACGTTGAGTAGCTGCTTCTTCAGGTACGTTCTCGGGTCGCCGCCTGACTGCAGCAGCCCGGGCTGGGTGGCGGACCAGACGAGCAGCACGCCGACCGCGCTCAGCGCGAGCACAGCACCGAGCAGTATCCAGTCCATCCGCCGCAGCAGTGAGCCCCTGGCGAATGCGCGGGCAACCAGCGACCCGCGACCGGACCCGAGGGCACCCGGCCTGACGGTACCGTAGCCACGCGACCCGAGTCCCAGGCGCCTGTAGCCGGACCCCGTCCGGCCATAGCCCGCCCCGCCGAACCGCCCCAGGCTCATATCCGGCTGCCTCTCCGCCCCGCCTGCCCCGCCTGCCCGGCCATCAGGAGCCTCCGCTGTAGCCATGCGGGGCGATGATCGCGCCGGATGCGGAGAACGTGGGCAGGGAAGACGGGGGCTGGCCGGCGGGGAAAGCGGCCTTGTGGCCCTCCAGCCCGTAGATCCCATCCCAGATCTGCCGTGCGGCGGGCGCGGACACATCGGCGCCCTCGCCGGAATTCGGGATCATGACGACGACCACGTACTTCGGATCGTTCGCCGGGGCGAACGAGGCGAATACCGAGGTGGCCTGGTTTCCCGCGACCTCCGCGGTACCGGTCTTGGCGGCGATCTGCAGCTTGCTCAGCGGGAAACCGGCGAACGCACCCGCGGCGGTTCCCTGGCTCACCACGTCGACAAGCGAGTCCCTGATGTAGGCCAGCGTAGAACGCGAGACAGGCAGGTGGCCGGTCACCGGCGGCGTGATCCGCTGTGCCACCTTGCCGGATGGCGCGACAAGCGCCTCGCCGACCCTCGGGCTGTACAGGGTCCCGCCGTTCGCCAGGGCCGCGTACGCGCGGGCCAGCTGCAGCGGGGTGACCGTGACGTCACCCTGTCCGATGGACGCGTTAACCGCGTCGCCCGGCTCCCAGACGTTCCCGTACTTGCAGTTCTCTGCCTCGATCTGCTGGACATACGATCCGTTGGCGTTGCCGTACTTGCAGTCGTACTTCCTTGTCGCCTGCCAGTACTCCACCTTCCACTGCCGGTCAGGTACCACGCCGGTGGACTCCTCGGGCAGGTCGATCCCGGTGGGCCTGCCGAACCCCCAGGCCAGCTCCATGTTCTGCATCGGATCCTTGGGGTGGGCCAGCGGGTGCCCGTTCGGGCCCTCGTCCTTCTGCCACATCTGGTCGGCGATCTGGTAGAAGACCGTGTCGCAGGACATCACGAGCGCCTGGTGAAGGGTCATGTTCCCGAGATTCTGGGTCGTCCAGTTGTTGAAGGTGCGGCCGGCGACGGTGACGGCGCCCGGGCAGCTATACGACGCGTTGGGGTCATATCCGTCCTTGACGGCCGCCGCGGCCGAGGTGACCTTCCAGGTCGAGCCCGGCGCGTACTGGCCCTGGGTGGCCCGGTCCAGGATTGGCTCGCCCGAGCCGGAGCCGAAGAGGTAGCTGAACTCCCGCTGGGAGATGCCGCCGGTCCACACGCTCGGGTTGTAGCTGGGATAGCTGGCCATCGCCACCACCCTGCCACTCGTGGTCATCACTACCGCGGCGCCGGTCGTGGCCTGCGTGTTGCCTTCCGCCTGCGCTCTGCGTATCGCCTGGACAAGCGCGTTCTCCGCATCCGCCTGTACCTGCGCGTTGACGCTCGTGACCAGGCTGTCGCCGGCCAGGGCGGGGGTCTTGCTCACCGTCCCCGTGACATCGCCCGCGGCGTTGACGGACAGTACCTGGTTGCCTGCGCTGCCGCGGAGCCGCGCGTCGTACTGCTCCTCCAGGCCGGCCTGGCCCACGAGGTCCACGCCGGAGAATCCGGTCACGGGCAGATTGCGCTGCTTGATCTCCTGCGGGGTGATGGGCTGGAGGTACCCGAGCACCTGGGCAGCGCTGATGCCGTGCGGCGCCGGGTACGTGGTAACCGGCTCTACCTCCGCGGTCACTCCGGGGAACTGCGCATGCTGCTCCATGATCTGCAGTGCCATCTGGGCGGAGACGTCCTGCTTGACCGGGATTGGCTGATAGGGCGAACCCGACCAGCACGGCGCCGTGACGCTCGGGCTGCACAGCCGCACCTTCTCCTGCAGGAGCTTGTCTGGCATGCCGAGGAGCGCGGCGAGCCTGTGCAGCACCGCGGCGCCCCCGTCGCTGAGCCGCGACAGCTGCATCATGTCCACGGAGACCACGAGGGCCGTGCGGTTGTCCACCAGCGCGCTGCCGACATCATCGAGGACCTGCCCGCGGACCGCGGGCACGATCACGTCCCTTGTCTGGTTCTGGGCGGCGAGCTTCGCGTAGCCAGTTCCGCTCATCACCTGCAGGTACCAGAGCCGGCCGCCGAGCGCGATGAGCAGCGAGGCAACGACCAGATGCAGCACCACCAGACGGCGGCGCGAAGCCGAGACCATCAGTAACCTCCCGTCCGCTTGCCACCGATCCGCCATACCGTAGAACGCCCTCCGCGCAACCGGGCGACCGCGGATCGTCTGCCGCCGAGCGAGTGACTACGAAGCGGGCCGGCCCCGAGCTTCTTCCGAAATCGTGGCGATGCCAGGCGCGAGCGATAGGCCAGCCGCGAGCGCCCGGCGCCGACCGTGCCCTCGCCTTTGGCCCGACGCTCGCGCCTGGCCTGACGCTGGAATTTGGCCTGACGCTCGCGCCTGGCCGGACGCTCGCGCCTGGCCGGGCTGCCGGTGACCGAGCTTCCGCCCAGCGACCCGCCGCCGAACACCCCATCACCCCGACGGCCGCCGAACCGCACCCGCGCCGCCCCATTGCGGTTTCCCTGGCCGCCGCGGGCCGACCCGCCGCCGACGCCGTGACCCGGGCCGCCGAGCGGACTGCCGTGAAGATCGCCGCCGAAGCGCAGGCTTCTCAGCCCTCCGCGCCTGCCGTGGCCGCCGCGCTGGCCTGGGCGCTCGCGCGTGGGCTGGCTGGCAGCCGCCCGCCAGGTGGCTGACCTGCCGCCGTCGGCCCGGCCGTCCGGCCGCTGCGCGCTGAGACGCAGCCGTGGCGGTTGCGGGTGGCCTGGCGCTCGCCCCTGGACTCGCGCTCGCACCTGGGCCGCCTGCCGTAGCGTGACGGCTGCCGTGGCAGGAGTCGCGATGCCGAGCGCTCCCTGGCTCATCGCTCGCGCCTGGCGTGCCAGCTGCCCGACGGGCAGGGCGCCGTCGCGTGCCAGCCCGGCACTCGCCGCCCATCGTGTAGCCCGCACCACGGCATACAGAACGAACGGGCTGAGCAGCATGTCATAGACCGCCGATGGCGGCAGCACCTGCCGCATGGCGGACCAGGTGATCCGCGGATCGCCGAGGATTATGCCTATGACGGCATATAGCGCGGCACCGCCGACGGCGCCCCCGGCCGTCGCGGCCAGCGGGAACCACGCAGACCGGTCAAGCTCCCCGCTCAGCCGACCGCACAGGTAGCCGACCAGGCAGAACACCAGCGCGTACTGGCCGATCACGTGGCTGGCCGGCGGCGCGATGTCGAGCGCGAGGCCAGCCGCGAACCCTGCCCCCATCCCCGGGATGGGCCCGCCGGTGAGGGCCAGCGCGACGACCACGAGAAGCACCAGGTCAGGTGGGGCGCCCCCGGGCAGCGGCAGCCTGTTCAGCACGGTTAGCTGGATGATGAGCGCGATCGCGACGATCACGCACGATATCAGCGCTCGCCGCATTGTCAGCCCCCCGTTCCCGTCGGCGTTCCGGTGCCTGCCCGGGGGGACGACCCCCCAGGGCTCCCCGCGGCCGCCCCTCCGCTCGGCCGGGCTGTCACGGTGACGGTCACGGTAGGCGCCGGCCTCGGGCGCGGCGGGAGTACCGAGTCCCTCGGGTCCCTGCGGGGAGGGACCACCACGACGCCGACCACGCCGAGCGAGGCGAAGTCCACGAACGGCCGCACGAGCGCGAGCTTGGTGAGCGCGTCAGCCGAGCTTTGCACCTGGGTGATTACCCCGATAGGAACGCCCGACACGTAGGGCTGGCCGCCGACGGAGCCGAACGTGACGAGCCGCTCTCCCACCTGGAGGACCGTGTTCGCGTCGAACAACTGCAGCCGCAGGACACCGCCGCCAGGGAAGTTCTTCCCTGTGCCGGTCACCGCGCCGACCTGCCCGGTGCCGGCCAGGCGCGCGCCCACCACAGAGGACGCGTCCGTGTCGAGCAGGACGGTTGAGGTCTCAGAGCTCACCCGGGTCACCGTGCCGACCAGGCCGTCGCCGTTCAGCACGGTCTCGTCGGGCTTGATGCCGTCCTTGCTGCCGGCATCGAGCGTGATCGTGTCGTCGTAGTCCTGTCCGACCGCGATCACGTTGGCGGCCACGATCCGGTATCCGCCCCGGCCCGCCAGCTGTAGCAGCCTGCTTAGCTGCCCCTGCTGCGCCCTGCCCAGCTGCGCGCCGGCGAGCTGCGCACGGAGCTGATTGTTTTCCCGCTGCAGCGCCGCGATCTTGCCGTTAGCGGCCGGCGCATCCATGACGGCGCTGAAGAACCCGGCAACCGGCCTGGTCACATCGCCTACCACGCGCTCGACAGGCCCGAACACCCCCCCGCCGGCTCCGCCAAGCCCCGCTGGCGACGAGCCGCCATCGCGGAAGCTGATCGTGATCAGCGCGATGGCCGCGATCAGGAGCATGCTCAGGACCAGGCGCGTCCGCCGGGTGTCGTGCACTGGATCTCCTCGTTCCTCCCGCCCTTCACGCCGCTCCGCGGCCACCACTCATTGGCGCGGCCCGCTGAGCGGCCGCCCCGCCGCAGCGCTCGTTCCCTGTCAGCGCCGCTCTGGCACCAGCACCTGACGCAAGGTGTCGAAGTCCTCTACGCACTTACCCGTTCCGAGGACGACCGAGTCGAGCGGGTTGTCAGCCAGGTGCACGGGCATCCCGGTCTCTTCGCGGATCCTGTGATCGAGCCCGCGCAGCAGCGCCCCGCCGCCGGTCAGCGCGATCCCGCGGTCCATGACGTCACCCGCGAGCTCAGGCGGGCACTTGTCCAGCGTGGTCTTTACCGCGTCGATGACCAGGTTGACTGGCTCCTCGATCGCACGGCGGATCTCCGACGCTGAGATCACGATCGTCTTCGGCAGGCCGCTCACCAGGTCCCTGCCTCGGATCTCGGCGTGCGGCTCCTCGGCGGCAGGGAATGCCGACCCGAGCGCCATCTTGATCTCCTCGGAAGTGCGCTCGCCCAGCATCAGCGAGTATTCCTTCTTGGCGAAAGTGATGATCGCCTGGTCGAGCTCGTCCCCGCCGATACGGATCGACTGGGACGTCACGATGCCGCCGAGCGAGATCACCGCGACCTCCGTGGTGCCGCCGCCGATGTCCACCACCATGTTCCCTGTCGGCTCGTTGACGGGAAGCCCGGCGCCGATCGCGGCCGCCATGGGCTCCTCGATGATGTAGACGCGGCGGGCGCCTGCCTGGTGCCCCGCTTCCTTGACCGCGCTCTGCTCGACCCCGGTGATGCCGCTCGGCACGGCCACGACGATCCGCGGCTTGGCGAAGTGCCTGCGCCTGTGCACCTTCTGGATGAAGTAGCGCAGCATCCGCTCGGTGACGTCGAAGTCCGCGATCACCCCGTCCTTGAGCGGCCGGACCGCCACGATGTTGCCGGGCGTCCGGCCGATCATGCGTTTGGCCTCCACCCCCACGGCGACGATCTGGCCGTTGTTCGTGTTGAGCGCCACGACGGACGGCTCATTGAGCACGATCCCCCGGCCGCGTACATACACCAAAGTGTTCGCGGTCCCGAGGTCGATCGCCATATCGCGGCCGAGAAACCCCAGCGCGTTACTCATGAGGAACGAAAACCCTTCCGGTCCGGCCCTGTGGGTCTTTCGGTTGATCTAGGAAATACCGCGATCAGCGTCCGAACGCGGCCATGTGTCCTTCATAGAGCCCGGCTGCGAGGACTAAACGAGGGATGGAGAGAAGATCTTGATTTCAGGCTCGGCCGGGACCGCCGGGTCGCGTGTGACGCTGTCCCTTACGCCCAACGCGGCACCATCCCGGATCGTGCCCGTGGCTAGCTGTTCGATGCCACGGCCGGGTGCCCGATGTGCCGTGCTGGCTCTGGCAGTGCTGGCCTTGATTGGGACGACGGTGCGTTCAGGCAACGAAGCTCCTCCTCACGGACGGTGTGGACCGGCCGTTGCGACGGAAGATCACGGCAATTATCGGATGTCCTGAAGCTTACCCATGCCCATGGCCCGCCGCCGCGCCGCGCCGCGCCCTACCTGCGAGGAAAACACCAATGACGGCCACGGCGGCTGCCGCCGCGGCGGCAAGCTCCCAGGTACCTGCCGCGCTCACAAGCGCGGCACGGACAGCAGCCGGGCTCGAGGCGCGCCCGGCTAACCCCGGGTTCACCATCCGGGTCTGGATTGCCCAGGCGGTCAGGTAGCCAGTCAGCATGCCCGCGAGCATGAGCGACAGCCCGGCGAGTGCCGCCGCGGCCGTGGCGTCGGCGAGCACGGCGGCGAGCGCGGCGGCGAGCCCGCCGAGCAGCGATATGGACGCGGCGGCGAGCGCGGGCGCGGCGGCAAAGGGGCCTGCCCCGTATCTGGCGGCCCCGTATCTGGCGGCAAGGCCCACAGCCGCGCAGGACAACCCGCCGAGGACGACGCCGCGGCCATGGCGCCGTGCGAGCGCGGCGACGACGATCCCGCAGACGGACGCCGCGGCCGCCGCGGCAAGCAAGGGCCACGGGGCCGCATACCTGGCGTCCCGCGGGACCTCGAGAAAGCGCGGGCTTACGATCGGACCCGTCGCGGGCGCCAGGACGAGCCCCGCGACGGCGAAGACAAGCGGGCAGCACAGCGGGCCTCCGGTGACAGCGTCCCTGGATGCCCCGACCGCGAGCCCGTATACCGCGACCATCGCGATCGTCGCGGACGCGAGCATCGCGGCGGGCCGCTGATAGGCGATCCCCACGGCGAAGACGCTCAGCCCGGCCGCGGCACCCGCGAGCAGGGCCAGCTGCGCGCGCTCGAGTGCCGTGACGTTCTTCCTGCTCGCGGGCCCGCCGCGGTTGGCTATTGCCCCGTACGCCACGACGGCCGCGAGCGCGGCCCCGGTGAGCCACGGATGGGGCCGCAGGGCCGCGGGCCAGTCTCCGGCGGTGACCCTGCCGGGGATCGCGGCGGCTGCCACGGCGAGCCCGGCGACCGTGACCGCCGCCCACCACGAGGCGAGCAGCCGCCGCCAGCGGACGCGCTCCCAGCCAAGGGCGAGCGTGGCCGACAGCGCGATCCCCGCGCCGAGGCCGTGCAGCGCCCTGTCGATGCCCATGGATGCCACCGACCGGACATTCTCGCCGAGCAGGCCGGCGATACCAGTCGCGCTGAGCCCGGCTACGAGCAGCAGCCAGGCGCGGTGCCGCGTGGCCGCCAGCGCGGCGACGGGCACGACGGCCGCCATGACGGGCAGGGCGAGCCCGGACGAGCGGGCGAGGCTCGCCGCGCCGTCCCTGCCGCCGGCACCTGCCGCGGCCATCGCTGGCGTCGCCCAGCCGATCGCACCGGCCAGCTGGAGCAGGGCGAGCGGGACCACGGCGGCTATCACGACCGCGATCCCCAGGCTCGCTACCGCGCTGTCCGTGGCGCGCGCACCGCGTGCCGCATGCGCGCCGCCATGCATCCGATACCAGGTACGATGCGGCGAAGTTCCGGCGCGTAATGTCACCTCGCGACCGCACCTCGCCCCGCTCGCCGCAGCGCAGGCGCGGAATACCCGGGGACAGAGTGCAGCGCACCCGTCACGTCGCGCTCACCTCGATTACGTTAAGCGACGAGGCGAGAGTAACGCGTCACGACGCCATCCGCATGCCGTCCTAGCCAGATCGGTGCCAGGCCATGGCTGCGGACCGGGGCTAATGCGTCGCGGGTTGCCCGGCACGGTGCCCGAGCCAGATCGCGGTCGCCCACAGCGCGCCGAAAATCACGCCGAGGAAGTACATCGCGGGCACCACCGCGCCCGCCGCGATCACCAGCACCTGCAGCACGCTGCCCGCTACCAGTGCCCAGCCGATGCCTGGCCGGCCCACGACGGCGGCAAGCAGCACGGCAGCGACGGCCAGGCCACCGCCTGCCGCGCCGCCGACCCCGGCGCCCGCGTGCTCGACGGTGATGGCGACAGGGATCGCCAGCCCGATCACGATCGCCTCCATGATCAGCACGGTGGAGCAGAGCCTTCTCACGCGGTTACCCCGGCGCCCTCGGCGGTAAGCAGCAGCCTGGCGTCACCCGCGGTGACCACGGACCCCGTGATCAGCACGCCACTGCCACCGCTGCCCCCCGGTCGGCCCGCCTCCTGGGCGTCGTCGGCGAGCCCGACCGCCGCCTCGATGGCGTCATCCATCCGGGCCGCCACCCGGACCCGTTCTGGACCAAAGATCTCTCCTGCCAGCTCGGCGAGCTCGGCTACGGGCATTGACCTGTCTGATGAGTTGCGGGTGACCACCAGGTCCGCCACTATCGGCTCGAGTTCCCCGAGCAGGCCCACCGCGTCCTTGTCCGCGCTGATCGCGAGCACGCCGGCCAGCCGGGTGAACGTGAACGCCTCCGTGAGCGCCTCGGCGCTTGCCGCCATCCCCGCCGGGTTGTGCGCGGCGTCCACGATCACCGTCGGGCTGCGCCGCACCACCTCGAGGCGGCCAGGCGAGGTCACCGAGGCGAATGCCTGCCGGACCAGCCCCACATCCAGCGGATCGGGCTCGCCGACGAGGGCGAGTCCGCGATCCTCTGCCGTAGCGGCGAACGCTTCCGCCGCCGCGAGCGCACAGGCCGCGTTGCCCGCCTGGTGCGCACCGAACAGCGGCAGGAATACCTCGTCATAGAGACCCCGCAGGCCGCGCAGCGACAGCTGCTGCCCGCGGAGCGCGAGATCACGACCGAGGACGCCGAACTCGAAGCCTTCCCGCGCCACGCTCGCACCAACCTCGGCGACACGCTCGAGCAGCACCTCGGCGGCGGCCACAGGCTGCTGTGCCAGCACGGCCACGGCGCCCGGTTTGATGATCCCCGCCTTCTCCCCCGCGATCGATTCGAGCGTGCTGCCCAGGTAGCTGGTGTGGTCGATGGCAACCGGGGTGACCACGGCGACTGTCCCGTCAGCGACGTTGGTGGCGTCCCAGGTGCCGCCAAGCCCGACCTCGACCACCGCCACGTCCACCGGCGCATCCGCGAACGCGGCGAACGCCATGGCGGTCAGCACCTCGAAGAATGACAGCGGCACGCCATGGCGCTTGTCCACCAGCTCTACGTACGGGAGCACCTCCTGGTACGCGGCGATGAAGCGCTCGGCGTCAAGCGGCTCGCCGTCCACGCAGATCCGCTCCCGCATGGAGCTGAGATGCGGGCTCGTGAACCTGCCCGTGCGCAGTCCCCGCTCACGAAGCAGCGCGTCGATCATGCGTGCGGTGGACGTCTTGCCGTTGGTGCCCGTGATGTGGATGACCGGACAGGAACGCTGCGGGTCGCCGAGCAGCGCGGTGACGGCCGCGATCCGGTCGAGCGTCGGCTCGATGGACGCCTCGGGCCGCCTCACGAGGATCTCGCGCTCCATATCGTGCAGCAAGGTCTGCGGGTCGCCGGTCACCCTGGCAGCCTACTGGCCTCCGGATCGCGCCCAAGGACAAGAGATCAGGAATTCCGAACGGGAGCGCGATGGCGGTCATGGCAAGCTGCGCGGAGGCCTACGAGGGCGCGGCACCCTGTGCGGCGTCATCGGATACCTGACAGCAGACCCTGTTGCGCCCGGCGTTCTTGGCGCGGTAGACCGCAGAGTCAGCGGCGGCGATCAGATCATTCAGGTCGCATGCCGCGGCGATGGCCGCGACGCCTACCGAGATCGTGACCACGGCGCGAAGGCCGTCACTGCGGCCATCGCCGATGGCGATCGGCTCGTCGGCGATGCTGGCACGGAGCCGTTCCGCGATCCGGCCGGCCTCGATACTCCCGGTGCCGGGAAGCAGGATCGCGAATTCCTCGCCGCCGAACCTGCCGATCAGGTCATCGGCACGCAACTGCGCCTTGAGCCGGTCCGCTATGGCGCGCAGCACGAGATCCCCCGCGAGATGACCGTGAGTGTCGTTGACTCGCTTAAAGTGGTCGACATCAATCATGGCGACGGACGGGCGGGCGCGGCCGCGCGAGGCACGGGACAGCTCGGTGACGGCTTCGCGCTGCCACGCTGCCGCGTTGAGCAGGCCTGTCTTGCTGTCGATCCGCGCCTCGGCGACCAGCTGGGCATGCATCAGGAAGCGCCGCTGGAGCACAACCGATGGCAGCACGCAGATCATCAGGACCGGGTCGATCGAGACGACGAGGACGGTTATGACGCCGAGGCTGAGCTCGATGAGATCCGACAGGGCAGTGTCCCTGGTGAACAGCATGTCCCGGATCCGCGACACCGGATCGGACAGCCGGACGGCCGTCGCGATGAGACCGGTGTTGATGATCCGGCCGACGAGCTCGCAGGCAGCGACGGCGGCGGTCCAGGCGAGTGCGTGAGTCCCGCTGCCGGGATCAGAGCCAACGGCCGGGCTAATGTGAAAGACCACTGACGCGCATCCGTAGCCGAGGCTGTTCGCCGCCGCGCTGAACACGCGCCGGTGCACCAGGTTCCTGCGCACTCGCCATTGCTTCAGTGCGGTCAGCGGGATGGGCGCGAGTGCGGCGTACACCGGAGGCAGCAACACGGCAATCACGAGGTACCACACTGGCTGCATATCCCGGACCGCGGTGCCGTGCGGCGTCCTGACCTGTCGCATCGCCTCGATGGCCACGGCTCCACATGCGAGCAGTGCCGCGAACAACGGCACCTGCGACACCCGCCACGGGGTGCTCGCCGCGGCAAAACCGGTCCCGATCGCCGCAGCAACGGGAACTGCGAGCACAAACCGTCGGGACCATTTGGGCAGGGACAGGACCGGCCACGCGCGGACGCTGCCCATGAGGCGGTCTGCGGGCGGGGCACCCAAATGTCGCTCCAGAAGTCCCGGACGGTTTCGTCAGACAACCATAAAATAGTACGTAACAAGACGTAAGGGAACAATTTCGTATCGTCACAGACATTACCGGAACCGTCAAGTGCTCTAGCCGGACCTTGCGAAAACACGGACAATATGGGTATTTCACCCATGAGCATCGAAGGGAGCAGGCCATGCGAGCCGATTGGGAGTGACCATGTCGCGGTCGCCAGCGCGGCCATCCTGACTGACCGCCTGCTAGTGATGGGGAGTATCCGTCACGTGCTGGACGGCCCCGACTCTGGAAGGCGGCGCCAGCCGACGGCCAACATAGCCGCGACGACTGCGCCAATGACTCCGCTGACGGCGATGACCGTGGCGGGGGCGGCCAGCCCTGCGACCGCTCCCGCAATCACGTAGAACAGGCCCTGGCTCACCTGCAGCCCGGCGTTGGCCAGGCCGAATGCCTGGCCGCGCTGGTGGCTGGGCGCGGCAGCGACGAACGCCGCGTTGGCGGCGACCTGATAGGCGGCGAACACCCCGGATACTGCGAAGATCAGTAGCGAGACGACAAGCCCGGGATGGAACGCGCACAACAGTAGGCTCAGGCATGTCCAGACGGCCAGCGGCCCCATCCACCGCAGCCGCCTGGGCGGCGGCACCAGCCGGCTGAACGCCGCCGAGCCGAGCGCGGTGCCGAATGGCCCCGCGGCGAAGACCAGCCCGGCGGCGACCGTGCTGTGGCCTAGCTGGTCCGCGTACGGGACGGCCAGCGGTTCCGGCACGGTGTAGAGGGCGGCCAGCCAGGCCAGCAGCATCAGCGAGCGCAGCTGGCGATCCCCGAATACGAGCCGCACCCCGGCGGCGATCTCCGTCGAGCGCGATCTACGGTTCCCGGCCTGTGCCGCGGCAGGCCGGGCCCGCACCCCCGCCCACACCAGCGCGGCGGACACCGCGAAGGTCGCCGCGTCCGCGACCAGGGCGGCGGTAGCGCCGGACTGGGCGACGATAACGCCGCCTGCCACGAACCCGGCCACGATCCCCAGCTGCCGGGTGATGGACTGGACAGCGACCGCCATCACGTAACGATCCCCTGACAGGATGTCCAGGTACATCGCCGAGCGGGCCGACTGGAAGGGCGCGTTCAGCAGCGTGACGGCGAACAGCAGGCCCACCATGGCCAGCAGCGGCATGCCGGGCAGCGCCATCGCGCCCACAAGCAGGGCCCGCGAGACGTCGCACACGATCATGACAAGGCGCCGGGAATACCGGTCCGCGAGCCCGGACAAGGCCAGCCCGCCGATCACCCAGGGCAGGTAGCTTGCCGCGTAGGTCAGCGCTGTCAGCAAGGGCGATTTGGTTCGCTGGAAGACCAGCACCGTCAGCGCCACCCTGGCGAGCTGATCGCCGGCGATGGATGTCAGGTGGGCGAGCCAGATCGCACGGAACTCGCCAGCAGCGAACACGTCACCGAACTTCGCTCGCTCGATCGCCTCGCCCACGGTGTCCACCCCGTCAGCCGCTCGTCCTGGTCATAGCCCCGCCGTGAGCCAGAGTGCAAGGCCCTACGGCGACAAATCGTAACGATGTAGGCACATCGAGCATATGGGGTGTGCGGGTCAGCTCGTTAGCTGTTCGAGTTCGACGCGCTGGAGAACGCCTCGAACGGCTAGCGGACTTCTGGGTCCGGGAGGGCGGCCAGGCGGGCACCGATGGTCGCGGCTTCCGCCGCGGCCGCGGCCAGTCGCTGGCGCATCTTCGCGACCACGTCGGCGGGCGCCTTCGCGGTGAACGACGGATTGGCGAGCTTGCGCTCGGCCTGGTCTGCCTCCTTGCGGGCGGCGGCGAGATCCTTCTCCATCCGGCGGCGCTCGGCCTCGATGTCGATGGCGCCCGCCGTGTCGAGTTCCACCATCACCCCCTCGGCCTGCACCGACGCGGTCGGGGCGAACCCGTCGCCCGGCACCGTGAGCCGGAGCAGCGCGCGGATCCGCGCCTCGTGACCGGCCAGTGGCGTCGACTCGATCCGGGCGAGGGCGGCGGCCACTGGCTGGCCAGGACGCAGGCCCTGATCCGAGCGGAACCGGCGGACCTGCGTCACCAGCCGCATGAGCGCCCCGATCTCCGCCTCAGCCACGGGATCCGAGAACGAGAGCGCGGGCCAGGCAGCCACCATGACCGACCCGCCGCCTGTCAGCGCTGTCCAGAGCTCGTCGGTGACGAACGGCATGATCGGGTGCAGCAGCCGGAGCAGCCCGTCGAGCGTGTAGCCGAGCACCGAACGCGTCGTGGCAGCGGCTGTCTCATCGGTATTGGTGCCAGCCAGCGACACCTTGGCCAGCTCCAGGTACCAGTCGCAGAACTCGTCCCATGCGAAGTGGTACAGCGCGTCGCAGATCTTGCCGAACTCGAACTGCTCGAACAGCGCGTCCACCTCGGCGGTGACCGCGGCAAGCCTGGAAAGGATCCACCGGTCCGGCACTGACAACCGGCCCTCATCCACCTCAAGCGTCGTGTGCGCGCCGTTGAGCAGGGCGAACCTGGCCGCGTTCCACAGCTTGTTGCAGAAGTTCCGCGCGCCGGCCGCCCACTCCTCGCTGACGGCCACATCGCTGCCCGGATTCGCGCCGCGGGCCAGCGTGAACCTGACGGCGTCCGCGCCGAACCGCCCGATCCAGTCGAGCGGGTCAACGGTGTTCCCGCGTGACTTGGACATCTTCCTGCCGTACTGGTCACGCACAAGCCCGTGCAGCACCACCGCACGGAACGGGACCGCGGTGTCTGCCGGGGGGGACGACGCTTCGCGCCCCCCAGTACCCCCCGAGGCATCGGGTTGTGTGCCGGCCATCGCGTACAGGCCGAACATCATCATCCTGGCGACCCAGAAGAACAGGATGTCGTAGCCGGTGACGAGGACGCTTGTCGGGTAGAAGGCGCGCAGGTCATCGGTGTCGTCCGGCCAGCCGAGCGTGGAGAACGGCCACAGCGCGGAGGAGAACCAGGTGTCGAGCACATCGGCGTCCTGGCGCCAGTCATCACCGGCCGGCGGCTCCTCATCAGGGCCGACGCAACGCACGCTCCCGTTAGGCCCATAAAAAACGGGAATCCTGTGTCCCCACCAGAGCTGGCGGCTGATGCACCAGTCGTGCATATCGTCCACCCAGTCGAAATACCGTGCCGCCATCTCCGGGGGGTGGACGCGGACCCTGCCATCGCGGACCGCGTCACCGGCCGCCTTGGCCAGCGGGCCGACGCGGACGAACCACTGCAGCGACAGCCTGGGCTCAACCGTGGTGCCGCAGCGGCCGCAGTGCCCGACCGAGTGCAGGTACGGCCGCACCTCGGCGACGATCCTGCCCTCCGCGCGCAGTGCGGCGAGGACGGCCGGGCGGGCTTCAAGCCTATCGAGGCCACTGAACGGGCCCGCGGCAGTGATGACGCCCCGCTCATCCATGACTGTCAGGCTGCGCAGGCCGTGCCGGCGGCCTATCTCGAAGTCATTGGGATCGTGCGCCGGGGTTACCTTCACCGCGCCGGTGCCGAACTCAGGGTCAACATGCGGATCGGCCACCACCGGGATGCGCCGTCCGGTCAGCGGCAGCTCCACCTCGCGGCCGACCAGGCCGGCGTAACGGGGGTCATCGGGGTGGACCGCGACCGCCGTGTCGCCGAGCATGGTCTCCACCCGCGTGGTGGCGACCACGATGGAGTCCGCGCCCTCCCCGTAACGGATCGAGACGAGCTCGCCCTCGTCGTCGCTGTGGTCCACCTCGATGTCGGAGAGCGCCGTGAGGCACCGCGGGCACCAGTTGATGATGCGCTCGGCGCGGTAGATGAGACCGTCGTCGAAGAGCCGCTTGAAGATGGTCTGGACGGCACGGGACAGGCCCTCGTCCATGGTGAACCGCTCACGTGACCAGTCCACGCTGTCGCCGAGGCGGCGCATCTGACCGAGGATCTTGCCGCCGGACTCGGCCTTCCACTGCCAGACGCGCTCGATGAACGCGTCCCGGCCAAGGTCGTGACGGCTCAGGCCCTGCTTCGCGAGCTCGCGCTCCACGACATTCTGCGTCGCGATGCCCGCGTGGTCCATGCCGGGCAGCCACAGCGCGGTATACCCCTGCATCCGGCGCCGCCTGATCAGGGAGTCGATCAGCGTGTGATCAAGCGCGTGTCCGATGTGCAGCGAGCCTGTCACGTTTGGCGGCGGGATCACGATCGTGAACGCGGGCGCGTCCCGCTTCGGGTCGGCGGTAAACAGGCCGGCCTCTACCCAGCCCTCGTAGCGGCGTTCCTCCACGTCGGCAGGCGAGTACTGCGGGGGGATGTGGGCCATGGGGGTCCGGGCCATCGGGGGTTCGGGGGTGTCCCCCGGAGGGCGCTGCCCCCCGGGGGAGCGCTGTGTCCCCCCAGGCGGGCACGGCGGGGGAAGCTGGGTGCCGTCAGGTCTGGTCACGTCAGGTGATTCTACGGAGTCCGCCAACCTGGCGGGCACTGTCAGGCGGGCCAGCCTGCCAGGCTCTGGGCTTGCCGCCCCTAGGGTGTGTCCCGCAGATCTTCAGCGGCGCGGATCGGCGCCCAGACGACGACCGGCGGCGTTGTCGTCGCCGCCGATAGCTCCGCTATCGGCGGCTCCTCCGCCTTGCCGGATCGCCGCCTGGATCGCCGCCCGCATCCACCAAGATCCACGGGACACACCCTAGCGCACCTGGCTGGGCAAACGCGGGCCCGGCAAGGTTCGCGCTCGGGGAGAAATCTTACATGACTCGCAAACTGAACCACGCATCCCTGGTAAGCGTAATGGAGGTACGTATCATGTAATCGGGCCCATATAATTCGCAAGGCCGATATGTGGTTGAGCGACGGTAAAGGCCTAAAGCGCTGGCAGGTACATAGGGGAAAGGCGGGGCCATGTCCGCTGATGAGCGGCCTTCTGACGGGTTCGAAGATCAGAACCGCGAAGCCGACCCAGGCCAGCCACCAGGCCCTGGAACTGCCCCGCCGCCCGGCTACTCCGCAGGCTCCGGCTACCCTGCGGGTCCCGCAGCCACGCCACCGCAGGGCCAGCCTGGGGCGACGGCCCCCCAAGGCCCCCCGCAGGGCCAGCCTCCCCACCCTGCCGGGGCCTACCCTGCGGGCCCCGGCGACGCCGCCGCCACGCAGCCCTGGTACGGCGCCGGTACCCCGCCGCAGCCCGGCTACCCAGCGGGCCCCGCCACGCCACCGCAGTACCAGCCGGGGGGGACGACCCCCCAAAGCCCCCCGCAGGGCCAGCCGGGAGGGACGACCCCCCAAAGCCCCCCGCAGGGCCAGCCCCCGTACCCCCCGTACCCTGCGGGTCCCGCCGCGTCCCAGCCCGGGTATCCCCCATACTCCGGCCAGCCCGATTCTGGCCAGCCCGGCTACCCCGCGGGCCCGGGCACCGCGCCGCAGCCGGACCAGGCTCGCAGCCCTGGCGCATACGCGCAGCCCGGCTACCCCGCGAGCCCCGGCACCACCCCGCAGCCCGGGTATCCCCCATACGCGGGGCAGCCCAATCCTGGCCAGCCCAATCCCGGCCAGCAGGGCTACCCCGCGGGCCCCGGCGACGCCGCGCAGCCCCCCTACCCTTACCCCGGGGCTCCCGGCACCCCGCGGCCCGGGTATCCCCCGTACGCAGGCCAGCCCAATCCCGGCCAGCCCGGCTACCCTGCGGGACCGGGCTATCCGGGATACGCGCCGCCCCGGCGGCGCGGCCCGTCGCGGCTGTGGCTGTGGCTCGCGATCATCGGGACGGCGATCGTGGCCGGCGCCGTCGTCGCCCTGGTTCTCGGGCTCGGCAAGACGACTTCGCCCAGGAATGCCGCTTCCAGCAGGTCGCCAAGTCCGCACGCATCGCCCTCAGCGTCCCAGGGCTCGCCGGGCGTGAGCATGCAGATCGTGAGCCCCGCGCCGGACACCGCGGGGATCCTGGTCCACGACCGTACGGCGGAACAGGGCATGCAGTCCGACCTCACCCAGTTCCTGAATCTGCTCCAGCAAGCATGCACAGCGACATCCCCCGGCGTGGGCGCGGTGTATGAGCAACCAGGCACACAAGACCCCGATACGGGAACGACGAAAGAGATCCTCTACATCGGACTCGACTGCGGCGTGACCAACCCGGCCTCTTTCCTCAGCTCCTTCCTGCACACCATGTCGAGCGGGGATACGAATATCGCGTTCCAGCCGACCGCTCCCGGTCCCGGCGGCGGAAGCGCGCAATGCGTCACGTACTTCGACAGCCAGACTGTCCAGTGGAGCGATTGCGGCTGGGCAACCAGCGCCACGGTTGGCATCATGCTGACCCCCACCCGGGACTACAGCGTGAACCAGATCGCTGACAGCATGCGCCAGGCACGCCCGTACTTCGAACATAGATAGCCCGCCCCAGGGGACGCACGCGACAGGGGAGAAACCATGACCTCGGACTGGCGTCCGCCGGACTGGTCAGGAGAGCCGGAGCGAGAGCGCGATGACGCACCTCCCGGTTATCCCTACGGGCCTAGCCAGCAAGGAGGTACGGGGCAGCAGCCCTCCGTCCAGGCCGGGCCGCCACCTCAGTATCCCGCCCAGCCCGGCCCCCCGGCGCAGCCGCCCTACCCAGGCCAGCCGGGATATGGCGCCCAGCCACCGTACGCGGCTCCTCCCGCACAACCTGGCTACCCCGCGGGCCCCGGCTACCCTTCGGGCCCCGGCTACCCCGCGGGCCCGGGCTATCCGGGCGATCCCGGGTACATCCAGCCATCGCCGCCGCGGAACTCACGGCGAGGGCTGTGGCTTGGACTCGGCGGCACGGCGGCGGCAGCCCTGGCGATCGCGGTGGCTGTCACCCTCGTCCTGCTCAGCACCGGCCAGGGCAAGGCCTGCGCGTGCGTGAAGCCGACGCCCGCGTCATCCCACCCGGCCTCCGCCGCCGCGTCGCCCTCCGTGTCGCCTGCCCCGTCGCAGGGCAGCGCACCGCCCGCGAGCCTGCAGATCGTGAACCCGGCCCCCGCCACGGCCGGCAGCCTCATCCGCGACGTGAGCGCGCAGACCGCCCAGCAGCATCTCATCCATGAGATCCGCTATGCGCTCGAGGCGCAGTTCAATTCGACGTCCGCAGGGGTCGCCACGGTCTATGACGAGCCAGGCACGCAAGATCCAGACACCGGCCTGCCCAAGGAGATCCTCTACGTGGGAATCAACTCAGGCCAGACCGACCCGGCCTCCGTCCTGGACCAGTTCCTGCACGAGCAGGCGAACGGATCCACGAACACGACGTTCACGCAGACCCCGCCCGGTAGTGACGGCGGTAGCGCAGCGTGCTCCGTCGACAATTTCTCTAGCGGTCAGGCGACCGAGTGCGGCTGGGCGACGGACACCACGGCGGGCATCCTGGTCGTTCCCACCAGGGACGCGAACGCCACCCAGCTCGCCGACACCATGCGCCAGATGCGCCCGAGCCTAGAACACAGGTAGGCAGTACTGACCTGGGGGGCGACCCCCCAGTACCCCCGCTAGAACGCTCTAAGCGGACTTCTCGCGCGGGGTCCGCCTGGCCACGTCGCGGGGAACCAGCGTCGGGTTGACGTGCTCGAGCACGGCCTCACGGGTGATGACCACCCGCTCGACATCCTTACGGCTCGGCACCTCGTACATCACCGACAGCAGCACTTCCTCCAGGATCGCGCGCAGGCCCCGCGCACCGGTGCCGCGCAGGTTCGCCTGATCGGCGATCGCCTCGAGCGCGTCCCCGGTGAACTCCAGGTCCACGCTGTCCAGCTCGAACAGCCGCTTGTACTGCTTGACAAGCGCGTTGCGCGGCTCGGTCAGGATGCGGATGAGGGCCTCACGGTCGAGATTGTGCACGCTCGTGATGACCGGCAGGCGGCCGACGAACTCCGGGATCATGCCGAACTTGAGCAGATCCTCGGGCATGACCTCGGCGAACTCGTCGGACGTGGTGCGATCGTTCCTGACGCGGAGCACCGCGTTGAAGCCGATCCCGTTGCGCCCGACACGCTGCTCGATGATCTTCTCCAGGCCAGCGAACGAGCCGCCGCAGATGAACAGCACGTTCGTCGTGTCGATCTGGATGAACTCCTGGTGCGGATGCTTGCGGCCGCCTTGCGGCGGAACCGATGCGGTCGTGCCCTCGAGGATCTTCAGCAGGGCCTGCTGCACGCCCTCGCCGGAGACGTCACGGGTGATCGAGGGGTTCTCGCTCTTCCGGGCGATCTTATCGATCTCATCGATATAGATGATGCCGGTCTCGGCCTTCTTCACGTCGTAGTCGGCGGCCTGGATCAGCTTAAGCAGGATGTTCTCGACGTCCTCGCCGACGTAGCCCGCCTCGGTCAGGGCGGTCGCGTCGGCGATCGCGAACGGCACGTTGAGCAGCCGGGCGAGCGTCTGAGCGAGCAGCGTCTTGCCCGATCCCGTCGGGCCGAGCAGCAAGATGTTGGACTTGGCGAGCTCGACGCCCTCCTCGCCCGGCCGCTCCCCGCCCGACTGGACCCGCTTGTAGTGGTTGTACACCGCTACCGACAGCGCCTTCTTGGCCTTGTCCTGGCCTATCACGTAGGCGTCGAGGAACTCGTAGATCTCCCGCGGCTTCGGCAGGCTGTCCCACTTGAGATCGGAGGGCTCGGCCAGCTCCTCCTCGATGATCTCGTTGCAGAGATCGATGCATTCGTCGCAGATGTACACACCTGGCCCGGCGATGAGCTTCTTGACTTGCTTCTGGCTCTTCCCGCAGAAAGAGCACTTCAGCAGATCACCACCGTCACCGATGCGTGCCACCCAGCCACTCCTTTACGTGGGGCCGCCTGTGACGACCACAGCGGACCGCCTGCGGCCTTCGGCGGGAGTCTCTCTCCCCCGCCAGGGCCGTCGTGCTCCTGAACATTGACGGTACCGTCTCGGAGGCCTGAGGTAAGCCCTCTCGGCCTCCTCGCCGGCGTGTCAGGGACGAGAGGAATCCTCCCGGTTAGGACGACCCTACCTCGGTGCGGCGCTTGAGGCTTGTCAGAACCTCGTCCACGATGCCGTATTGCTTCGCTTCCTCCGCCGTGAAGAACTTGTCACGCTCGATGTCGCGACGGACCTGCTCCTCGTCCTTGACGGTGTGCTTGGCGATGATGCGCTCCATCTGGGCCCGCATCCGCAGGATCTCGCGGGCCTGGATCTCCAGGTCGCTCGACTGACCGTAGCCGCCCTCTGTGGCCGGCTGGTGCAGCAGGATGCGCGCATTGGGGAGTGCCATCCGCTTGCCCGGGGTGCCGGCCGCGAGCAGGACCGCGGCGGCCGAGGCCGCCTGGCCGATGCAGATGGTCTGGATCTCCGGCTGGATGAACTGCATCGTGTCGTAGATCGCCATCATCGACGTCATCGACCCGCCGGGCGAGTTGATGTAGATCAGGACGTCCCGGTCAGGGTCGATCGACTCCAGCGTGATCAGCTGGGCCATGACATCGTTAGCCGAGGCGTCGTCGATCTGCACGCCGAGGAAGATAATGCGCTCCTCGAAGAGCTTGTTGTACGGGTTCATCTCCTTGATCCCGTACGACGTCCGCTCCACGAACGACGGCAGGACATACCTGCTCCGCGGCCAGTTCCGCTCGGTCACGTTCGGTTCCTCCGCTCCGGATGCGAGGTTCATGAGACCGGGCCCGGAATGCGGACCTCGGTCGCGTTGTGGATCACGTGGTCCACGAAGCCGTAGTCCCTGGCTTCCTCCGCGGTGAACCAGCGGTCGCGGTCAGAGTCGGTCTCGATCTGGTCGAGCGGCTGACCGGTGTGGAAGGAGATGCGCTCGGCCAGCGTGTGCTTGATGTAAAGCATCTGCTCGGCCTGGATGCTGATGTCGGAGGCCGTCCCGCCGATCCCGCCCGAGGGCTGGTGCATGAGGATCTGCGCGTGCGGCAGGGCGAAGCGCTTGCCCGTGGTCCCGGCGCAGAGCAGGAACTGGCCCATCGAGGCAGCCATGCCCATGGCGTACGTGGCGATGTCGTTCGGCACATACTGCATCACGTCGTAGATGGCCATCCCCGCGTACACCGACCCGCCGGGCGAGTTGATGTAGATGCTGATGTCGCTCTTCGCGTCTTCCGCGGCGAGCAGCACGAGCTCGGCGCAGATCCGGTTGGCGATGTCATCATCGACCTGCTGGCCGAGGAAGATGATCCGGTGCCGCAGCAGCCGCTGAAACAGCTGGTCGCCGAACGGCAACGGGGGGGCCTCGGCGACGCGCGCGAGGATGCGCGACGGCTGCTCGAAACTCGGTGGCGTGGTCACTGGTCACCTGCTCCGTTCGCATCTGATGTCATTGACTGTGCTTGCTCCAGACGTTCGCGTTATTCAGGTCAACGTAGCCGCAGCCACTGCCGCCGCGACCTGCATCGGCCGCTCGCACGGGCCTACGGCCCGTCGCCGCCGGGGGTTGTCAGGGGGTCGCCCCCCGGGGCGATGCTGCTAGCCGATCTGAATAACACTCACAGCGACCATAACGCGCGGCCAGAACCCGTTCGTCCGGAGCGGCCCGCTGTTCGCTGTCGGCGCACGCGGCCACCGATCCCCCAGCGCGTTACCCGGCGGTTTCGGGGTCGGGCTCGGCCTCGGCCTCAGGTCCGGCGGATTCGGCCTCGATCCAGGCGGGAGAAGCTTCGTCGTCGGGAGCCTCGCCGACGGCGGACTGGGCCAGCGCCCTCAGATCGACCTCGCGGCCGGACGCGTCACTGATCTTGGCGCGCTCGGCGACGAGGCTGAGCGCCTTGGCCCTGATGACGTCGGCCGCGACGGAGGGCAGCTGGCCCTGGTCGGTCAGCTGCCTGGCCAGCTGCTGCGGTGCCACGCCGATCCGCTCGGCCTGCTGGACGACGTAGTCGGACAGCTCCGACTGGTCCACGCCGAGGTCCTCCTGACGGGCCAGCTGGTCGAGGACGAACCCGCGCTTGACCGAGAGCCGCGCATCGCTCTCCAGCTCGGCATCCAGCTCTTCCTGGCTCTTGCCCGACGCCTCCAGATACGAATCCCAGTCGGCGCCCATCCGCGTGAGCTGATCGTCGATGGAGTCCCTGCGGCGCGCCACCTCCTGGGTGATCACGCTGTCGGGGAGCGGGATGTCGATCCGGCCGAGCAGCGCCTCCATCGCGCGGTCCCGGGCCTGACTGGCCTGCTGCAGGCGCTTCAGCCGCTCGAGCTGGGACCTGGTGCCGGCGCGCAGCTCGCCAAGCGTGTCGAACTCGCTCGCCGACTGGGCGAACTCGTCGTCGAGTTCCGGCAGCTCCTTGGTCTTTACGCTGTGCACGGTCACGGTCACTTCGGCCTGCTCGCCGCCGTGCTCGCCGCCGCCGAGCTCGGCGGTGAAGACCTTCGAGTCCCCTGCGGTCATTCCTCTCAGGGCGTCGTCGAGCCCGTCGAGCAGCGAGCCGCTGCCGATCTCATAGGAGAGCCCGCTGGCCTGCGCGTCCTCCACCTCCCTGCCGTCGACAGAGGCGGACAGGTCGATGGAGACGAAGTCGCCGCTCTCCGCGGGCCGCGACGCGGTCTTGAGCGACGCGAACCGCTCCCGCAGCCCGCCGAGGTATTCCTCGATGTCATCGGGGGTCACCTCCGCGTCGTCGACGGTCACGACCATCCCGTCGAGCTCCGGGATCTCGAACTTTGGCCGTATATCGACCTCGGCGGTGAAGGCGAGCTCCTTGCCGTCATCGAGCCGGGTGATCTCCACCTCCGGCGTGCCGAGGGCAAAGACCTCGTTGTCCTCGACCGCCTTGCCGTAAAGCTCCGGCAGGGCGTCGTTGACCGCCTGCTCGAGCACCACCCCGCGGCCGAGGCGCTGATCGATGATCCGCGGCGGGACGCGCCCCGGCCGGAAGCCAGGAACCTTCACCTGCCTGCCGACCTCACGGTATGCCTTGTCGAGGCTCGGCTTCAGCTCATCGAAAGGAACCTCGATGGTGAGCCTGACCCGGGTCGGACTCAAGCTTTCGACGTCGGTCTTCACGGCGGCGTTACTCCTTGGCTCCCAGTTCGGACCGGCCAAGTCTAGGGCCTGTGCGTAAGAGGTCTCGCTGCCGGCGCGTCCCTGCCTGCCGCGCGCGACGATGCATGGGCGAGTGAAGTGCCACGACGCTCCCGTTCGGTATAATGCTCATGCATCCGCGCGCTGTAACCGTCATGCTGGCACGAGCGGACGCGGACGGTGTCTGGCATTCGGCCGCGGCGCGGCGGGACGCGGATCGCGGAAGGCGAGCCGGTACGCGTAGGGGGTGGTGCCCCGCAATGTGCGGAAATGGTGGCGCAGGGCGGTCGCGTTGCCGAAGCCGGAGCGCGCGGCGATGATCTCAACGGTTTCTTCCGTCTCCTCGAGCAGGCGCTGGGCGAGCAGGACGCGCTGGAAGGTGAGCCAGCGCTGCGGGGTGGTGCCCGTCTCCTGCTGGAAGCGCCTGGCGAAGGTGCGCGGTGACATGTGCGCGCGGCCGGCCAGCTGGCCGACGGTCACCTGCCGGTCCAGATGGCGTTCCATCCAGCCGAGGACATCGTGCAGCCCGTGGGCGTCGATGCCGGGGAGCGGCCTGTCGACGTACTGCGCCTGTCCGCCGTCCCTGTGCGGCGGCACGATCATGCGCCGGGCGATGCCGTTCGCCACGCGGGTCCCCTGCTCCTTGCGCACGAGGTACAGGCAGGCGTCGATGCCGGCGGCCGTGCCCGCGCTGGTGATCACCGGATCCGCGTCCACGTAGAGGACGGAAGGGTCGACGACCGCCGCGGGGTAGCGGCGGGCCAATTCCGGTGCGTGCCGCCAGTGGGCGGTGCAGCTCCGGCCGTCGAGCAGGCCGGCGGCACCGAGCGCGAACACCCCGGTACAGACGCTGAGGACGCGGGCGCCGCGTTCTACCGTGCGCCGCAGCGCCGCGAGCAGCGGCTCGGGGAACTGATCGCGCTCGCACCTGGCGAGCCTGTCATCCCCGACCGCCGGGATCGCGACCAGGTCGGCCGTTTCCAGTCGTTCCAGGCCGAACGGGGTATCCAGCGTGAAGCCCACGGAGGCGCGCAGCGGGCCCGGTTCGCCTGCGACGACGGCGAAGTCGTACGAAGGCAGACCGTCATCGGCGCGGTCGACGCCGAAGACCTCACACACCACGCCCATCTCGAACGGGAGGAACCCGTCGAGCACCACCATCGCCACGTCGCGGAGCATGCTCCCATTATGCCGCGGAGTTGGCAGGATATCGTCCTCTAATGTCATTACTGCCACTGTGCCGGTGCCCGCGGCCTTGGCACGCTGGTGTTATGGATCAAAACGTTTGCCACCGGCCGGGGCTGGCGCGGCTGGCGCGCAAGGTGGCCGCCGTCGTAGCAGAGTGCAACTATGCCCAGCGGAGGCTCATGACCCTTCGCCTCGCCCCGGACACGTACATGGACAATCCTGACAAGCCACCCGCTACCTACGCGGAATTCCTTTTCCGCGCGGGGGGTCCGCTGAGTCACGAGCCGTCGGCCGGTGAGCGTCAGGAAGGTCACTCCATGCGCTTACTGCATCGCGCTGTGTCATCGTCATAGGCTGTGCGTCCTGGATGACTGATCGCACTCTGTCGGGGTTTTCGTCCTCTATATTACCTTCGTCCTGCATGTCCTCCTCGGTTTGCCAGCCGGGCTCGTCGCGGTCCGCCAGGAACACGTCCAGGTCCGGCGGCATCCGGGGCTCCGCGATGAGCAGCAGGAGCGAGGCCGTCACCAGCCCGCACAGCAGGGCGAAAAGGTGACCGAGATCCCAGAGAGTGTGGTTGATGAGCGCGGGGATCACGGTTCCCCCGCCGAGTGCGAGCGCGGCGAACAGCCGCCACGGCCCGCGCATCAGCACGAGGGTGGCCGCACAGCCCGCGACCATGATGTAGCTGACACCGACATCCGTGCTCACGGCGAGCCGGTACGGCGCCAGGCCTGACTCGATCGCGTGCGTCTCGACAACCGCGGTGAGGAGCGAGCCGAACACGTGCCCTGAGGCACAGATAACGATCATGCGCGGAGTGCCGTACCTGCGTTCGGCCCAGGCCACGACGGTCACGAACACGAGCACGTAGAAGGCCAGGCCCGCGCCTCGGTTGGCCACCCACAGGGCGCTGTCGGCGAGCACGGAAAGCGGGGCGATGCGCAGGCGCTCCAGGTTCGTGCTCTGCAGGGTGACGAGCAGGCTGATCAGCCGGGGCGGCGCCGTCTCCTGCAGGAGCGTCGATGCGGTGAACACCGCGACGTAGGCGAAGGTGGCGGGCGCCGAGATGACCCACGCGTGCAGGCGCCTCGTGTACCTGGAAAGCCGGTACTCGAGGGGACGGGCCGGCCCCCACCAGTGACTGACCAGGCGCAGCCCGTACCAGGCCACGATGACAGCCGAGATCGCATAGAGCACCGGGCTCACTCCGCGGCCCCGGCTGCGGGGGGGTCGAGGGGGGCGCGAAGCGTCGTCCCCTCTGGCGGTGCTGCCTCGAGCGCATGACAAGATTCCACTGTGGCCTCCACCTCGGGGAACGAGTCCTGCCCCAGAGGTGATACCCGCCCACGGCCGATAAGTCGCAAATCTATGCCGAACGGAAGCGCCGTGGCAGTTGCCCCCCATGACACTCCCGCCAGGAGCCCTATCGGGACGTCGTCTGGCCAGCGCGAGCGGCTAGACTCTCGTGAGCACGGGCTGTGGCGCAGCTTGGCTAGCGCGCTTGCTTTGGGAGCAAGAGGCCGCCGGTTCGAATCCGGCCAGCCCGACGAGACAGTTAACGATGCTCGCTGGCCTTCGGCCAGCTTCGCCGTGGTCCGCGGTATCTATCTGGGGGGACGACCCCCCAGACCCCCCGATGCGGGCTCCGCCCGCAAGACGCGGCGGGTTCAGCCTGTGGCCTGGCGGCTGGCTGGGCTGACACGCCCGCAGGCGCCGAGCATGCGGTGCTGTGGGTACCCCGCCGACCAGGCGTGAGCTGATCACCAGCGTCGGCCCGGCAACTCCCAGATACGTCCAAGGTCACACCGCGTAGCGGCCCTCTCCGTGACGCGATCCAGGTCTCCCGGCCGGGTGCCAGCAGAACGCCAACGGGACGCCAGCGTGGAGTGCTTGCATGATCACGCCAGTTCCGCGTCTGCCTTCCGATGGGGAATCTGTGCGAAGAGCAAGGACTTCCAAGGGAGGAAGAATTCGTGAAACGAGCAATCGCGGCTCTCACGTTGACCGTGCCGACGCTACTTGGTCTCGTCGCGCCTGCGGCTAGAGCGGCTACTTCCAGCGCCCCGGCGCTGGCTCCAAGCGCAACAGTATGGTTCGGTGAGTTCACCATCTCGAACGAGGCCTCGCATAGGTGTCTTGACGCCGATACCACGATGGGCGGTGTTAATGGGAACAAGGTTCAGATCTGGGACTGCAACCTCATGATCCAGCAGGACTGGAACTTCTGGGAGACCAGCTCGGGATCGAACGTCTACTATATAGTCAGCCAGAAGTACGGAAAGTGCCTGGACCAGGACCTCAATACACTCCCCCGCAACGGGACGAAAGTCCAGCTCTGGGACTGCAACTATCAGAAGCAGCAGCTGTGGTATCTGCCGTGGATGGCCTCCGGTAATCGCACTTCCAGCTGGTACCAGTTCTTCGCATCCTCGGCTCACGGGTCAGTGCTTGATGCCGATAACAGTCATGGCAATGCCAACGGTTCCCAGGTCCAGCTCTGGCAGAACCTCAACGGTTCCAACCAGTACTGGCACATCGGGACGGTTGGCTGACGTGGTATCCCGCGATCCTGGACCGCCCCATCAATGACACGATCGCCTCCAAACAGCGCCTGTGGCGATCGCCCATCTGCGTGACCTCTTGACAGCATTGCGCCGGAAACATGCGTATTCAAAGTAGTTTCTGATGAAGATCAGCAGCCTGGCGACCCTCGCCACGGCCAGCAGCGAACTACAGCAGTGGTCCATTCACGCAGTCTGGTGTGTGTGAATGGACCACTGCTGTAGTTGCGGCGACGCGGCGCCCCCGGCCGGGCCCGACCGCGTGGTCTGGCAAGATCACGGCCTGAGGGCTTTGAATAACCCTCCAGGAGCACCGCAGATGCTTCGAGACGGCTGGCTGATCTCGAAACGAGCCGCGGTCCCCCCCCGCCTCGCGCTCCTGCCGCCAGTCCAGCCGCAAGTTCTCCTATGGTGGGCCCCCCGCACGACCTGCCCCGAGGGAGTGGCTCTGCGAGGGAGCGGTGCTTGCCGCGGCGATCGCCCCGTCGCGGATTATGTCGGCGTGTCGCTCCATAAATACCTAGCGTGATCACTAGTTATACGATAGAGTTTTCGAAAGGTAGCCGTTTCCCGGACCTCTGCTGAACCGCCTAGGGGGTGACCGCCCAATGCATGCACAGCCTTCCGACGATGGCGTGCGGCCCACCACCGGGCAGCGAGGCGGCCCCGGGCAGCGGGATCATGGCCGACCGGGCGACACCGACCGGCCAGATGCCATGCCGCCGGACGCCCAGGCACGGGACCCCCAGGCACGGGACCCCCAGGCACGGGACGCCGCGTTTGATGTGGCGCAAGAGGCCGTGCTCGATGCAGAGCTGGCAGTACTTGACGACCGCAGGGAAATACCGGCGGAAGACGACGATGCGCGGGACTGGCCGGACCCGGACTGCGGGCCGCCGGAGGAGCTGGTATGCGTGCCGTCAGCGGCTACGCTCGCCTCCCCCCTTGGCGACTCGCCCCTGAGCACCTCTGCCCTGGGCGCGAAGCGGAGGCAGGAGCGGGTGCCGGATCGCAGGCCAGGGGTGATTCCGGCGGGTTTCCTGCCCCGGGATGGCTCGGGTCTCGGGACCGGGTTCGCTGACGGCGGGCCGCTGGATGTTCTCGCGCCGGGGCCGGTGCTGGCGGCCCTCGCCGACCGCGCGCACGACGATGGCCTGGGTGAGCTGGATGACGACGCCCTGATCGGGGTGCTGCGGGCGTGGCGTCGGCAGGCGTCCTGGGCCGCGGCGCGGGAGCTGTCCGCGGTCGCCGAGCTGGCCCGGCGCCGCCCCGCCGACCGCTGCACGACGGTCGCGGCGGACGGCTTCCCCGCGCAGCTGAGTGAGTTCGTCTCCGACGAGGTCGCGGCCGCCCTTACCCTCACTGGCCGGGCCGCCGGGGACGTGCTGGGGCTGGCGCTGACCCTCGCCGCGCGGCTGCCCGGCACGGCGGCGGCGCTGGAGGCCGGGGACCTTGACCTGCCAAGGGCGAAGGTCATCGCCGATGGCACGGGCGGCCTGGACGACGCGCACGCCGCCGCCGTCGAGGTGCAGGTGCTGCCGGATGCCCCGTCAATGACGACGGGCCAGCTGCGCGCCGCGGTCGCCCGCGCGGTGCTGGCAGCCGACCCGGCCGCCGCGCGCAGGCGTCGCGAGCAGGCGGAGAAGAACGCCCGGGTGGAACGGTGGGACGAGGACGCAGGGACCGCTGCCCTCGCCGGCCGTGACCTCCCGCCTGCTGATGTGCTCGCCGCCGACAAGCGGCTGTGCCAGATCGCGCGCGCCTGGAAGCAGCAGGGCGCCGGGGCCCGCATGGACATCCTGCGTGCCCGTGTCTATGTTGCGCTGCTGCTCGGCCGCCCCGTGGACCACCCGCCCGCCGACCTGCTGCCCCCCGGCACCACGACCCCCGGCGGAGCGTCTACCGGCGGAGCGCCTACCGGCGGAGCGCCTGACTCCCCGCCCGCCGGCCCACTGCCCATCGGCGCGGAGCCCCCCGGTGCCGTGCCCGGATCCCCGCTCCCGGGCTCTGACGCGCCCGGTGCCGGGCTGCCGGGCCTGACCGGCTCGGTGAACCTGATCATTCCCTGGGCGACGCTTCTTGGCCTGTCCGACGGACCCGGCGAGGTGGACGGCTACGGGCCGGTGGACGGCCAGACCGCGCGCGCCCTCGCCGGGACCGCCACCGGGCCCGCCGCCCGCTGGCATGTCACGTTCACCGGAGCGGACGGGCAGGCCATCGCCCACGGGTGCGCCACCCGCGGCGCGGCCGCCGCCGACGGCAGCTGGACTGTCACCATCACCGCGAGCCCGCTGGAACGCGGCACCTGCACCCACCGGCGCGAGAGCGCCGGGTACCAGCTGACCCTGCGGCTGCGGCACCTGATCGAGATCCGCAACCGCACCTGCACGTTCCCCGGCTGCCGGCACCCCGCGGCCCGCTGCGACATGGACCACACCGTGGCGTACGACCGCGGCGGCCGGAGCTGCGAATGTAATATAGCCCCGCTATGTCGACGGCATCACCGTCTTAAGCAAGCTCATGGCTGGAAACTCGAACAAACGAGCCCAGGCGTCCTGACCTGGACCACCCCCGCGGGCCGAAGATACACGATCAGTCCTGAGGGCTATCCGTTGCTATAACGACTCTCCGAGGGGGACCCATGGGGTTTGTCGCAGTGAGCCTGGTCGCGTCGGCGTTCGCCGCGCTGCCTGCGATGGGCGGCGCAGTGCCCGCGGCCGGGCCCGCGGTCGGCGTCGGCCACACCTCGATCTCCATCACGATCACCGCGCCCGCCCCCGGCAGCGTGCTGTCGGGCAGCGCCGAGATCGATGCCGACCAGAACCTGCCGCCCGCGACCTTCTATCCCATGACCGCGCACATCGGTTCAGAAACGATCGCGCTGACACCGGCGCCGATGCCCTTCAACAGCCCAGACCAGGTTGAGTTCGCGGCGCTGGACACCACGAGCATCGCCGACGGCACCTACCAGCTCAGCGTCGATGCACCCTCGGCACCCGGGACACCCTGCGCCCATATCAGGGTCGTGATCGCCAACCACCGGCATCGGTGACCAGACGGGGCGTCACCCGGCCAGCGGGAGAGCTTCTTCGTGGCCGGGTGACGGTCTCTGACAGCCTGGCGTGCAGAGCCGCGCCTTCCGCGGTCAGCCGCACCGGGCCGGGACCGTCGGGCGAACTTCCGCTGACTAGCTCACCGGCCGTGACATGATCATCTGGCAGCTAGCCCCGGTGACCACGACTCGAAGAGAAGAGGTGATGTGAATCTATGCCCGTCCGGTTCGATGCGAACATCTCGCTGCTGTTCACCGAGGTTCCGCTGCTGGAACGGCCCGCTGCCGCCGCCGCCCAAGGATTCGACGCTATCGAGAGCTGGTGGCCGTTCTCCGCCGCGGTTCCGGAAGCCCGTGAGGTCGATGCGTTCGTCCGGGCGATCGGCGACGCGGGGGTCAGGCTGGTGGCGCTGAACTTCTTCGCCGGTGACATGCCGGCCGGAGAACGGGGAATCGCCTCCATCCCCGGCCGCTCGGCAGAGTTCCGCGACAGCGCCGCGGTGCTGGCGGAGATCGCCAGGCAGACGGGGTGCAAGCTCTTCAACGCCCTGTACGGCGTGCGCCAGGACGGAGTAGATCCCGGGCTACAGGACCAGGTAGCCACGGAGAATCTTTCGTTCGCCGCGCGGACCGTCTCCCGGCTCGGCGGCGCGGTTCTCATCGAGCCGCTGGCCGCGGGCGAGAACGGGGCGTACCCGCTGACCGGCCCCTCGGACGTCTGCCGCGTCATCGACCGGGTCGCGGCGCAGACGGGCGCGGCGAACCTGCGGATGCTCGGCGACTTCTACCACCTGACCAGGAACGGCCATGCCTGGCCCGAGATCATCGGCGGCTACCTCGAGCGTCTCGGCCACGTTCAGATCGCTGACGCTCCCGGCCGCCACCAGCCAGGGACCGGCGAGATCGACTTCCCCGCGCTGTTCGAAGCCCTGTCGGCCGCCGGGTACGGCGGCTATGTCGGGCTCGAGTATCGTGCGGAAGGGTCCACCGAGGACAGCCTGAGCTGGCTGCGAGGAGGCACGGGGTCATGAGAACCGTTGGCTTCATCGGCCTGGGAATCATGGGACGCCCGATGGCAGGCAACCTGGTCGAGGCCGGATACCACGTCCGCACCTACAGCCGGCGCCCTGAGGCGGCGGCGCAGCTCGCCGGCCGGGGCGCGCGGGCCGTGCCGAGCGTGGCCGCCTGCGCGTCCGGCGCCGACATAGTCATCACCATGCTGCCCGACTCGCCGGACGTCGAAGCCGTGGTGCTCGGCGACGATGGCGTCCTCGCGAACGCGTCACCCGGGCTGCTCCTGATCGACATGAGCACGGTCAGGCCGCAGACGGAACGCGACATCGCGACGGCCGCGAGCCTCGCCGGTGCCCGGATGCTGGACGCACCGGTGTCGGGCGGCGAGCAGGGCGCCATAAACGGCGCACTGTCGATCATGGTCGGTGGCTCGGACGCGGACTTCGAGGAGGCGCTGCCGGTCCTTCAGGCGCTCGGGACGACCATCGCCCATGTCGGCCCGGTCGGCGCGGGGCAGACCGTGAAGGCGGCGAACCAGCTTCTCGTCGGCGGCATCATCGAGCTCGTCAGCGAGGCCCTGCTGCTCATCGAGGCGAGCGGGGTGGACGCGGAGGCGGCCGTGAAGGTCCTGGCGGGCGGCCTCGCCGGAAACCGCATCCTTGATGTCAAGGCACCATCGATGCTGGCCCGTCAGTTCAAGCCTGGCTTCAGGATCGACCTGCATCACAAGGACATGGGCATCGTGCTAACGGCCGCGAGGGAGGCGGGCCTCGCCCTGCCGGTTACCGGTCTCGTGTCCCAGCTCTTTGTGGCGGCACGCGCCCAGGGCCTGGGATCACTCGACCACAGCGCGCTCCTCTCGGTCCTTGAGCGCTTGTCAGGCACCGGTTAGCCAGCCGCGGCCGTACCAGTCGTCCGGGCCGGTCACCCCGGGAAGGGCGAAGAAGTATCCGCCGCCGAAGGGCTGGATGTAGTCCACAAGCGGCTCGTCGATCAGCCGGGTCTGCACCGTCTCGAACTGGCGCCTGACGTCCTGCTGGTAGCAGGCGAAGATGAGCCCGGCGTCCATGTTGCCGTTGAGGTCGACGCCGCGGTCGTAGTTATACCCACGGCGCAGGATCTGGCTGCTGGCGGTGGCGGGGGTCCGCGGGTTGGCCAGCCGGATATGGGCGTCGAGCGGGATGACGCTGCCGTGCGGATCCTTGGCGTAGCCGGGGATATCGAATTCGCTGTTGCCGTCGAGCGGTGCGCCGCTGTCGCGCCTGCGGCCAAACATCAGCTCCTGCTCGTTGATGGACACCCGGTCCCAGAATTCGATCAGCATGCGGATGATACGCACGACCTGGTAAGAGCCGCCGACGGACCACGCGGGCTCACCGGAGCCCGGCCTGACCCAGATCAGCTTGCCGGCTTCCGACGGCGCGGGGCGGGCGATGCCGTCCTTGAAGCCGAGCAGGTTGCGCGGTGTGCCAGCGGGGCGTGGCGGGGAGACGAAGCCGTCCATCCGGTAGCGCAGCTGCATACCGCCCCTGGTGTGCTTGGCGATGTCGCGCAGTGCGTGGTGCACGGTGTCAGGGTTGTTGGCGCACAGCTGCAGCATGAGGTCGCCATGGCACCAGGCGGGGTCGAGGGAATCGTTGGGGAAGGTGCGCATCGGCACCAGCCTGACGGGCCTGGCCGCGGCCAGGCCGAACCGGTCGTCGAACAGGGAACTGCCCACCGAAAGCGTGACGGTCAGCCCGTCGGCCGGCACGAGGGGGCCGAGGATGTCGCTGTCCGAAGGCGGCGAGCCGATGCCGAGGTCGGGCGGAGTGCCGCCCACGGTGAGGAAACGGGCGCGGCTGGTGATCGTCTGGAACAGCTCGACGAGCGCCGGGCTGCCCGCCGCGGTCACGTCGAAGGCCGCGAATACGCCGGAGCGCTGCGCCGGGGCCGGCGTGAGCACGCCGGCCTGGTGCGCGCCATGGAACGGCACCTGCCCCGGCGCTGCCTGGGCCTGGGCCTGCACCGGGGGGCTCGCGGCGTCGGCGTCGGATACCGCGCCCGCCGCGAGCACGCCGCTGGCCAGTGCCGTGCCCGCGGTGCCCGCGAGCGCACCGGTGAGGAAACTGCGGCGGGTGGGTTCCAATTCGGGACCTCCAACGGTTAGTGCCGGGGTGGCAGCTCGAGCAGGTCTGGCACGTCGGAGAGGGTCTCGAGGAGGGCGCCTACCGCGGCCTGGACGCGCTGGCGCGCAGCGAGCGGCGTGGCCTGCAGGCTGACCCACTGACCGCTGCGCCTGGCGTCGAGCAGGGACTGCCCGAGCGTGTCCAGCTGCTGGCTGGCCAGGGGAAGCAGCTCCGGGCTGCGGGCGCTGATCAGCGGGGCAAGCTCGTCAAGGACGACCTGGGTGCCCTGCAGGTCGGCGTAGGTCTCGGGGTAAGCGGCCCCCGCGCCTTCGTCGGTCATCCCGGACAGGTGGTCGCGCAGCGCGTCTTCCAGGATCTCGTGCGCGCGGATCGGCAGGTCGGTGGGGTCGACCGTGATCTGCGGCAGGCCGCGCTGCAGCCCGGCGATGTCGCGGGCGAGCCTGTCCGCCACGGGCATCAGGCTGGTCGCGCTCTGACCGTGCCAGAGTCCGTATTCGAGCCGGTGCAGACCGGTGAAGCCCGGGTCGTTCACGCCTCCGGTAAGCCCCTGTGGTAGCCCGTCGATGGCGTTGCCCAGGTCGCCGAAGCTGTCGTAGGCGGCACCGATCTGCTCCCAGGTGAGCTGGGCGGGAAGCCAGTCGGCCTGTGCTGCCGACAGGTTTCCCGCTGCCAGCGCCGATCGCAGCGTTGCGACCTGCGTGGCGAGCGTGGCAAGCTTCGGCGCGACATAGGCCCGGTACTGAGCGGCGGGGCGCCGCAGCTGAGCCAGGGTGACGGGGACCACCGCCGTAGGTGCCTGCCGCGTCCGGGGACCGGCCGCGCGTGCCGTCGCCGAGCTGCGCATTGGCTCGCCGGACATCCGGCACTGCCACGTGTAGTCGCCCGCCACCATCGTGGCCGGCATCGCCTGCTGGGTGCCGGGACCGATCGTCTCGATCTCGGCCACGATGGCAGCGCTCGAGGACTGGACGAGCCGGATCTCACCAGCCTGGCCGGACTTGTTGACCACCGTGAACACCTGCGAGCCGGTCTTTGCCGCGCTCCACCCGGGCGCGCAGGCCGTGGCGGTGATCTCGATCCGCTGGCCGGCCGCGGCGGCTGCCGTACCGGAGGCCGCAGGACCAGATGCCGCCGGACCGAACGCGATGAGCGAGCCCGCGGCCACGGGGGGCACGGCAACCGCCGCCGCCACGGCGGCCCACGCCTTCGGCCGCGCCCGCATGCCCGCAGGAGCAGGAGCCGCCGCCGACGCGGCTGGAGCAGGCGACACCGCATCCGCGTCCGCGGCCAGGCTTGGCCTGCGCACGAATACGGCGAGAACCGTCAGCAGGTAGCCGAGGTAGGCGGTGACCTGAAGCCAGGTCATCGTGGTGGAGAGGTTGCTGATACCCCTGATGATCGATACCCACCACGAGTCGGCGGCCACGGCATGGGAGATGCTGAAGGCGGTCAGCGTGTGGCCGGGCAGCAGCCCGGCGTCCTGCAGGTCGCCGATGCCGGAGGCGAGCACCCCCGCGGCGATGATGATCAGCAGCACGGCCGTACGGGAGAAGAACACGCCGAGGTTGAGCCTGACGGCACGCCGGTAGAGCAGCCAGCACAGCGCGACGGCTGCCGTCAGGCCCACGGCCGCGCCGGTCAGCGGGGCGGCGGTCTGGCCGGCGGCGTGAGCGGCTGTCCAGATGAACAGCGCCGTCTCGATCCCCTCCCGGCCGACGGCCATGAATGCCGTCAGCGCCAGCGCACCGGCGCCGATCCGCAGCGCGCCCGTGGCCCTCGTCGCCAGCTCGCCGGACATGGTGCGCGCGGCCCGCCGCATCCAGAAGATCATCGCGGTGACCAGGCCGACCGCGGCGACGCTGAGCACCCCGCCAAACCCCTCCTGGGCGCGGGTGGACAACGCCGAGGAGTAGAACGTCAATACGGCGCCGAAGCTCAGCGCCAGCGTCACCGCGCACAGCGTGCCGAGCCAGACCGGCGCGGCCGACGGCCCCGGCTCATCCGGCTTGGCTGCCCGCCGGACCGCGGCGAGCAGGATGCTCACCACCAGCCCGGCCTCCAGCCCCTCGCGCAGCCCGATCAGCAGGTTTGGTACCGCGTCCGCCCACATGCGCCCGCCAAAAATTAGGTTAGCCTTACTTTACTTAGCAGAGGCTAAGGGCCTGGCGCCCGACTTTCAACCCGTTCACGACAAGAGCCTGACAAGCCGCAACCCCGCTCCCCCGGGACAGCACTCGCGCCCAGGGCCGTTAGGACGATCTCGTACGGTGGCCCTGCCTCCCATGCTCGTCCTGGATAGATCCGGGCTACGACTCACCCGGAGCGGATGCCCGTATGACGCGCCAGGAGTTTGTCCGGAAATAACATGCTCTTTCCTGATCTGGCCTGGTCCCGGCCCGGTGTGACACTGGAGGGCTCCGGGGCGGGGCGGCCCTCGGACCGGCACCCCGGAGAAGAACAAAGACCAGCAGCCCGAACGGGAGCGTGGTGACAGCACTCCCGAAGGCCAACCCGCCCCGGCCGGACAAGACGCCCAGAGCCTTGCCGACGGTGCATCCAGCCGGTCGCAAGCGTCAGCCGACGGTCTTCCCCCGCAACGCGATCATGCGCGCAAGGTCGTTGCGCGTGGTTACGGTGTCGGGATGATCATTTCCGAGCACACGCTGGCGGTCGCCAAGGGCTTGGCGGTACAGCTGTTCGGCTTCCTCATACCGGCCCTGAAGTGCGATCACCCATGCGAGGCATTGGCGGGTGGTCAGGGTGTCGGGATGCTCCTCGCCGAGCACCCGCTCCCGGTCGGCAAGTATTCGGCGCAGCAGCTGCTCAGCATCCTCGTACCGGCCCTGGGCCGCGGTTACCCGCGCGAGCGTGTGGCGGGTGCTCAGGGTGTAAGGGTGATGGTCGCCCAGGATCTTCCGTCGGCCGGCAAGCGCCTGATGGCACAGTTGCTCGGCCTCCTCGTACCGGCCCAGTTCCGCGATCACGCGCGTAAGCCCGTGGCGGGTGCTCAGGGTGCCGGGATGATGTTCGCCAATTATCCGCTGCTGTACGCCGAGCACCTGGCGGAGCCGCTGCTCGGCTTCCTCGTACCGGCCCTGGGCCGCGGTTACCTGCGCGAGCCTTTGGCGGGTGGTCAGGGTGTCGGGGTGCTCATCGCCCAGGACCCGCTGCCGGTCGGAGAGCACCTGCCAGAGCATCCGCTCGGCCTCGGCGTACCGGCCCTGCCCAGCGATCGCCCGCGCGATCCGGTGACGGGTTTCCAGGGTGTGCGGGTGGTCGTCGCCCAGGATCCGCTGCCGGTCGGAGAGCACCTTGCGGTATAGCTGCTCGGACTCGCCGTACTGGCCCTCCAAGCTGAGCACTCGCGCGAGCGCGTGGCCGGTTGCCAGGGTGTAGGGGTGCTCTTCGCCGAAGATCCGCTGCCGGTCGGAGAGCACCTGCCAGAGCATCCGCTCGGCCTCTTTGTACTTGCCCTGATCTGTCAGCGCCTGCGCGAGCTTGTGACGGGTGGCCAGGGTGGCGGTATGGTCCTCACCCAGGACCCGCTGCCGGTCGGTGAGCACCTGCCGGAGTCGCTGCTCGGCCTCGGCGTACCGGCCCTGCTCCCCGATCGACCACGCGAGCCGGTGTCGAGTCTTCAAGGTGGCGGCATGGTCCTCGCCCAGGACCCGCCCCTGGTCGGTGAGCAACTGAAGGTAGAGCCCTTCGGCTTCCCGGTACCCGCCCCGCCCCGCGATCACGGCCGCGAGGGTGTGCCGGACCGCGAGCATGGCAGGATGCTCTTCACCAAGGCGAGTGGCCACAGTCACGCTGGAACGGGCGAGTTCCTCAGCGGCGGCGAGGTTCCCGCTGCGCCACAGGGCATCAGCGGCTGGATCGCTGAGTGTCAGCAGGCTGGCGAGGCTGTCAGCGTCCAGGTGAGCGGCGAGCCAGTCGAGTAGGGCTGTTACGTGCGGGATGATCTGGCGCCAGGCCGGCCAGTCAGCGGGGTGTCTGTAGTCTAGCTCTCCGCCCACGGCCTGTAGCAGCCCCAACGCTGCCCGGCCGATTGCTGGCAGGTCGGCTCGTGCCGTGGTGAGAAGTCGGGTGCGGTTGGCGTCGGCTACGACTGGGTGCACGGTGATGGCGCGGGTGCTGATCGGGTCATTGCTGTCGGCGATGTCTATCAGTCCCACGGTGGCCAGGCTGTGGAGGGTGGTGCGTAGTCGGCGCTCCCGTTCGGCATCGATGTCTCTAACAGGGTCGGCGGGGGGGTGGCCGTCCTGGGTGAGGAGGTGGGTGAGCGGTTCTGGCTGGAGCAGGGTGGCGGGGATGGGGGTGGCGGGGGCGTAGCAGGACAGCAGGAGCAGCAGCGGGCGTGCCTGCGGGACGCCGTCGGCGGCCAGGGCATCGAGGGAGAGGTCCCAGGTCCGCTGGATGGTGGCGCGGGCCTGGGCGGCGGGGTTGTCGAGGTCGGCCAGGGCACCGGGCAGCCCCGTGCTGTCCAGCGCGCCGCGGTAGGCGGCGAAGCTGTTCCAGCGGGCGAACGGGGACGCCAGGTAGGACCCGGCCAGGTAAAGCGCCAGCGGCAGGCCGCCCAGGCGGCGGGCCAGTTCCCTGGCCTGCGCCGCGGCCGGGTCGGGGATGCCAGGGGCGAGGTCGGTCAGGACGCGGGCGGCGGTGGCGTCGTCTAGTGGCTTGAGTTCGCGCAGGGTAACCCGGGATCCCCAGGCACGCGGGTCCTTGACGCGGGTGGTCACGATCACCATGCCGGAGGGGTCGGGACGCAGCCATCCGGCGTGGTCGGCCGGGCTGGCCGTCCCGTGGGCGGCGAGGACGGCCGGGGCATCGGCGTTGTCGAGGATCAGCAGCCAGCGTCGGCCCGCCTGGTGGGGGCCGTTGAGGAGCGCCCAGGTGCGTTCGGCGGCGGTGGGAGCGCCCTCTCGTACCGGCTGGGTGACCGATTCCGGCGCGCCGAGCTGGCGGAGGACTTCCAGCATGCCGCCGGTGAGCGAGGCGGTGTCGGTGGCCGTCACCCACCACACCTGCCAGCCCTTCGCACGGGCTGTTTCCGCTGTCGCCAGGGCCACAGTGGACTTGCCGAGGCCGCCCATGCCGGCCAGCACCCACGTCCCGCCCGGCCGCCGCGGTCTGCGGGTCAGCGGGCGGCGCAGCTCGGCCAGCAGCGTGTCCCTGCCGCGGACCTCGGCGGGAAGGCGGCCGAGTGGCACCGCGACCGGCAGCCCGCCGTCGCCGGATACGGATGGCTTGCCTGTCGCCGGATGGTGCCGGTGCGGTTCACGGCGCTCGATGAGCTGGAGCCGGACCTGCCAGGCGATTAAGACGGCCGCGAGTATCCCCGCCGCCGAACCGGCGGCCGTCCACAACAGCCCGGCATCCATGACCTGACCGTAGCCGCACCGGGAACAAACCGGCCAGACGCAGTGGCAGGAAACACGACGTGCCGGGTGCTGCGACCGGAGGCAGGTGCCTATCTCAGGAACCCCGTCCTCGGCTAGGATGCCCCGACGGGGGCGGCCTACGATGTGTCCATGCGGTGGTCAGGTTTCGGCCGAGAGAACCAGGCGGCGCGGTCATGGCCGTAACTACCGAGGCCGCGGCGGCGCGCGCGGCGATCGTGACCGTTGATGACGATCCGGGGGTGTCGCGGGCGGTGGCGCGCGACCTGCGGCGCCGCTACGGCGAGAACCACCGGATCGTGCGTGCCGAGTCGGGTGAAGCGGCGCTGGACGCGCTGAACCAGATGAAGCTGCGCGGCGACCTGGTCGCGGTGATCCTGGCCGACTACCGGATGCCGCAGATGAGCGGTATCGAGTTCCTCGAGCGGGCGATGGACGTGTACCCGGGGGCGCGGCGCGTGCTGCTCACCGCCTACGCCGACACCGGTGCCGCCATAGACGCGATCAATATCGTCGATCTCGACCACTACCTGCTCAAGCCGTGGGATCCGCCGGAGGAGAAGCTGTACCCGGTCGTCGACACGCTGCTCGAGGCATGGCTGGCGGCGGATCACCGGGCGGTTCCCGAGACCAAGGTCATCGGCCACCGCTGGTCGGCGCGCTCGTCCGGGGTCCGCGAGTTCCTGGCCCGCAATCAGGTGCCCTACCGCTGGTACCTGGCCGACGAGCCCGAGGGGGAACGGCTGCTCCGCGCCGCCGGGGTCTGGGCCGACGGAGTCCAGGCGGGCGGAGCCGACACCCTCGCGCTGCCGGTCGTGATCGCGCCGGACGGCCAGGCGCTCGTCGAGCCCACCGATGCCGAGCTAGCAGCCGGGGTGGGGCTCTCCACCACGGCGTCGGCGGACTTCTACGATCTCATCGTCATCGGCGGTGGCCCGGCCGGCCTCGGCGCCGCCGTGTACGGCGCGTCCGAGGGGCTGCGCACCGTGCTCGTCGAGCGGACCGCGACAGGCGGCCAGGCCGGCCAGAGCTCGCGGATCGAGAACTACCTGGGCTTCCCCGACGGGGTATCCGGCGCCCAGCTGACCGACCGGGCGCGGCGGCAGGCAACCAAGTTCGGGGCAGAGGTGCTCACCACCCGGGACGTCGTCGGCCTCGAGGTCAACGGCTCGGCCCGCACCGTCCGTTTCGCGGATGGCGGCACGATCGACGCGCACACGGTCATCCTCGCCACCGGCGTCTCCTACCGGCAGCTGGCCGCACCGGGCCTCGACGCGCTGACCGGGCGGGGAGTCTTCTACGGATCGGCGCTGACCGAGGCGGCCGGCTGCGCCGACCAGGACGTGTACATCGTCGGCGGCGCGAACTCCGCCGGGCAGGCCGCCGTCTACCTGGCACACCGCGCCAGGTCGGTGACGATCCTCGTCCGCGGGCCATCGCTCGAGATGTCGATGTCCTACTACCTCATACAGCAGATCGCGGACATCCCGGCAATCTCTGTCCGCCCCTGCACCGAGATCGTCGCCGCCCAGGGCACCAGCCACCTGGAGGGCCTGACGCTGCGCGACAGCAAGACCAGCGCGACCGAGACCGTGGACACGCAGCTGCTGTTCGTCTTCATCGGCGCGGCACCGCTCACCGGCTGGCTGGACGGCGTCGTCGTGCGAGACGGCAGGGGCTTCGTCGTCTCCGGGCCCGATCTGTCCGTGGATGGACAGCGGCCCGCGGGCTGGACGCTGGACCGTGCCCCGTACCATCTGGAGACGAGCGTCCCTGGCGTGTTCGTGGCCGGCGACGCGCGGTCGGAATCGGCCAAGCGGGTCGCCTCCGCCGTCGGGGAGGGCGCCATGGCCGTCATGCTCGTGCACAGGTACCTGGAGAAACTGTGACCGGCCAGGAACGCATCCCGCGCGGCACAGGAGAACTGTGCAGCCCCGACGAGCTGCGCACGCTGTTCTTGTTCGAGAAGCTGACCGGGGAGCAGCTCGCATGGCTGTGCAGCCGGGGGCACGTGGAGCAGGTGGAAGCGGGGCCGGTGTACACCGAGGGCGAGCCCGCCAGATGTTTCTACGTGCTCCTTGACGGCACCCTCGTGATGTCACGCCGGGTCGGCGCCGACGACGTCGAGGTCATCCGCACGTCGAGCCGCGGTGTGTACTCCGGAGCCTTCCTCGCCTACCTGGGTGACCGGGTGCCGCAGGTCTACAACAACTCGCTGCGGGTGACCGCGGCGTCGAGGTTCTTCGTCCTCGGCGCTGACGCGCTGGCGCAGATGATGCACGAGTGGTTCCCGCTGGCGGTGCACATGCTCGAAGGGCTGTTCTTCGGCAGCCAGGTTACCCAGCAGGCCATCGGCCAGCGCGAGCGGCTGCTCGCGCTCGGCTCGCTGACGGCAGGGCTGACGCACGAGCTGAACAACCCCGCCGCAGCCGCCGTGCGCGCGACGTCGGCTCTGCGGGAGCGGGTCGCGGGGATGCGGCACAAGCTGGGCACGATCGCGGCAGGTACCTACGACCGGGCCACTCTCGAGACCCTGATCGGACTGCAGGAAGAAGCCGTGGAGCGCGTCGCGAAGGCGCCGACGCGCAGCCCCATCGAGACAAACGACTGTGAGGACGCGGTCTCCGGCTGGCTCGACGCCCACGGCGTCGAAGGCGGCTGGGATCTCGCGCCGACCTTCGTGCAGGCCGGTCTCGACGTCGGCTGGCTCGATCACGTCGCGGCCACCGTCGACGACGGAGTCCTCGAAGGCGCAGTGCGGTGGCTGAACTACACCGTCGAGACAGAACTGCTGATGGACGAGATCGAGGACTCCACCGCCCGGGTGTCTGGCCTCGTGACCGCGGCGAAGCAGTACTCGCAGATGGACCGCGCGCCGCACCAGGCCGTCGATGTGCACGACCTGCTGGACAGCACCCTGACAACGCTCGCGGGCAAGATCGGCGACGGCGTCACCGTCGTCAGGGACTATGACCGCAGGCTGCCCGCCATCCCCGCCTACGCCGCCGAGCTCAACCAGGTCTGGACGAACCTGATCGACAACGCGGTGGCCGCCATGAACGGCCACGGCACGCTGACCGTGCGCACCGCGCTCGACCGCGACAAGCTCCTCGTCGAGCTCGGGGACACCGGCCCTGGCGTGCCCCCGGAGATCCGGGACCGGATTTTCGAGCCGTTCTTCACCACGAAACCGGTCGGCGAGGGCACCGGGCTCGGGCTCGACATCTCCTGGCGCATCGTCGTGAACAAGCACCACGGAGACCTCCAGGTAGAGTCGGTCCCTGGCGACACGCGGTTCCGGGTACGGCTCCCGCTCGTCGCCGCGAAGGAGACCGGATGACCACGGCGCAATGGATCGACCCGTCCGCCACCCCCGCGGGGGCCGGCTGCGCCGAGTGCGACGCCGGCGGCGGGTGGTGGTTCCACCTGCGCCGGTGCGCGCAGTGCGGGCACATCGGCTGCTGCGACAGCTCGCCCGCGCAGCACGCGAGCGCCCACGCGACCGCCGCCGGGCACCCGATCATCCGCAGCTTCGAGCCTGGCGAGTCCTGGTTCTGGAGCTACAAGACCGAGTCCTTCTACGACGGCCCGGCGCTTGCCCCGCCCGAGCACCACCCGGTCGATCAGCCGACCCCGGGCCCCGCGGGCCGCGTCCCCAGGGACTGGCGCAACCACCTGCACTGAATCCTGGAAGGGGCGTCAGGTGGTGGCGTCGGCGTGGCGCGCGAGTACGGCGATCAGTGCCGCGACCGCGGCGAGCATCGCGATGGTCGTGAGCGCGATCGGCAGGCCGGTGTGATCGGCGAGGAATCCGATGACGGGCGGTCCCGCGAGCATCCCGGCGTAGCCGATGGTCGAGGCCGCCGCGACGCCGCCGGGTCCGGTCAGCGCCCCGGCCTGGGCGATCGCGGCAGGAAACAGGTTGGCCAGGCCGAGGCCGACGAGCGCGAAGCCGCCGATGGCGATGGGTGCCGCGGGCACGAGGGCGGCCACGAGCATGCCGCCGGCAGCGGTCAGGCCGCCGACAGCGAGCACGGTGGTGCGGCCGAGGACCGTCAGCAGCCGCGTGCCGGACAGCCGGCCCGCGAGCATCGCCACGGAGAAGCCCGCATAGCCTGCCGCGGCCATTCCGGGGCTGGTATGCAGGTCGGCACGCAGGTGCAGGGCGCCCCAGTCGGCCAGCGCGCCCTCACCGTATGCGGTGCAAAGCGCGATCATGCCGAAGACCGCGACGAGCATGCGCATCCTGCCGGACGGCCGCGGCCGCGCGGCGGCCGGGTGGCCGTTGTCCGCCGCATCGGCGGGCACCGCCGCCGCCGGGGAGCGCAGCAGCATCGTGCCCGCGCCAGCCGTCACGGCGAGCCCGAGCAGGCCGGCCGAGGCGAGATGCCAGGCCGGGCTGAGCACCCCCGCCACCAGGCCGCCTGTCACGGCGCCGAGCAGGCCACCGAAGCTGTACGCGGCGTGGAAGGTCGGCATCACGGGCCGACTCAGCCGCCGGGTGATATCCACGGCCTCGCTGTTCATGGACACGTTGAGGCCGCCATAGCCGGCTCCGAATACGAGCAGGACCGCGCCGAGCGTGCCGACCGTGGGCATCAGGGCCGGCAGCATGACGGCCAGTGACAGCACCGTCGCGGTGGTCACCGTCATCGGACGGCTGCCGAATCGCGAGCACAGCCGCCCGGTGATCATCATCGTCACGACCGCTCCCGCGGAGACACCGAGCAGCGCGAGCCCGAGCCTGCCCGCGGAGGCGCCCACGTGCACCTTGATCTCGGGCACGCGTACGACCCAGTTAGCGAAAAGGAAGCCGTCAAGCGCGAAGAAGATGGTCAGAAGTACCCGTGTGCGCGCCACTGCGGCTTGATCCTATCGCGAGCGCTCACAGGGCAGGCCCCGGCTGTCGCGCTAGCCGGGCCTAGCCGGGCCCGGCCGACTGTGGATCGTCGGCATCGACAAGCACCCACGACCGCAGCGGAGACTGCGGGGGGTATTGGGGAGTCGGGACAGTACCGTCGAGGGCTAGCCGCAGCCCCGGTGCCCAGTGCGGGGACGTGGACGCGATGACCCTGCCGGCGGCGCTGGCAAGGACGACAGGATGCCCGATGAGCAGCAAGACTGGCAGCACATGCCTCTCGAGGCTCGATACCAGGACATCGGCGGCGGCCATGCCGAGCAGGCCGGCGCCGGACCGGACCGGCGTCGAGAGCGTGATCGTGTACTCATTCGTACAGGCATAGTCGACATAGGGGCCGGCTACCCTCCGCGCCAGGGTCCGTTGCGGCGTCTCGTACCAGTCGGCCGTCGTGTAGTCAAAGAAGTCGGGAGCGGCGGGGTCGAGGTTGATCCTGAGTGCCTCTGGTGTTCCCGCCGTTGCGGTCCACCACCACTCGAGCCAGCGGGGAGCGTCCGCGAGCAGGTCCGGGGCCGTGATCACGCCGGTGCCTGCTACCAGCCCCCGGTGCGTGGCGAGGATGTCGAAGATCACAGGGCGAAGCGACGCCAGGTCGTCGCGATTGAGCGGCTCGCCGGCCGCGACCGCGGCGGCAGCGAGTTCGCCCAGCCGCCCGGCGAGCGAGTCGAGGGCACCGAATACCCGCTCCAGCTCATCGACGACGTGCCCGAGCACCTCGCTCGCCGGGCGGGCGTGCAGCGGGCGGGCGGGCGGCGGGCCGGCGTGCGGCGGGCGGGCAGGCGGCGGACTCAGGGCGCACCGCCGGGAGGATCGTCGGCGTTACCCGCTCGATCAAGGTCATAGACCTCGAGCCGGAGCTGGAGCAGTCGCGCGGTATCCGCCGACACGTGCAGCTCGGCGAGTTCGCGGGCGAGCAAGGGGTCGCGCCTCCCGATCGCCTCGACAAGCCGGCTACGGGCCCGCACCGAGGCTTCGTGGTCACCGGAGTCGAGCTGCAGCCAGAGCAGGTCACCTACCTCCGCTCGCAGTCGCAGCTCCTCGCGGGTAAGCCGGGGAGACTGAGCGGCCGCGGCAACTTCGATGTTGAACTGGGTGTCGGCCCGCCGTCGCTCGCTCATGGTGCTCGCGGCTCGCAGCCTCTCGACCTGCCGGGTCAGGCTCTGGACCTCTTCGGGCAGCGCGCGCTCCGCGGCGAGCCTGGCGGCAGTGCCTGAGACCGCGCCGCGGTGGTCGCCGAGATCACGAAGCTCCTGGGTGGTGAACTGGCGCAATCTCTGCACGAGCCCGCTGGCGTGATCTGCTGGCGCCTGGACGAACGTGCCGCCGCCGCGTCCGCGACGGGTCGTGACGAGACCCTGCTCTCGCAGCACGGCCAGCGCCTCCCGCAAGGTGACGGTCGACACGCCGAGCTGCTCGGCAAGCCTCGTCTCGGACGGGAGCCGCTCGCGATCGAGGATGAGGCCGAGGCGGATGGCCTGACTCAGGCGATGAGCGACCATGTCCGCTCGCCCGGCCGGCTCGTCAGGCGGCGCGAGGATCGTCCGCGCAGCCACGGTCGTCAGGCCGACGTCGAGCGAGGAGTCCCTTGAACCCAAGCTGATGGTCCCTTTCTGCCAAGGGTCCCGATCCCCGCCCCGGCGAGACACGCGCGTTGTGGGCCGACTGCCACCGTGCTGGCCTGGGGGGACGACCCCCCAAGACCCCCCGCGGAGGGCATCCCGTTCGGCATAAATCGTGGCGTAGCGACCCCGTGACCCCTGGCTGCCAGAGTCGGCATAGTCCGGGCCGACGACCCCTTGACGTTAAACCTATAAATTCATATCTTATACTACCACGCCGCACAGCCCAGGAGGAGGTCTGATGCAGGAGGCAGCGCCTGAGGTTCCGAGCGCATTTCTGGACGAGGATTCCCGGCTGGAGAGCCTGGGCTACAAGCCGCAGCTGAACCGCGTGCTTGGCCTTTTCGCCAACTTCTCCGTCGCCTTCACCTACCTCTCGCCGATGGTGGGCATCTACTCGCTGTTCATCCTTGGCGTCGGGACAGGCGGCCCCGCGTACGTCTGGCTGACCTGGCTTCCGGTCATCGGCATGCTTTTCGTGGCGCTGGTGTTTGGCGAGCTGGCCAGCCACTACCCGGTGGCCGGCGCGCTGTACCAGTACAGCAAGTTCTCCGTGGGCCCCGCGTACGGCTGGTTCGTCGGCTGGTTCTACGGGATCGCCCTCCTGATCACCGTGGCCGCTGTCGATACCGGTGTCGTCAGCTACGTCACCGCGCTGACGCACAACTGGTTCCACTGGAACCTCAACCCGGCCAGCCACCTGACCATCCTGGTCATCACGGTCATCCTGCTGGCGATCCAGACCGGGCTGAACATCACCGGCGCCAGGGTGATGGGCCGGATCGCGCAGTCCGGCGTATACGTCGAGATCGTGGGCACCGTGGGCATCGCGATCATCCTGGCGATCCACGGCTTCCATCACGGGCTCGGCTTCCTCTTCTCGACCCAGAACGTGCAGCACGTGTCGGGCAATCCGCTCGGACTGAACTTCGGGGGGAACTGGATCACAGGCGCGGCGCTGATCGCCGTGCTCGCGCCGGTGTACATCTTCTACGGGTTCGAATCGGCCGGGGACATCTCCGAGGAGACCAAGGACGCGGGCCGACAGGTTCCGCGGGCCATGCGGCTGGCGCTGATCTGGGGCCGCGTGGCCTCGTTCGTCCTGATCGCGGCCCTGCTGCTTGCGATGCCGACGGGCAACCCGGTGGGGGCGACCGTCAAGGGCGGCGGGGTCGCGTTCATCCTCGGGCAGCTTCCGAGCGGGCTGCAGGACTTCCTCCTGCTGCTGATCATCTTCGCGTTCTTCTCCTGCGGCTCCTCCGTGCAGGGGGCGGGCAGCAGACTGGCCTTCTCCTACGCCAGGGACGGGGCACTGCCCGCGTCGGCCAGGGTCGCCAGGGTCAGCAAGCGGTTCAGGACCCCGGTCAACGCGCTGCTGGCCGGTGCGGCGGTCACGGTGCTGTTCGTCCTGCTGGAATTCGCCTCGCCAAGCCATGACATCAAGCTCGGATTCATCACGTACCCGGCGAACACCAACGTCCTTGTCTCGCTGGTGTCGTTCGGCGTCAGCGGGATCTACCTGTCGTTCCTGCTGACCGTGATCGGATCGATAGTGGCCAGGGCGCGCGGGTGGGTTCCCGAGGGGAGCTTCCGCCTGGGCCGGTGGGGCTGGACGGTATGCATCATCGCCGTGGCCTACCTCGGCCTGATGCTGATCAACGTCGTGGCACCCACCGGGCTGAGCAGCCCCCGCGGCTACTTCAACCTCGACTGGATCACGCTGCTCGTCATGGCCGCTGTCGCGGCCGTGGGGGCCATCTACTTCCTGATCAGGCGCCCGGACTCCCGCGTCCGGGCGCATCGCCGCGACGCGGCCGAGCCCGCCGGCGCCGAGCGTACGGGATGACTCGTGATCCGCGGTCCGGCTGTGCCGCAGTCCGGCTGTGCCGCAGTCCGGCTGTGCCGCAGTCCGGCGGCGTGCATGCGCGCCGGCCACTGCCCCGCCGTCGCGTGCACCGACTCCGCTCTCGAACCGGTACGCTACGCGGTGGCGACCTCGACGAAGTCGGGGTGATCCCGGCCCCCTCGGCCGGGCACGCGGGCGTAGCTCAATGGTAGAGCTCCAGCCTTCCAAGCTGGTGGTGCGGGTTCGATTCCCGTCGCCCGCTCCACAAGAAGTACTCGTGATGCCTCCCTGCTACGGCAGCAGGGTTAGCGCGTTCACGTGATTCGGCCGGACTACGGTGAAGTGCCGATGATCCAGCGTGGCTACCTCGGTCAGCTTCAGCCGCTCGGCCAGGGCGACCACCGACGCATCTGTGGTTCCCAGCGGAAGGCTGCCGTAGGTGAGAACCAGGTCGGCCATCCGCGCATAGTCTGCCACCTCCAGTTCCACCGAGGTGAAGTCACCTTCTGCCAGCGAGCGCAGGAACAGCGACTCGACGCGCGCACCCGCTTCGCGAGCCAGGAGGTATCCGACCTCCGCAGCCACGGTAGCGGGCACTAGCAGCTTTCTCCCAGATTCATGCAGGCCGGTGAACAGCTCGACGCAAGCCAGATGGTCAGCATCGTTGGCCAGCGCGGCAGCCACCAAGGGGCCGGTATCGCAGACAATCACGCCGGACGGCCGAATCCATCCCCTAGCAGATCCTCAGACCGAGCTGCCGTGTCGGTAGCGCGACCCTTTCCGGCACCGAACCACGCCGGTGGCCACGACCGGTTCCTGACCGTCTGGAGGTGACGGCGCACATCCCCGAGCACAGCAGGTACCTCGTCCTCGGGCAGCTCCTCCACCAGCCGGAGCAGTTCCTCACGCTGCACGCTCATGGGATCAGTTTACGCGGCATGGCCCAGTACAGGTCTGCCGACACGTCACCGTGCCCGCTGCGTGCCCGTAAGAGGGGTTATTCAGGGGGACTCACGGTCACTCACAGAGTAACGGTCATGCCGCCTGACCTGGGCACGGGCTGGTCACAGGGGGTTCACCCGCGATCTTCCAAGCTGGTGGTGCGGGTTCGATTCCCGTCGCCCGCTCTCAGAGGTTATTCGGTCGTGCCTGGATAGCGACTACTTCCACTAGCCCCTCAGAACCCTTGAAGTCGTCTGGGTTGGCCGTGTAGAGAGGGAGCTGGCTGCCCGCCGCCGTCGCGGCGATCATCAGGTCTGAAGCCCGCTTGCGTGGCTCCCGCCCAGCCGCTCGGACTGCAGCGCAGATCTGACCATAGAGCCTAGCCGCACCCTGGTCGTACGGAAGCGGATCGAAAGTCGCCAACGGCCTCGTCTAGATCGGCACGCAGTTCGTCCACGTCGATCACCGGAGCCGTAGCGAAGATGGCGAGAACTTCCTCCTTGGGAACCGCCCGGCGCCGACGGATCGGAATCATCTTCGCCAGCGGCTCACCGTTGAGAGTCAGCGTGTACGTGCGTCCTTGCCGGAGGCCGCGCGTGACCGCCCCGGAGTTCGCCACGAATTGGCGAACGCTGACGTCGGTTGGCCGCTCGCCTGGAAATGCCATGGCCCAAGTATAGTCCGCCGTACCACGGCGTACCACAGGTGTTGCTAGAGGCTCATGTTGGCGGCGTTCCGCCGCCGCGCCCGTCCCCGCCCGCGCCGGGCTGCGGCCTCTCCGGCGCCGACCCGCCGCAGTGGTCTTGGTGGTGCGGATTCGATTCCCGTCGCTAATATCAGCGCCCGGCCACGCCGACTGTTGGAGGCATCATCAGGACGGGGACGGGCGAGGCGTCAGCCCTGGCCATTGACGAACGCCACGATCTCCCTGAGCCCAGGTCTATAGCAGTCCGTGGTATCGACTTCGATCCACGGAGCGTCTACCGAAACCCGGTCGAAGGCGTTGTGGTCCCGGGCACGCTTGGCTACGTCGTGCGGTCCAGGGTCCGCATGCGCCAGGCGCAGCGGATTTTCCTCCCTGCGCCGCAGGCTCCGCTTGAACGCCACACCAGCGTCCACCGTGCAGTGGACGATGCGGATCTGAGCAAGGCCCTGGAGCGGTTCCAGCCCAGGACGCCACCGCCTATCCTGGAAGGCTGCCTCCGCCACGGTCGTCACACCGGCTCTCAGCAGCAGCTCCAGCACGCTGAAGAAGACCGGCAGCGTCCGCATGCTCAACTCATCGCCCGGCCCTGACACGAACCCCGGAGTGGCATGCACCATCCCTTCCTTGATCTCGTCCCGGCAGATCGCCGGACACCCCACCGCCTGTGCGATCTTGTGGGCAAGTGTCGTCTTGCCCGACCCCATCGGACCGCTGACAACCACGAGCGTGGGAAGAGAAGTCACCCTCGCAGTTATAGAGCCCACGATCGCGCTTGCACGAGCTGATCAGGGAGGCGGTGGCAAAGCGACTACGCGCTGCTGGCCACCTCGGGTTATGTCAGCTACGGATCCGGCGGCGCCGAGGGCCCAGCACTGCAAGATCGCCCGAACCAGTGATCAGAGGGTAAATCACCGTTACTAATGATTATCGGAGTTATCAGGTCAGTGACTGCGACAGCGGTGCGCTGCCTGGCTTCCAGACAGACTCCGCAGATCACCGCCCCGGTCGTAAACCCTAGTTCTGTCCCCAGATCTTGAGTATGCCGCTTTTCCACCGACCGAGATCCCGCTACCATCGGGGTTCATACCGGGGAGGGTATCACTCCAGGCATTGCCGATGAGGGGGGCCAAACATGTGGAAACGGCTCGAGGCTCGCGAGATTAAGCGCGTCGTCCGGCGCAGGGACAGCAACGGGACCTCGCGGTCGCTCCCGCGGCCTGAGCTGCCGCCGGGCACCGATCTGATGCCAGACATTCAGCACATCGTCGTACTAATGATGGAAAATCATTCATTCGACAACTATCTCGGCATGCTCGCCGGGCGCGGCGAGGCATTCGCGCTTAACCCAGCCGGTAAGCCAGCCGCGGTAAATCTCCGGACCAACGGCGATCCCGTCACAGCGCGCCATGCCGCGGCCACGGTCCAGGCAGAGCACGTGCCAACACAAAGCTGGCATGCTACCCACATCCAGTGGAATGACGGCGGCTGCGACGGATTCGTCCGCAGCATAGAGGTCACCGAGCCAACGTTCGACGCCACCACCCCTATGGAGTACTGGTCTGAGGCCGACCTGCCTTTCTACTATGGCCTGGCCCGGACGTTCCCCCTCGCCGACCACTGGTTCTGCTCCTGCCTCGGCCCGACATTTCCTAACCGGCGCTTCCTCATAGCGGGAACCGCCCACGGGCTAATCGACGACCTGCCGTTCGGCATGGTGGACCATGCCCCAGCCGGAACCATCTTCGACATGCTCACCGAGCACGATATCTCGTGGATCAACTATCACAACGTGTCGAAGGTCAAGACTGTTCTCAAGCGCACCCTGGGCACCCCGGGGCTAATCATGCTGCGACGCGCCGTGTCGGTGCTGCGATGGTTCCCGCCCCTCATCAAGGCATTTCAGGGCAACATGTCGTTCACCGCCGACCTCTACCCGCTCGGCCTGGCCCGATGCGTGCTTCACCTCAGGGGCACTGACCAGTTCTTCAAGGACGCGGACAATGGCACGCTGCCCGCGGTCAGCATCGTCGATCCCGACTTCGGCGCCTACTCGGAGGAGAACCCGCAGGACATCAGCATGGGGGAGAGCTTCGCCGCGGAGGTGGTCAACCGGGTCATGCACGGCAAGGGCTGGCCGCACACCCTGCTGATCTGGCTCTATGACGAGCACGGCGGCTACTACGATCACGTCCCGCCGCCGGCCGCCACGCCGCCCGACGACGTCGAAGGCCGGTGCCTGCTCAGCACGCGGCCCTGGCTGCGGGCTCTGCTGCGGCCTTTCTTCAAGGCCGAAATCGCGAAGATAGAAGCGATCGACGAAGGGCCGCATCGCTACGACCGTTACGGATTCCGGGTTCCCGCCGTGGTCATCTCGCCCTATGCGAAGCCGGACTACGTCTGCAGCCAGGTCCTCGATCACACGTCCGTGCTCAAGCTCATTGAGCAGAAGTGGAACCTGCCTCCCCTGACACGGCGCGACGCGAAGGCGGCAAGCCCTCTCGACGCGCTGGATTTCGACAGCCCGCCCGCATTCCTCACCCCTCCCGTGCTGCCAGCGCCGCGCGCCAAGTGGGCACCGTCGTAGCGAGAGCAGACGAGAGCGGGTCAGGTCAGTGGCGCAGCCGCCCGGGTAAACGCCGAATCCAGGTGCGCCGTGTCATTGAACCGGCGGATGACCCACTCCCGGCCGGTAACCACGAGATGGGAGATCGATCCGTTGTCTGCCCCGATGAACGCGAACGGCCGCGAGCCGCTGGCAAGAGCGAGCACCTGCCCGATAATACCGCCATGGGTGAAGACGGCCAGCCGGCCGCCGGGGTGAGCAGCCGCCAGCCGCTCGATCGCCTCGCGCACCCTCGCCGCGAACGCCGCAGCGGGCTCGGCGCCAGGAATCACATCCCAGCGCTCCTCAGCCAGCATTCGCTGGGCTACCGGGTGCCCTTCCGCGACCATCTTGCGGAACAGGCCGCCTTCCCACTCGCCGAGATAGACCTCCCGGAGTCCGGCCTCCACCCGCGGCGTGAGCCCGAGCCGTCGCGCGAGCGGCGCCGCCGTCTGCACGGTGCGGCGCAAGCCGTTGACATACAGAGCGTCAATGTGCTCGGCGCTCAGCCTCCCGGCAACGCGTTCGGCCTGGTCACGGCCCTCGGCTGCTAGCTCGGGATCTCCGTGCCCATCGACGAGCGGGAACGGCGCGTCCATGTAGGCGGGCTGCGATTCACCGTGCCGGATCAGCAGCAACTCGGCCGCACCCGGAGGCGGCCGGAACTGGGCCTGGCGGTACTCAATCCCCGCCCGCTGAGAGTCATCGCGTGGGGTCACAGGCCAACATTATCTAGTCCCTAACGCGAGCGGCATGGCGGCCCAGACCAAGGAAATCGCGAATATTACCGAACGGGAGCGTGGCGGGGGCCTGGCCCATGACCGGACTTCACAGGTGAGAGCCTTCGGGCCCTGCACGTTGCCTGATTCAGGGCTACGCCGCGTACTGTCATTGCATGTGCCGCAGTATCAAGACCCTTCGCGCGCCGTATGCCGAGCAGGTGACCGACGACGACATGCGCGCCGCCGCGCTCCAGTACGTCAGGAAGGTCAGCGGGTTCCGGACGCCGGCCGCGCACAACGCCGAGGCGTTCGACCGCGCCGTTGACACCATCGCGGAGGCAACCCGCGCCCTGCTCGACCGGCTCGAAGTACGGGCACGGCCAAGCTAGCGCCGACGGGAAGTCAGAGTACTCGCTTGCGAACTTCCGCCCAGAGCTGCTCATAGCTGCGCGCGGCCTGGCTGCGCGGAGCGAAGGCGGGGACCGGAGCGCGGCTGACGGCCATGCGCTCGATCAGGGACAAGGCCGGGATCGCCGTTGCCGCGATGTCGGACCGCTCCGCGGGCAGTTGCTCGACGATATCCGTGTGCAGGCGCTTGCGGCGGTCGACCATCGAGAAGAACGCGAGCACGCTGGGCCGGTGGCCATCGAAATCACCGACGAACTTGGTGAGCTGGTCGAAGGTCCGCACGGACAGCGTGGTGGGAATGATCGGGACCAGGATGGCGTCCGCCGCGTGCAGCACGTTCTCTGACACGAGCGAGATGCTCGGCGGGCAGTCCAGGACCACGGTGTCGTATTCCGCGGCGAGCGGAGCGAGCAGCCGGGCGATCCGGCGGGTGGGCCTCTTGGCGGTGTCGAGCAGCAGATCCATGTTCCGGTAGGTGAAATCAGCCGGGATAAGATCAAGGTTGTCGAAGTCGGTTCCCTTGATGGCGTCGTCCACCGTCAGGGTGCCCTGGATCAGCGCCTTGCCGCCGCCCTTGACCCGGGGGCGTATGCGGAAGAGATACGTGGCGGCACCCTGGGGGTCGAGGTCCCACAGCAGGGTGCGGTACCCCTCGCGGCCAGCGAGGTACGCGATGTTGACGGCGGCCGACGTCTTGCCCACGCCGCCCTTGATGTTGTATGTGGCGAGGATCTTCACGCGGCGACCGCCATGGTGAGGCGGCTTATCCGTCGCGTGCCGCGGAGGCTGCTGAACTCGCGGAACCGCTCATCGAACTCCCCGCGCGCGCGCCGCTGGCTGGCGCCGAACTGCGCGGCGAGCTCTCCCATGGCGAGCAGGGTGAGCGCCGACGCGGCCTGCTCGCTCATCATCTGGACGGCCAATGCCCGGACCGCGTCAAGCTGCACCTCGCTGTCCTGGAACTCCCCCAGGCAGTCCTGCAGCCTCCGTAGCTCTTGGACGGCCTGGCGGTTCGCTGCCGGATCATGCAAGGACGCGAAGAACTCGATCAGGTAGCGCAGCTCCTTGCAGCGCTTCCGCAGGTCATGCAGGCTCTCCGGGGGCGAGTCCGCGGTGATCTCTGATCCCAGCCTTATCACCCGCCGGTGGGCACGGCGTATCCAGACCGAGGCAAGCTCGGCGGCGCACGGCGCGGCACGCGCACGGCGCGCGTCCCGCAGCCTGATCAGGACCGTCCGCCAGTCCTCCACCAGGCCGCGGAACCGCGCGGAACGCAGCTCGCGCACGAGCCGCCGGTACTCGACGCCGCGTTGCCTGGCCAGGTAGGCACGGAATGGCCGCAGTTCGTCAGGGGCGGCCGCGACAAGGCTGGCCGCCATGTCATCGAAGCCGAGCAGGTAAACATCGAGATCCCGTACTGGTGTCGTCAGGTCGCCAAGCCACTTGAAAGCCGGGCGGAACCGGTCGGCAACGTCCGCGGGCAGCACGTCGCCCGCCAGCTTGAGTGCCGACCGTGTGCGCCGAACCGAGACGCGCAGATCGTGCAGGAATTCTGTATCGACATCACGCAAGACGCCGCTGACGTTAGCCTCCAGCGTGTCGAGCAGCCGGAGCAGCACCGTCGCGACCGCGTTCGCCGCCGGCATCGACGCCGCCAGCTGGACATCGATCTTGCTCGTGTAGTCCCCCGCCTGCCTGCCGCTCGCGGCGAGCGCGGCCTCGAATTCTGATCGAGGGCTTGGCAGCACACCGGGAATGCCGGCCAGCATCTTCGCCACCCGGTCGGCCTGGGCCTGATAGCCGCGAATGGCTGTGACGACAAGCCGCGGCGGCAACATCGCGGTGACCGGCGTGGTCACAGACACGCGGTTCATGGTGACATGAACGACAGTCTTCTCGTCGCCATTGAGCACCCTCAGGTCGCGCACCACGCTGACCGCGCCGACCACCGGAGACAGCGCCCGCACCCCCGCCACCGGGCCGAGCCGGTCGCGCACCGGTCCGGGTGGCAGCGCGTCGGGCAGGCCCGGCCACGTCGCCCGCCCGTGCTGAACGGCAATCCGTTCGCCATCCTGGCCTGTCAGCATCATCTCGCTGTGGCCCCGGCCGCTGACCTGCTCGAGCACAAGCCCCGCACGGTGCAGCCGCCAGTCAAAGGTGTCGAGCCAGACCCTGCGCAGGGTCCGGCTCCCCCGCCCGCCGGCAACGGCGAACGCCGGCCGCAGCGCGGCGAGCACGCTGCCAGGCGCTGGCTCGGCAGCGCCTTCCATCTCGAACTCCCGCAGGCAACCCGCCAACGTCCCACCTCTCACATCGGTGCCCGTGTGCGCAGCCACACACGGGCACCTAAGAAGTCAAATCTATTCACTTTTAATTCACCATCTGTTAAACCAGTCCAGTCATAATACCGCTTCCTCCAGCGATCGTTACCATCGCGCGAGGCGCAGAAATTTGCAAACCTATGCCGAACGGGAGCGTGGTGGCGGCTCCGCCTGCCCGAAGGGCTGCGGAGGATGGCAAGACCCGGGGTTCGTGCCATCGTGGGGGCATGAGAGAGGCGACCAGATGGGGGACAGGCGCGGTGCGGGCAGACAATCCGGCGGCGGTGCTTCACGCGCCGCGCGACGTTCGGATCGAGGACGTCGCCGTTCCCGAGCTGAGCGACCGGGACGTGCTCATCGAGATCCGCTCGGTGGGCGTGTGCGGCTCGGACATCCACTACTTCGAGGAAGGCCGCATCGGCGGCTTCGTCGTCGACCAGCCGCTCGTGCTCGGCCACGAGGCGTCCGGGGTGGTCGTCGCCAGGGGTCACGAGGCACGCCGTCACGAGATCGGGACGCGGGTGGCCATCGAGCCCGGAGTCCCCTGCCGTGTATGCGAGCAGTGCCGGGCGGGCCGCTACAACCTCTGCCCCGATGTGCGTTTCCTCGCCACCCCGCCGGTAAACGGAGCGTTCACCCGGTACCTGGTGATGCCAGAGGACTTCTGTTACCAGGTGCCTGACTCCCTTTCCGACGACGCCGCGGCGCTGATCGAGCCGCTCAGCGTGGCCGTCTGGGCCTGCCGCAAGGCGCACGCGTCGCTGGGCGACGACGTGCTCGTGACGGGGGCCGGCCCGATCGGGCTGCTCACCGCGCGGGTGGCACGGGCCGCGGGCGCCGAGCCGACCGTCTGCGACATCAGCCCGGCCCGGCTGGCACGCGCCAAGGCATCAGGCGCCGAGCGCGTCGTCGACCTGCGCGAGACCGGGCTGGCGGATCTCGGCGGCCGGTTCAGCGCCTTCATCGAGTGCTCGGGCGCTCCCGGCGTCCCGCAAGCCGGACTTGGCCTGCTGCGGCCAGCCGGGCGCGCGGTGCTCGTCGGAATGTCCGCCGACGACGATCTGCGGCTCCCGCTCTCCCTCGTGCAGACGCGGGAACTGACCATCACGGGAACGTTCAGATACGCCGACACCTATCCGACAGCGATCGCCCTCGCGGCATCGGGAACGGTGCGGCTCGATGACCTCGTCGACGCGACATTCGCGCTCGAGGATACGGCCGAGGCCCTGCAGGCGACTCGCCGCAGCCCTGGCCTGCTCAAGGTCATGGTCCGCCCGCAAACCTGACCCGGGAGGGCGGGCGGCTGGCGTGCCAGGCGACGAGTGTCGCGATCGCGGCCGCGGTGGCCGCGGTGAGCATGGCCGCGCGGTCACCCGTCACCCCGGCGACCCCGGCGGCGTGGCTGGTGCCCTCAGCTATGGCGGGTAGCAGCGCCGCACCGATCGCCGCGCCGATCTGGCGGCTTGTGTTGATCACGCCGCCGACCAGGCCCTGGTCGTGGTCGGCCACGCCGCGGCTGGCGATCACCATCGAGCCGAACGCGGTGCCCGCGGAGCCGAAGCCGACCAGCATCACGGCGCTGAGCAGCGGGCTGTAACTTCCCGTGGCAGGCAGCCGGGTGAGCACGAGGAAGCCGGCCGTGGCAGCGGCGCTTGTCAGCATGAGCAGCCGCCGCGTGCCGAAGCGGCCCGCCAGCCGTGCGCCGAATACGCCCGCGGCGAAGCCGATGATTCCCTGCGGGGCGATGGCCAGGCCCGACTCCAGCGGTGAGTCGCCCAGCACCTGCTGGAAGTAGATGGACAGGACCAGCATCTCGCCTCCGTTCCATACGCCGAGAAGGAGCGTCAGGATGCTGCCCGCGCGCAGGCCGGGCAGTCGCAGCAGGCTGGCGGGTACAAGCGGCTCGGGATGGCGCGTCTCGACCACGGCGAAGCCGGCGGCGGCGGTCACCGCTAGCGCGACCGCCGCGATCTCCTGCGGCGATGCCCAGCCGATCACGTTGCCCTCGGACACGGCATAGACCGCGGCCGCTATGGCGGCCGTGACGAGCAGGGCGCCGCCGACATCCAGCCGACGCGGGTGGCTCGCCGAGCGCGACTCGGCGAGGAACCTCGGCGCGAGCAGCGCGGCCGCCACGCCGACCGGCACGTTCACCAGGAAGACCGCCCGCCAGCTGGTGAACTGGACCAGCACCCCGCCGAGCACCTGGCCGGCCACGAAGCCCATCGAGGCTGTCGCGCCGTACATGCCGAGCGCACGGGTGCGCGCAGGCCCCTCGGCGAAGCCGGTGGTGATGAGGGAGAGCGCGGCCGGGGCGACGATGGCCGCGCCCGCGCCCTGCAGGACGCGGGAGGCGAGCAGCAGGACCGGCTCTTGCGCGAGGCCGCCGGCCAGGGACGCGACGGAAAAGGCCACAAGCCCGGTGATGAACATGCGCCGGCGGCCGAACAGGTCAGCCGCGCGACCGCCCAGTATCAGCAGGCCGCCGAACGTGATCGCGTACCCCGTGACCACCCACTGGACCGTGGACGCGGCGACGCTGAGCTCCCGTTCGATGGAGGGCAGCGCCACGTTCACGATGCTGAAGTCGAGCACCACCATGAACGCCGCCACCAGGATGAGCGGAAGCGCGAGCGCGTGCTGGCGTGTCATGCTTGCCCGGACCCGGGGCGGGTTGTCGCGCGTCGCGGTCGTGCCCAGCATCGTGTAACCAATCAGATACGTTACGGATCGTTTCATATTTACAGTAGACAGGAACCCCATGAACGGCGCGCGTATTCCGGAGGCGGCCCGCCGCGGCCGGCCGCGGAGCGAGCAGGCCGACCACGCCATCCTGCGGGCGGCCGCCGGGCTGCTGGCCGAACGGGGCCTGGCGGGCATGTCCATCGAGGAGGTGGCGGCCCGGGCCGGAGTGGGGAAGGCCACCATCTACCGGCGATGGTCCTCCAAGGGAACCCTCGCGCTCGATGCCTTCCTCGCGGAGTTCAAGGAACAGCAGCCGCTACCTGACACGGGAACGCTCCGCGGGGACCTGCTCGCCGCCCTGCGCGCCTGGGTCCGCGCGGTGACGAAGACCCCGGCCGGGCGGATGCTCACCGGGCTGGTCGCCGAGGCCCAGCACGACGAGGGCCTGGCCGCGGGCTATCGCGAGAGGGTCCTCGGACCGCTGCGGGCACAGCACAGGATCATGCTGGAGCGGGCGATCGCACGCGGTGAGATACCGTCGGCAACCGACAAGGACGTCGTGCTCGACCTGTTCTTCGGCGCCGCCAACCACAGGCTGCTGCTCGGCCATCTCCCGCTGGATGACCAGTTCGCACGGGACGTCGTGAACATGATCGTGGCCGGCGCCAGCGCGCACTCGTAGGCGAGTGTGAACGGCGGCCAATTGGTGTGGATGCCTCGGTAGCGTTGTTCTAGCTCAATGCCGCGTACTTAAGGCCCTGGCTGGCCGGGGGTGCCTGGCCTGGCCGCGATGGTGATCTTGTAGGTGATGGTTCCGAGGCTGGTGGCGCGGGCTGCGCGCCTGCGTGCGGTGCTGGTGTGCAGGG
>WNFD01000298.1_pt1 | contig 80892 bp, 66 predicted proteins | sample 5400491 | NCBI WGS metagenome assembly WNFD01 (sample SAMN13153343, study PRJNA577476) | soil metagenome | isolation source: 120 cm saprolite under Douglas fir tree site 2 hole 2 replicate 2 | place: USA:California | collected 2015-04-18 | reverse complement strand
TCCGGCCCCGGCGTCGAACGGACACGGGAAGGCCTCGTCCTCCCGGCGGACACCGTCGCCGTCCTGACCGAGGCCCCGGCTCCGAATGCGGCGGCCGGCCACGATTCTGTCAGCGGGCCGTCGTAAGGTTCTGCGGCAACTGCGATGTCGCTGGGCGGTGATGCGCCCGGTCGCGTCTGCAACTATCGGCAGGTGCCGTACGTCGTTACATAACGAGACATGCATGATCGGCTGCCGACTGGGGAGATCTTGATCGAGCGACGCACGGTATAGAGGGTGCATGGGGAGCAGTGATCAGCAGGGGACGCAGCCGGAGCGGGAGCACGTTGCGGGCCAGCTCGTTGCGGGCCAGCCCATGCCGGACGAGCTCGTGCCGGACGAGCTCGTGCCGGAGCCGCCTGTGCCGGGGCGGAGGAGGGGCGCCCGGGTACGCAAGATCGTTGTATGGACCGCCGGGATCATGGCGGGCGTGCTGGCAGTCGCGGCTGCCGGGGCCTTTCTCCTGTGGCGTCACCTGAACGGCAACATCCACCAGAGTGATATCAGCGGCCTGCTTGGCAGCCAGCCCGTGGACCTGCATCCGCGGGCCGAGAACATCGTGGTGATCGGCTCGGACACGCGATTGGGCCAGGGCACTCAGTACGGCACCGGGCTCACGACCGATCAGTCGGACACGCTGATGGTCGTGCATGTCGCGGCGAACAGGCAGTGGGCAGAGGTGATGTCGATCCCGCGTGATTCCTGGGTTGATATCCCGGCCTGCGCGATGGGCAATGGCCAGACGTCCAGCCCGACCACTTTCAAGATTAACGAAGCGTTCGCGCTCGGCAGCCTGACCGGCAACAACTCCGCGCTCGGGGCTGCCTGCACCATCAAGACCGTGGAGCAGAACACCGGCATCCACATCGACCATTTCGTCGTCGTCAACTTCGCCGGGTTCAAGTCCATGGTGAGCGCGCTCGGCGGGGTCGAGGAGTGCAACAGCCAGGCGATCAACGACCCCCAGGCGCACCTGCAGCTCTCCGCCGGGCATCACCTGCTGACCCCGGACCAGGCGCTCGGCTACGTCCGGGCCCGCTACGCAGAGGGAGACGGCAGCGACCTGGAGCGGATCTCCCGCCAGCAGGCATTCATGTCCTCACTGGTGAGCCGGGTGAAGAGTGAGCTGCTCAATCCGCTGGCTATCTACCGGTTCCTCGACGCGGCCACCAGCTCGCTCACCATCGACAGTCAGCTCGGCGGCATCTCGGGCCTCTACAACCTGGCCGCCAGCGTGCGCAGTCTGCCACCGAGCAAGGTCACGTTCTTCACGGTGCCCAGCTACCCCCGCTCGCAGGTCGACCCGACCGATACCGCCAACGTGCTGTGGACACAGCCGGTGGCCAGCCAGATCTTCCGGTCATTCCAGGACGACGTGCCCGTCAGCCAGGCGCTAGCCGCGTCGCCCGGCGCGTCGCAGCCTGCCGCCAGCGGGTCGGCAAGTGCGGGCCAGTCTGCCAGCCCGCCGGATACCAGTCCGAGTCCGCAGCCGTCCCCCGTCGTCAGTGCCAGGACCGCCAACCAGAACATCTGCACCTGACCCGCCCAGGCCAAGGAACAAGACAAGGACAAGGACAAGGACAAGGACAAGGCAGCCGAACGGGACGTTAATGACGGCCCAGGCAGACATGCCGCCCTTGTAGCGGGGGTCGCCAGCGAGTGCGCATCCCTGCGCATAGGCTGGCGCGGGTGAGGCGAGATGCTCGGATGTCGACCGGGACGGTGATGTGAGACTGATTCCGGGCTTGCGGCTCTGGCCGGCCGTGGCGGCTGGCGTGATCGTCGCGGCATGGGGCGGGGGACAACTCCTCGCGGCGGCCCCTGCTAACGCGGCCCCTGCTAACGCGGCCCCTGCTAACGCGGCCCCTGCGAATGCCGCGACGGCCCCGTCTTCTCATCCCGTCGCGGTAGTCGGGATCTCCGGACTGCGCTGGAGCGACGTGTCCGCGTCAGCCACGCCAGCATTGTGGCGTATCGCTGAGCAGGGTTCCGTAGGCTCGCTGGTGGACTATGCCGTGCTGCCTCATACCTGCCCGGCGGACGGCTGGCTCACGCTCAACGCGGGCGCCCGCGCGATGACGCCGCATACGGAGTCGAGACCGTGCCCCGCGCTTCCCGCTGTAGTGCCGCAGGCGACGGCCCAGGCGCAAGGCGCGCCCGCGTCGGCACGGGTGCCGTCCATGTCGGCGCTGATCTCCTCCAACGCGCAATACCGCTACAGCCCGCACTGGGGGCTGCTGGCCAGCGCGGCCGGACAGGGCGGATGCGTCACGGCGGTCGGGCCGGGAGCCGCGCTGGCCCTTGCCACCTCTACCGGGTATGTGGGCTCATATCTGCCCGACGTATCCGGCGCGAGCCGTCCGGTCCTTGCCCGGTGCCCGCTGACAGTGGTCGACCTCGGGACGATCTGGGCACCTTCCGGGCCGGGGCGCGCGACGGCTGTCCGCGCGGCAGACCATGAACTGGGCAGGATCAGCGCGGAGCTCCCCGCTGGCACGACGCTGCTTGTCACCGCGCCGGGGGCCAGCGACAAGCCGCACCTGAGGCTGCTCGAAGTCAGCGGCACGGGGTTCCGCTCGGGCATGCTCGACGCCGCCTCCACCCGCCAGTCCGGGATGGCCGTGCTCACCGACCTGACACCCACCGTGCTGCGCTGGCGCGGGCTGCTCGTCCCCCCGGACGCGGTGGGCTCGCAGCTGACGCGAGCCGCCCGGGGCAGCCTGACCGCCACGATCCGCGGCCTGATCGGGCAGGACACCACGGCCCAGGTGTGGACGAGCACGCACAGCCCGTTCTTCCTGGCGTACGCGCTGGCCGACGCGGCGGTGCTCGGCGCGATCGGATTGATCTTCTGGGGCGCCAGGCAGGAGCGGCGTCGGCTGCGCGGGCGGCTGTGGCGGACAGCTGGCGTGTTCGCGGGAGCGGTTCCCGCGGGCACCTTCCTGGCCAGCCTGGTCCCGTGGTGGCTGCTGTCCCACCCCGCGGCCTGGCTGTACGGGCTCGCGGTTGCCTGGACCGCCGTGGTCGGCGTGGTCGCGCTTTCCGGGCCGTGGCGGCGGGACCCGCTCGGCCCTCCCGGCGCGGTGGCTGCCATGACCGTGGCGGTGATCGGCCTGGACGTCATGACCGGGTCCCGGTTGCAGATGGGCACGCCCTTCGGGCTATCCGTGCTCGAGGCTGGCCGGTTCTACGGGGTCGGCGGCGAGGCGGTCGGTATCTACGCGGTTTGCGGGATGCTGGCCGCGGCCTGGCTGGGTGTCGCCGCGGCGCGGCAGGGTTCCCGCAGGCGGGCGGTGCTCACCGTTTCCTCGGTTGCCCTGTTCGCGGTCGTCGCTGTCGGCTGGCCCGGGTTCGGCAACAAGGTAGGCGGGACGATCGCCATGGTTCCGGGCTTCCTGCTGTTGCTGATGGCGGTGGCGAACATCAGGATCAGCACGTGGCGTGTTGTCCTGGTTCTGGCGAGCGGGGTTGCGCTGTTCGCTGTCTTCGCGCTCATCGATCATTTCGCGCACGGCACCGGGCAGTCCGATACCGGGGCGTTCGCCGGGAGCGCGCTGCATGGCCAGGCAGGCGGGCTGCTGCATCGCAAGCTGCACTCTATGGTGGGCTCGCTCGCGGTCAACACCTACAGTCCTATGGTGCCGGTGGTCATCGCCGTGCTCGGACTGATCCTGCTACGGCCGGCCTGGTTCGCCGTCAAGGCCATCCCGCATGGCTCTACCAGCCCGGGGGGACGACCCCCCAGCACCCCCCGCGAGGGGCACCGCGGGGGGGGGCACAGCCCATCCCCGGGGGATCCCCCCGGACCCCCATGGCCCAGTACCCCCCGCAATGGGTCCGTGGAACCGCTGCTGCGCGTCACACTTGCCGTGATGTGGCTTGTGGCCGTGCTCGGCTGGTTCGCCGACGACTCGGGGATCATCGTGCCCGCCACCGCGCTCCCGCTGGCGCTGCCGCTTGCGATCGCCGTCGTGTCCGCCGTCCCGCTGACAGCCAGCGAGGCGGCGCCGGACGGCGAGGTGCCGTCCCGCGACGCGGCCGGGGGGGGCGCGGCACCTGCCGCGGGAACCAGCAGCACAAGCCCTCGGCAGGCGACGCGCTGACGGGCACCGCACGGGCAGGCACCGCACGGGCAGGCACCGCACGGGCAGGCCGCCGGGCACGGGAGCACGGGCACCGCAGCGACGGGCGGCAGGTTATCTTTGGACCGGCCTACGCCGGCCGAGCCGACAGGAGGATGGGTGCAATACCAGGTCTCACGGGTTCTCGCCGGCCCGTTCCTGCGCACGCTCTGGCGGCCAGTGGTCATCGGAGCGGAGCATGTGCCCGCGGCCGGCGGCGCCATCATCGCGTCGAATCACCTGTCGATCGCCGATTCGATCTTCCTTCCGCTGATGCTCGCCCGCCCGGTGACCTTCGCCGCGAAGTCCGAGTACTTCAGGGGTACCAGGCTCGTCGACCGGCTCACCGGTGCGTACCTGCGCGCAACGAAGCAGCTTGAAGTGGACAGGGACGGCGCCCGCGCCGCCCACAGCATGCTGGAGACGGCGCTGGCCCTGCTCCAGCGGGGGGATCTGTTCGGCATCTATCCGGAAGGGACCCGGTCACCGGACGGGAGGCTGTATCGCGGCAGGACCGGCGTGGGCTGGCTGGCGGTGCGCTCCGGCCTGCCCGTCATTCCGGTGGCCATGATCGGAACGGACCGGGTGCTGCCGCCGGGGCGCACGATCCCGCGGCTCGGCCGCATCCAGATCCGGATCGGTGCGCCGATGACGTTCGAGGGCTGCACGGATACGGGCAACGTCGCCAGGGCCCGACGGATGATCACCGACGAGGTGGTCAAGGCTATCCAGGGCCTCTCCGGCCAGGAATACGTGGAGATGTATGCGTCCGCACGAAAAGAGGAGCTAGCCGCCGGAGCGACCGCAGTGCCGCCGCGGCCGCTGACCGCGCCCGCCGACGAGGAACCCGGTCAGTGAGCGACCCATGCGAGGCTGGCGCGGGACAGGCTAGGCCTAGCGGCCGTTCCCGTCGCCGCCATCGTCTGGATGGCCGCCGGGCCTCTCGGGCGAGACGGCAGGGAAGCTCTCGGTTGACGCGCCAGGATTCCAGACGTAGATCGGCCCTGCACCCGCGTCGAGGGACGCACCCGCATCGCCGTCCTGGCCGTTCACGCCATCGGGCGCAGGTGCTGACAGTGGCATCGCGGGCCCGGGCATCGCTGCCCAGGCGCCCGTCGCGGCGTCCGCGGGGAAGGAATCCCCGAAGCCTCCCGCGGTGCCGCCCGGCTGGGACGACGCGCCAAGGCCCGCCGGAGCGCCGGCCTGGGGGAATGAGTCTCCAGGACTCCCCGCCTGGCCGCCTGGCTGGGGCGCCGCCCCGCCGCCCCCCGCCGCGGTTTCCCAGAGAGAGCCGTTCACCGCTCCCGTGCTCCCGTTACGGCGTGTCTGGCGTCCTGCGCCAAGCGGCCGGGGCGGAGTGGCCGCCCACGGCGACTCGCCCTGCGGCCTGGGCGCAGGGCCCCATGGCGGTTCGCCCTCCGGCTTGACCGCGGGTTCCCACGGCGGACCGCTTGATGGCTTGGCCTGCTGGGCCGGGTGGGTCCCGGCAAGCCGCGGCACCGGGCCCAGGGCCGGCCGGCTGGGCAGCTGCTCCGGCCCGCGGCCCGATGTGCGTGCGCTGCCACCCGCTGAGCGCGCGCTGCCATCCATGGCATGCTGCGGCCTGGTGCTGCCCGCGGACAGCGCGCGCGATGGACGCGGCCTCGGCGCTGGTGCCCTGGCCGCCCGCCTGCGCCGTCGCTCGGCGCGGGTGACGACAGCGATGCACAGCAAGAGCAGGATGAGGGCAGCGGCCGCGATGGCGGCATCCCGGAGCAGCGGGAACGCGATGCTCCTGGCGGTCGACGGCAGCGGCGGCGGGGTCGGTGCCGAGGTCGGCGCGGCCGACGTCCGGGCGACCTGGCTCTGTGGCGAGGGGGAGGGAGAGGGAAGGGCAATCGCCGCCGCCGCGGCAAGCGCGCGTGCCGCGTCCACTGTGCCGTAGCCAGACCCGTTCTTGCTTCCGCCCTGCGGCCGGAAGACGGTGCTCCCGGTAAGGGCCTGCGTTATCTGGCTGGGGATGAGGCCCGGGTACTTGGACCGGATGAGGGCTACCACCCCTGTCACGACCGCGCTCGACGCGTCCGTGCTGCTGACCGTGGTGTAGCCGTCCGGCGGGCTCGCGGCGGCGATTCCGACCCCGGGCGCCGTGAGCGTCACGTATGAGCGGCGGCTGGTGAAGGATGCCTTGAGGAAGCCCTGGTCAAATGCGCCCACGGAGATGACACCCGCATATGAGGCGGGGAAATCGACGGTGTCGGCTATGGCACCGTCATCTCCGGCAGGCGCGACGAGCACGGCTCCCTTGCCGAGCGCATAGTTCACCGCCTGCCGCTCGGCTGCGCTGCCGCCTGCGGCGGCAGGGCTCCCGTCAGCGCCGAAAGCCCCCTGCGCTCCAGGGTCGAGTGGCAGGTCGATCACGGTGGCCCCGTGGTCGGCCGCGTACCTGATGCCGGCCGCGACCGCCGCCGGCAGCCGCGCGGCGACATTGGGGTCGGAGCGCAGCGGATCGCCCGGGTCCAGGGTTACCCGGAGCGAGAGGATCTTCGCCGCGGGCGCGACTCCGATAATGCCTGAGCTATGCCCGGTTCCATCCCCCCGGCCGGCGATGATGCTGGCTATCGCGGTGCCGTCGATCCCCCAGTAGGGACCGCCATCGGAACGCCCGGATCTGGTGTAGTCGGGACCGGTACGTACGGCCGTGCCCAGGTCAGGGTGATTCCAGTCCACGCCGGTCCCGAGTATGGCGACCGTGACTCCGGAACCACGTGTGGCCTGCCAGGCTTGCGTCACGTGAAGGGCGCTCAGCCACCACTCCTGATCCCGAACCTGGTCCGCCATGCCAGGCACCGCGATGAGCGCTACCGTCGCCGCGGTTACTCCTGCGGCAAGCGGCATCAGCGCGCGGCGGAGCAACTGCTGAGACACGGCCGTCACGCCTCTCTTTCCGGACCAGCACTTCGGGATTCTGCCACGTTCCGGCGTCACGTGACCTGTTTCGCCAGGTTCACTATGCAGTTGTCCCGGCAACGGAAGCCAGACGGCCCTTTGCCGCGGCACTCAGCGGCAGTCAAGGATGCCTCCGTTACGGTGCGACAGTGAGCCGTACGTGCGCACCAGGAGGGAGCCCGAGCCGCTGGGCGGCGTCGCCGGCGTTGACCGCGAGCGAGATCAGCCCGGCGCCGTCCGTATAGGCGACGAGCTCGCCGGGGGCCACGGCGGCGTAGGTCTCCCGATACGGAACGGTCAGCTGGCGCCGGCCGCACCTGACCACGAGCGTCGTTCCGGTGCCGATGCCCATCTGGTCGGCGTCCGATGAGGTGATGGACAGCTGGACGTTGCCGAACCTGTCCACCGACATCACCTCGCCCTCAGCGTCCCCGTCGTGCACCCGGCTGGTCGGCGACGGCAGCGTTACGAGGTCTGTGAGGTCTATCTCGGTGCCTACGGACGCCAGGTCCGAGCCGGCCGCCAGGTGAGCGGCAACCGGCATGAAGATGTCCCTTCCGTGGAAGGTAGGCGACACGTGGTCGAGCCACAGCTGGCTGTTGGTCAGCTGGAACGCACTGGATGCTCCGCCGACTGCGGCGACTGCCCAGGAAAGGAGGCCGTTGTCCGGGCCGACGAAAATTGCGTCGGCGGCCGCGACCGCGATGCTGCGGCGGGCTGTGCCGACGCCCGGGTCGACGACGGCCACGTGCACGGCGGACGGCAGGTACGGGACCGTCTGCGCGAGCACGGCCGCGCCGCGCCGCACGTCGCCAGGCGGCACCAGGTGGGTGACGTCGATGATGCGCACATGCGGGGCCAGCCGGGCGGCGACCCCGTGACAAGAAGCGACGAATCCGTCTTCAAGGCCGTAATCGGTGAGAAATGTCAGGCAGCGAAAAGAAGTCACGAACCGTGAGCGTACGTCGCGCGTGGCCCACGGCATAGACCGAGCCTACGATGAGCATGTGCGGGCTGGTCGGGCACTCTCGCCGGGCCGCCGCATGAGCCGATCACTGGCCGGGAGCGGGTCACATGGCCGAGTTGTCCGAGCGTGACATGCGGCTGCTGGCCTTCGAGCGACGGTGGTGGCGCTATCCGGGTGCCAAGGAGCAGGCTATCCGTGAGGTGTTCGACATGTCGGCGACCCGCTACTACCAGCTGCTCAACGAGCTGATCGACCGGGAGGAAGCTCTAGGGTTCGAACCGGTTCTGGTCAAGCGGCTGCGCAGGCAGCGGGCGCAGCGCCAGCGGCTGCGCTCTCCGCCTCCGTCCGGCGGCGACAAGCCCTGACTCAATGGTGTGGATGCCTTGCTGGTGTAGCTAGAACAGCACCAGCGAGGCATCCACACCATTGACTGGAGCAGGGGCAGCCCGAAAGCCTGAGAGGCCTGACGATGACGGATACACCTGGTAACGGCGATGCCGCGGCGCGCGATGGCCTTCCCCGCCCGCGTACCTCTGCCGGGCAGGCCGGCCTTGCGGCGCTGCTTCGCGCACCCGGGCGGGCGCTGATCGGGCTGGACTTCGACGGCACCCTCTCTCCGATCGTGGCCGACCCGCGCGAGGCCCGGTCCCACCCTGGGGCGGTTCCCGCGCTGCGGCGGCTGGCGCCATGTCTCGGCACGCTGGCGGTCATCACCGGCCGCCCGGCCGCCGACGCGGTGACCTTCGGCGGGCTGGCCGCCGTGCCAGGCATTATCGTGCTCGGCCAGTACGGCCTCGAGCGCTGGGAGGCCGGCAGGCTGTCATCGCCGCCCGCGCCGGCGGGCGTAGCGGAAGCACGCGGGGAACTCCCCCGTGTCCTGGCCGCCGCGAGCGCGCCCGCCGGCGTCTGGACGGAGGACAAGGGCCATGCGCTCGCCGTGCACACGCGCCGGGCCGCCGATCCCGGGCCTGCGCTCAGCCGGCTGCGCGGCCCGCTCGAGGCACTCGCGGAACGGACCGGGCTGGCGGTCGAGCCGGGACGCCTGGTGATCGAGCTGCGCCCGCGCGGCATGGACAAGGGTGCGGCCCTGACAACCCTGCATACCGAACGGGCTTCGCAGTCGGTCCTCTATTGCGGAGACGATCTTGGTGATCTCGCCGCATTTGACGCGGTGCGCAGGTTTCGCGAAGCGGGGACTCCCGGCGTCACGGTGTGCAGCGGCTCCGCGGAAGCCGTGCGGCTCGCGGCGGAAGCCGATCTCGTGGTCGACGGCCCGGACGGCGTCATCGCGCTCCTCAACGCCCTAGCCGCCGCGCTCGGGGGTTAGCCGAGGGCGTCGAGCTGGTCGGCGAACCACTTCTGCGGCGGCAGGGCGGACGCGGCGCTAGCGAGGGCGGCGCAGCGGCGCTCCCGTTCGGTATGGGGCATGGTCAGCGCTTCGTGCAGGGCTTGCGCGGTTCCTGTCACGTCGTAGGGGTTGACGAGCAGGGCGTTCGGGCCAAGCTCCGCGGCGGCGCCGGCTTCGCGGGAGAGAACCAGCGCGCAGCCTCGTGCCGACAGGATGGGGCCTTCCTTGGCGACGAGGTTCATGCCGTCGCGGATCGGGTTCACCAGGAGCACGTCGGCGAGCCGCGCGGCGGCGAGCGAACGCGGGTAATCGTCGTTGACCTGGAAGATCAGCGGGTTCCAGTCCTCGGTGCCGAACTCGTCCTCGATCTCGTTGGCGATCCGCTGCACCCTGGCCGTGTACTCGCGGTATTCAGGCAGGTCGTACCTGGACGGGTAGGCGAAGGCGATATGGACGACGCGGCCGAGCCACTCCGGCCGGGTCGCGAGCAGCTCGCGGTAGGCGGCGAGGCCGCGGACGATGTTCTTGGAGAGTTCTGTGCGGTCGATCCGGACGATCAGCCGCCTGCCCTGTGTCGCCTCGGTGAGCGCGGTGATGTTCGCCGCGACGTCGGGAGCGCCGGCGCGGCGGCGGAGCGACGGCGCGTCAACGCCGAGCGGGTGCACGCCGATGTCGGTGACCTGACCCCGGTAGGTGACGCGCTGCGCGTCCCTGTCGACGGTGGCGTCGAGGAAAGCCTCGCAGCAGTTGAGGAACGCGTCCGCCCAGCGCTGGCAGAGGAATCCGGCGTGGTCGGCGCCGAGGATGCCGTCGAGTATCTGGCGGCCCACATCGTCGGGAAGCATCCGGTAGTAGTCGGGGGGCGCCCACGGAGTGTGCGAGAAGTGGGCGATCCTGATGTCCGCGCGCTCGTCCTTCAGCATGCGGGGGACGAGCGCCAGGTGGTAGTCCTGCACCATCGCCCGCACGGGGCCGTACCCGCCAGCATCCCCCGCCCCCTTGGCGAGTGCGGCGGCGAACGCCGCGTTGTAGGCGCGGTAGGAATCCCACTCCCGCCGGAACGCGAGGCCGAAATGCGGCCGGTTCGGGGTGTCGAACAGCAGATGGTGGACAAACCAGAGGGTCGCGTTCGCCACCGCGTTGTACGCCCGGTGGAATGTGCCATCCGGAATGTCGAGCATGCGTACGGCGGCTCCGGTGTCGTGCCCGTCCAGGTCGAGCCTGCCGCCGGGTGCGCGCCTGGCCGCGGCACGGTCGGCGTCACTGAGCGCGGCGCAGATCCACAGCACGTCGGCCTTGCCTGCCACGGACAAGAGGCCGGAAACCAGGCCGCCGCCGCCTCGCCGGGCGGACATCGTGCCATCGGTGTCAAGCGTGAACGAGACAGGCCCGCGGTTCGATGCGACGAGTACCTGACCGTTGCCCGTGTCCGGGCGCGAGTGCGCGTCGTGGCCCATGTCCCGCCAGGTTAGCCGAGAGCGCGGCCGATGCCGGCTCCGCGCCGTGCGCACTGTGCCGTCCGCCGCGGCTGGTCACGGCGGCAGGGGAAGAGTCAGGGCGGACAGGGGGACGTGCTGAAAGACGTGCTGAAAGACGCGCTGAAAACAGCCGCGTGTCACCCATGGGCCGGGGCGCCGGGAGTGGCCGTTGCGGGGCGCCTGGGGCGATCAGTTAAACTACCCGGGAGTCAGTCGTATCCGATCACCTGCGGCTGTCCGCACGGATGTGAGCACTGCGTGTGTACGCACCGCGTGCCAGTCAAAACTGAATAGCGCTCATCCAGAGGGGTGGAGGGATCGGCCCTGTGAAGCCCCGGCAACCATCACGAGGTAGCTCACGCTGCTCGTCGGCCTCCGGCCGGCTTCGCCGTAGCCCGCGGTACTAGCCCAGGGGGGCGACCCCCTGGAACCCCCGATGCCGGGCTCTGCCCGGCGCGTCCGGGGGCGGCAATGCGGCTCGTCGGCCTCCGGCCGGCCTCGGCGTGGCCCGCGGTACTAGCCCAGGGGGGCGACCCCCTGGAACCCCCGATGCCGGGCTTCGCCCGGCGGGTCGGGGGTGGGCTCAGGCCCGGCGTGCGAGGACCTCGTGACAGGTGCCAAGTCCGGCCTGTGGTCAGGGTGGCCACGGGAAAGATGAGGAAGAGAGGGCCTCGTTTACGTGACTTCCACCACGTCGAACAATCCTCCCCGTCGCGACCCGGGCGACTCCGCCTCCGCAGGCCGCCTGTCCGCGGGCACCGGCGAGGGCGGCACGCCACGGTCACGGTTCGGGTACGCGCGCCGTCTGGTGTGCCGGGAGTGCGGCAAGACCTGCGGCCTAGGGCCGCGCTATGCGTGTGAAGAGTGTTTCGGGCCGCTGGAAGTCGCCTATGACTTCCCGCGGCTGACCAGGGCTGACATCGAGTCCGGTCCGCTCAGCATCTGGCGCTATGCCAGCCTGCTTCCGGTACCTTCCGATGTCGCTGACACGCCGAATACCGAGCCCGGCTACACCAGGCTCATCCGTGCGGACAACCTGGCGCAGGCTCTCGGCATGCGCAGGCTCTGGATCAAGGATGAGCGAGGCAACCCGACCCACTCGTTCAAGGACCGGGTGGTCGCTGTCGCCCTTGCCGCGGCAACGGAGATGGGCTTCAAGGTGCTTGCCTGCCCGTCCACCGGCAACCTGGCCAACGCGGTGGCCGCCGCGGCGGCCAGGGCCGGGATCCGGTCGGTCGTGCTCGTCCCCGCCGACCTCGAGCTGCAGAAGATCGTCACCACGGCGGTATATGGCGGCACGTTCATCACGGTCGACGGGACGTATGACGACGTGAACCGGCTTGCCTCCGAGCTGGCCGGCGAGCACGAGGACTGGGCGTTCGTCAACGTCAACGTGCGGCCGTACTATGCCGAGGGCTCGAAGACTCTCGGCTACGAGATCGCCGAGCAGCTCGGCTGGCGAGTGCCTCCGCAGGTGGTCGTCCCTATCGCGTCAGGTGCCCAGCTCACCAAGATCGACAAGGCGTTCCGCGAGCTTGCGGCGCTAGGGCTGGTGGACGGGGCCGGCGAGGTCAGGGGGACGAGCGGGGCATGGCGGATGTTCGGCGCGCAGGCGAGCGGGTGCTCGCCTGTTTCCGCCGCCTTCGCTGCCGGACATGACGTGGTCCAGCCGGTGCGGCCAGCCACGATCGCCAAGTCGCTGGCGATAGGAAACCCGGCGGACGGGCCCTACGTGCTCGACGCTGTGCGCCGGACCGGCGGCGCTGTCGCCGATGTCGGCGACGATGAGATCGTGGACGCGATCCGGCTGATGGCGGTTACCGAGGGAATCTTCGCGGAGACCGCGGGCGGGGTGACGCTCGGCGTGCTCCGCAAGCTGCTCGCGGCGGGGGGCTTGGACCCCGAGGCGGAGACCGTCATCATTAATTCCGGCGACGGGCTCAAGACCCTGGATGCGGTGGCATCCGTGATCAGCCTGCCCTCCGCTATCCGCCCGACGCTGGAATCGTTCCGAGAGGCAGGCCTGGCATGAGTGTGTCTGTCCGCATTCCCACCATCCTCCGCACTTACACTGGGGACCTGGCCGAGGTCAAAGCGGCACCCGGCACGCTCCGTGAGGTCATCGCGGCCCTCGAGGCTTCCTATCCCGGCATCGGTGGCCGGATTCTGGACGACACGGGCAGGCTGCGCAGGTTCGTCAATGTCTATGTCGGAGAAGAGGACGTGCGTTTCGCGCAGGGGCTCGACACGCCAGTTCCCGCCGGCACCCAGGTGTCGGTGATTCCCGCCGTCGCGGGCGGCTGAAGGCCGCGCCTGGCAGCTGAAACCGACCGGGTCATCCCGTCTGGCCGCGAGGAGCGGCCAGACGCGGTTTGTCCCGCCAGAGTCGCGGGCAGCATCCGGCCGCATGGCCGGGCGCCCGCTGGCCTCTGGTGCCGTGGGCCGGTCGCGGGGAGGCGGGAGCACCTCGCGCCGTATTGTCCCGATGCGCGGTAAACTCCCTTTCAGTCGCCCCCGGCCGGCCGAGCACGGCTACTCAGCCGCCCCGCTTGCCCGGTCCGTGTCGCGATCGACGGGTTCCGCGGAAGCAAGGGCGGGGCTCGAAGCCCGAGCACAGTTAGGGAGTTGTTTGGCAATGGCTCAGGGCACTGTCAAATGGTTCAACCCCGATAAAGGTTACGGCTTTATCGCGGTCGACCAAGGCAGAGATGTCTTCGTCCACTACTCGGCCATCCAGTCGGATGGCTACCGCAGCCTCGAAGAGGGGCAGCGGGTGGAATTCGAGATCGAACAGGGCGATCGAGGAGCACAAGCGGTCACTGTCCGCCCCATATGACGGCCTGACCACACGCGGGCGGCCCGGCTTCCTTCCGCGGGAAGCCGGGCCGTCCGCGTCGACGGGAGCGCCGTCGCCGACGCCGAGGGCGGCCAGATCGCGGACGAGACACGCGTCCGGCCGATGGCGGGTAGCGGTCTGGCTTGCACTCTCGACCCGAGAGTGCTAAACAAGGCGTTGGCACTCTCCGCGCGAGAGTGACAGCGCTACGGCGGGATCGGGCGATGAGGCTTGCCCCGCGGCAGGAAGGGACTGTCCGCGGTCAGGCCGTCCGTCGCGGGCGTCGGCTCGATCCGCAAGCAAGCCACGGAGGACTGGAGCCTATGGCAGCCAAGATGATCGCGTTTAACGAGGACGCCAGGCGCGGCCTCGAGCGCGGCATGAACCAGCTCGCCGACGCCGTGAAGGTAACCCTCGGCCCGAAGGGCCGCAATGTGGTGCTCGAGAAGAAGTGGGGCGCACCCACGATCACCAACGATGGCGTGTCCATCGCGAAGGAGATCGAGCTCGAGGACCCGTGGGAGAAGATCGGCGCGGAGCTCGTCAAGGAAGTAGCGAAGAAGACCGACGACGTCGCGGGTGACGGTACGACCACCGCCACCGTGCTCGCCCAGGCGCTGGTCCGCGAGGGCCTGCGCAACGTCGCCGCCGGTGCCAACCCGATGTCGCTCAAGCGCGGCATCGAGGCGGCCGTGGAGCGGGTGAGCGAGGAGCTTTCCAAGCTCGCCAAGGACGTGGAGACCAAGGAGCAGATCGCCTCGACGGCGTCCATCTCCGCGGGCGACGCGGCGATCGGCGAGATGATCGCCGAGGCGATGGACAAAGTCGGCAAGGAAGGCGTCATCACCGTCGAGGAGAGCAACACCTTCGGCCTTGAGCTCGAGCTCACCGAGGGCATGCGCTTCGACAAGGGCTACATCTCGCCCTACTTCGTCACCGACCCGGAGCGGATGGAGGCGACCCTGGATGACCCGTACATCCTCGTGGTCAACTCCAAGATCTCGGCCAACAAGGACCTGCTCCCGCTGCTCGACAAGGTGGTGCAGTCCGGCAAGCCGCTGGCCATCATCGCCGAGGACGTCGAGGGTGAGGCCCTGGCGACCCTGGTGGTCAACAAGATCCGCGGCCTGTTCAAGTCCGTCGCGGTGAAGGCACCCGGGTTCGGTGACCGGCGTAAGGCGATGCTCGGCGACATCGCGATCCTGGCCGGCGGCCAGGTCATCAGCGAGGAAGTCGGCCTCAAGCTGGAGACCGCTGACCTGGACCTGCTCGGGCGGGCCCGCAAGGTCGTGGTCACCAAGGACGAGACGACGATCGTGGATGGCGCCGGTGATGCTGACCAGATCTCCGGCCGGGTCAACCAGATCCGCGCGGAGATCGAGAACACCGACTCCGACTATGACCGCGAGAAGCTGCAGGAGCGGCTTGCCAAGCTGGCCGGCGGCGTTGCCGTCATCAAGGCCGGGGCGGCGACCGAGGTCGAGCTGAAGGAGCGCAAGCACCGCATCGAGGACGCGGTGCGCAACGCCAAGGCCGCGGTCGAAGAGGGTGTCGTGCCCGGCGGCGGTGTGGCCCTGCTTCAGGCAGGCACGATCGCCTTCGAGAAGCTGGAGCTGATCGGCGACGAGGCCACCGGCGCCAGGATCGTGCGTCGCGCGGTCGAGGAGCCGCTCAAGCAGATCGCCGTGAACGCCGGCCTCGAGGGCGGCGTGGTGGTCGAGAAGGTGAAGACGCTCGAGCCCGCACACGGCCTGAACGCCGCGACTGGCGAGTACGTCAACATGTTCGAGGCCGGGATCATCGACCCGGCCAAGGTGACCCGGTCCGCGCTGCAGAACGCAGCGTCGATCGCGGGCCTCTTCCTTACGACGGAGGCCGTGATCGCCGAGAAGCCCGAGAAGGAGAAGGCCCCTGCCGCGCCCGGCGGCGGCGGCGGTGACATGGACTTCTAGCACAGAGTCCTGGAGGGGCGGCCCGCGTCATGCGGGCCGCCCCTCTGTCGTGCGGACGTGGTGGTGAGAGACGGCGTAAAGCGGGTATTACGGCCGGATGGTGATAGGGAGGCCGGATCGCGGGAATCTTCCGTATATGCGCGCCGTAACCCCCAACGGAGCACGCACCAGCCCGCGACGTGAGCGCGAGAGAGTCCCGATCCTCATTCCGCTGACCGCGGCGGCGCTGCTCGCCGCGCTGTGGCTGCTCTCGGCGTACAACGGCTGGGCAGTCAGCGCGTTCTGCACCGACCGCGGCCTGGGCTCCGATTGCAGCCAGCACATCGCGAACGCCGTCGGCCCGTCCACTGCGATCGCCATCCTCGCCGCCGGATTCGCGGTCGCGGCGGGGCTCGCGCCATGGGTCATCCGGCCGGAATCCCCCGGGCGAGGCCTGCGGATCTGGCTGCTCGCCCTTTCCGTCGCGGCGTGGCTGCTGGCGCTCCTGATCCTCTTCGCCGTCGGCGAGACCACGGGGGCTTAAACCTGAGGTGCGCGTGTCGCGGAATACCGGCCCCGCAACGCCCCGCCGCTGCGGCAGGATTTCCCCATGCCCGTGACCCCCCCTGCCGAGCAGCTCGTGCTCGACTACCTGAGGCGGGTGGCGGACGCGGCGAATCGGACGCTCCGCTCGGACGAGCGGCTTCAGTTCATGGCCGGGCTGCGCGCGGCGATCGAGCGGCGCCGCGGTGAGGCGGGCGCGGACAAGCTCTCCGATGTCGCCGCGGTGCTCAACAGGTTCGGTGATCCAGGCGCGCTCGTCGAGCAGGAACGGCGCCGGCTCGCCGAGGTGACATCACCCGGGCCCCCCGCCAGCGCCGATGCCGGTGCGGAGGAAAGCGGGCTCCCCCCGCCGGAACGACAGAATTTTAGCCGAACGGGACGTGGTGGCACCCCTGCCGCGCCGACGCCGCCAATCGTGGGGAGGAAACCCCGTGCCGGGGTGCGCGTGGAAGGCGGCGTGCCCATCCCCGCGCAGGATCGGCCGATCGCGTCGCGCAGCCGCCCGGGACGTGATGTTCCGGGGCCGGGCGGGAACGGCGATGGCCGTGCCGGCAGCCCCGCGCAGGCGAGAAGGGCGACCCGCCTCAGGACGCGCTCCGCCCTGCAGTCGGAGCAGGCACCCGCACCCGGCACCCTCGGCCCGCTGACCGCGATACGCACGTTCCCGCGCGAGATCATCGCGCTCATGCTCCTCGGCGCTGGCGGGCTGATCTATCCGTTCCCGCTCTGGCCGCTCGGGGCGCTTGTCGCGCTGACCTCGCGGACGTGGAGTCACCGGGACAAGTGGCTTGGCGTGGCAGGGCCGCTGGGGTTCACCGTCGTAGGCGTGGTGGTGCTTGGGCAGCTGAGCCTGAGTCATGGCTTTTCCGCTTACATAGACGCGGCGCGCCACGGCGTCGGCTATCTGATCCGTTTCGGCGCCGTTCTCGGGGCGGCCTATCTGGCGTGGCGGGTACGGCGTGGTGCACGCGCGCCGAAGCCTCCACCGTGGAGTCGGCAGCAGCGGCGGTTAGCCGCGGGACCGTGGCACGAGGGGTCCCGGCCAGACCCTTGAATCGGCCAGGCTGGCGTCCGGCGCTGGTGCTGGGCGGATACGCCGCTGCCGTCCGAGCCGCCGGACCGATAGCCTGGTGCCGCGCCGTTAGCGTCCTGACTGTCAGTTTCTATTCACGTGAGGTTATCGCCCGTGCCTACCGGCAAGGTCAAGTGGTACGACGCCGACAAGGGGTTCGGCTTTCTCACCCGCGACGACGGGGGTGAGGTGTTCGTACATTCTTCTGCCCTGCCGTCTGATGCCGCCGCCCTGCGGCCGGGGCAGCGCGTGGAGTTCGGTATCGCCGAGGGCCGCAAGGGCGCACAGGCGCTGCAGGTGAGGCTGCTCGAGCCGCCGCCGACGGTGACCAAGGTCAGCCGCAAGAAGCCCGACGAGATGATCGTGCTCGTCGAGGATCTGATCAAGCTGCTCGACGGGGTGTCGACCATGTACAGGCGGGGCAAGCATCCGGAAAGCCGCGACGCGAAGAAGATCGCCGCCGTGCTGCGGGCCGTCGCTGACGACATCGAGGCCTGACCGCCGAGGCAGTTGTCATGCGTGCTCCCGGTGCCCCCCGAAGCCGATCCCTACGGACGGCTGGCGTTCTCCGCGTTCTCCCGGACGGTGGCGGCCTCGGCGGGCAGGAGCACCGACACCTCCAGGCCTCCGGCAGCCCGGCTGCTGGCGCTGATGCGGCCGTGGTGCGCGGTGACGACAGACGCGGCGATGGACAGGCCAAGGCCCGCCCCGCTTGGCGAAGCCGCCCGCTCATCCAGGCGGCGGAACGGTTCGAAGAGTGACGGCACCAGCTCCTCGGGGATCTGCGGTCCGGCGTTGGCGACGTCGACGAAGGCCACGCCGGCCCGCATTCCGGTCGCGACGTGGATCCACCCGTCCCGCGCGTTGTGCCGGACCGCGTTGTCGATCAGGTTGGACACCAGCCGGTCGATCAGGACCGGATCACCGGAGGCGTGACCTGGCCGGAGGGCGGCCTCGACCCGCAGGGAGCTGGCCTTGATGGCCGGTGCGGCGGCGTCGAGCGCGTCCTCGGCCAGGACCGCGAGGTCGAGCCGTTCCCGTGGCCCGCTGCCCCGGTCGCTGCGCGCGAGCGTGAGCAGTGCCTCGATCAGTGCCTCCGCCCGGTCCGCTGCCTGGCGCACCTCGACCGCCATGTCTTCGAGCTGGGCAGGAGTGCGGCCCGGCTTGGCCAGCGTGACGTCGATCGCCGTGCGCATCACGGTGAGCGGGGTGCGCAGCTCGTGTGACGCGTTCGCCACGAAGCGACGCTGGCTGGCGAACGCGGCGTCGAGGCGCCCGAGCATGGCATCGAAGGTGTCCGCCAGGTCCTTCAGCTCGTCGTCGGGACCGGCCAGCCCGATCCGCTCGCCGAGGTTCTCCTCGGACGCCCGCCGTGCCGCCTCGGTGATGGCGTGGACCGGCCGCAGCGCCCGTCCGGCGAGGATCCAGCCGAGCAGCGCGGACACGAACGCCATGGCCGCGAGCGCTATGAGCGAGGAGACGAGCAGATGATCCAGTGCCCGGCTGCGCTGGCTCCTGGCACCCGCGCTAACCCCGCTCAGGTAGCTCTGGTTGGCCGCCTTGCACCTGGCGAGCTGGGCGGGGGTCGCGATGCCCGGTGATTTGCAGGCATGGCCAAGCGCGAGACTCTGGGCCTGTGTGACCTGCTGGAAGGTCACCGGCGGATTGGCCGGCAGGCTGCGGGCGACCAGCCCGTAGGTGACGGCAAGCAGCGTCACCCCGGCAAGGAGGAAGAGGCCGCTGTAGACGATCGTCAGGCGGAGCCGCACCGGGCGCCGTCCGAGGCCGCGCCGGAGCCTCGCCGCCATCACGACGGGCCGCCCAGGCGGTATCCGCTGCCGATGACCGTCTCGATGAGCGGCGGATTTCCCAGCTTGCGCCGCAGCCTGGATACCGTGACAGACACGGTGTTGCTGAACGGATCCGCGTGCTCGTCCCACACGCTCTCGAGCAGCTCCTCGGCGCTCACCACCGCGCCGTCGGCGTCGAGCAGGACCTCCATGATGCCGAATTCCTTGCGGGTGAGCGCGATGGCCTGGCCCGCGCGGCTGACCCGGCGCCGGATCCGGTCCACCACGAGATCGCCGCGGCTGACGATCGGCGGCGTCGCCGGGCTGCGCCGGGCAAGGGACCGGATCCGCGCGACAAGCTCGGCGAAGGCGAACGGCTTCGGCAGGTAGTCGTCGGCTCCGAGGTTGAGCCCGTCCACCCGGTCCTCTACGGCCCCGGCGGCGGTGAGCATGAGGATCCGAGCCTCGGCGGGGCCGGCGATGAGGCTCGCGCAGACGGCGTCCCCGTGCACCCTGGGCAGATCGCGGTCGAGCACGATCACGTCGTAGCGGGTGAACGCCGTGATCTCCATGGCTGCCGCGCCGTCATACGCGACGTCAACGGCCATGCCCTGGTCGCGCAGGCCCTCGGCGATCCGGTTCGCCAGCACCTTCTGATCTTCCACCACCAGGACGCGCACGATCCCATCGTGCCCCAGCCGGCATGACAGGGACATAACACGCGGCTGCCGTCCGGCCAGAAATCAGCCAGTCCCGACCAGGGCATTTTCCCGGCCGGGCGGAGCAGACGGTGCGGGTTCTGTTGCGCCCGTGTCATCCCCCGCCGCGTAGACCTGTCCAGGACCGGCCGGCGGGGGCGTCGGTCACCGCCTTGCCAGCAGAAGCCCAGGAGGGTCACATGAGAGTCCGGGCGACCACCTCAGGTCGCATACAGAGAGCCAGCGCGTCGGCCATGCTCGCGGTGGCCGCCACGCTCGGAGCGACGCTTGCCGCGTGCGGCGGGCCCGCTTCCGGGTCGTCGGCGGTGCCGAGCCTCGGGCACGGCAGCGGCGGCGCGTCCTCCGGCCAGGGGAGCAGGGCCGCGGCACTGCACGCCGCGGCGCAGTGCATCCGCCAGCACGGCATCCCGGGCTACCAGGATCCCGTCCTCACCCCTGGCGGCCAGGTTTACAGCGATCAGCGGAGCTTCGAGAACGCCGGGCAATCGACCGTGGACGCCGTACGGCAGGCCTGCGGGACGCTGATGACGCAGGCCAGCCTCAACCCCGAGAATGAGCCGCCCGCCCCGCCGCAGCTGGTGCAGGCGGGGGTCCGTGCGGCGGAGTGCGAGCGCGCCAACGGCCTGCCGAATGTCACGGACCCGACAGCGCGGAGCGCGTATACGCCGGGTCACGGGTTCGGGATGACAGGCAGCGAGATACCCGCGGGCGGCAAGCAGAGCCCGGGCTTCCAGCGAGCCGCCCGCGCCTGCCGGAACCTGATCGACACGGAGATCAGGAACTCTACTTTGTCGAGTCTCGGCAATGACGGCTGATCCGGGCTACCCCGCCGAAGGGGGGCCCGCCGAAGGGGGGGCGCGAGGCGTCGTCCCTCCCGGCCGGCAGGACCAACCGGGGCGGCGCTGGTCGCGACGGGCGCGGCGTGCCGGGTTCGTGGCGTCCATCCTCTTTCCCGCGGGGGTGGTGGCGGGGATCCTCGCCGGAGTGTCGTCGCTCCGGCCGGGGCATGCGGCTACGACGGCCGGGTCCGTTCCGGTCTCCACGGCACAGGTGATACGCACCGACCTGACGAACACCACGCAAGTGGGCGGCTCGCTCGGGTACGCCGGCACATACACGGTCGTCAACCAGCTACAGGGAACGGCCTATACGGCAGTGCCCGCCGAGGGCCGGACGGTGTACAGGGGTCAGCGGCTGTATGAGGTGGACGGCAGCCCGGTGTTCCTCTTCTACGGGAGCAGGCCGGAGTGGCGGACGCTTTCCGCCGGGGTGACGGACGGCGCGGACGTCGCGCAGCTCGACACGAACCTGATCGCCCTCGGATTCGCCACGTCCGCGGACCTGACCGTCAGTGACTCCTTCACCGCCGCGACCGCCGCCGCGATCGAGGGCTGGCAGACGGCCGAAGGGCTCCCGGTGACCGGCAGCGTGGATCTGGGCGAGATTGCCTACGTGCCGGGGGCGCTGCGGGTGACTAGCGTGACCGCCAGCCTGGGCGCGACTCCTCAGGCTGGCGGCCCGGTGCTGACGGCGACGTCGCCCACCCCGATAGTCGAGGCGGCGCTGCCCGTAGGCCAGGAGTACCTGGTGAAGGCCGGAGACCACGTCACCGTGACGCTCCCCGATGGCACGACCACGACGCCGGGGGTGGTGACGTCGGTGTCGTCGGTCGCCACGTCAGGCTCGGGCAGTCCCTCCGATGGCTCCTCTCCTGGTTCCTCCGGTAGCGGGTCCGCTGGCGGTTCCCAGGGCGGCCAGCAGCCAGGCGGCTCCGGCAGCGGCCAGGCGACGGTGCGGCTCCTCGTGCGGCTCACTCACCTGTCGGCGGCGGGAAACCTGGATCAGGCACCGGTGACGGTCAGCATCGTCAGCGCCCAGGTACACGGCGTCCTCGCTGTTCCCGTCAATGCCCTGGTCGCGCTGGCCGGCGGCGGCTACGCGGTCGAGGTCGTCCAGGGCTCCTCATATCACCTGGTAGCGGTGCAGACCGGGCTCTTCTCGAGCACGCTCGTCCAGGTGAGCGGCACGGGGCTGAGCCAGGGCATGACGGTCGAGGTACCGGCCTCATGAGCACGGGTGACGCGGTGCTCGAACTCTCCGCCGTGACCAGGACCTACCCTGGCTCACCGCCGGTGTGCGCCCTTGCCGCGGTTGATCTCCGGATCGGGGTCGCGGAACGGGTGGCCGTGCTCGGCCCGTCGGGCTCCGGCAAGACGACGCTGCTGCACATCCTGGGCACCCTGGAGCGACCTACCGGCGGCGTCGTCCGCATCGCGGGCCAGGAGGTGTCGTCGCTGCCCGACGCGGAGCTGTCCGCCGTCCGCGCCTACCGGCTCGGCTTCGTCTTCCAGCAGTTCTACCTCCTCGACCACCTCGACGCCGTGGACAACGTCGCCCTCGGTCTCCTCTACCGGGGCGGCGGTGTCCGGGAGCGCCGGGCTGCCGCCATCCATGCCCTGGACCGGGTCGGGCTCGCACACCGGCGCGCGCACCGGCCTGCCGAGCTGTCCGGCGGCGAGCGCCAGCGGGTTGCCATCGCACGCGCGGTGGCCGGCCGGCCGGCCATGGTTCTCGCCGACGAGCCGACCGGCAACCTCGACTCGGAGACCGGCGCCGGGATCATCGCGCTGCTCGCCGAGCTCGCCGGCGACGGCACGGCCATCGTCGTCGTAACCCACGACGCCGGCGTCGCGGCGGCAATGGACCGGCGGGTGGTGATGCGGGACGGCCGGATCATCTCGGATGCGCTGACCCGCGAGGGTGCCACGGTAACCGCGGAGGCGTCGCCATGAGCAACACAGCACCCCAGCACCCCCCGCGGCACCGGCCTGGGGGGACGACGCTTCGCGCCCCCCAATACCCCCCGCGGCACCAGCCTGGGGGGACGACCCCCCAATACCCCCCGCGGTCCCGGCTGCGCAGCGCGGATGCCGTCCGCACCGGCGTGCTCGGCTTGCGTGCCCGCTCGCTGCGGGCGGCGCTCTCGGCTCTCGGCATCGCCATCGGGATCGCCGCCGCCGTGTCGGTGCTCGGCATCTCCGCCTCGTCTCGCGCGAACCTGCTCGCCCAGCTCGGGGCGGAGGGCAACCTGCTCACGGTCGGCGCCGGAACGGGCTTCGACGGCTCGCCGACGCCGCTGCCGACGACGGCGGAGGGCATGATCGGGCATATCCCCCCGGTGCGGTCGGTCACGGCGATCGGCTACGTCCCCGGTGCCACCGTCCGGCGTACCGCCGCCGTGCCGCCTATCGACACGGGCGGCATCTCGGTGCTTGCCGCGCAGACCAGCCTGCTTGCCACGCTGGGCGGGAGCGTCGCGCGGGGGGCATTCCTCAACGCGGCGACCGACAGGTATCCGGCGGTCGTCCTTGGCGCCGTCGCGGCGCAGTCGCTTGGCATCGACCGGGTCCCTGTCGGCACCCAGGTGTACCTGTCGGGCCGGTACTTCACCGTCGTCGGGATCCTGCGCCCGGTCCCGCTGGCTCCGGAGATCGACGAGGCGGCCCTTGTCGGCTTCCCCGTCGCCGACTCGCTGCTCGGCCTGGGCGGCCACCCGACAGAGATATACCTCAGGGCCGCACCTGACCAGGTGCAGGCCGTGGCGAGCGTGCTGCCGTTCACCGCCAGCCCGGCTCAGCCGGAAGGCGTTCAGGTGAGCCGGCCGTCCAGCATCCTGGCCGCGCGGGCCGCGGCGAGGTCCGCCTTCACCGGGCTGTTCCTCGGCCTGGGCGCGGTGGCAGTGCTCGTCGGCGGCGTCGGGATCGCGAACATCATGGTCATCTCGGTGCTCGAGCGCCGCGCGGAGATCGGCCTGCGGCGCGCGCTCGGTGCGACGAGACGGCATGTGGGAGCCCAGTTCTTCACCGAGTCGCTGATGCTGTCGGTCCTCGGCGGAGTGGCAGGGGTCTTGCTCGGTGCGGGAGCGACAGCTGGCTATGCCGTAGCCGACCACCAGCCAGCCGTGGTGCCCGGCACGGCAGTGGCAGCGGGGATCGGCGTCGCGCTCTTCGTGGGTGTCCTGGCCGGCGTGTATCCGGCGGCCCGCGCCGCACGGCTCGCGCCGACCGCGGCGCTGCGAACGTCGTGACGAGATCTCGGCGTTCGCGGAGCGGCTCAAGCTCAGCTGAGCGTCGCTACTGGGTCTGGAGGGCGACCTTGCGCGGCTGCCGCAGGCGTCGGCGTCGCCGGGCGATAAGCATCGCCAAGGCGACGGCCAGCCCCGCCGCCGCGATCGCCAGGCCAGCGGTGCCGCTGCCCGAGAACGACACGAGCAGGCCGGCCAGCCCGCCCGCCACCCAGGACAGCTGGTTCAGGGTCTCGGAGACCGCGAACGCGGACGACCGTATCTCCTCGCCGACCTCGCGCTGGACGATCGAGTCGAGCGCCAGCTTCGCGAGCGCCTGCCCGAGCGCCGCGACGAACGCTACGACGAGGGCGGCCCATAGCCCGAAGAACCACGCGCACAGGGCGGTGATCACCGTTGCCAGGGTCAGCATGCCGAACACGATGAGATGGGGTGTCCTGGAGCGCAGCCCGGAGCCGACCGCCGTACCCATCAGGGCGCCGGCGGCGGCGGCCCCGACCATCGCGCCAAGCGCGACGTTGTGCGACACGCCGTGGAAGTGGTCCGTGCGTAGCAGGAACGCGAGGAAGAAAATCATGAATCCAGAGAATGCCCTGAGCGTCGCGTTGCCGCGCATCGCCTCTATCACGACGGGCCCGACGTCGCGCAGCGTCCGCCGCCGGCGGCCATCCGCCGTCCGGCTAGGCGGCACTGGCCCGCCGGGTGAGCGCTGAGCATGCTGCCCAGGTCCGCTGCCAGGCAGCGGCATTGTGCCATCCGGACCCCGAGGCCTGGCAGCCGCGGCCTGCGGCACGGATGCTGGCGCGTCGACCTGATCCGGCAGGCGGAAGCTGAGAATCATCGCGGCCAGGTAGATCAGGGTGCCGAGCCGGAGTACCCAGGCCGCGTCGAGGCCGTAATCCACCCCCGCCGCGACCGGCGCCGCGATTGTCGAGGCGATGAGCGAGGCCAGGCCGGATCGCGCGTTGGCGGTCACCAGGGTGATCTCGGCGGGCAGCAGGCGGGGGGCGACGGAGCTGCGCGCCACCCCGTATGCCTTCTGCAGTACCAGCACGCCGAACGCGGCCGGCAGCAAGGTGACAGAGTCCTTGTGCAGCACGGCGCCGGACATCCCCCAGCACAGCAGGCCGCGGGCGAGCAGCGTGCCGGCCAGGATGAAGCGGCGGCCCTGCTGCATCCGGTCCAGCATCGGCCCGATGAACGGCGCGAGCACGGCGAACGGCGCCATGGTGACGAGGAGGAAGAGCGCGACCTTGCCGCGGGCCTGGTCAAGCGACGTGCTGAAGAAGATCGTCCCGGCAAGCGAAACGGCGACGAAGGCGTCGCCGGCGCTGCCCGCGGCGGTTAGCTCGATGAGGCTGTTCAGCCCCGTGCGGCCCGCCCCCGAGGCGCTGCTAAGCCGGTGAACGATCCTGCCCGCCCCGCGCGCGGCACTGGCGCCTGTCCGTGCGACTGACCGGGTGGCGGAGCCGGTGACACGGGCGGCCCGCCCGGTCGCGTCCCTCGCCTCGGACAGTCCCATGCCCCCAGTATTCAGCCTGCCGGCGCCCGTGACGACTGGCGGGCCTTTCTTCCCCGCCATGGCGCGGGCAGTGGCCCTGATAGGGAACAATTGGCAGATGTGAGTCCGACCCGTGTCCGCGCCCGCGTAAGAGAACCAGACGAGGCCTGCGCGCAGGCCACCGACCTCGCGCGAGCCGCCGCCGAGGAACTGGGGGGAGCGGGCTGCGTTGGCGCTCATCTCAGGGTCGAGGCGGACGGCGACCGGGTGGTCACGCATCTGTTCGAATGCCTGGATCCTGCCTATCCGGGATGGCACTGGGCTGTCACGGTGGCGCGTGCGTCCCGGGCGAAGCTGGTCACGGTGGACGAGAGCGTGATGCTCCCGGGCCCCGATGCGCTCCTCGCACCCGAATGGGTACCCTGGCGCGACCGGCTGCAGCCGGGAGATCTAGGCGTAGGGGATCTGCTGCCCGCGCCGGCCGACGACGAGCGGCTTGTCCCCGTCGTGGCTCTCGAGGGCGACGACGGCCTGAGCAGCTGGGCCGGTGACGGCACCTGGGACTGGGCAGACGCGGGCTGGGGTGTCGGGTCAGCGGAGCGGACGATCGCTCATCATCCCTGGAGGGATAGCAACAGCGATAGCAACACGGATAGCGACAGCGAGGAGCCGGTGCTTGTCGGCGTCCGGGCGCGCGTGCTGTCAGCGATCGGCCTCGACGCCACGGCGGCGCGGTGGTATGACACGGATCACGGCCCGCGCTCGCCGCTCGCGCACGCGGCACCAGCCACGTGCGTGAGCTGCGGGTTCCTCGTGCGGCTCGGCGGCCCGCTCGGGCGGGTGTTCGGGGTGTGCGCGAACGGGTACGCGCCTGACGACGGCAGGGTCGTCTCGGTAGACCACGGATGCGGCGCGCATTCCGAGGGGATGGCGCCGGACGCCTCGGCCCAGGCCATCTCGCCGATCATCAATGAGCTCGGCTACGATCTCGTCGACATGCCAGGGGTCTCCGTCGACGAGACCGTCTTCGAGCCCTTTGATCACGTCGGCTGAGCGGCCCCCGCTCACCGGCCACGCCAGCTACGCGCGCGGACTATCTGGGCTGGGCTCATCCGGTGCCGCGCCCTGCTGTCGCCGCTCGTCGGCCCGGCCACGGGCGCGTTTCAGGCGCGGCACGTACCAGAGCCCGAACACCCCCATGCACAGCCCGGCGGCGCACGTCCAGATCCACCACCGCTCGGTGGACGGCATGCGGTCCCGCAGGAGCAGCACGACGATGAGCGCAACCGCCCACCCGGCCGTGATGACACCGGCGACCAGCTGGTCGTTGGCCTCGAGGGGGGGCGGAGACGGCTGAAGAGACGGACGGCTCACGCCTCAAGGGTAGGGGAGGTGTGAGAATACCTGACGTATGCCCGCCGGTCGCGCGTTAGCGCGTGCCGTGCGGTCCCGCGTCCCCATTCGTTCACGTTGCTAACGGTTTGCCGGAATGCCCTGCCCCCGCATACTGTTAGCAAAAGTAATGACTCAGGCTAACGAAAATGACAATTACGCAGACCAGGTCCGACGCCGCCCTGGCCTCGGTACTCCGGATCTCGGTGAGTCGGCTGGCCCGCCGGCTCCGGGTCGAGCGCACGGTACCAGGACAGACCGGGCCAGGCCAGACCGGGGCAGAGCCAGTGCTCTCCGACACGCAGCTGGCCGCCCTCGGGGTGCTGGAGAAGCACGCCGCCATGTCCCCGGGCGAGCTGGCCGAGCACGAGAAGGTGCAGCCGCCCTCCATGACGCGCGTGATCGCCGTTCTCGAGGAGCGGGGGCTGGTGATGCGGGCGCCGCACCCGACCGACCGGCGCCAGGTAGTGCTCACGGTGACCGGAGACGGCCGGACGCTGGTGCACCAGGCGCGGAAGCTCAGGGACGCCTGGCTCGCCAGGAGGCTGAGAGAGCTGACCCCGCAGGAGCGGGCCACGCTGCGGGCGGCGGCACCGATCCTGGAGAAGCTCAGCCAGTCCTAGACCCGGCGGCGTCCGGCCGGACCTTCCGGTCCCTCGGCACCCGCAACTACCGGCTCTTCGCGGCGGGCCAGGTCATCTCGAACACCGGCACCTGGATGCAGCGCGTCGCGCAGGACTGGCTGGTCCTCGACCTGAGCCACGGCAGCGGTACCGCGCTCGGCATCGCGACCGGCCTCCAGTTCCTGCCGCTGCTGCTCTTCGGCCTGTGGGGCGGCGCCATCGCCGATCGGTACCCCAAGCGCCGCATCCTCATGCTCACCCAGGCGACCGCGGGTGCCCTCGCCCTCGTACTCGGGGTGCTCGCCCTGACCGGAGCCGCGGCGATCTGGCAGGTGTACGCGCTCGCCTTCGCGCTCGGCCTTGTCACCGTCATCGACAACCCGACCAGGCAGACGTTCGTCACGGAGATGGTGCCCCCGTCCGACGTGCCGAACGCGATCGCCCTCAACAGCGCCATCTTCAACCTGGCGCGCATCGCGGGCCCGGCCGTCGCCGGGATCGTCATCAGTGCCGTCGGCACTCCGGTCGCTTTCATCATCAACGCCGCGTCCTACGGCGCGGTGCTTGCCGGCCTCAAGCTGATGCGGCCTGCCGAGCTGCACCCCGTCAGGCGGGTGGCCAGGGCGAAGGGCCAGCTGCGCGAGGCGCTGGCGTATGTGCGAGCCCGGCCCGACCTGATGATGCCGATGGTGCTGATCTTCTTCGTGGCGACGTTCGGGATGAACTTTCAGGTGACCACCGCGCTGATGTCCCGCGGCCTGTTCCACACCGGGGCGGGCGCGTTTGGCCTGGCATCCACGGTGTTCGCCGCGGGGGCGCTGTCCGGGTCGCTGCTCGCCGCCCGCCGCAGTCGACCGGGACTTCGGCTGCTGTTCGTCACCGCGCTCTCGTTCGGAATCCTTGAGGCAGTTACCGGCCTGATGCCGACATTCTGGTCATTCCTCGCCCTGCTCGTACCGACCGGGTTTGCCCTGCTGACGTTCAGCACCGCGGCAAACGCGACCACTCAGCTCGCGACCACGGCGCAGATGCGCGGCCGGGTGATGGGCCTGTACATGCTCGTGTTCCTCGGCGGAGCGCCGCTGGGGTCCCCGCTCGTCGGCTGGCTGGCCGAGCAATTCGGCCCGAGGATGAGCCTGATCGCCGGCGGGGTGATCTCGGCGGGGGCGACGGCCGTCGTGGGGCTCGTACTCGCCCGCAGACACGGCGTGCCCGCCCGCGAATACCTGCGGCCCCGCCACGCTGCCTAGGCATCTGGCGTCACCCCGGCCGGCGGCTCAGCGGGGGGATGGACGGCTGGGTTCTCGTGCTGGGAATGCAACGGCCAGCTCCCGACGGTCTCATACCGGGGCCGCGCGCCCGGGTGGCTGCGGATCAGGTGGATCCGCCCGGCTGTCCACGGCCCGCCCGCGTAGTCGCCGAGCCCGGCCACCAGAGTGCGCACGTCGGCAGGAGCACGGCAGCGTGCAAGCGTCAGGTGCGGCCGGAAGGTCTTGCCCTTCTCCCGTGGCAGCACATCCTCCCGCCGCCCTGCGGCCGTCATCGACGCTGCCAGGGCCGTCAGGGCATGCCGGTCTCCCTGCACGCCAGTCCAGAGCACGCGTGCCCTGGCGTCGCCCGGGAAGGCACCTGCCCCCGCGAACGACAGCGTGAGGCTCGGATGGCGCTGCGCCGCGCGCTCGAGCCGCAGTGCCAGCCTGTCGGCCACCGCCCATTCGACTTCGCCGAAAAAGGCCAGCGTGACATGCCAGGCGTCGATGCTCGTCCAGCGCAGGCCTGGCCACGCCGGGCGGAGCGCCGCGGTCGCCGCGTCCAGCTCGCCGAGAGCCGCCGCAGGCGGCACGATGGCGACGAACAGCCTCATGCGGCAATTCGTAGCAGGTCACGATCCCCCGCGTCGCGGGTCACTCCCCGGTGGAGCCGTCGATGCGTTCCCTGAGCAGGTCGGCGTGCCCGTTGTGCCGTGCGTACTCCTCGATCATGTGAACAAGGACCCAGCGCAGCGAGAACCGCGGCCGGGAATCCTGCGGGTTTCGCTTCTCGAACGTGACGTCGAGCGACGCGGCGGCCGCCTCCGCCTTCCTGGCGGCCTCACACTCGGCCCGCCAGGTAGCGAAGGCTTCAGCGACGTCGGCTGTGTCCACGTCGTCGAACTCCCCGTCGAGATTCCCCTCGGCGTAGTAAAGCGGCGGGGCGTCCTCGCCGCTGAGCCCGCGCAGGAACCAGGAACGCTCCACATCGGCCATGTGCCTGACCAGGCCGAGCAGGGACAGCGTGGACGGCGGCGCGGAGCGCTCCCTGAGCTGGTCATCGGTCAGTCCGTCGCACTTGAGGGCCAGCGTCGCCCGGTGATAGTCCAGCCAGGCGGTCAGCATCTCCCGCTCGCCCGCTTCCAGCGGCGGCTCGGTTCGCTCAGTTGCCATGAGCCGATTCTCCGCGATGCCGCCAGCAGGAAGCGAGCGAGTTACCCGGCAGGCGGGCGCGCGCGGCCGGGGCGGCTGCGCTGCCGGGCGCTGAGTAGGCTTCCTGGGGTGAACCGGCCCACCCGCTGGCTGCTGCCCGCGGTGCTCGCGATCCTCGTGATCGCCGTGATCGTCGGTGCCGTGGTGCGCTGACGGAACTCACGGCCGCGCACGGCAATGAGGCCATGTGCCCGCGGCGGAGGGCGCACAATGGAAACGTGACGGACGCACCGGTCGGGCGCCGTGTGGTTCTTGGAATGATTGTCCTCGGCGCGGTCGGAGTGGCAGTTGGCTCCCGTGTGACGGACGCGATCTCGTCGATCCTCGCGCCGATCGAGGAACACGACCCGACCGGCCTGACCGGCCTGATCCCCGCGGCGGGAGGCTGGCGCTACTATTCGGTCGCGAGCAGCGAGCCACTGCGCACGCCGCAGGACTACCGGCTTACCGTTTCCGGCCTGGTGGACCGGCCGCTCAGCTACAGCTATCAGGATCTGCTCGCCATGCCGCAGACGCGCCTGGTGAAGGACTTCCAGTGCGTCACAGGCTGGCGGGTGCCGTCCGTGCCATGGTCGGGGGTCAGGCTGCGGCACCTGCTGGACGCGGCGGGGGTCCAGCCCTCGGCGCGGGCGCTCAGCTTTACCTCATTCGACGGCGTAGACACGGAGTCACTCACTCTTGATCAGGCCAGCAGGCCCGATGTCCTCGTCGCGCTCAGCATGTACGACAAGCCGGTGACCCGCGCGCACGGCGGCCCGGCGCGCCTCTACGTCGCCCCGATGTACGGCTACAAGTCGCTGAAGTGGCTGAGCGGCATCACGCTGACCGCTCGCGACCAGCCGGGGTACTGGGAGCAGAACGGGTACGACGGAGACGCCTGGGTCGGCCGCTCGAACGGACGCGGCGATGCTCCCACCTCGTGACGCCGCGAGCGGCCGCCGGCTGTATCCCATGATCGCCCGCTTCACCGGCGGCGAGCGGTGGGTGCACTGGGCTACTGCCGCGCTCCTCGGCGTCTGCCTCCTGACGGCCGTGGTTCTTTACGTCGGGCAGCTCCAGGTGCTGATCGGGCGGCGCAGGGTGATCGAGCTCGTGCACGTCTACTCGGGCTTCGGCCTGCCCGTGCCGATGCTGCTCGGCTGGCTGTCCCGCGCGTTCCGGCAGGACCTGCGGCGGCTGAACCGCTTCTCGCCGCAGGACTGGCAGTGGCTCAGGTCCCGGGACCGCCGCAGCGGCCGGATCGTGGTCGGAAAGTTCAACGCGGGCCAGAAGCTCAACGGGGCCTTTACCGCTGGCTCGATCCTCGTCATGCTCGGCAGCGGCGTGATGCTCTTCTGGCCGAACCAGTGGCCGCTGTCGCTGCGCATCGGGGCGACGTTCGTGCACGACTGGCTGGCGCTGGCGATCCTCGCCGTCGTCCTCGGGCACACCTGGTACGCGGTCCGCGATCCCGAGGCGCTGCACAGCATGCGGACGGGCCAGGTGCCGCGCTGGTGGGCAGCCCGCAACCACCCAGGCTGGCTCGCCGAGCTGGACGGAGCCGCCGCGGAACCCGCCGAGCCTGCTGGCGCCCCCTCCGATCCGGTCAACGCCGCCCGGCCTGCCGACTCAGCCCCCGAATCAGGAGGCGGCGGCTAGCCATTGCCCGTTCCGCGGAACTACAGCGATGGTCCATTCACCGACACCTGACTACAGCAATGGTCCATTCACCCACTTCCAGCCGGCCCCGGCCGCTGACGGCGGCGGTGTCCGGCACCGCCGCGGCCCATCCACGTTTCCGAGGCCCGGCGCCTGGCTACAGGCGCTCGACTACGTAGTCGATGCAGGTGGTGAGGGCTTCTACGTCGGCGGGGTCGATCGCGGGGAACATGCCGATGCGCAGCTGGTTGCGGCCGAGCCTGCGGTAGGACTCCGTGTCCACGATCCCGTTCGCGCGAAGCGCCGCGGCGATCGCGGCCGCGTCCACGCCGTCGGTGAAGTCGACGGTGCCGACGACCTGCGAGCGCTGCGCCGGATCCGCCACGAACGGCCTGGCGTAGGGCACCTTCTCCGCCCAGGTGTACAGCCGGGCGCTTGAGTCGGCGGTGCGAGCCGTGGTCCAGCCGAGCCCGCCCTGGCCGAGCATCCACTCGACCTGCTCGGCGAGCAGCAGCAGGGTGGCCACGGCTGGGGTGTTGTAGGTCTGCTCCTTGCGTGAGTTGTCGATCGCGACAGGCAGCGAGAAGAACTCGGGAACGTAGCGGCCGGTCGCGGCGATGTCCCTGACCCTGGTGAGCGCCGCTGGCGACATGAGCGCGATCCACAGGCCGCCGTCGGAGGCGAAGCACTTCTGCGGCGCGAAGTAGTAGACGTCGAAATCCCGGGCCCGGACCGGCAGGCCGCCCGCGCCGCTCGTCGCGTCAACGAGGACAAGGGAGCCTGGGTCGGCGCGGTCTACCCTCCGGACCGGCATGGCCACGCCGGTGGATGTCTCGTTGTGCGTAAGCGCGTAGACGTCTACCCCAGGCTCGGCGCGCGGTGCCGGGTGACTGCCCGGAGCGGACTCGATGATCGTCGGCCCGGCAAGCCACGGCGCGGTCTTGGTGACCTTCGCGAATTTCGAGGAGAACTCGCCGAACGCACAGTGCTGAGCCTTCTCGCGGACAAGCCCGAACGCGGCGATATCCCAGAAGGCGGTGGTGCCCCCGTTGCCGAGTACCACCTCGTACCCGTCAGGAAGAGTGAAAAGCTCGGCCAGGCCCGCGCGGATCCTGTGCACGAGCGAGCGCACGGGCTCCTGCCTGTGCGAGGTTCCGAGGTATCCGGCGCCGGACGCGGCGAGCGCGGCGAGCTGCTCAGGACGGACCTTGGACGGCCCGCAGCCGAACCTGCCGTCGGCCGGCCTGATCTCCCTGGGGATAACGACGCTGGTCACGGCGACCAGCTTATCGGGGCCTCAAGCAGGTTCTCGCGAGGTTTTTCTGGGGGGTCGTCTCCCAGGACCGCACTGCGGGGGGTTTGGGGGGTCGTCTCCCAGGCAAGCTCAGGCTCAGATGGCGCGGTCGAGCACCTGGTCCGATCCGGGCACGTCGCCGACCGGCCGGACCGTCGGCCCCACATACCGCGCGCTCGGCCTGACGAGCCGCCCCGTGCGCTTCTGCTCCAGGATGTGCGCCGCCCAGCCCGCGGTCCTCGCGCAGGTGAACATCGAGGTGAACATGTGCGAGGGGACCTCGGCGAAGTCGAGCACGATCGCCGCCCAGAACTCTACGTTGGTGGCAAGCACCCTGTCTGGCCTGCGGGCGTGCAGCTCCGCGAGCGCGGCGTTCTCGAGCGCGGCAGCCACCTCGTGCCTGGGGGCGCCGAGTTCCTCGGCGGTCCTGCGCAGGACGCGGGCGCGTGGATCCTCGGCACGGTAAACGCGGTGCCCGAAGCCCATCAGCCGGTCGCCCCGGTCAAGCGCCGTCTTCACGTAGGCCGTGGCGTCGCCGGCCCGCTCGACCTCCTCGATCATGGTCAGCACCCTGGCGGGCGCGCCGCCGTGCAGCGGGCCCGACATCGCGCCGACCGCGCCGGAAAGCGCGGCGGCCACGTCCGCGCCGGTCGAGGCGATCACCCGGGCGGTGAACGTGGACGCGTTCATGCCGTGCTCAGCGGCGGAGGTCCAGTAGGCGTCTACCGCCTTCACGTGCCTGGGATCGGGCTCGCCACGCCAGCGGATCATGAACCGCTCGGTGATTGTCCGTGCCTCGTCCACCCGGCGCTGCGGGACCATCGGCAGCCCGAGCCCGCGTGCCGCCTGGGCAACGAACGACAGCGCCATCACGGAGGCGCGGGCCAGGTCATCGCGGGCCTGGTCGTCACCGATGTCGAGGAGCTGCCGCATGCCATAGGCCGGTGCGAGCATGGCAAGGGCGCTCTGCACGTCGACGCGGATGTCACCGGAATGAACCGGGATCGGGTACGGCTCGGCCGGCGGCAGGCCAGGCGCGAATGCGTTGTCCACAAGCAATCCCCAGACATGACCGAACGAGACGTGCCCGACCAGCTCCTCGATGTCCACTCCGCGATAGCGGAGCGAGCCGCCTTCCCTGTCTGGTTCGGCGATCTCGGTCTCGAACGCGACGACACCCTCGAGCCCGGGCTTGAAGTCGGACATCGGTATTTCCTCCGTCGGTCGCTCCTGGCCGCTCTATTCAACCCCTCCGCGGCTGCCTGCGGTAGCCGGGCGGGCACCGCCCCGCCTGGCCGGGCCCCATGTGATGATCGTTGCTCGTGAATACGACACACGGACTCACCGAGGACACCCTGGCCGATGACCCTGTCACGCAGTTCTCCCGCTGGCTGGCCGAAGCGGTCGAGGCAGGGCTGGCCGAGCCGACCGCGATGGTGCTCGCTACCACGTCGCAGGACGGGCAGCCGCGTGCTCGCACGGTCCTGCTCAAGGGACACGGTGCCAGCGGCTTTACCTTCTACACCAACCGCACCTCGACCAAGGGCGGGCACCTCGCCGCGAATCCCCGGGCCTGCCTGCTGTTCCCCTGGTACGCGCTGCGTCGCCAGGTGATCATCGAAGGTGCGGTCACCGCGATGTCCGAGACGGAAAGCGAGCCGTACTTTCATTCCCGCCCGCGCGGCTCGCAGCTAGGCGCCTGGGCGAGCAGGCAGTCGACAGTGATCAGCTCCCGCTCGGAACTCGATGATCGCTACGGGGAGCTTGACCGCCGGTGGCCGCCTGGGACTGCCGTGCCGATGCCGGACTTCTGGGGTGGTTACCTGCTTGCTCCCGAGACGATGGAGTTCTGGCAGGGGCGCGCCAGCCGGCTGCACGACCGGCTGCGATACCGCCGTGACCCTGGTGGCTGGGTTGTCGAGCGCCTCTCCCCGTGAAAACGGCATAGCATACAGCAGCAGGACTGGAGGAGGAATTGACGGCCCACGGACTCATCGACACCACGGAGATGTACCTTCGCACAATCTTCGAGCTCGAAGAGGAGGGTGTTCTCCCGCTGCGCGCCCGAATCGCCGAGCGGCTGTCCCAGAGCGGCCCGACAGTGAGCCAGACTGTCGCGCGGATGGAGCGCGACGGGCTGCTGCGCGTCGCCGGGGACCGTCAGCTCTCGCTCAGCGCCGTCGGCAGGATGCTCGCCACCCGGGTCATGCGCAAGCACCGGCTCGCCGAATGCCTCCTCGTCGGGATCATCGGGCTGCCCTGGGAAGAGGTGCACATCGAGGCGTGCCGCTGGGAGCACGTGATCTCCGAGCAAGTCGAGCGGCGGCTCGTCGAGCTGCTCGGCTACCCGGTCCGCTGTCCGCACGGCAACGTCATACCTGGGCTGGAGGAGCTCGGGCTTCCCCAGGAGGCGAAAGCGCGGGTGCTCGCCGCCGAGCGGGAGGGCGCCGTCGCCATGACCAAGATCGCGTCGTCGCTGGCCGTTCCGGTGATAGTCAGGCGGATCAGTGAACAAGTTCAAAGCGATGCCGCCCTGATGCTTAGACTCAAGCACATTGGGATACAACCCGGACGCGAGGTAACTCTCGCGGCGAGCGACGATGGTGTACGGGTGACGCGTGACGACAGGGCGGAAGGTCTCTCGGCGGAGCTGTCCCGTGACATTGCCGCGCAATTGTTCGTCTCCAGACAGTAACCGGGGAGCGCAGATGCGTGCTCGTTGTCTGTGCTGCGGCCGGGCGGCATGCCCATGAAACGCTGGGGAGAGGCCGCGTACGACGCTTACCTGCCCGCGGAGACGCTGCTCGACCAGGTCGAGATGGCGGTCGTGGTAACAGACCGGCTGAGTAACCTGCTTTACGCGAACGGTTATGCCGCGAGGCTCTTCGGCTTTCCCGACGACGTACACGACCTGATAGGGCAGTCCGTGCTCTCCCTCGGGTTCGAGGACGGCGACGTGGAGAAGGCCACGGAGCTCACCGGGCAGGTGCTGCGCGGGCGATCATGGGAAGGAACCTTCGCCTGCATGCGCGGTGACCGCTCACGGGTGCTCGTCCGTGCCCAGGCCGTGCCGCTGCGTCACCCGTCCGGTGCCATCGACGGCATCGTCATCCTCGCCAGGGAGGCGACGAGGCGCGGCAGCCAGCGGGAGCAGGACCGGATAGGCCTGCTCGAGCGCATCGGCGAGCGGCTCGCCGGATCTCTCGAGCTTGGCTCGACCCTGCGGCATGTGGCGGAGATGCTGGTACCGCAGTTCGCCGATCACTGCTTCATCGACCTTTTCCATGGCGACAAGCTGGTGCGCCGCGTCCAGACGCACGCCTGCGGCTGGGAACCGCCGCCGGGCACCTGGGCAAGGGTCGGCGAGCAGATCCACTACCCGGAGGGCCACTTCTGCCAGCAGGCGATGGTGCGCCAGGACACTATCGTCGTCGGGGACCTGCAGGACGAGAACTACCCTGCGCCGAGCCCGGAGAGCCGGCGGGCGGGCATGGACGTGGGGCTGATCTCAGTGCTCGCCGCGCCGCTGTGTGCCCGCGGTGAGCTGCTCGGCGTGATGAGCCTGGCCCTGTCCAGGCTCACCGAGCGAGAAGACCAGCACTACGACGCTTATGATCGTGACTTCCTCGGCGCGATCGCGAGCCGTGTCGCCGTCGCCATCGACAATGCGATGCTGTTCGAGGCGGAGCGGCAGACCGCGCTTGCTTTCCAGAAGAGCCTGCTCCCGCAGGATCTGCCGGAGCTCGACGGGCTGCAGGTGGCCTGCAGGTACGTGCCGGCCAAGCCACTGGAAACGCACGGCCAGGGAATCCAGACGCAGGTCGGTGGCGACTGGTACGACATCATCCCCCTCTCCGCTGGCCGGGTCGGGATCGTCATCGGCGACGTCGAGGGACGCGGTGCCCGCGCGGCTGCCATCATGGGCCAGTTGCGCGCGGCCCTGCGCGCGTTCGCCCAGGATGAGAAGCCCCCTGCCGACATCCTCCGCAAGCTCGACGAGTGGTGCCGGTCGATGGCGCCGCCGCCGGAGGATGGCCCCGCGGACGATTCGCCGATCGTGAGCTGCACTTACCTGATCTACGATGCCTGGTCGCGTGAGCTGTCCTTCGCCAACGCGGGTCACGACGCCCCGCTACTTGTCGTGGGCGGCGAAGTCGGGCAGATGGAGATCGGTCACAAGGGCGTGCTGCTCGGCGTGCGGGGTAAGGGCATCCCCGGAGTGCCGCTCTACAAGGAAGAAACCCTGCTCCTGCCGCCCGGTGCCACCCTCGTGTTCTACACCGACGGCCTGACCGACCGGCGGACGCGGGTGGATGGCTCCGGCCACTACACAGAGGACGAGGCGGTCGAGATGCTGCGGACCGCCGTGGGCGCGGCGGCGGCCAGCGGTGACGTCGAGGCGATCGCGCAGGCGGCCGAGCGTGCGGTCCCCGGTGAGATCGACGATGACATGGCGATCCTGGTGGTGAGGTCGTCCGCTGTCGGCCTCCTGTCCCGGGAGGAGACGTTCCCCGCGGAGCCGATCACGGTGTCCGAGGCGCGCCGGATGGCCCTCGAAACCTGCACGAGCTGGAACATGGATGCCGAGCAGGCCGAGCTGGCCTGCCTGCTGGTGTCCGAGGTCGTCACCAACGCGGTCCTGCATGCGGCGGTAACGCCGAGCCCGCGGCGTGAGTTCTCGTTCGAGTCGGCGGTCGCTCAGGTACCCGCTGCCGCGGCGCTTCCGAATAGCTGGGACGTGTCCTCGATCGACGGATCCCCGTTCGACGGCGACCACGAGCACTCGGGCAAGGAGTTCACCCTGCGGCTCAGGCGTGGTGCCTCGGCCATCTGGGTTGAGGTCTTCGACGCGGACATGCGCCTGCCGCGGATCCGGACCGCGGGAGAGACCGACGAGGGGGGACGCGGGCTGTACCTGGTCGAGCAGCTAGCGACCCGGTGGGGATCCCGGCCCACCAGGGAAGGCAAGGCCGTCTGGTTCGAAATGCCGATCAGCGGCGCCCGCCCCGGCTAGCAGCGCGTCATTTATGGGCGGACGCCCAGAGCATGAGCGCGAGCAGGGCGAATACCACCATCGCGCCCACCCGTCGGCTCCCCGAGACGTTGATTCCCAGCCGCCGCCCGATCTTGGTAAAGAAGACAGCGACAATGGCGGCCAGGAATACAAGCAAAATCAGCCCGTTGCTCATCTACGCCTCCCAGGTTCCGCGTCTCCTCTGAGAGTACGCTCCGTGGTGGCCAGATCGAGCCGTCCCTGGCCGCCAATTGCCGTGCCGTGACGAGACCTGGACATGACAGGAAACACTGGGGCACATGGTGACCCGGCCCCGGCCGCCGGGTAGCCTCTAACTGGCCGAACGCGACTCGGTTCCGGCCGGAGCCGGTTTGCGCGGCAGGCGCCGGGGCCTGGCGGAGCATCTGGAGGACGTGGTGGCGGAGGCATACATCGTCGGCGCGGTTCGTACCCCTGTCGGCAGGCGGAATGGCGGCCTGGCTGACATGCACCCGGCCGACCTCGCGGCCCATGTGCTGGGGGAGCTCATCCGCCGTACGGGCGCGGATCCCGACGCGGTCGAAGATGTGATCATGGGGTGTGTCTCGCAGATCGGCCCGCAGTCCATAGACATCGCACGGACCGCGTGGCTATCCGCGGGGCTGCCCGAGCATGTGCCGGGGGTCACCGTCGACCGGCAGTGCGGGTCGTCGCAGCAGGCCGTCCATTTCGCCGCCCAGGCCGTCCTGTCCGGCACCCAGGATCTGGTCGTCGCTGCCGGGGTGGAGAGCATGAGCATGGTCCCGATGGGATCGAGCGTCGGGCTGCCCCTCGAGAAGGGCATGCCGCTGCCGTGGGGGAACGGCTGGCGGGACAGGTACGGAGACCAGGAGATCTCGCAGTTCCGCGGCGCCCAGCTCGTCTGCGAGAAATGGGGGATCGGGCGGCACCAGCTCGAGGACTTCGCCCTCGAAAGCCATCACAAGGCGATCCGTGCGATCGACGAGGGCAGGTTTGAGCGGGAGATCACCCCGGTGAACGGAGTCCAGCACGACGAGGGGCCCCGCAGGGACACATCTCTCGAGAAGATGGCCAGCCTGCAGCCGCTGCGCGAAGGCTGGGAGATCACCGCTGCCACCTCCTCGCAGATCTCTGACGGCGCTGGCGCGCTGCTCATCGCGTCGGAGGCAGCGGTCCGGCGGCACGCTCTCACCCCGCGGGCGCGGATCCGCGCCCTGGCGCTCACCGGGTCCGACCCTGTGTTCATGCTGACGGGCCCGATCCCCGCGACCGAGCAGGCGCTTGCGAAGGCGGCCATGTCCGTGGCCGACATCGATGTGTTCGAGGTCAACGAGGCGTTCGCACCCGTCCTGCTCGCCTGGTCGGCCGACACCGGCGCCGCGCTCGAGAAGACCAACCCGAACGGAGGCGCCATCGCGCTCGGCCATCCGCTTGGCGCCACGGGCGCGATCCTGATGACCAAGCTGGTGCACGAGCTCGAGCGCACAGGTGGCAGGTACGGCTTGCAGGCGATGTGCGAGGGCGGCGGGCAGGCGAACGCAACGATCATCGAGCGCGTCGCCTGATCCGCCGCTGGCGCTCGCGTCCGGCGGCCAGTCAGGTGAAGCGGCGGTGGATGTTGTCCCTGGCGGAGGGACCCGGCTCGGCGGCGGCGATCCACGGTCCGGGGGTCGACGGGTCGACGATGCCCTCCTCCAGCCAGGTGTAGCGGCCCTCGAGCACCCGCCGTGCCAGCCGGGCATCCGCGGCATCCGTGTTGTGCCGCAGGCCATGGAAGAGATCCTCTATGCGCAGCCTGGCCTGGCGGCAGAAGGCGTCCGCCAGCTCGTATGCCGTGCCCAGCTCATCACGGCCGTCCGCCATGTCCAGCTGGGCCCGCACGCATGCCGCGCTCATGGCGAAAAGCTCCGCGCCGATGTCGACGATCCGCCCGAGGAATCCCTGCTTGCGCTCCAGCCTGCCCTGCCATCGGGCCATGCCGGTGAACGTCGCCCGCGCCAGCTTCCTTGACGCCCGCTCCACGTAGCGCAGCTGCGGCGCGAGCGGGCCGAACTCCTTGTACGCGCCGGGCAGCTGCCCCTGGCCGGCTACGAGCGTGGGCAGCCATCCGCCGTAGAAGCGGCCGGCCCGCGCGGCGGCCCGCGTCCTGCGCTCCAGGGTGGCACCGGGCTTGATGAGCTCGCCAGCGACGGCCAGGTGGGTATCCACCGCCTCACGGGCGATGAACAGCCGCATGATCTCCGTCGAGCCCTCGAAGATCCGGTTGATCCGCAGGTCCCGCAGCAACTGCTCGGCGGGAACGCCGCGCTCACCGCGGGCGGCGAGGGATGCGGCGGTCTCGTAGCCCCGGCCACCGCGGATCTGGACGAGTTCGTCCGCGATCAGGCACGCCATCTCGGAGGCGTACAGCTTCGCCAGCGCCGCCTCGATGCGGATGTCGTTGCGCTTGTCGTCGGCGAGCTGGGAGGCCAGGTCGGTCATGGCCTCCACCGCGTATGCGGTCGCCGCGATGAACGAGATCTTCTTCGCCACCGCCTCGTGCTCGCCGATGGGATGTCCCCACTGCACACGCTCCCTGGACCATTCCCTGGCCACCTTGAGCGCCCATTTCCCCGCGGCGGTGCAGGTCGCGGGGAGCGAGAGCCTGCCCGTGTTGAGGGTGGTCAGCGCGATCTTCAGGCCGTGGCCCTCCTCGCCGATGCGATTGGCGGCCGGCACGCGTACCTGGTGGAATCGGGTGACGCCGTTCTCGATCCCGCGCAGTCCCATGAACGCGTTGCGGTTCTCCACGGTTATCCCGCCGGCCTCGCTATCCACCACGAACGCGGTGATGCCGCCGCGATGCCCCTCGCCCGGCGGGATCCTGGCCATGACGACGAGCAGGCTGGCCACCACCCCGTTGGTGGTCCAGAGCTTGACGCCGTCGAGCACGTATTCCCGGCCATCCGCGGAAGGGACGGCGGTTGTCCGCAGCCGCGCGGGATCAGAACCCACGTCGGGCTCGGTGAGCAGGAACGCGCTGATCTCGCCGCGTGCGCACCGGGGCAGGAATCGCTGCTTCTGCTCGGCGGTGCCGAACAGCGCGAGCGGCTGGGGCACGCCGATCGACTGATGCGCGGAAAGCAGTGCGCCGAGTGCCGGGCAGGCCGAGCCGACGATCATCAGCGCCCGGTTGTAATACAGCTGGCTGAGCCCGAGCCCGCCGTACTCTGGCGCGATCTTCATGCCAAACGCGCGGAGGTCGGCGAGGCCCTTGACGACCTCGGCGGGGATCTGCGCGTCCCGTTCGATCACCGCCGCGTCGACGTGGCTCTCGCAGAACTCGCGCAGGCGTGCGCAGAACTCCTCGCCACGGACGCGGGCGTCCTCCGCGGGACGCGGATGCGGGTGAATCAGGTCGAGCTTGAAGTCGCCGAGAAAAAGCTGCCGGCCGAAGCTTGGCTGGCGCCAGGCGGTCTCCCTGGCCTCCTCGGCCACCTGGCGGGCAGCACGCTCGTCTACGTGACCTGAGCCGGCCGCTGTCATCGTCCCTCCAGGCGGGTGCTTGCTTGCGTAAGCTACCGGCTAGCCCTACCCACCGGTAAGAGATTGAAGCCGAACGGCATTCGAGTAATGGCGGCAACACCAAGGCGCGTGCCCCTGCCGTGGTGCCCCTCACCGAGTGGGCGCTCGCGGCGCGGGGAGGGTCAGAGGGCGGTGCGGGCGGGGAGCCAGACCCGGATCCTGGTGCCGTGACCTGGCGCCGATTCGAGCGTCACCTTGCCGCCGTGCGCGATGGCGATGGCTTGCACGATGGACAGGCCGAGACCGCTGCCGACGTGGCTGTCCGGGCCGCCGACTGCCGCGTCGGCCCCGTCCGCTCCGTTCGCAGCGCGCGTGCCGCGGTGGAAGCGGTCGAAGGCCCTCGCGGCGTTCTCGGCGGACATGCCTGGGCCCGCGTCGGCCACCTCGAGCAGCACGCCATGGTCGGCCCCTGCGGGGGGCTTTGGGGGGCGCGAAGCGTCGTCTCCCCAGGCTAGCTCTGTCAGTTCGACAGAGGTCGGCGTGCTCGGCGGGGTGTGCGCACGGACGTTGCCGAGCAGGTTCGCGAGCACCTGCCGGATCCGCGGCTCGTCGGCAACCACGACGAGCCGGTCCGGCACCTCGGCGCGGACCGGCCGGCCCGGCTCCACGGCACGGGCGTCGGCCACGGCGTCCCGTACGAGAGCCGCGAGGTCGGTCTCCGAGAGGTCGAGCGAGGACGTGCGGTCGAGCCTCGCGAGCTCGAGCAGCTCGGCGACGAGCCTGCTCATCCGCTGCGCCTCCTGCTCGATGCGGCGCATCGCGGTGGGCAGCTCACCAGGCCCGAGCGCGCCCTGCCTGTACAGCTCGGCGTAGCCGCGGATGGTGGTGAGCGGCGTGCGCAGTTCGTGCGAGGCGTCCGCGGCGAACTGGCGCACCTTCTGCTCGGAACGCAGTCGCGCGCCGAACGCCTGCTGAATCCGGTCGAGCATCGCGTTGATCGCGGCGGCCAGCCTGCCCACCTCGGCCTGGTCCCCGGGGTCGGGCATGCGGGCGGTGAGATCGCCCCTCGTGGTGATCTGGTTGGCCGTCGTGGCCATCTGATCGATCGGCGCCAGGCCACGGCTGATCAGCCAGCGGCCGCCGAGTGCCAGCAGCGCGATCAGCGCCCCGCCCGTGATCAGCTCGGCGATGACGACCCCGTGCACCTGGCTGTTGAGCCCCCCGGCGCCCTGGGCGACGACAAGGACCCCGCGAACCCCGGTGCCGCCAGGCGCATCGGCCCGGATAAGCCGGGCGGCGCCGCGCAGCGGTGCCTCGCCGCTTGTGCCAGGGAGGGCGAACGTCTCGTGCCTGCGCATGTCCTGGACGAGCTGTGCGCGAGGCAGCTGGCCGAGTTCCGTCACTAGCTGCGCGGTCATTGCCGAGCCATTCTGGACCGGCTGAATGGACCCGCCTGGCTCGAGTTCTGCGAGGGCATAGTCGGGGGCGGCTTCGAGCTGGGGAAGGGGGCGTACGACGGCCGCGAGTAGTTCCGCGCTGAGCTGGCCGGCGAGGTGATCGCTCAGCACCACCGTGCTGACAGCGCCCATGATGAGCAGGAACAGCGCGGTCAGGGCGATCAGCCCGGCGAGCAGGCGGGCGCGCAGGGGCAGTATCGGCCTGGGGGGCCGACCCCCCAAAGCCCCCCGCAGTACCGGCCTGGGGGGCCGACCCCCCAAAGCCCCCCGCAGTACCGGCCTTGGGGGACGTCGCTGCGCGCCCCCCAGCGGTCGCCGGGAACCGGTCATCCTCCTGCGTGGGCCGAGGCGCCAGGTACAGAGCTGGGCGAGCGCAGGCTGTACCCGACCCCGCGCTGCGTGTGGATCAGCGGTGCCCCGAGAGGGTCTAGCTTGCGGCGCAGGTAGCTCACATACGTCTCCACGATCTGGGACTGCCCGGCGTAGTCCCAGCCCCAGACGTGCTCGAGCAGCTGTTCCCTGGTAAGCACGCGCCCGTGATGACGCATGAGGTAGGCAAGTAGCCGGAACTCGGTGGGCGACAACTCTACCTGCGTGCCGCCTCTGTGCACCGTCCACCGTGACTCGTCGAGTGCCAGGTCACCGACGCGCAGTGTCCCCGTGTCGCCGGAATCGCTGTCACCAGTGGCCCTGGCTGCCCGGCGGAGCACCGCGCGGACGCGGGCTACCAGGGCTTCCACGGAAAATGGCTTCGTGACGTAGTCGTCGCCGCCGATCGCGAGTCCCCTGACCGTGTCCGACGCCGTGTCCCGCGCCGTAAGGAAGATGACGGGTACGTCGTTGCCGCCCGAGCGGAGTCTCCGGCACACCTCGAAGCCGTCCAGGTCAGGGAGCATCACGTCGAGCACGATGAGGTCGGGCTTGACCGCCACGGCCTTGAGCAGCGCATCCTTCCCGGTGGCGGCGGTGGACACCGCGCAGCCGTGGAACTTGAGCGCTACGTGGACGAGTTCGCGGATGTTTGGCTCGTCGTCCACGACGAGCACCATCGGGACCTGGTTACCGTCGGTCATGACGTCTCACGGCTCACATTGTCCTCCCGTCGGCTACCTCGTGTCAGCATGCGACGCCGACGCGCACGTGCACCAGATCAGGGTGCACGTGCGCGCCGGCGCCACCTCCAGGCTCTGACAAGCACCGCCCCGCCGGGGGCGGGTCGTCAGCTCTTCGAACTCACCGGTGAGCGGGAGCGTCGGAACTCACCAGCGGGGTCGGAGCGGTCAGAACCTCACCAGTGGTTGCCGCCCATCGACGTGGCGGTCGCCGTGGGGGTCACCGGCGTGGTTGTGGTTGTGGTGGGCGTGACGGTCGGGGTCACGGTGGGCTTGACCGTCACGGTGGGGGTCGGGCTCGGGGACAGGGAGACCGAGGGAGTGGGGGTCGGCGTGGTCACCGTGTTCGCCACGATGACGACCAGGCGTGCCTGGTGCACCGTCTGGTGGTGCCCCCAGCGGGTTGCCGTACCGGCGATGAACACCAGCTGGCCCGCCTGCAGCGCACCGAAGCTGAGCCGTGCGGCAGACGCGGCGACCACCTGCTTACCCGTCTGAAGCTGGACCGGGACCGAGGCAAGCTGGGCCGCGGTCGGGGTAGCGCCAAGCGCGGTCCCGGCCGCCGTGGTGGTCAGCGCCGCCCCGGCCGGCGCGGTGGTCGTCGCAACCGGAGTGGCTGCGGTCGTGGTGGTCGGGACTGTCGCTGTGGTGGTCGCGCCGGTCTGCACCGTAATTGTGATCTTGGTCGTACCCGTCTCGATCGTGATCACCGTCGTGTTCGGCGGCGTCGCGGCCACCGGAGTAGTCACGGGTGCCGTAAACGTCGGCGTCGGGGTCGGGGTAACCACCGCGGTGGCAGTCAGGTTCTGGATCTTGGTCTTACCCGACAGGCCCCATACGGTCAGCTGACCGGTGCTGGTAGAGCGGACCACGATGAATTTCTTTGTGGCAAAGAGGATCACCGCACGCTGGAACGTGACAGTACTGCGACGGGTCTCGCTGAAGTTGCCCCAGGTGCCGTGCAGCGAGTTGAGGAGCTGGAAGGCACTCCCCTCGCTGGCGTGGTTACTGAGCGATGTGTGCCAGGCGCTGAGCGAAGTATTCGCTGACGCGGGCTTGTTGCTACTCGCCAGGGTCAGCGCGCCGACCGCGCCGGCACCGGCCAGGACGGCGGCCGCGATGCCGATTACCGCACCGCGACGGCCCCTCCGGTTACGCCGATAGCGGCTCGTCATCGATAACTCCTTTCATAGGCGTCGCGCCCGCCACGCGCGCCCCGGTACGACTGAAGGGCCCGTGGGTCCTCTGGATAGCCGCCGGGCGGCTCGTACATGTTCATGACAAGTGAGCGTGCCGGTAGAACCGGGGCAAAGCCCTGAATTCCTGGCCCCCGTAAGCGTGACGTTCGTTGTTTCACAGGCTGGGAGAAGCCTGTGAAACAACGAACGTGCCGATTACGCGACCCCCTTGCCAGGCAAAACGCCCTGCTTGCCAGAGCCTCGACGCGGTGCTTGCCAGAGCCTCGACGCGGTGCTTGCCAGAGCCTCGACGCGGCACCGGCGCAGCCGCGCCCGTGAGCCGGAACACGGTTGCGGATGCGCCGGTGCCGCCCCCCCAGGATGCCGGGAGGTGCCTTAGCTGCCGGATGCCGAAGGCGCCGGAGATGTGGCCGAGCCGCCCGCGGCGGTCCTGATCACGATCAGCCGGGCGTCTCGCGCTCCCGCCGCCACGGGACCGCCGGTGAACACCGTCTGCCCGTCGGCCAGGGCGCTGCGCTGAGCGGGCTTGCCGCTATCACGTACGACGGTGCTGTTGACGAATTCCCAGGTCCAGGTGGTGCCGTCAGAAGCGCGGACGACGATGTCGCCGCCGCCGACAGACTGGATGACGCCGCGCTCGAACGCAAGGGTGCGGGTCCCTGTCTTGGTCTTGAACGTGAATTCGCCGTGGATGCCACCGATCCCGCGCAGTCGGCCAAGGGGAAGCCTGCGCTTGCCCTCGGGCGTCGCGGAGCCGGAACTGGACGGGCTGGGCGAGCCCGCGGTGCTGAGCGCCGCGTTCAGCACCGCGGCCTGCCCGGTAGGACCGGCCGGAGTTCCGCCGCTGCCGGCGAGTGCCACTCCCGTGATCGAGCCGCCGACGGCGAGCAGGCCACCGACCGTGACCCCCATGCCCCAGCGAAGTGCCCTGCGCGGTTGGTACGTGTTGTCCATGACGGCAACACTGCCGCGCTGGCCTGAGACGCTGGCATGTCCAGCCTGGGAGCCGGATGTGAGCAGCCGGAGAATCTGCTGACGGCGCGTTATGCGCGTTTACATCCGCTCCGGCACGGGGACGCCGAGCAGCCCGAGCCCGGTGAGCAGCACGCGGAGGGTGAGCGCGGACAGGGCGAGCCTTCCGTTCCGCACGGAATCCTCTTGGGCTTTTAGCACGGGGCAATGTTCGTAGAACGTGGTAAAAGCGCTGGCCACTTCGAACAGGTACGTGCAGAGGCGGTGTGGCTCGGCGGTCTCCGCCACCTGGCTCACGACCGCGCCGAACCCGAGCAGTCGCAGGGCAAGGGCCCGTTCGGCCGGCTCGGTGAGCTGGATGGGCCCGGCTGCCTTGTCAGGATCCAGCCCGGCCTTGCGGAAGATCGAGCGGATTCGTGCGGTCGCGTACTGCAGGTACGGGCCGGTATTGCCGGTAAGTGCGAGCATCCGGTCGAAATCGAAGACGTAGCTGCTGTCCCTGGCAACGGACAGGTCCGCGTACTTGAGCGCGCCTATGCCGACCGCCTCGGCGACCTGGCGGCGCATCGCGGGATCGTCGTAGCGGTCGGCGATGACTGCCGCCGCACGGTGAACAGCCTCGTCGATCAGGGTGATCAGCTTGACCTGCTCGCCACTCCGGGTGCGCAGCCGCTTGCCGTCCGGGCCGGCCACCAGGCCGATGGCCGCATGCTCGGCCGTGATCTTGTCGGTCAGCCAGCCGGCCTCGCGAGCGGCCGCGAACACCATCGCCAGGTGCAGCATCTGATCAGACCCGACGACATAGATGATGCGGTCCGCGTGCAGCTCGATGATCCGGTATCTGATCGCGGCCACGTCAGTGGTGCCGTAGCCATACCCGCCATCGCTCTTGCGCAGCATGAGGGGTAGCGGAGTGCCGTCCCTGCCGGTAAAGCCGGGCGGAAAGACGCATAGGGCACCGTCGCTGAGCACTGCGATCCCGATGGTCTCCAGCTCCTGGCAGACGTCTGGCAGCATCGGGTTGTAGAAGCTTTCCGGGTCCATGTCGCCCGCACCGAGCGTGATCCCGAGCCTCGCATAGATCATGTTCAGGTACTGCATGGAGTCGCCAACCAGGATCTGCCACAGCCGCAGCGTCTTGTCGTCACCGCACTGCAGCGCGACCACCCGACTGCGTGATCTCTCGGTGAAGGCCGGATCCGTCTCGAACTTCGCACGCGCCGCCTGGTAGAAAGCGGTGAACTCGCCGGCCGCGAGCAACTCATGGGCGGCCGGCTCGCCGATATCGAGCAGGTGCTCGATCAGCATGCCGAACTGCGTGCCCCAATCCCCGAGGTGTGCGGCCCGGATCACCGTGTGGCCGAGTCGCTCGAGAACAACCGCGATCGCGTCGCCCACAATGGTGGCGCGCAGATGGCCGACGTGCAGCTCCTTGGCGACGTTTGGCCCCGAATAATCGACGACGACCGTCTGGGGCGGGTCAGCTTCATCGACGCCTATGCGCGGGTCGGCCAGCAGGCCCGCCGCCTGGTCGGCGATCCATTCGCTGCTCAGCGTAAGGTTAATAAACCCCCGCCCGCTCACCTCGACCGCCCCGACCGCCCCAGATATTTCAGGACTGGAGAGATGGCGGGCGATTTCTGTGGCGACCTCGCGGGGCGGACGGCCTAGCCGCTTGGCGAGCGGCAGCGCCACGTTCGCCTGGAAGTCAGCGAACTGAGAGGGCCGGATGAGGGGGTCAGCGTCGGCATGATCGGTGCCGAACGCCGCGACGATAGCGTCACGCACGCGCTGCGCGAGAACCTCCTGTGGATCGGCCATGTAACCAGCCTATCGATCGCCGGGAGTAGCGCCTCGGCGGAGGAAGTGCCCGGCACGGCCGGGGCCAAGCCGTTCCTTGATCTTCTCGCTGATCTGGCCCTGGGCGAGATTCGCGGCGAGCGCGCACGCCGACGCTATGCCGCGAGCCGCCGAAGCCCCGTGCGCGATGACCACTGTCCCGCCAAGGCCGAGGAGTGCCGCTCCGCCGTAGGTCTCCGCGTCCAGCCGCTCCGTCACCTCGCGCAGCCCGCGGCGCTGCAGCCAGGCGCCCACGCGAGCGCCGCGGGATCCCGTCAGGCTGTCACGAAGCTGCGTGCTGGCATAGCGGACCGCGCTCCGTGCGGCGGGGCGGTGCCAAGCAGTTCGTGCGCTCTGCGGGCGAGCTTGTTGCCCTTCCCCGGCTCGGCGCCGATCGTCAGCAGGCCGACGAGTGGCTTGTCGACCCCGTGAGCGATCTGCGCATACGCCACGCCGAGCTGGGCGAACTGGACAAGCATCTCTGGTTTCGGATCCGCGGTCGCCCCGGCGTCGATGAGCACGGTGGGGGTGGGCCGGGTCGGCAGCACTACGGCGAGCGCGGGCCGGACGACCCCGGGCAGTGGCCGGAGCCTGAGCCGGGCGGTGGCGACGATGCCGCCGGTCGAGCCAGCGGAGACCACCGCGGATGCCTGGCCGCGCCTGACGAGCTGGCACGCCACGGCGACACTGGACCTAGGCCTGCGCCGGCTGGCAAGCGCGCCCTCATCCATGGCCAGGGTGTCGTCCGCGGGGACGATGCCGATCTCACCCGCGGCGCCGAGTCTGGTCAGCAGCGGCCTGAGCTGACCGGGGCGCCCGGTGAGCACGACGTCGATTCCATGCTCCCTGCGAGCGGCGACCGCTCCAGCGACAATCTCCTCGGGGGCGTGGTCGCCGCCCATTCCGTCCACGGCGACGATCGGCTGCGTCTGCAGACGTGGCAGCGGGCTGGAAGGCACGTGTGCATTCTGGGGCAGGCTCAGGACGTCACCGGGCGGGCGAGCGCGGGCCGGCACAGCAGGCGCCGCAATCGAGGGTCTGGCAGGCGCCGCAATCGAGGGTCTGGCAGGCGCCGCATCGAGGCTCTGGCAGGCGCCGCATCGAGGCTCTGGCAGGCAAAGGCATCCCTCATAGCGGGATTCTCTCACTACCGGGCCACGACCTCGGCCTGGCCTGACTCCAGGGACACTGAGATCACTCCAGCGATCTCTCACCGCGTCTGGAGGTGCGCCTCAGCCTCGCGGCACTAGCCTGCCGCTTCGGGGGAGGTTCCGGGGGTTGTCCCCCTGGATGGTGTTGCGGGCCACGGCGAAGCTGGCCGTTGGTCAGCGAGCAGCCTCGGCTGTCTTGGTGACACGGATGGGCCGAGGTGCGTTGTAGGTGGTTGTAGGTGATGGCCTGTGTCACAGGCAACCAATGGAGCTGCTGGTGCGTTACTTAATCGTAGTGGTTCCGGGTCGGGGGTTCTGACCGCTGCGGTACGGGGAGTCGTCACAGGAGTGGCAGGTCAAGTGTGAAACGGCAGGGCTGGGCATAATCTCCCTCGCGCTCCGGCGATGTAGCCGGGACGCGACTGAACTGGAGGGAAATGCGTGACCACAGTCGAGCAGATGATTCCGGGGGTGCCGTCGGCTGGCCGCCGGTTCCGCGCCTATACGGCGAAGCATCTGGACGAACTCACGATCCGTGCCGGCCTCAGTGCCGGCGACCGGCTCGCTGTCCGGGCCGTCGCCACTGTGCTCCCGTTCCGGACCAACGCCTATGTCGTCGAGGATCTCATCGACTGGGACGCGGCTCCGGATGACCCCATCTACCGGCTCGTTTTCCCGCAGCCGGACATGCTGCCCGAGGCGGAGGTCCAGCGGATTGCGTCCCTGCTCTCGAGCGGGGCTCCCGAGGCTGATGTACGGCGGGCCGCGCACGAGGTGAGGATGAGGCTGAACCCGCATCCAGCCGGACAGCTCGCGCTGAACATCCCGGATATCAGGGAGGAACCACTCCCAGGGGTCCAGCACAAATATCCAGAGACAGCGCTGTTCTTTCCCAGGCAGGGGCAGACCTGCCACGCGTACTGCACGTACTGCTTCAGGTGGGCGCAGTTCGTCGATGAGCCCGACCTGAAGATGGCGACCGACGACATCGGAAGGTTCGTCGCCTACCTGAGGAGGAACCCGGAGATAACCAGCGTCCTGATCACGGGCGGCGACCCCATGATCATGGGCGCGAGCGTGCTCCGCCGCTACATCGAGCCGCTGCTCGACCCGTCTCTCGGTCAGCTGGAGTCCATCAGGATCGGGACAAAGTCGCTGGCGTACTGGCCGCAGCGGTTCATCAGCGATCCGGACGCCGACGACACGCTGCGGCTGTTCGAGGACGTTGTCGGCTCGGGCCGGACCCTGGCGCTCATGTCGCATTTTTCCCACCCGCGTGAGCTGGAACCGCCGCTGGTGGAAGAGGCGGTACGCCGCATCCGGGGTACCGGGGCGGTCCTCCGCACCCAGGCGCCCCTGATCCGCTCCATCAACGACGCGCCAGGGATCTGGGCGGCCATGTGGCGCAGGCAGGCCCGGATGGGGATGATCCCGTATTACATGTTCGTCGAGCGCGACACCGGCCCCCAGGACTACTTCGCCGTACCGCTCGCCCGCGGCTACGAGATCTTCCGCGATGCCTACGGGAGCGTCTCAGGGCTGTGCAGGACCGTTCGCGGCCCATCCATGTCAGCTACGCCAGGCAAGGTATGCATCGACGGAATCGCCGAGCTGGCCGGCATGAAGGTGTTCGTCCTGCACCTGATCCAGGCGCGGGATCCAGAGCTGGTGGGTAAGCCATTCTTCGCCCTGTTTGACCCGTCCGCGACCTGGCTGTCCGATCTTGAACCAGCATTCAGCGGGAAGTTCCCCTTCGAGCCCGATCCGGCGGACCTGCTACCAGGCCTGTGGCCACCAGATCCCGAGATGCCGCGGCCCGCGACCTAGATACCTCGCTCCGGCGTATCAGGCGGGGGTCGGAGCCTTGGCCTCCTCCGCCGGGGCATCGGTTCCCGTCCGCTTCTGGCGCTTGATCGCCAGAGAGCTGGCACCGGCGACGACCAGGACCGCAATCGGCATCACCATGGTCGACCGCATGGCATTGACGAAGCCGAAGGTGAACACGTCATGGGCTACATGGCTGATCTCCCGCACGAGTTGCTGCGGTAGCCCCTGCGGGGCCTTGAAATTGCCGCCGTTCTGGCCCGCACCGACCTGCAGGCCGTTCTTCGCCGCGCCCTGGAACGCCGCGATGAACGGCCCGCGTACGGGTCCAGGCAGCGCGGCAGAGCGCTGAGTGGCCTCACTGGTCAGGGATGAGGCAAGCCTGTTCTGCAGCAGAGCGCCGATGGCGGCCGTGCCGATGACCGCGCCCACCTGCCTTACGGTATTCAGCACGCCGGAAGCGGCACCTGCCATCCGCGGCTCGATGTTGCGCATGGCCACCGTGGTCAGCGGCGGGAACGTGCACCCGATGCCGAACCCGGCCACGATGAGGCCAGGCAGGAAGTCGTACCAGGCAGATGCTGGCCTGGCGGTAAGCGCGACCCAGCCCATTCCGATGGCGAACAGCGCCAGGCCGGTTGTCAGGATGTACTTGCCGCCGATCCGGTCGGTCATCCGGCCGGTAATGGGCGCGACGAAGATCGAGATCACCGAGGCCGGCGCCAGGGTGAGGCCGGCCTTCAGCGCGGAAAAGCCGAGCACGGACTGCAGGTAGATGGTGAGCGGCAGGAAGATGCCGAGCATGCCGATGGTGAGCGCGAAAGACACGAAGTTCATCAGCGCGTAGTTGCGTTCCCTGAAGAGCGCGAACGGCACAAGCGGTTCCCTGTCCTGCCTGAGCGCCTGGACGACGAGGAAGGCCACGAGCATCGCGACGCCGATGCCGAGCACCAGCGGGATGCTGACGAACGAAGTGATCGTGCCCCAGTTGTAACGCTGCCCGTCCACCAGGCCGTAGCAGATGGCGAGCAACGCCGCGCTTGCGAGCAGCACACCGGGAATATCCAGCCGATGCCTGCGGCCGGTTCGCAGGTCCGGGATGAGGAAGCCGGTCAGCGCGAGGACGAGAGCGCCGATCGGCAGGTTGACGAAGAAGATCCACCGCCAGTCGAACGCGGTCACGAGCAGGCCGCCCAGGGTCGGCCCCGCGACGGTGGCGACACCCGCCACCGCGCCCCAGATGCCGAACGCGGCGCCGCGCCGCTCCGGCGGGAAGATCATGGTGATGATCGTCAGTGTCTGCGGCATCAGCATGGCCGCGCCGAGGCCCTGCACGCCGCGGAACGCGACCAGCCAGCCGGCGCCCGGTGCGAGCCCGCACGCTACCGAGGCGACGGTGAACAGGGCTATCCCCAGGGCATACATGGCGCGCGGGCCGATGATGTCGCCAAGCCGTCCCGCGGTGATGAGCAGCACTGCGAGCACGAGGGCGTAGGCGTTGATCACCCAGAGGACGTCATCGAGCGACGCGTGCAGGCTCGTGATCATGTTCGGGATGGCGATGTTGACGATCGTCAGGTCAAGCAGGGTCATGAAGAACCCGAGCGAGACGACGACGAGCACGGCCCATGGGTTCCCGCGGAACCTCTTCATGTCCTCTCCTTGGGGCTCGGACGGTCACGTCAGGCCGCCACGTGTGGAGAACTCCCCGGTCTAACCGTACGGATGATTGAGATATATCTCAAATGAGCGGCTGTCCCGGGCGCTGAATATCTCGCCTCTTCGCCGACATCCTGCCTCTCACCATCGATGCTAAGCCCGGGTACCGACAGAGTCCCAGGCGGCCGATGGTTTGACCGAACCCTATTCGGTCACGTCGGCGAGGGCCAAGTATGCTCCGCCCATGGAACTGAACGGAACCGCGGCGATCGTTTCGGGTGGTGCGAGCGGGCTTGGCGAGGCGACCGCCCGCACGCTCGCCGCTGCCGGGTGCACGGTGACCGTCGCGGACCTCAACACCGAGCGCGGCAAGGCGATCGCCGACGAGATTGGCGGGGTCTTCGCGAAGACCGACGTGGCCGATGAGGAGTCCGTGCGGGCGGCGGTCGACATCGCCGCGGCGGGCGGCCAGCCGCTCCGGGTCGCGGTGAACTGCGCCGGTATCGGGTGGGCGGCGCGTACCGTGGCTCGCGACGGGGCGCCGCATGACCTGGCCGCTTATCGGAAAGTCATTGACGTCAACCTGATCGGCACGTTCAACCTCATGCGGCTGGCCGCCGCCGCGATCGCCAGGACAGCGGTCGCGGACGCGGACGGCCAGCGTGGTGTGATCATTAACACCTCGTCCGTGGCCGGCATCGAGGGCCAGACGGGCCAGATCGCCTACTCGGCGTCGAAGGGCGGCATCATCGGCATGACCGTGCCGGCCGCCCGCGACCTCGCGGCCATCGGGGTGCGGGTGAACACGATCTGCCCGGGGATCATCGATACGCCCATCTACGGCACGGGACCGGCGACTGACGAGTTCAAGGCGAAGCTCGTCGCTCCGGTCGTCTTCCCCATGCGGATGGGGCGGCCAGCCGAGTTCGGCCACCTGGTGCGTGTCCTGATCGAGAACGACTACGTGAACGCCGAGGTCGTCCGCTTCGACGGCGGCATCCGCTTCCAGCCGAAGTAGCCTGAGCGCAATCGTGTGTGGCCATGACGATCCAAAGGAGCCGACGTGGCGGACGTAGTACTCGCGGACGTGGAAGACGGGGTCGCCGTCATCACGATCGACCGGCCCGAGGCGCGGAACGCGGTCAACGCCGCGGTCGCGCGCGGGATCGCCGAGGCGATCGACGAGCTCGATGACCGCGGGGACGTCTCGGTCCTGATCCTGACTGGCGCGGGAGGGACGTTCTGCGCGGGCATGGATCTCAAGGCCTTCCTGGCTGGCGAGTTTCCCGCCGCCGAAGGCCGCGGGTTCGCCGGCCTGGTCGAGCGCCCGCCGGCCAAACCCATGATCGCCGCCGTGGAGGGCTACGCGCTGGCCGGCGGCTTCGAGATCGCGCTCGCCTGCGACCTGATCGTGGCCAGCGAAGCGGCGAAGTTCGGCCTGCCCGAGGTAACCCGCGGCCTCGTCGCCGGGGCGGGCGGGCTGTTCCGGCTGCCCCGGCGAGTGCCGTACAACCTGGCCATGGAGATCATTCTCACTGGCGAGCATTTCCCCGCCGCGCGGCTGCATCAGGCCGGACTGATCAGCCGGCTGGTGCCCGCGGGCGAGGCACTCGCCGCCGCCAGGGACCTGGCCGGGCGGATCCGGCGTAATGCCCCGCTCGCGCTGGCCGCGAGCAAACGCGTGATCATCGAGTCCGGCGACTGGCCGGCCAGCGAGTCGTTCGCCAGGCAAGGCGAGATCGTCGGCCCGATCTTCGCGTCGGCGGACGCCATGGAGGGTGCCGCCGCGTTCGCGGAGAAGCGCGCCCCCGTCTGGCACGGCGAATAGCCAGTCCGGTTCAGCCCATGGACGTCGTTTCTCCTGGTACATGACCCACGGGATGCGACATTCACCGGCGCGGGGATGGCTTCGAGCGTGGCGTGGGACCGCCATGGCGCTCCCGTTCGGCATCATGTTTGTGCTCTCACTGGTGCCGCGCCTTGAGAAGCTGACCGTAATGCTGCGGTCGCGCCCGTAGGATCAAATGCCGACACGATGTCCACGACCGTTGGGACCAGTATGTGTGGAATCGCCGGGTGCCTCGCGCTTGCGCAGGGAACCAAGCCGAACGGAGACTGGGTTGGCACCGCGACCCGGCGGATAGCCCATCGCGGCCCGGACGACGAGGGTTTCTACTCCGACGCCGACATCGCGCTTGGCTTCAAGCGCCTCGCGATCATCGACTTGTCCCCGGGCGGCCACCAGCCCATGCGGTCGGCGGACGGGCGTTACTGGATGGTCTTCAACGGCGAGATCTACAACTATGTGGAACTCGCCGAGGAGCTTCGCGCCCAGGGAACCGTGTTGCGCACCAGCTCCGACTCGGAGGTGCTGCTCGAGACCTACGCGCTGGTTGGCAAGGATGTCGTGCACAGGCTGCGCGGCATGTACGCGTTCGCCATCTGGGACACCTGGGCACAGGAGCTGTTCTGCGCCAGGGACCCGTTCGGCATCAAGCCGTTCTTCTATGCCATTGACGAGGGCGGCCAGGCAGGCGACGGGTCCTGGGGGGTTCCCGCTGGCCAGCAGGCCTATCCGGCACGCGGCATGCACGCGGCACCGCCCGCGCGGCCCATGTCGCGGATGCTGCGGTTCGCCTCGGAGCGCAAAGCGCTCGCCGATGCCGGCGAGCTCACCGCGATCGACCCAGACGCGCTGCGCAGGTACCTGTCATTCCAGTACGTCCCGGCGCCGGCCACGATGACCCCGCCGATCAGGACACTGCCGCCAGGCCACGCCCTGATAGCCCGGCCCGGCGGATCGGTCGACGTGCTCAGGTACTGGCGTGCCGAGCTTCAGCCTGCTCGCTCGCCCGCCTCGGACTCGCCCCGCAAGATCCTCGAGGTGATGCGGGATTCGGTGGCCGTTCACCTGCGCAGCGACGCGCCGCTCGGCGCCTTCCTATCCGGCGGGATCGACTCGGCGGCGATCTGCGCCCTTGTCGCGGAGCGCCGGCCCGACCTGCTGACGTTCACCGTCGGGTTCGAGCGCGAAGGCTACAGCGAGATCGACCGGGCACAGGAGACCGCGGCGGCCCTCGGCGTGACGTCGATTCCCTACGTGATCAGCGCTGAGGAGTTCTTCACCCACCTGCCCCAGATTATCTGGCAGCTCGACGACCCGATGGCCGACGCGGCTGCCGTTCCGCTCTGGTTCGTTGCCCGTGAGGCCAGCAAGCATGTCAAGGTGGTGCTGTCCGGCGAGGGAGCCGACGAACTGTTCGGCGGTTACCAGATCTACCACCAGCCTGGTGTGGTGCGGGCGGGGGAACGGCTGCCCGACTGGGGGCGCATGCCGCTGAAGCGCGCCGCCGCGCTCATCCCCGCCGGGGTAAAGGGCAAGGGGCTGCTCGAGCGCACGTCGACCCCGCTGCACCGCCGTTATATCGGCAATGCGCACGTCTACACGGATGGCCAGGTCGATCTTGTCACCCGGCCGGGAACGGCAAGTGCCTACGACGTGACCGATCCTTTCTACCTGCAGGCCGCGGAGGCGGGCCTTGATGATGTCGCCACCATGCAGCTCATCGACATCAACACCTGGCTGCCGGGCGACATCCTGGTCAAGGCGGATCGGATGACCATGGCGCATGGGCTCGAATTGAGGGTGCCTTTCCTCGACCGCGAAGTGATGGCGGTCGCGGCCCGGCTCGCCAGGGTGGAAAAGACGGCGGCCGGCACCACCAAGTTCGCGCTCAGGGAAGCCATGAGCGAGGTTCTTCCCCGTGCGGCGGCGGAGCGCGCGAAGCTGGGCTTCCCCGTCCCGATCGGGCACTGGCTCAAGGGAGAGATGTACGGCTTCGCGGAGCAGTTGTTCCGCGAAGCCCGCACCGGTCAGTGGATCAACCGGGAGGCCGCGCTTGGCCTGCTCCAGCGCTACAAGGCCGGCGATCCTGACGTGAGCTGGCGGCAGCTCTGGCTGCTTGTCGTGTTTTCCCTCTGGCATCAGATCTACGTGGAGCGCGTGTATGATCCGCGGTCTGCGGGCTGGGAGCGGTAGCGGCTGGCTGGTCCAGTGCGGCTGGCTGAGCCGGTTCGGCACTGTGCGGGCACGCGAGCTCGCGGTCGCGGGACTTCGTTACGGTGACCTTGTGACGGCCGAACGCGTCCCCCGCCCCGTGATCGACGAGTGGTCATGGCAACTGGACGGGCGGCTCCTGCTGCGCGGCAGCTATCCGGGCCTCGGAGATATGCCGCTTGAAACCGTGCTCTGCCGTCGTGGCTCCAGCCAGCGGCACGTCTTCGGATTCCGCCGCGACGGCGAGCGCTTTACGATCGAGATCGATGTCAGCCGGGTGCCGGTATTTGGTGACGTGCTCCCGCTCAGGGACGGGACGTGGGACATATTCGCGCGACCGGTTGCCGGTGCGGGTGCCGCCGGTGCGGGCGACGGTGGTGCGGGCGACGCCGGTGCGGGCGACGGTGGTGCGGACCTGATCGGCCTCAGACTTGACCATGCGCGGCCCGATGTCGCGGAGAAACAGTGGGAGGCCGGAGGCAAGAGATACCGCCTCAGGTCATCCGGTCGTGAGGATCCGGTCATCTGCGTCGATCCGCGGCTGCGCCGGTCCGAGCAGGGCACACTCAATCAGCGCCTGCTGAGGAGCGTCTATTATCCGCTGAGGCTTCGTGCGCAGCTGCGCGACGCGGTCGTCTTCATGAGCTGGAACGGCAAGCAGTGTGCGGACAATCCTCGCGGGATCGCGGATGAGCTGCGTCGCAGGGGTGATGACCGCGAGCACATCTGGGCGGTGACGGACTTGTCGGTGCCCGCCCCGGATGGCTCCGCTGTGGTGCTCATCGGTACCGAGGACTACTACGAAGCGCTCGCACGCTCCAAATACCTGATCGTTAACGACGATATGCATTCCCGGTGTCGCAAGCGCGAGAGCCAGGTTTACCTGCAGACCTGGCACGGCACGCCGCTGAAGAGGATCGGCTTCGACACCGCTGGGTCGCCGCTGGCGAGTCACGCCGCCTATCTTGATCACCTTGCGAGGGATGTGGCCAAGTGGGATCTCCTGCTTTCGCCGAGCCCGTTCGGCACCGCGATCCTGCGCCGCGCTTTCCGGTTCGACGGCGAGATCTGCGAGTACGGATACCCGCGCAATGACATGCTCACCAGTGTCGGCGGTGGCGGTGGGCGTGTCGGCGGTGGCGGTGGGCGTGGCGATGGCGGCGCGGCTGGCGCTGAGCTGGCGGTGCGGGTGCGGCAGCGGCTGGAACTGCCCGCCGGCAAGCGCGTCGTGCTGTATGCGCCGACCTGGCGCGACGACCGGTTCCATGCCTCCGGCGGCAGGTACCGCGTCGACCCGCGCCTGGATCTGGGGCGCGCACGGCGAGCGCTCGGCGACGACTACGTGATCCTGATCAGGGGACATCACCACCTAGCGGATGCGATGGCCGTCGATGATGTGGCCAGCGACCACCAGGGGTTCGCCGTCAACGTGACCAGCTACCCGGACATCTCCGAGCTGTTCCTCGTCAGCGACCTGCTTGTCACGGACTACTCATCGGTCATGTTCGATTACGCGAACACCGGCCGGCCGATGCTGTTCTTCACCTACGACCTGGCGGAATACCGCGATAATCTGCGCGGGTTCTACTTCGACTTCGAGGCGGAGGCTCCGGGCCCGCTGCTCGCCACGTCCGATGAGCTCCTTGCGGCGATCAAGGATGTGGACGCGGTCGCTGTCAGCCACGGCGCCGCATACCAGGCATTCACCGCAAAATTCTGTCCGCTGGACGACGGCAAGGCAGCCGCCCGGATATGCGACCGCCTCTCCCGCACCTGACGCTGGTTTCCGGGCCGGGGTGGTGTTATCAGCCGGACGCCGAGGCCAGGCCTCCGGTCAGCGGACCGAGTTGCTCACGGAGCTTCCTGCGGCCGCGGTGCAGGCGCGACATCACGGTGCCGATCGGAGTCCCCATGATTTCCGCGATCTCCCTGTAGGCGTAGCCCTCGATGTCCGCGAGATAGACCGCGACCCTGAACTCACCAGGCAGGTCGTGCAGTGCCTTCAGGATGTCGGAGTCGGTCATGCGGTCGAGTGCCTCGGCCTCCGCCGATCGGGCCAGGGGAGTCAGCGGGTCGGCTGACACCTGCCACTCCTGGAGGTCGCCGCCGAGTGCCTGCAGAGGCTCACGCCGCCGCTTCCTGTAGGCGTTGATGAAGGTGTTCGTCAGGATCCGGTTCAGCCATGCCCTCAGGTTGGTGCCCGGCCGGAACTGATGAAATGCCGCGTACGCCTTGGCGGATGTCTCCTGTACAAGGTCTTCGGCATCAGTGGGGTTGCGGGTCATCCTCAGCGCCGTGGGGTACAGCTGGCCGAGCTGCGGTACGACTTCCTGCTCGAACCGCGTGCGGCGCTCAAGGGCCTGGTCGGTCAGCCTCATCTTCGCTCCGGCTTCGTCAGTCACTGTTACCTTATAGACGTACGGGAGCCCAGCAGGTGACGCCCGATGTTACCGAAATCACGTCGTCATATATTTACCCTCGCTTCCCGCGTCCATCCAGGCTTGCCACACCTGCGCGCGTACCGGCACGCCAGCGCACAGTGCTGCCGTAATTTTCTTGACACGCCGGTCATGGGCGCCGGGCGGCAGCTGGCCGGGAAGATGGTCCTCGTGACGGGCACTGGCGATCTGCATGCCCTGCTCAGCCTGGCTCTCCGGCTGGGGGCGGACCAGGTGCCTGGCTGGTCGGCCGCGGAGAGCAGGCTCGCTGCGAGGGTGGCCGGCGAAGCCGCGGCATGGCAGGATCTCGCGGGAATCAGTGAGAGCATCGGCGCGGGGCATGATCCGCTTGGTGACGCTCTCTGCTCCATCAGGGGCGCAAGGGAGCGCCGGTCCCTCGGCCAGACGTTCACTCCGCTGCCCATCGTCGCCAGCATGGTCGCCGGGGCGGCACAGGCAATCCGGCCGGGTCACGAAGGGCCGGCCCGGGTGATCGATCCTGGCACGGGCTCTGGGCGTTTCCTCGCCGCGGCGGGACGCCGCTGGCCGCGGGCGTCACTGCTGGGGGTCGAGGTCGATCCGGCGGCGGCGATCATTGCCCGTGCCAACCTCGCCGTGAGCGGCCTGACCGCACGCTCGCACATCCTGCTCGCGGACTACCGGTCGCTGCGCCTGCCCGCGGCCGGTGGCCAGACGCTGTATCTCGGTAATCCCCCGTACGTGCGCCACCACCTGATCCCCGCGGAATGGAAGCGGTGGCTTACCGCCACAGCGCGCGGTCATGACCTGGCCGCGAGCACGCTTGCCGGGCTGCACGCGTACTTCTTCCTCGCTACCGCCGAGCATGCTGTGCCCGGTGACTGCGGCGTGTTCATCACCGCGGCCGAGTGGCTCGACGTCAACTATGGCAGCCTGGTTCGCTCGCTGTTGCTCGGCGTCCTCGGCTGCCAGGCGGTGCATCTGCTCGAGCCGACCGTCGCCGCCTTCGCCGACGCGACCACGACCTCCGTCATCACCAGCTTCCTGCCTGGCAGCCGGCCTGGCCAGCTCCGGCTGCGCCACGTCGGCAGCGCGGCGGGACTGGAGTCCCTGGACGGCGGAAGGCAGGTATCGCGCGAGCTGCTCGGCGCGACGTCGCGCTGGGGGCCGGTCGTACGAGGCCAGCTTCAGGGCGGCGAGCTCAGGCTGCGCGGGCCCGGCGCGGCGAGGCCGCATCGGTCCGCCACCGGCCGGGTGCCCGCCGGCCTGGTCGAGCTGGGGGAACTTTGCCGGGTCCACCGTGGCCAGGTGACCGGAGCGAACGCGATCTGGGTAATGCGGCGCGGAGAGGCGAGCCTCCCTGAGCGGTTCCTGCTCCCCGCCGTGACCCGGGCACGCGAGCTGTTCGGGGCCGACGTGGCCCTGAGGGGGACCACGCAGCTGCGAGTCGTCGCCGATCTTCCCGCAGAACTAGACGAGCTTCCTGATACCGAACGGGAGCTGATATGGCAGTTCCTCGCTACCGCGCGGCAGTCAGGGGCAGCGGATTCTTACATCGCCAGGCACCGGCGGCCATGGTGGCGTGTCCGGCTCGCTGAACCCGCACCGATCCTCGCCACCTACATGGCGCGCCGGCCGCCGACGTTCGTGCGCAATCTCGCCGGGGCACGTCACCTGAACATCGCGCACGGGCTCTATCCGCGCGAATCGCTGCCGCCCGTGGTGCTCGACGCCCTGGCAGGGTACCTGCGGGGCTCTGTCACCCTGGGCCAGGGACGGATGTACGCGGGCGGCCTGACGAAGTTCGAGCCGGGCGAGATGGAGCGCCTGCCCGTACCCGTCGGAGAGCTGCTCGCGTTGCGGCTAGATCCAGCCGTGGTACCACATGCGGGCGAGCCAGGAGCTGTACGGGATGACCTTGGCCGCCAGGATGGGGTAGAGGTAGACGAAGTTCAGCAGGACGACAAGCAGGTAGCCGCCGGTGACGGCCGCGCCGAGCGCCCGCCGCGCCACCGTTGACCGGGCCGAGCCGATGATCAGCCCGAGGCAGAGCGTGACGGAGAGTATCAGGAACGGCTCGAACTGCAGCGCGTAGAAGTAGAACTTCGTCCTGGACACGAACGGGATCCAGGGCAGCCAGCCGGCGGCCACGCTGAGCACCACCGCGCCCGCCCGCCAGTCCCTGTGCACGAGCCACCAGGCCAGGCACGCCAGCAGGGCGGGGATGGACGCCCACCAGATGGCCGGAGTCCCGATGGCAAGGATTTCCTGCGAGCAGTGCGCCACGGTGCAGCCGCCGTGCCCGGCGGCCGGGCTTCCGTAGAAGTAGGCGACCGGCCTGCTCATCACCAGCCACGTCCACCCCTGCGACTGATACGGATGGTGCGTGTGCAGATTGACGTGGAAGCTCAGCATCTGCCTGTGGTACTCGTACAGTGAGTAAAGAGCGGAGATAACCGGCGTGTGGACCCCCTGCCCGGCAGCCCAGTTCCTGTCATAGCCGACACTCGACGCGAACCAGCCACTCCACGTCGCGAGATAGGTGACGAGCGGCACGAGGACGAATGAGATGGGCAGCCAGCTGGCGTCCCGCGTCAGCGCGCCCTTGAGGTAGCGGCTGATTCCGGTGGCACGCCGCGCGCCGATGTCCCATGCGACGCAAAGTCCCGCGAAGGCGATCACATACCAGATGGCGTCCCACTTGGACGCGCAGGCAAGGCCCAGGCAGACTCCGGCGAGGATGCGCCACCAGCGCACGCCGAGCCGGGGCCCGGCGTGATCAGCGGAGCCTGCCGATACCTTCTCGGCGAGACGGGCACGGGCCCAGTCGCGGTCGATGATCAGGCAGCCGAAAGCGGCGAGCACCCAGAACATCAGGAATATGTCGAGCAGCGCGGTGCGGCTCATCACGAATTCCAGGCCGTCCAGGGACATCAGCAGGCCCGCGATACAGCCGAGCAATGTGGACCGGGTCATCCGGCGGGCGATCCGCGCGATCAGCAGGATGGAAAGCGACCCGATCACCGCAACCGAGAACCGCCAGCCGAACGGGGTCAGCCCGAAGATCCACTCCCCAACCGCGATGACCATCTTCCCGAATGGCGGGTGCACGACGAATTCACCGCCGCCGGAGAAGATGTGCGTATCGCCGCGGGCGACGAGGCCGTCGACGTTGCCGCTGACGTAGTCGTGCTCGACTCCGTAGTTCAGGATCCCGAACGCGTCCTTGGCGTAATACGTCTCATCGAAGACAAGAGAGCCAGGGACGGAGAGCCGGTTGAATCGCAGGAACGCGCCGAACACGGTAACAAGGAGCGGGCCTATCCATCCCCACAGCCAGTCGCCGGGCGTGGCCGGGACAAGTCGCTCTCGGAGCGCGGACAGCCGCGCACCTGTCTCGGTGGCCGGTGGCTCGGCCTGGATCGCCGTCATCGGTGCACATGGTACGTGGGCCTGGGCGCGGGTGCGGGCGGACAGACACTAACGTGGGCGGCAGTATGAAAGAAGTTGCAGCGATGAGTGACGCGGCCCGGGGCACGCTTACGCTTGCCGCGGTCCCTATCGGTCATCTCGATGACGCGCCGCCCCGGCTCGCCGCCGAGCTGGCAAGGGCGAGCGTCGTGGCGGCCGAGGACACGAGGCGGCTGCGCAGGCTCGCGGCGGCGCTCGGCGTCGAGGTCACGGCGCGGATCGTCTCCTATTACGACGCCGTCGAGGCGAGGCGCGCATCCGCGCTCCTCGCCGACCTGCTGGCGGGCCATGACGTGCTGCTGGTCACCGACGCCGGAATGCCGGGTGTCAGCGATCCCGGATACCGGCTGGTCGCGGCCGCGGCCGCGGCGGGAATCCGGGTGACCGTGCTGCCCGGGCCGTCCGCCGTCACCGCCGCGCTCGCCGTCTCCGGGCTGGCATCTGACCGGTTCTGCTTCGAGGGATTCCCGCCCAGACGGGCAGGCGAGCGCGCCCGCAGGTTCGCCGAGCTCGCGGCGGAACGGCGGACCCTCGTCTTCTTCGAGTCGCCGCGCCGGATCGCGGTGACGCTCGGGGAACTGGCGGAGGCGTTCGGCCCGGGCCGGCGGGCCGTGGTGTGCCGCGAGCTCACGAAGACGCACGAGGAAGTCCGCCGCGGCACGCTCGCCGAGCTGGCGGGCTGGGCGGCGGGCGCGCCCAGGGGCGAGATCACGCTGGTCGTCGAGGGAGCCGCGGGTGTGCCACCCCGTGGGGCGGGGGGTCCTGGGGGGCGCGAGGCGTCGTCCCCCCAGGCTGGTACCGCGGGAGCGGAGCCTGACGCGGTCGCCGAGGTGCGCGCGAGGGAAGCCGCCGGCATGTCGCGCAGGGACGCGATCGCAACCGTGGCCAGGGAACTCGGACTGCCGAAACGCGTCGTCTACAACGCCTCCACCCGACCGGGTGCCGGACTCCCCTCTTAGCCAGCGACGTCGCGTGCGGGGGGCTGGGGGTCCGGGGCCGCGGCCTGAGGCGTCAGGTCTACGGCGGCGGGCTGGCCGTTCGCTGAGCCATGCCCCGCCATCGTCGCCGCGGTCGCCGTCGCCGCCGTCGCTGTCGCTGCCGTCGCTGTCGCCGCGGCCTGGCGGCCGCGCCTGGCGGCCAGCCGATCCCCGAGGGGGTTGCCCGTCCCGAATACCATCGCGGCCGCGAGGCAAGCGAACGGCACCGCTGGGAGCACATACCTGTAGTCGAATTCGGCGGTCGCCGCAGGCACCACGAGCAGGGCGACGGCGACGGCCCATGGCAGCAGGATTTCCCCGCCCAGCCTGCGCAACTTCAGCACCAGGCCCGCCAGCCCGATGAGCAGCAGGAAGCCAAGCAGAGTGCCGGGCAGGTAAAAGTATTTCTGATAGAACCGCATGATGCTCGCGAACGGTTCGATGACCTTGGTTTGCGGGTTGCCCCTTGTATAGGTCGCCGCGTAGTAGCTGGCCGGGCCGAGGTTGAGAACCGACCAGGTCGGCAGTACCAGCGGCTTGCGGGTGAACAGGTATTCGTCATACGTGCCCGCATCAGGATACCGGTGACGCTTCCAGCCGAATGCCCGCCACGTGTCTTTAATCACGACCTTCGCGTAGTCCAGCGGCTGTGTCTCGATGGCCCGGGTGGCGAAGTCCTTCCCGAGCCTGTTGGTCAACGGTGAGAACGTGGGCGGCGGGAAACGGTCGAGGGGCGTATACGCCCGCCAGATGTAGTCCTGCGATACCGGGCGATCCTTTGGCGGGGCCGTCGTGCAGAGTGCGAGCTCGTCGGCGGGCAGCTTCAGCTTGTTGCAGTCGGCGAAGGCCATCACGCGGGAGTACAGGAACACCCCGGTACTCTGCGTCATGCTCAGCTGGCCATACCAGGAATTGAACCACAGCACGTAGCCGCCCACAGGAATGGCGCTGGCGATTATCGTGCCAGCAACCGCTCGCCATCCGATCCGTTGAACGAGCAGATATGCGGCAAGCACCACCGCGATCGGAATCCCCACCGACCGGGTGACCGCCGACATTCCAAGCAGCAGGCCGGCGATCGTGCACCGGATCGCTGACGGCTTTTTCTCCCACAGCACGAGCGTCACGGCCGCGGTCACGAGGAACGCGAAGGGCGTGTCGGCCATGATCAGGTGCTCCAGCTGGATCTGGAACGCGTCGTAGAGCACGGGCACCGCGGCCAGCGAAGCGATCCAGGCGGGCACGCCGAACCGGTGTCTTGCCAGCGCGTAGATCATGACCCCGATGGAGACGCCCATCAGGTGCTGCACGATCGTCACGGCCGCGTAGCTGTGCAGCGGTTCGAGTAGCCAGAGCAGGAAGGAGTATCCCGATGGCCGGGTGGGATCCGGCTGGAGGTGCACGGCGGTCGCGACGTACTCGAACGAGTCGTTGAACCACACCTGCCAGTGGTAGCCAAGCATCGTGACAACGCGCAGCGCGATCGCGGGGAGGAGGATGAAGATGAAGAGCCGGTGGCTGGCGAACAGCCCGCGACGCGGTGACCTGGCTGAGGTCTCCCCGCCGCCATCCTCACCCGGATCGCTGCCGTCCCGGGCGCCCGGCATGAGAGGGCGCTGCTCCGCCTGCGGGCGCTTTGGCCGCACGGGCAAACCCTTCAACCCCGTGCCCTCCTCGTGGTGCTCCTGCGTGACGCCTCGAGTCGCGTCCCGGTATGGGCGTTCCTGCCGAGCCCGGATGAGTGCTGCGAACTGGATTGAACACTGCGAATACTAGCCTGGGGGTCGATGAGCATCTTTGCGCACCGGGGAAGACGCGCAGGGGGAACGTTGTCCCCTGGCAGGCGCGTCCACCAGGAATCCTCGCCCACGGAGATTACCTGGTGGCAGTGGCCTCGTGTCCTCATCGCGCCAATATGGCTAGTACCGTCTGGCTGGTACTGTGCGTGTGGCCTGTCGAACCCAGCGTCGGGACGCGGTGCGGGACCTGGAGCATGTGACGATCCGTCGACGATCCAGGGGAACCCGTGTCCGTGTTCATACCTGCGCATACGGTGATGAAGTGCGGGACCGTCCGGTGCGGGCCTGCGGTGCGTTCCGAGCGGCAGCGATCCAGGAACCGTGCCAGGATTGCCCGGCGACGCCAGGTGCGAGAACCCGAGCGGTGGAAGAAGGGGTAAACGACGTGGAGCTGACCGTGGTCATGCCGTGCCTCAACGAGGCAGAGACGGTTGCGACATGCGTTCGCAAGGCCGTCGGATTCCTCGCCGGCCACGGCATTGACGGTGAGGTCGTCGTTGCCGACAACGGCAGCACCGACGGGAGCCAGCGGCTGGCACAGGACGCCGGGGCGCGCGTCGTGCCGATCCACGAAAAGGGCTACGGCAACGCGCTGATGGGCGGCATCATCTCGGCCCGCGGCAGGTACGTCATCATGGGCGACGCCGACGACAGCTACGACTTCACCGCGCTCATGCCCTTCGTCCAGAGCCTGCGCGAAGGTGCCGATCTGGTGATGGGCAACCGGTTCAGCGGCGGCATCGCGCCAGGCGCCATGCCACGCCTCCACCGGTACCTCGGGAACCCGGTACTGAGCTTCATCGGCAGGCTGTTCTTCCGCAGCAAGATCGGCGATTTCCACTGCGGGCTGCGCGGATTCCGCCGGGACAGGGTGCTCGCGCTCGGCCTGCAGGCGACGGGCATGGAGTTCGCCAGCGAGATGGTGGTCAAGGCGACGCTGGCAAGCCAGCGCATCGTCGAAGTGCCTACCACGCTGGCACAGGATGGCCGGAGCCGCCCGCCCCACCTGCGCAGCTGGCGGGATGGCTGGCGGCACCTGCGTTTCCTGCTGCTCTTCAGCCCGCGCTGGCTGTTCCTCATCCCCGGGTCGCTGCTGCTTGCCGTCGGCCTGCTGATCGGGGCGGCGGTGGTTCCCGGTCCGCTCAGCATCGGCAACGTCACCTTCGATGTCGACACCCTTGTCGGGGCCTCCGCCATGGTGGCGATCGGTTTCCAGGCCGTGCTCTTCGCGCTGTTCACCCAGGTCTACGCGAGCGCCGAGGGCTTCCTCCCGCAGGATCGCTGGGCAAAGCGGCTGCTAAGGACCTGGAGCCTCGAGCGGGGCCTGGTGGCCGGCTGCCTTCTCCTCGTGGCCGGCCTCGCCGGTGCCGTGGTGTCGGTCTCTGACTGGAAGGGCGCCGGGTTCGGCTCGCTTGTACCGACCCATTCGCTGCGGCTACTTGTGCCGTCGGCGACCGCGCTCGTCGTCAGCTGCCAGGTCATCTTCGGCACGTTCTTCCTGAGCATTCTCGGCATCCGCAGGATGCGCCACCCGGCCATGGGAGCCCTGGAGACAGACGAGCGCGGCCGGGCCGTGCCCGCCGCCCAGCACCCTGCCCCCCCTGACCGTGCCGCCCAGTCCCCTGCCACAGAGAGCCGGCCGGACAGCAAGATGGCTGACGGCGAGCCCGCGCCGCAGGCGGCAGCCGAGCCGTCTTCGGTCGGCGGCCCGGCACAGCACGCTGGGCCAGCCAGGCGTGCATGATCTCTAGCCGCGCGGCTTATGGGGACCCCGCTGCCGGTCGCTCCGCCGCGTCGGTGACGCCCCGAATCCGTTCGGCTAATGGTTCGTACTGGCCCTAGGCTGTGCCCATGTCATTGCCGCACCATCAAGCGCCGCCCTATCAGGCACCGGGCCGGCACATCCTGGCCGCACCCGCCTGGCCATACGCCAACGGTCCCCGTCACATCGGGCACGTGTCCGGGTTCGGGCTTCCGTGTGACATGTTCAGCCGGTACCAGCGGATGGCGGGCAACAGGGTCCTGATGGTCAGCGGCACCGACGAGCACGGGACCCCGATTCAGGTCCAGGCCGACTCCGAAGGCGTGACCGCGCGCGAGCTCGCCGACCGTTACAACCGGGTGATCGCTGAGGACCTGCACAGGCTGGGAATGTCCTACGATCTCTTCACGAGGACGACGACCAGGAATCACTATGCGGTGACCCAGGAGATCTTCCTCGGGCTCTACAAGAATGGTTACATCTTCCCGAAGACGACCCTCGGTGCTATCTCCCCGTCCACCGGGCGCACGCTGCCCGACCGGTACATCGAGGGAACGTGTCCGATCTGCGGTTATGACAACGCGCGCGGCGATCAGTGCGACAACTGTGGCAACCAGCTCGATCCGGCCGACCTGATCAATCCGCGCTCGCGGATCAACGGCGAGACACCGAAGTTTGTCGAGACCGAGCATTTCTTCTTCGACCTGCCTGCCTTCGCGGACGTGCTCGGGGGATGGCTGCAGGGTAAGAGCGGCCACTGGCGGCCGAACGTGCTGAAGTTCTCGCTCAACCTGCTCGGCGACCTGCAGCCGCGCCCGATCACCCGCGACCTGGACTGGGGCGTGCCGATCCCCCTCGACGGCTGGCGGGACCGGCCAGACAAGCGGATCTACGTGTGGTTCGATGCGGTCATCGGCTATCTGTCGGCCTCTATCGAGTGGGCCAGGCGGTCTGGCGACCCCGATGCCTGGCGGGCATGGTGGCAGTCGCCTGACGCGGCCTCCTACTACTTCATGGGCAAGGACAACATCGTCTTCCATTCCGAGATCTGGCCGGCCATGCTGCTCGGTTACAGCGGTAAGGGCGGCAGGGACGGCTCGCCTGGCTCGCTCGGCGGGCTGAATCTCCCGTACGAGGTTGTATCCAGCGAATTCCTCACGATGGAAGGGCGGAAGTTCTCCTCATCACGCAGTGTCGTGATCTACGTCCGGGACTTCCTCGAGCGTTACGACGTGGACGCACTTCGCTATTATGTGGCGGTCGCGGGGCCGGAGACTCAGGACACAGATTTCACCTGGACCGAGTTCGTTCGCCGTAACAACGATGAGCTCGTCGCGAACTGGGGAAATCTCGTCAACCGGTCAGTCTCGTTCGCGGCGCGGAATGTCGGCGCGATTCCGCCGCCAGGCACGCTGACGGAGACCGACCTGGGGATACTCGAACGCTCCCGCGCATCATTCGCCGTGGTCGGCGATTCGCTCGCCCGGTCTAGGTTCAAGGCCGCGATAGCCGATGCGCTGCGGACCACAGCCGAGGCGAACAAGTACCTGTCCGAGCAGGCGCCGTGGAAGCTGCGCGAGTCCGACCCCGAGCGGATGCGCACGATCTGCCACGTGGCGCTCCAGCTTGTGGATGATGCGAAGACGCTGCTCACCCCGTTCTTGCCGCGCTCGTCGCAGCGGGTCTATGAGATGCTCGGCGGCACCGGGGAATGGTCGGGCATGCCCAGGATCGCCGAGGTGGACGAGGACGGCGGCCCGTCGTACCCGGTTATCACCGGCGACTACGCGACAGCCGCGCGGTGGGAGTCGCGGTCTGTCCGTCCCGGTACGCCTCTCGCGCAGCCCGTGCCGCTTTTCACCAAGCTGGCGCCGTCGGTGGTCGACGAGGAAATTGCCCGGCTGGAGGGCGGGTGACGGCGGTAAAGACCAGGAGGATGCCGAACGTGGCCCCCGCGGGGGGCATTGGGGGGCGCGAAGCGTCGTCCCCCCAGGCGGGCACAGCGATGGCGGCTCCTCCCGAGCCGCTTCCCCGCGAGGCGTTCGACAGCCACTGCCACCTGGACATAATGGGCGCTCCGGTGCCTGACGTCCTCGCGGCAGCGCGGGCGGTGGGCATCACCCGGGTTGTCACGATCGGCTGCGATCTGCCCTCCTCCCGCTGGGCGGCGCAATGCGCGGCGGATCACGACGGCGTCTACGGCGCGGTAGCGATACATCCGAACGAGACCGCGAAGGCCGCCCGGTCCGCCCCCCGGGCAAGCAGCGACGCGGTGCCTGCCGAGACGGTGCCTGCCGACGCGGTGCCTGCCGAGACGGTGCTTGCCGAGATTGGCGCGCTTGCCGCGCTGCCGCAGGTGCGCGCGGTCGGTGAGACAGGACTCGACTACTACCGTGACCAGGCGGGGCCGGCCGTGCAGCAGGCATGGTTCCGCGCGCACATCGAGATCGCCAAGCGGTCAGGCAAGGCGCTGGTGATACACGACAGGGACGCGCACGACGACGTGCTGCGCATCCTCGAGGAGGAGGGGCCGCCGCAGAACGTGGTGTTCCACTGCTTTTCCGGCGACGAGCAGATGGCCAGGCGATGCGCGGCGGCCGGATACGTGCTGAGCTTCGCTGGCAACGTGACCTTCGCGAGCGCGCAGTCCCTGCGGGACGCGGTATGCGCCGCTCCCGCTGAGGCGATCCTTGTCGAGACGGACGCGCCGTTCCTGACCCCGGTACCGAACAGGGGGAAGCCGAACGCTCCCTCGCTGGTCCCGTACACCCTCCGCTGCATCGCGGAGCTGAAGGGGATGGCAGTCAGTGAGCTGTGTGCCCTGATCACGGCGACTGGCGAACGCGTGTTCGGCCCGTGGTAGATGGCCCGTGGTAACCGGCCAGTGGTAGAGGAATCGTTGCCCGGGGTCGCGGGGGGTGCTGGGGGGCGCGAAGCGTTGTCCCCCCAGGCCAGCACTGCGGGGGGTGTTGGGGGGCGCGAAGCGTCGTCCCCCCAGGCCATGCCCTCTGCGGGGGGTGTTGGGGGGTCGTCCCCCCAGGCCAGCACTGCGGGCGTCGCCCTGCTCGGGCCCGCGGACATCAGGAGGCTCGCCGACCGGCTCGGGGTCCGCCCGGCGAAGCGGCTTGGCCAGAATTTCGTGATTGATCAGGGAACCGTTCGCCGCATCGCGAACCTCGCCGCGTTGCGGCCCGATGAGGTGGTCCTCGAGGTCGGGCCCGGGTTCGGCTCGCTCACGCTGGCCCTGCTCGCAGCGGCGCGCCGGGTTGTCGCGGTCGAGGTGGACCGTGCACTTGCCGCCGAGCTTCCTCGCACCGTCGCGTGGCGGGCCCCGGCGCTGCTTGACAGGCTCGATGTCGTGACCGCGGATGCCGTCCGGGTGCGCGACCTGCCCGGCGAGCCGCCCACCGCGCTCGTGGCCAACCTGCCGTACAACGTGGCGGTTCCCGTGCTGCTTCATCTTCTCGCGGCCATGCCGTCGCTGAGCCGTGGCCTTGTCATGGTGCAGGCTGAGGTCGCGGAGCGGATGAGCGCGCAGCCAGGGAGCAAGACGTACGGCGTGCCGTCGGTGAAGCTCGCCTGGTTCGCGCAGGTGCGGCGGGCCGGATCGGTGCCGCGGAGCGTGTTCTGGCCGGTGCCGGGGGTGGATTCCAGCCTGGTGGCATTCACCCGCCGCGACCAGCCCGAGACGACGGCGAGCCGCGAGGAGGTCTTCGCGGTCGTAGACGCCGCGTTCGCGCAGCGGCGTAAGACGCTCCGGGCGGCGCTCGCGGGCTGGGCGGGGTCTGCCCGGGACGCGGAGCGCATCCTGCGGGATGCCGGGGTGCAGCCGGCGGCACGCGGGGAGTCGCTCAGCGCGGCTGAGTTCGCCCGCATCGCTGCTCGAAGAGCCCCCGGCAACAGCACACTGAATCAGTGAGCAGCCTTGCCACGACCACGACCACGACCACGACCACGGCACCGGCACCGGCACCGGCACCCCGGCGGACGGTGTCGATCCGGGGATCGTGGACCTCCCGGGGTCGTCGATCCCCGGATCGACACCAATGCACCCGAGTGCGTGCCCGGCCGCCTGTCTCGCCGAGTCCCTCCCGGACGGTGTCGATCCGGGGATCGTGGACCCTCTGGGGTCGTCGATCCCCGGATCGACACCGTCCGGATGCCCGATGCGCGGGCGCTGCTGGGGGGCGATCGCTCACGGCACCTGGGGGGCGACGCTTCGCGACCCCAAGACCCCCCGCATGGGGCAGAGCCGGCAGTCCTATTGCCGGGCGTTCTAAGTACGATCTGTTGAACGTGACCGTTGTGACTGTGCGGGTGCCCGCAAAGGTGAACCTCCAGCTCGCGGTGGGACCGCCGCGAGCCGACGGCTACCACGACCTGGTGACCGTTTTCCATGCCATCTCGCTGTTCGACGAGGTGACGGTGACGTCCGCTGACCGCTTCAGGGTGGTCGTGACGGGCGAGGGGGCGGACCAGGTGCCTGACGGCGATGACAACCTCGCTGTCAGGGCGGCGGCCGCACTGGCCAGGGCCGTCGGTGGCCCGTATCCCGACTCCCGCTGCGCGGCCATCGAGATCCGCAAGCGGATACCCGTGGCGGCTGGCCTGGCGGGGGGCAGCGCGGATGCCGCCGCGGCACTCGTCGCCTGTAATGAACTGTGGCGCACAGGCCTTGGCCAGCAGGAGCTACAGGAGATAGCGGCAGGCGTCGGCAGCGATGTGGCGTTCGCTCTGCTCGGCGGCACCGCCGTCGGGCAGGGCCGGGGAGAGCGGCTCACCCCCGCGCTCATGTCAGGGCAGTACCACTGGGTGCTCGCTTTCGCGAGCGAAGGGCTTTCCACAGCGGAGGTCTATGCGACATGTGACAGGCTGCGGGCCGCACATGGCGAGGTCCCCGCGGCACCGCGGCTGAACACAGACTTGATGGCCGCGCTCCGGTCCGGCGATCCTGCCGCAGTCGGCCGGGCTCTCGGTAACGACCTGCAGCCCGCGGCGATATCGCTGCGCCCGGGACTTCGCAGGACCCTGGCAGCGGGAAGGGAACACGGTGCGCTCGGCGCCGTCGTCTCCGGATCGGGGCCCACGTGCGCGTTCCTTGCCCTGGACGCCGAGCGCGCGCTCGACCTGGCGGTCTGGATGACAGGAGCAGGGGTGTGCAGGGGGGTGGCCCGCGCCACTGGCCCGGTTCCAGGTGCCAGCATCCTCGGGACGCCAGGGTCTGCGCGGTGAACCTGGTCAACCTGGAGAAAGCGGCCAAGGCCTACGGGCCGCGTGTGCTGCTTGACGCGGTGTCCCTGGGCGTGTCGGCTGGAATGCGCATCGGCGTCATCGGGCGCAACGGATCCGGCAAGTCCACTCTCCTTTCCATCCTCGCGGGAATCGCGGAACCCGACTCCGGCCGTGTTACCCGAACCGGCGGCCTGCGGCTCAGCTACCTTCCGCAGCGCGACGAGCTGTCCGGTTCGGTGCGGGAGATCGTGATCGGCGGCCTGCCTGAGCACGCCTGGGCTGCCGACTCACGTGCCCGCGGCGTGCTGACCGCGCTGCTGTCTGGCATCGACCTCGAGGCCCCGGCGGGACGGCTGTCCGGCGGGGAGCGGCGCCGAGTGGCTCTCGCCGCTTCGCTTGCCTGGGACCGTGACCTGCTGCTACTCGACGAGCCGACGAACCATCTCGATATCGACGCGATCGACTGGCTCGGGCGGCACCTGCGCGATCGCGGCTGCGCTGTCGTCGTCGCCACCCATGACCGGTGGTTCCTCGACACCGTGTGCGACCGGACCTGGGAGGTCGGCTCGGGACAGGTGCACTCCTACGACGGGGGATACTCCGCGTACGTCCTGGCGAAGGCGGAGCGGGACCGCAGCGCGGAGGCGACCGAGCGGCGGCGTCGCAGCCTGCTGCGCAAGGAGCTCGCCTGGCTGCGCCGCGGGCCGTCGGCCAGGACGAGCAAGCCGAGGTTCCGCGTGCAGGCAGCCAACGCCATGATCGCTGACGAGCCGCCCCCGCGGGACAGCGTCGAGCTGGCCACGCTTGCCACGGCGCGCCTCGGGAAGACCGTCATCGATATCGAGGATGTCAGGCTGCTCGCGGGGGGCGCTGGGGGGCGCGAAGCGTCGTCCCTCCAGGCGGTTCAGCGTGTCTTGCTCGACCGGGTGACGTGGCACATCGGGCCCGGCGACCGGGTGGGCATCCTCGGCGTCAACGGCAGCGGCAAGACTTCCCTGCTCCGGCTGCTCGCCGGGGACCTGCCGGCCACGGGGGGTGCTGGGCCGTCGGGGTCCGGGCCATGGGGGTCCGTGGCCCGCCGGGGGGGTCTGGGGGGGCGCGAAGCGTCGTCCCCCCGGGCTGGTGCTGCCGGGAACGGCTCGAAGGGGATCCGCGCCGAGGGCCGGGTAGTGCGGGGCGCGACGGTGCGCCTCGGTCACCTCACGCAGGAACTCGACGAGCTGGACCCGGGCCAGCGCGTACGCGAGGCCGTAGAGGAGGTGCGGCTGCTCGTCCGGGTGGGCAAGCGCGAGATTCCCGCCAGCCAGCTGCTCGAACGGCTCGGCTTCCAGGGCGACCGGCAGTGGACGCCCGTCGGTGAGCTGTCCGGCGGCGAGCGCCGCAGGCTCCAGCTGCTCAGGCTGCTCATGGACGAGCCCAACGTCCTGCTGCTCGACGAGCCGACAAATGACCTCGACATCGAGATACTCACCGAGCTCGAGGATCTGCTCGACGGCTGGCCAGGCTCGCTCGTCGTGGTGAGTCATGACAGGTACTTCCTCGAGCGCGTTACCGACCATGTGGTGGCGCTGCTCGGCGACGGAACGCTTTCGTTCCTCGGCGGAGGCGTGGACGAGTACCTGGAGCGCTTGCACGGCGGCCTTCCGGCACGGGCTGGCGGAACGGCGAACGCCGGGACTACCGCGGCGCGCGCACCCGAGGGACGCAAGGGCCGGGGCACGGTGGCGGTCGGACCGCCACCCGCCGGGGCAAGAGAGCGGGCCGCCCGGAAGGAGCTCCAGCGTCTCGAGCGAAGGCTCGACGGGCTGTCCGGCCGGGAGGCAGAGCTGGCAGCCACCATGGCCGCGTGTGCGAGCGACTATGCGAGGCTGACCGAGCTAGGCGCGGAGCTGCGCGGCGTCCAGGAGGAGAAGGCCAGCCTAGAGGAGCGCTGGCTCGCCGTCGCCGAGGAGTTTCCCGGCTAGGACCCGATATGCCGAGGTGCGTCGATGGTGTTCTGCGGCTGCTGACTGCATCGAGGTGCCTCTCACACGGAATGAGCCCCGTGCGGGATGGCGGTTTCCCTGCAGGCCGTCAGCGGTCAGCCGGCGGGCTCCCGTGCGTCGAACGGCGCGAGCAGGGTTCGCAACAGGCAGGCAAGCGTCTCGCGATCGCCGGCGGCGAGCCCTGCGAGCAGCGCACGCTCGCTGCGTAGCAGGTCAGCGAGGGCGGCGTCCGCCCGTTCTTGCCCCCGCGTGGTGAGCGTGACGAGAACCCCGCGCTTGTCGCTCGGATCCGGGTGCCGGCGGACGAGCCCCGCGTCGGCGAGCCTGTCGATCCTGTTCGTCATCGTGCCTGAGGTGACCAGCGTCGCGCGGAGCAGGGCTCCCGGGGTCATCTGGTACGGCGCGCCCTGCCTGCGGAGCGCGGAAAGCACGTCGAACTCCCATGTCTCGAGCCCGTGCTCCGCGAATGCTGCCCGTCGCGCGCGATCCAGGTGCCTGGCCAGCCGGGAGACCCTGCTCAGCACCTGAAGCGGCTCGACATCGAGGTCGGGCCGCTCGGCACGCCACGCGGCGACAAGCTCGTCCACCTCGTCGGTGAGCTGCCGGTGCTCCTCCATGCCGGCAGCTTATCTCTTGACATCGAGAGGTTAGGGGCGGTAGGAATTCTGTGCCTGGATATGCCTTGCCATCAAGTCCGTCGTGGCCAGGAAGTGCTCCTAGCCCCGCTTGCGGCTGGTGATCTCGGGGGATATCCGCGGCTTGGGGTCCAGCCCTGAGAGCCCGTTCCAGGCCAGGTTGATCAGGTGCGCCGCGACCTCGTCCAGCTTCGGCTTGCGCGCGTCCAGCCACCACTGGCCGGTAAACGCGACCATGCCGACGAGCATCTGGGCATACATCGGGGCGAGTTTCGGCTCGTATCCGCGTGCCTGGAAGAAATCCTCGAGTATGTACTCGACCTGGCTGGCGATGTCGCTGAGCAGGGTACCGAACGTGCCTGTGCCCGAGGCCGGGTGGGAGTCCCTTACCAGGATGCGGAACCCGTCCGCGTTGTCCTCGATGTACCTCAGCAGCGCCACCGCGGCACCCTCGAACTTCTCCCGGGTGTGATCGCCTCCGAGCATCTGCGTGGCCGTCATGAGCAGCCGCTCGACCTCGCGGTCCACGACGACCGCGTAGATACCCTCTTTCCCGCCGAAGTGCTCGTACACTACCGGCTTGGAGACGCCCGCCTGGGCGGCGATCTCCTCGATCGAGGTGCCCTCGAATCCGCGTTCGGCGAACAGGCGGCGGCCGATGTCGAGCAGCTGCTCCCGGCGTTGCTTGCCGGTCATCCGCTTGCGGCTAGATCTGGGATATTCGTCGGTCACTGTGCTCTATTCGGCCGTTTCGCGTTATTCAGATTCATATGACCGCAACCACCGCCATGACCGGGTATCGGCCGCTCCCCCGGGCAGTGCCTGCCCCGGGGGGCGACCCCCGGGGATCCCCCGCAAGGCAGGCCCGGGGTCGCTAGCCGATCTGAGCAACGCTCCACCGGGTCCATCATTGCGATCCGCCGACCGTCCCGTCACGAACCGCGGCCGTCGTGCGCCTAGTCATGGAGCCCAGCCTCCTGGTAGCCGCCGGAGCGCGCTTCCCCGACAGCCGGTCCGCGTCCGGCCACCGTACGTCATAGGCCCAGCCCAGCTTCTCGAATGCCCAGATGACCCGGGCGCTCGAGTCGAGCTGGCCCTTCAGCGCGCCATGACGCGCGCAGGTGGGGTCGGCATGATGCAGATTGTGCCAGGACTCGCCGAAGGATGCGATCGCCAGCCAGGCCACGTTCCTCGACTTGTCCCGCGACTCGAACTCCTCCTTGCCGAAGGTGTGGCAGATGGAGTTGATCGACCAGGTGATGTGGTGCAGCAGCGCGACCCGCACCAGGCTGCCCCAGAAGAAAGCGGTGATCGCGCCGTGCAAGGACATCGACCACAGCCCGCCGACCACGGGGGGAAGCAGCAGCGAGGCGGCGACCGCCGCGGGGAACGACTTCGAGACCTTCCGGATATCGGAGTCCGCGAGCAGGTCGGGGCAGAACTTCTCCAGCGAGGTCTTGTTGGGGTCGAACAGCCAGCCGACGTGGGCGAAGACCAGGCCCTTGGTGAGTGCCTTCCAGTCGTCGCCGAACCGCCACGGCGAGTGGGGATCGCCTTCCTTGTCGCTGTACTTGTGATGCCGCCTGTGATCGGCCACCCAGACAAGGACCGGGCCCTCGATGGCGAGGTTGCCGCAGATCGCCAGCGCGATCCGCAGCGGCCTTTTCGCCTTGAATGACTTGTGCGTGAAGTACCGGTGAAAGCCGACCGTGACGCCAAGTCCGGAGATCCAGTACATCGCCAGCGCGATCACCGCGTCGTGCCAGCCGAGGCCCCAACCCCAGAGCAGCGGTATCGCCGCGAAGACCGCGAGCAGCGGGACGGCGACGAAAGTGCCGACGAGGAAGCGCTCGAAGCTGCCTGTGTGTTCGGCTTCGAACTCAGGCAGCGGCGCACGGGTCGTCCCGGCGGCGGAACTCGCGGCGAGGCCTGCCGGTCCGGGTGCTGCCTGGCCTGGTTCAGGGGCGGGTGTTGTCGCCGGGGGCGGCGCGAGTACGGCGCCGCGAGCCGCTGTCGACTCCGGGGGAGCGGTCATCGTGATCCTCGCTTGCGGTCTCGTTCTGCGGGTGCTCGTGGGGTCCGGATCCGGGGCCCGTACCCGTAGCGGGCGACTATACGCTTACGTAACCGTAGGCTACGCCATCGTAGGTTGTGCAAGGGCCACGACAAGATTTCACGAAGTTGTCCCGACGCCCACATCTCCCTGACGCGCAAGCGTCTCGCTATCTGAGATGCTCGCGGTTCCCGGTACAGTGTGAAATCACCTTCCCGGGTCGTCTAGCCAGGCAGGACAGGCGGTTTTGGTCCGCCCAACCGAGGTTCGAATCCTCGCCCGGGAGCTGTTAAGGCGCGTTCGAAGCCGCACCCGCTTCCTGGCGCGGCGCAGGGCTATGGCCTGCTCTCGCAGCATGAGGAACTGTGTAGATCTCATATTCGAAGACTACAGCGGGCCTCTGACAGAATGCGCTGCGTGGTGAGGCGGTGCGGCTGACATCCCTCCCGAGCAGACGACCGGGCGGTATCCTGCGAGGGTCGGGTGCGTAAACAACGTCGTAATCGCCCCGTTACGTGTCGGCAGCGAACCCGAGGAGCCCTGCGGAGTGAGCGTGAGCCGCCCGGCCGCTGTGATCGTCCTTGCCGCGGGCGAGGGCACGCGGATGAAGTCCAGAATCCCCAAGGTGCTGCACACCATGTGCGGCCGCAGCATGCTGGGTCACGTCCTGGCTGCCGTAGGCGGGCTGGATCCAGAACAGCTCATCATCGTGATCGGGCACGGGCGCGAGCAGGTATCCGCCCATGTCGCCGAGCAGGCGCCGGACGCCCGTCTGGTTCTCCAGGAATGGCAGGGCGGGACCGGTCATGCGGTGCGGATGGTGACCGAGGCTGTCGGCCCTGTCCATGGCCCCGTGGTCGTGACCTACGGTGACACGCCGCTGCTCCGGGGAGAGACGCTCAGCGAGCTGGTTCGCGAGCACACGTCGGCTGGCAACGCGGTCACGGTGCTCACTGCCCGGGTAGCCGATCCAACGGGGTATGGCCGGATCCTGCGGGACGCCTCCGGTGCCTTCACCGGGATCGTGGAGGAGGCGGACGCCACGCGCGAGCAGCGGGCGATCGATGAGATCAATTCCGGCTGCTACGCGTTCGATGGCGTCCTGCTCGCGGACGCGGTCAAGCGCGTGCTGACCGACAACGTGAAGGGCCATGAGTATCTCACCGATGCCACGGCGATCCTGCGCGGTGACGGTCACGGCGTTGGCACCGCCGCGGCCGCCGATCCCGTTGAGATCCAGGGCGTGAACGACCGGGTCCAGCTAGCCGAGGCCCGGCGGGTGTACAACGAGCGCCTGCTCGAAGGCTGGATGCGGGCCGGGGTAACGATTGTCGACCCGCGAACGACCTGGATAGATGCCGAGGTCACGCTGGAGCCGGACACCGAGATCGGGCCGGGTACCCAGCTGGAGGGACGCACCGTGATCGCGGCCGGGGCGCGGATCGGTCCAGGCTGCGTGCTGCGTGACACCACGGTGGCGGAGGACGCTACGGTGACGCACGCGGTCTGCCATTCGGCGCGGATAGGGCCGGGCGCGAGCGTGGGGCCGTTCGCGTACCTGCGGCCGGGCACCCAGCTAGGGCCGGGCGCGCGCGCGGGCAGCTACGTCGAGCTCAAGAACGCGGTGGTCGGCAAGGATTCGAAGGTGCCGCACCTGTCCTATGTGGGCGATGCGGAGATCGGGGAACACTCCAACATCGGCGCCGCCACCGTCTTCGTGAACTACGACGGCGTGGCAAAGCACCGGACCACGGTCGGAGATCACGTCCGGATCGGCAGCGACAGCATGCTGGTCGCGCCCGTGAACATCGGCGATGGCGCATACACGGCCGCGGGCTCGGTGGTCACGCGGGATGTGCCGCCTGGCGCGCTCGGCATCACCCGGGCCGAGCAGCGCAACGTCGAGGGGTGGGTGGAGCACCGGCGCCGAGGGACGCCGTCCGCGGAGGCCGCCGCCCGCGCCAAGGCACGTGCGGCCAGTGATGCGGCGCGGCAGGCAGACCGGACCGGCGACCCGCCCGACCCAGCGACGCCTGGGAGTGAGGGGGTGTGTGAAGAGTGACCGGCATCACGGCGACCGGCGAGAAGAAGCTGCTGCTCTGCTCCGGCAGGGCGTATCCGGAGCTTGCCGAGGAAGTGGCCGGCTGCCTGGACATCGAGCCCGCGCCGACCAGGCTCTCCGACTTCGCCAACGGCGAGGTCTTCGTCCGCTTCCTCAAGTCGGTACGGGGCTGCGACGCGTTCGTGCTGCAGTGCCACACCGCGCCGATCAATCACTGGATCATGGAGCACCTGGTCATGGTCGACGCGCTCAAGCGGGCGTCGGCCAGGCGGATCACCGTCGTCGCGCCGTTCTTCGGCTATGCGCGCCAGGACAAGAAGAGCCGGGGCAGGGAGCCGGTCTCGGCGCGGCTGATGGCCGATCTGTTCGCCACGGCGGGCGCGGACAGGCTCATGGCCGTGGACCTGCACACCGCACAGATACAGGGCTTCTTCGACGGCCCGGTCGATCACCTGTTCGCGCTTCCGATCCTCGCGGGCTACGTCGAGGGAACACATGACCTTACGCAGGTGACCGTGGTGGCACCGGACGCAGGCAGGGTCCGGGTCTGTGAGCGATGGACCGACCGGCTCGGGTGCCCCCTGGCGATCATTCATAAGCGCCGTGACCCGGATGTCGCCAATCAGGTGAAGGTGTTCGAGGTGGTCGGCCAGGTCGCCGGGCGGACCTGCATCCTGGTTGACGACATGATCGACACCGGCTCCACCATCGCGAAGGCAGCGGAAGCCTTGTTCGAGCAGGGTGCCGCCCAGGTCATCGTCACGGCTACCCACGGGGTGCTGTCCGGACCCGCGGTGGACATCCTGAAAAATTCAAAGATCAGCGAGGTCATCGTGACCAACACGCTGCCGATCCCGCAGGAGAAGCGGTTTGACAAGCTCACCGTGCTGTCGATCGCGCCGCTGCTCGCGCGGGCCATCAACGAGGTGTTCAGCGACGGCTCCGTGACCAGCCTGTTCGACGGCCAGAGCTAGAGCGCCCGATCGCGTCCTCCATGATCGTGTAGGGTCTGCGTCCATAGCCCTGTGCACCCCCCGGTGACCAGCTAATACGCTCACGTAGCCGGGGCTACCCGGTCAGCACGGACAGCGGGACGACACGGTTGCGCCGCGCCATCCGCCCGCCCCCGCCACGGCGCAGGACCCCATCGATCCGGGGATCCCGAGTGGCGCCGAACCGGTGCGATCCGCGGATTCATCCGCGCCGAACCGGTGCGATCCGCGGATTCATCCGGTTGGGGCTGGCGGGCGGGTGTGCCGGGGCGGTGAACCGGTCCGATCCGAGGATCGATGCGGGTACGCCCTGATCTCCGCTGCTGGTACAAGGGCGTCGGTCCGGGGATAGTGGACCTCCTGGGGTCGTCGATCCCCGGATCCACCTCCACAGCGAGCCCTTGAGTGGCCATGCAAGGTGAGCGATCCCGGGTTCCACCACCACCCAAGGTGGTCAAACCCCGGATCGACGCCGTCTAGGGGACGCCGTGGGGGGGCCGGTTCTGCGGGCGGTTGGAAGGCGTCGGTCCGGGGATTGTGGACCCTCTGGGGTCGTCGATCCCCGGATCGACGCCATTGCCGACCCAGACTGATACGTACGGGTCGCCGGGCGATGCGGCACGCGATCGCCGGGAATGGAGATGATCTTTTTACAGATCAGGAAATGTCATATTTTGGGTGTGAGGTGGGGTGGGCGGGGTCATAGTGCGGAGCCCCGGCCGCGCTGCCGAGGGCGCTGACATGGGCGGCTTTGCGTACCGCACACGCGGGCGCCCTCGGCAGGCGCCGCCCCCCTTCCCCCCCGACTCTCCCCCCCGGCAGTTCCCCCAGACCCTGGGCCCAGTCCCTCAAGCCCCCCGGCCGTCGGGCCCCCCAGCCCTGCAATTCCCAGGTCCCCCGGGTTCCCCAGACCCCTGGGCCTACTCCCCTTC
>WNFD01000096.1_pt1 | contig 81989 bp, 58 predicted proteins | sample 5400491 | NCBI WGS metagenome assembly WNFD01 (sample SAMN13153343, study PRJNA577476) | soil metagenome | isolation source: 120 cm saprolite under Douglas fir tree site 2 hole 2 replicate 2 | place: USA:California | collected 2015-04-18 | reverse complement strand
AAGAGGTGCTACGACTTGCTAAACAAATTTATAGCAGGTGTTCTATAGAACTTTTAGATAGGCTTTATCTATGAGTAGGCTTAACCATCCACATGTGGAACAAAATGGTAATGTATAATGAAGAGTAGCTTTCTAATGTAAGTACTAAACGAGGAGGAACTATGCAAACCAAACTTAACCCATACCTTAGTTTTAAAGATAACGCTCGCGAAGCCATGGAATTTTATCAAACGGTCTTTGATGGCAAACTTACCGTGAGTACCTTCAAAGATTACCACGCATCTCAAGATCCGAGCGAAGACAACAAAGTCATGCACTCTGTGCTGGAAGCCGACAACGGCATTGAATTTATGGCTTCCGACACGCCGAACCGTATGGAGTATAAAGCCGGGACGAACTATAGCATGTCACTGAGTGGTGACAACGAAGCAGAATTACAGGGCTATTTCGAGAAGCTTTTGGCCGGCGGCAACGTAACTATGCCACTCGAGAAAGCCCCGTGGGGTGATACGTTTGGCATGCTCACTGACAAGTTTGGCGTGGCGTGGCTCGTGAACATTACGGGTCAAAAAGCGTAACATCTCTACCCACCCCGCACCACGAAAAAAGCTCACTTTGCAGCGAGCTTTTTTCGTGGTGACCCATCCTCTCTGAACACGGTCGCGCGAGGGAAGAATAGCACGGTTTGTGCCGACGGCAGGTGAACTCCTTCGATATCGGGTCTCTTAGCAAGACGAGGATGTTGTCCTGATGCGCGACGAGGAGGGCAGAGAAGAACGAAACGAAACGGTCGATGACCAGGAGAGGGAAAGGGAAACATGATCAACGGAGCACACATCATTCTCTACAGCACCGACGCGGAGGCTGATCGGGTCTTTATCCGTGACGTGCTCGGATTTGCAGGGGTCGACGCCGGCGGTGGCTGGCTGATCTTCAAGTTGCCACCCGCCGAGATCGCCGTGCATCCTACAGACGGGCCGGGCAAGCACGAGTTCTACTTGATGTGTGACGACATCGAGAAGACGCTGGCGGACCTGACCGCCAGGGGCGTCACCATCTCCCACCCAGCCAGCGACCAGGGCTGGGGGTTGCTCGCCTCGATTAAGCTGCCGAGCGGCTCTGAGCTGTCGATCTACCAGCCACGCCACCCCACCGCTTACAACCTGGAGAGCTAATCCACCGCGCATCAATCATCCCCGATCGTGGAAGGAGATCAGAGCAATGACCACAGGGCTTCCCGACTTTTTTACGTATAACCTCTGAGAGACACTTTCATTCCAACATTTACACCTTGGGAAGCAAGTATTTCTCTAGAGACCTTGGCGAAATCCTTCCTCAATCCACATAATATGCACTGCCGCGTGCTGGGCGTTCGCAGCGAACAGATCACCGGCAGTCCTGTCAGCCGCAAAGGATGGAGACGCATGCGCGGCCAGTTGTTCATCTGTGAACAGCTCAAGGAGATTCAGCGTTTCCTGGCGCGCTGCAGCCAAATCCGCTACAAGCGTCTCCATACTGTCGTCGTGGTGAGCATTGACGTAGCTTTGATTACGCTGGTTTGAAAACGCCAGCCTTTCCTCTCTGCTCATCGCACCCAGGTTGCCGGGCAGACTCGTCTCGCCATTGAGCGTGAGGCGCAGCAATATCTGGATGTTGCGCTCATTTGCTGCCAGATGGGCAAAGTGATCTTTCGCTCGCCAAGCTGCTTCGCCGGGAACTGCGCTCGCCGTGCATGGACGCTCAAGTTCTTCCGGGCTCAGCCCCTGAAAATAAGGAGTGACTTTCTCTTGCGATGCAGCAAGAGTGTCCAGGATCTCTGAACGAGTTGGCATCGTTACCCTCCCCAAAAATTTTGCCGGATGGCAATACTAAAAATTGTACGTGATCTTAAACAGGGTTGCAACCTGCTTCTAACTCAATTGCTTCTCATACAAAATCACTTCCAGACCCTGGTACAGTAGGATGGAGGTGTCGAGATGCAGAGTCTGATAGCCTAGAGCGCGGGCACGGGCTTCGAGCTCATCGAGAATGAGCTGGCCGTAGCCGCGCCCCTGATAATCAGGATGGACTCGCATGCGTTTGATCTCGGCGCGCTCTGGACTTGTGCGCTTCAAAGCACCCATCGCCACAAACACGCCATCGCATTCACCAATCAGAAATTCTCCCCGATTCTTGAGATATACTTCCTCGATAGCGTAGACATCATCATCCCAGGGGCCGCGCCCCAGGTAGGCTCCGGCCTGCTGAATGGCATGCACATGCAAATATGCGACAGCTTCTCGATCGGCAGGCTCATAACGGCGCAGGGTGAACACTACATGGTGATTGTCACATATATTTGGCAGAAGCTCAGCAGTGTTGAGCGGGATGTCACTCTTATCGTCACGGATTTCCGGCAGCTTTTGTCACACATATTTGGCGAAACCTTGCTTATCGTCACACATATTTGGCGAAACCGAACCTGTTCCCCCCACTTCTATTCATTTGTGTTTTGGTCGACCAAGGCCAGAAAGAGAGAAATAGAGAAAATGTGGGTACTAATTGCATCCCCTCACGAAAGTGGACAATGCCCTTTTTCTACAAAGTACCTACAGAGCGAGAAGAAAAACTGTCTCTGTTGAGAACGGACATACTAAGTAGGCCCTGAATCAGGCAAGCTGCCATTTTCCTCTGGTGAGATTCGTGTTTCTTGTCAAAAAAGAAGGATCTCCTAGAAGAAAGCTCTTGGAGAGTTGAAGTGACGCACTTTCTGCTCTTCTCTCCCGTTCTTCTCGTGCTCACTTTGCGCTTCATGGCAGCTTGCCTGATTCAGGGCCAAATACTCTGTTGATGGCGTCTCTTTGACATAGTGGTACAATGTCACGCGCGAGATACCGAGGGACGCGCAAATTTCCGGAATCGAATGACTTTGGGAAGCCTCCGTCTGCAGGGGCAGCGCCACTTTTCCATTGGTTTTGAGCAGATTGCTGGTCATCTACCGACGCGCCTTCTCGCTCTTGTCAAGGCCAGCGCACCCATCAGGTGGAAAATGAGGCTGCCACCCGGGAGAGCATTCCAATCTGGATGCTGCGCGGAATGAACTAGCAAGAAAGCTAGCGTAGGGGAAGAAAGCAATGGTGGCAGCACCCGGTTGGGAATGCTCTCCAAGTACATGTATCGTTGGCGGTACTGGAGGTATGCTCCAGCCGCTTTAGTTCAGCCGGGGCCCCACGAAGCAGAGACCTCGGCTGGAACTGTTTGTTGGGGCGACAATACCCTTGGAGTAACGGGATGTCGAAACGAACGAGCGCTTCATCATATCGAATGTATGCCCCGCGATGAGGCAGTGTCGCCATGCGGACGATCGCGTTCGCCGAGCTTAGTTCGCCGCCACCTCAACTTCTTTGACGGCTTTTTCGATGAGTGCAGCCACCGCATTTGGCTGCGACACATAGATCGCATGACTGCCCGCTACCTCAACGACTGTCGAACCTGCGCGATTGGACATGAAACGCTGGGCGGGTGGAGGAATCATCTTGTCGTCGGTGGCGACCAGATACCAACTCGGCTTGGTCTTCCACGCTGGCTCGTTGATCGTGCCGTTGAGTGCCTCCACACCCCACGGGACCTGGGAATCGGCCATGAATGCAGCCTTTTCTTCGTCGACATCAGCCGCAAATGAGGACGGGAACTTAGCCTTGTCGAGGAACAGATAGCCATCCCGGGGCGGCAGTATCGGGGGCACAGGCGCTCCAGGCGGTGGATCTTGGATAAGTCTAGTTACAGACTCGCCCTTGTCGGGGGCAAAGGCTGCGATATAAACCAGCCCTTCGACCTTGGGATCATTTCCAGCTTCGGTGATCACCACACCTCCGTAGGAGTGGCCTACGAGAATTACCGGACCTTCCTGCGCATGAATGATGCGTTTGGTTGCGGCGACATCGTCATCGAGCGATAGTGTCGGATTCTGGACGATGGCGACATTATAGCCATCCTTCTTCAATATCCTATAGATGCCCTCCCAACCGGAACCGTCCACGAATCCACCGTGGACAAGAACGATAGTTTTTTCTGTTGAATGCGATACTTCAACCATGATGGTTTCCTTTCTCTAATTAGGTAGTTTACTCCTATGGGGTCACTGTATTCTTTGGGCGAAACATACACACAGCGATGTAGCCGCTCTTAGAGCATATTTGGCACAACTACCCTTCGATACCAAATGGCCTCTGTCACCTTTTCTACTACATAAGTAGGTTTCACAAAGCTTCTTTCTAGAGCACATTGGCTTGTTTTGCTCCTTTGAGCCCTCTTGGCGTATGTTACACTATGAATACTATGACTACCCCTTTCTGTGTATTGCTTCCTTTCTCGTAAGGAGCAGTTCTGCTCTTTGTCATGAGTGTACAGAGGAGACGCAATGAAAGCGTAATGAGCATCGTAATGAAAGAGCGTCTGGCATCTTCAAGCCTGTTCTTGCCAGAGGAAGTCGCTGTGAATGCTTTTTCTGTTGACTTTTAGCAAGACCCTATGGTAGGATTTTTTATCATTTCAGAGCGTGGAATCATTCTTTTTCAGTACGTCCATCTATGGGTTGTCTTCCATGTTGAGAACTTGCCATGAGCCTGTTGCGATTATCAGTGCTTGGTTCACCTGATATATTTCTTGACGGCATTCGCCTCACTTTTGCCTTACGTAAAGCTCAGGCTTTACTCCTGTATCTCGCGGTCGAAGGTGGTATGCACTCTCGCAGCAAGCTTGCTGCTTTTCTCTGGCCTGACAGCACAGCAGAGATAGGCCGCATTGCATTGCGTAATGTACTCGTGTCTCTTCGTAGGCTCCTCGTCGATACTAGAACCTCAGCTTCCCAGCAGCACTATCTTCTTAGTGAACAAGGTCTCCTCGGTCTCAATCCCCAGGCTCCTTTGGAGTTGGATCTGAGAGAGGTGCAACGGGTCTATCAGCAGATTCAAAAGCACTCCTCATTAGTGTCCGAAGTACCACAAACCGTTCTGGTTGCACAGTGTCAATATGCCCTTGCCCTGGTGCGTGGTCCTTTCCTGGATGGTTTCTGGTTGGGAGAGGACTCTCCTTTTGATGAATGGCGTGAACAGCAGCAACGATATTGGCACGTACGACTGCTTGCTCTCCTTGATCGACTCTCTTCCTGGCAAGAAAGCGAAGGCGAATGGGAGTCAGCCAGGGCCACTCTCACCCGCTGGATAATGCTTGATCCGCTTGCGGAAGAGGCCTATCGGCGGCTCATGCGTGTAGCCCTTGCACAAGGAAATACGACCGCGTCCTTGCAGATATATACAACTCTTCAGACGCAGTTGGCCGAGGTATTGCACATCACGCCTTCTCCCGAAACGGTCGCCTTGGCGGAACACAGCCGTATGCTGGCTGCACACTACAAGAAACCTCTGGACGTAATGGAGAGTAGCCCGCCTTCCCAGTTAGCCTCCCCACTCCTCGGTCGAGCCAAAGCGTTCCGTTGCCTGGTGGAGAGCTTTCAAAAGGCATCGGCCAGGCAGCCACAAGCCGTGCTGATAGTAGGAGAGGCGGGCATCGGCAAAACACGGTTAGCCGATGAATTTGTGGCCTGGGGCAGAGCACAAGGCGCAGATGTGTTGCGTGGTCACGCCTTCGAGATAGGCGGACGGCTGCCTTATCAATCTCTGGTCGAGGCCCTGCGAGAACGACTGGAGGCGGAGAACGCTCCAGATGATCTACTCGAGGATGTATGGCTAGCGGAGCTATCACGCCTACTGCCAGAACTGCAGGTGCGCTATCCTGACTTACCGACTCCCACCGAGGATGAGCTCATCGCGAAAGGACGGCTCTTCGAAGCGATAGCGCAGCTCCTCAACGCTCTGGCACAGCCTGCACCATTGGTGCTGCTCTTGGATGACTTACAGTGGGTAGATGAGGCCTCCCTGGATCTCCTCCGCTATCTGGGACACTCCTGGAAGGAACAAGGGAGCCGGGTATTGCTCCTGGGTGCAGTGCGCAGTGAAGAGTTAGAGCTCACTCCTGAGTTCTCTGCCCAGTTGGTCAATCTGGGACGTGATCTGCCAGTAACACAAGTATCGTTGCAGCCCCTTAACCGGGAAGAAACGCTTCAGCTCATTGAGGCACTGGTCGTAGAGCAGGAACCAGGGAGAGTACCGCCGCATACTCAGGAGCCGCAGCGTCCGGTACTGAGTGACTTTCTGTTCACACAGACAGGAGGGCACCCGTTGTACCTCTTAGAGATGCTCAAACTCTTGCGAGAGCGAGAGTGGCTCGTGCCACAGTTGGGAGCAAATGGCACCTGGCAACTGACGTTGACCAGAGAGATGAGCACAGTCATTGCACAGGAGCGGTTGCGGCACGAACTTTTCCCACCCTCGGTACGGGCACTGATCCAGGCGCGCATTTCGAAGCTCACACCGCTCTCACGACAGTTGATAATGGCAAGTGCCGTACTAGGTACTCAGTCAAGCGCACAGGACCTCTGGCAAGTCGCACACATAGACGTCCAGGTCGGCATCGAAGCACTTGAGGAAGCGCTAAAGAGTGGCCTCCTATATGCAGAGAAAGCAAAAATAGGTCATCAGAGCGCCTATCGTTTCGTTCATGATCTGATCCGCGATGTAGTTTATATGGAGATAAGCGAGGCCAGGCGGCAAGACTTGCATCAGCAGGCCTTTGCTGTATTACAGCGTGAAGGAGCCAGGGCTTCCGAGTTGGCCTATCATGCATTACTGGCTGGAGAGATAGAGGCTGCCTATCACTTGAGTGTTCAAGCAGGAATGGATGCAGTCGTCATATTTGCCATTACAGACGCTATTGGCTATTATGAGCAAGCACGCACCTTACTACAGGATTCAGAGCATCTCCAAAATGAGCTTCCAGCCTCGGAGATAGAACATCTCTATGCTCATCTTGGACGAGTCTATGCGTTCCAAAACGCCTGGGAAAAGGCTCAGTCTGCTTATGAAGAGTTGCTCGCCTATGCGCAGCAAAAAGCGCACCCTGCTGTCATCTGCCAGACGCTCAACCGTCTGGCAATCCTGGCCGTCCAACAAGCACATGATCAGCCAAAGGCACGTCTCTATCTTGAACAAGCCCTGCAGATAGCTGAAATCAATCAAGATCAACGTGCTTTGGCTGAAACAGCGTGGAATCTGTCCCTGATGACAGCAGTTATGTGGGAAAGTCCGGCACGTGCCTTGCCGTATGCACAACAAGCACTGTCCCTCGCACAAGCCATGCATGACACAGAATTGGAAGCCCGAAGCCTCTTCGCGCTTGGCTGGATTCATCTGCTTGCAGCAGACTATCAAGCGTCAATTCGTTGTGTCCAAGCAGCTATACACGTCTATGAGCTTCTCGAGAACGATCCTGTTCCTTCGAAAGGTCTTTCGCTTCCCTCCTTTGTGACAGGTGCCCCACTCACCCAATCCTTGACGAATCGAGCAGCAGAAGCCATGTGCTGGGCACAACTTTCCTTCTCCCAACTGCAAGCTGGTCAGCTAACGAAGAGTATTCAGAGTGGATACAAGTCACTTTCCCTCGCCAAAGCAGCTAAGAATATCTGGGTACAGATGCCCGTTCCTCTCATAAGCGGTTTACTGGATGCAGGAAGGTATGAAGAGGCGCTCGCTACCACACAACAAGCCATAGAACTCACGAAGATCCTTCCTCCAACCCTCAACTTGCATCGCATGCTCACTGTTCTCGGGAGTACCTATCAAGCATTGCAGCAATGGGAAGAGGCGCACAACACGCTCACAGAAGCGGTCACGATGGCAGAGAAGCTCGACTTCAAAGGATATGCTGTGCCGATTATATCGCGGCTCTGTATGTATTCCTGTGTTATTGGAGCATGGAAAGAAGCCTACACTTATGCGTTACAGGCTATTACCCTTCGCAAGAGATATGGGAATATATTAATCCAGCTGGATTTCTCTCGTCCCTATGAAATTGAAGTCCTCCTCCATGCTGGCAATGAGCAGCAGGTACGAGAAGAAATACTTGAAATGGAACACTGTCTAGGCTCCAATCAACGTTTCCGCATTCCCTACCTCTGGTCTACAGCAAAGCTTACTGCTTGGGAAGGGAGAACCGAGCAAGCTATTGACCAGTTACACGAAGCCATACAGTTGGCAACGACAATCGGCTTGCCAGGAGAACAATGGCAGATCAGGGCAGCGTTGGGGAAAGTGTATGAGGCGGCAGGTGAGCAGGCTCAAGCGCGCGCCGCATTTGAAGAGGCCACGAGAATCATTGAGGAACTGGCGGATGATATCAAAGATGAGACCCTACGCTCACGATTCTTGGCTGGACCTCAGATTTCACCGGTACTCCAGCATGCTCGATACCTTGCCTCCTCGATGCCAACTGATCCTAGAGCGCCGAGTGGGCTTTGATTCGAGAGCATTCCAAACTGGATGCTTCACGTAGTAAACTCGTAAGAAAGCCCTGAATGACGCAAGCTGCCATGAAGCGCAAAGTGAGCACGAATCCTTCTTTTTTGACAAGAAACACGAATCTCACCAGAGGAAAGAGCCTCTTTGTTCTTTGCCGAAGCGGTATTCCTCGCAGAAAGGGTATTTCCTGCTCTCTACCTTGCGCTTCATGGCAGCTTGCCTGATTCAGGGCAGTATTGGAACCGTTATCCCACGTAGCCAGTGCAGGGAGCATCCCGTTGTGTTATGGCCAGATATTTGTGACAATTCCGGCCAAATTTTAGTGATAATAGGCCAATTATTTATGAAAATCTACACTACTGTAATTTTCCGTAAATATCTGGCATTAGCTCAAGCACAAACGAGCTTAACACATATCCTCGTTCCAAATATATCTGGCCAATTATTCCACAAAAATCCGGGTTGACCGTACTTATTACCATAAATATTTGGGTTAGCCATACAGTATTTCCGATACATTGGATTGGGCATTTGCTCCATTTGGCTTGTGTTATTATTACGTACCGAGCCGCAGGCCTATGAGGATAGATTCAAAATTGCCTATAGAACGAGAGTTCATACAGCCTCTTTTGAGAACAGATGTGCTAAGTAGCCAACACAGCCGCTCTTTTCTTTCCATCATGGTACGCGTCTCTCTTCCTCCTCGATGCGTGGAAGCACTCGCGTGTTCCGTTCTCTGGACGGTTCAGGCTGGCGTAACCAGAGCGAGATATGCGTTGGCTGCATCGTCTCCTGCACGACTGCGACGAGCTGCTCACTCAACTGGCTCAAGTCCACTTCATTGTGCAGCGTTACGTTAAAAGCTGCGAGCGTACGCGCTGCATCATACTTGCGCCGGAAGAAGCGGCGATCAATTCCTGCCTGGATGCGCTTGCGCAGGGGTTGGAACAACGCGGCAATTGCAAGAGTGGAGGCCACAATGGCGATGTCAGAGGTTTGACTGATGAGTCCACGCAACAGGAATTGCAGCGGGATGACGAGTCCGACATAGACCAAGGCCAGTATGGCTGTCAACGTGCCGTAGACCAACGTGCGGTTGATGATGAGATCGATATCCCAGAGTCTTGAACGCAAGATCGCGAAGCCGATGGAAAGCGGGACAAGAAGCAGGAGGCCGTTGACGGCGGCGAAAGCGATCAAGCTTACAAGCGAGACAATCGAGAAGAGTGGGGGAAAGAAAAGAGCGATTGAGTACAGCATCAGGAAGCCTCCCGCGCCCATTGACACGCCATAGACCACCCACTTGGTCTGCTGGCGCTGCACTGGAGTGGACACGCGCCGATAACGGTAGACCTGTACGACGACCATGCTGCCTACCATGCCTAGAAACACCACACTATTGAGCACCGGGAAGCGAAAGAACGGATTGAAAGGTGCGAAAGAGAAAAATTCGTTGAACCCCCAATACGCGAGGGTCGGGACCAGGATAAATCGCGTCCAGCGCGGGACAAAGTGACCGGTAGGAAACACGTAAAAGAAGAGGACGATGCAGATATCGCCCAGAAAACTGATGACATGGGCCAGGAACCACCAGGGCGATGACAGTATGCTCATAAAGCCACTATTGAAGGCAATCGGAAATGTGCCCAACCAGACGACTGTGAAGAGCGCCATACGATTGTCCGACTTGCGCCAGAAGAGGAATGCAGCGACCAACCAGTATCCGAGGGCAAAAATACTCGCGACAACGATGATGTATGTAGCAAAGAAGTCTATGGGAAGGCCGAGCTCTTGAAGCCGTCGCACGTCGCCGGGTGTAAGCTGCCCACTCACACCGCATGCAGCGGCTGTGCCCGTGCAGAGCAGGTGGAGATACGCAAAGTACGACGGGATGCTAGCGACAAGGAGTCCCACGGACAATCCACACAGGGAGAGACACATGAGCCGCACAAGCACAAGCCGGTACCCATGCAAGCGCGTGATCCCTTCGCTTCGCATGTCACGCTTCATGGAGTCTTCTAATGGCGCATCGCGCAAAGACATCAACGTCCTCCTCGTTCTACTATTCAAGCCACAGATCAGATATTCATCTGTACAGAAGAACACAACGACATGTGTAGAGTTTTTCACCTAAAGCTACGAGAAAAATGAAGAAAGCAAGAGCAAAACCATCCTCTTTACGAATGGATGTGCCAAGTAGCCAACACACGGATGGATGATAGATTTTTTCATAGAGCGGACCCAAGAGAGCTAAGATCAGTCGATGGACCGACTCCAGCCGCAAGACGATGGTGAGTGAAGTGGCGGAGGTCTGCACATGCAGCAATTCAATGCCTTCAAAACTTTGAAAGACCCACCGCATCGTCGGGCGTGCTGTCGGCTTCTGGACCTGGTCAGGAATGGTTTGCGCTGTCTCTGCCAAACGTGCCCGCAGTCGGTATTCAGCTAAACGATAGACCAGCAAGCAGAGCACCATGATCAAACTCAAGGCGATGATGCGCTCCGGTTTCTTGACGAAGACCGAGGAGGCCAGGAACAGCGGATCTTTGAGAAAGCGAAAGCCACGTTCGACCCCACCTTGCTCCTTGTAGGTCGTCACCAGTTCTTGATCCGAGAGCACCTCGCTCTCCAGTTCATTGGTGCCGACAATGAAACAGGCTTTGCGCAAGGCTTCCTCGTCGACTCGAGGCTTGTTGACGGTGACCGTCGCCACGATCTGCCACTGGTGGGTCGCAGGACTCGCATCTTTGCGCGGACGCCCCTTGCCTGCATGGCGAGGATGAGCTACGACGTCGTGGTGAACCTCCAACCACGTCGGTTTGCCTTTCAGTTCATGCTCCAAGGCCGCCCGTGCATCCGCTTCACAGGCAAAGCGGCGCGTGCTTAGATGCCAGCACTTGCGCTCCCAACTGGTCTGCGCACGGCTGACCTGCCGTTGCAACGAAGCCTGGGCTCGCTGCTCTGAAGCCGCGGTGCGCACGATGACCCAGCGTTCGCTTCCTTGCGGCAACTCCATCTCCCGGCAAAACCACTGGATGCTCCCATCCTGGGAACGTTGCCAGTCCTGACTGCCTTCTTGCAGTACCGTTTTCGCCTCGGTGGACGTTTCCGACACCCGACTGATCCACTTGATACCCGCTGCGTTCAACTGCCGCATGTTCGGCTCGCTGTAGATGCCGTTATCGGCCACATACACACTTGGTTCTGCATCCGCCTCGCGCAATTGCTTCTGGATGGCCATGACCGCCGCGAGTAGGCTGACTTTGTCGCTACTGTTGCCATCCAATGGCTGCAGGAACAGCGGCACATCCCCCTCATGGGTGGTGGCCAGAGCCAACATCCACTGTTTGAGATCCTCCCGATGATCGCGCGAATAGCCATACGTGATGGCGATCAGCGCCGTCTCAGCCTCCATGGCCTCTGCTGTCTTGCATGGCTCTTCCACTCGCTCACCTGCGCTGCTGTAGGCTCCACTCACGGAGAAGGAGGTCGTGTCCACATGCACCTGACGAGTTGTGATACCAAAGACCTGCCGCGCTTGGCTGGCGATCCCGGCAAACAGTTTCGTCGGGTCGTGGGCATACAACCAATCCAGGGTGCGACCCAGACAGTCGTCATTAAGCATCTCGGCCTTGATCCCAGCACCCAGCAAGTGCCCAATCGGTTTGTTCGCGAAGTACTGTGGCACCAAATACAATTGTCGATTGCTGAACCCTAAGCCATTCAGGATCATCGCTACTGTTGCGGTTCCCACGCTCACCTGTTGGCGATTACCTGGGTCTTGGGCATCCAGCCAGCACGCCAGGCCGATCTCTTGGCAGACACCTGCTACAATCCCCAGGTGGTCGAGCCGTTCATTTAGGTACAATTCCGCTGTTGTCATGTGAAGTCCTCCTGTGCAGTGGACTCCACCCTACCAATTTTCGCCAAACCTGTCAATCAAACTGCGGAATGTGGGTATTTAAGTAGAATTACTTAAATAAACTGTATTAAATTGTGATATACTTCTTTAGCGAGCATTGTTAAGTTTCTACGCATGTATTTAAAGAAGGGATCATGGCGGCTGTATGGATCACGAGGTTTATCAACGCGACGAACACACCAATCAGGGTATCGAGCACAGATGGAACCTGGCGATTATGAGTGTCAGTCGCCAGCTTGGAGTCGGTGAGGAGATTACAATTCCACCCCAACGGCTGACTGACACAACCTTGACCTTGCCCATCAAGTACCAAATGCATGTCGATGCTCTGAATGATGTTTTGCTTTCTCTAGCGTGTGGAGATCCGCTAGAGCCCTTGGTGCGATGATCTGCAGTCTGAAAAAGGGATCGACGCTCTTGGAATGAGAATGTAGGTAAGCACTCCTTTTCGTTTAGTGTCTATTCCTGCTTGGCCCCCTGGACTGTAAGGAGCGACTGGTGATACCGGCCACAGCTGTCAATGTAGTACGGGCTCTCGTAAATATGCTAATTCTTTCTGAACAGGTTAGGGAACTAGGAGTTGCGCTAGTATGTGCAACACCTGGTAGAAGGAGGCTACCGTAATGACTACACAACCAACGGAGTTCGAGGCTGGGATATTACAACTGGCACCAAGTGCAAAGGCTGCTGGTTCCTCAGCTGGGGAGTTATTTGGAGCATTAATGAAAGAAGCACGGTCTATGGTGGAGCAAGCTGGAGGTGATTCATTGCAGCTGACAAAGCTCCTATTGGTCCGTCTCAATGCAAACGGGTTGGCTACGTCCCAAGAGGTTGAACTGTTGGTAAAAGTTGCTGACCGATTGTTTGCTAAAGCTCGTGGAGAGGGTGATCCTGCTGAGGTTGCAGCAGAAATGCGCTCACTTTACCAGGAAATGCTTCTAAACGAGAAATCAAGTCAGACAGTCCTCTTGATTATGAGCATCTTAGCTGATGCAAGTATAACATCGGCGTTACTTAGCTCGGCAGCGTCCAAGAACGATGGGCACCCAGGACAGGAGGCAGTAGTCTTTGCACAAAGAGATCCAAATGCTGTTGATAAAGGTATAATAGGGGGGTTGGCTGGCGGAGCCCTTATAGGGGGAGCTATTGGTGGTGCAGGGGGAGCAATAATTGGTGGGGTGATTGGAGGCATTGTAGGAGGTGCTTCAAAACTGGTATAACCCCACTAAGATATTGTTGGCGAATTGCCAGAGAGGAACGAATGGAAATGTGAGATACTGGAAAGAGGAGGATATCAACTCAGAAAGGCAGGGAGCCAATGTCGATGCATCCGCAGCTCATTCCAGCAATCCCAGAAGAAACGGCCGATAGTGTTGCAACAATGATGCCTGTCCTGTAAACTTGGGGTTATTCTGCTGAGAGGAATCTGCTTTAGGGATACTTCCACCCCGTTCAAATGGCGTCATTTTGAAGCTGAGATTATTTTGCTGTGTGTTCGCTGGTACCTGCGATATCCACTGAGTTACCGAGACCTGGAGGAGATGATGCTCGAGCGGGGCTTGCATGTCGATCACACCATGATCTACCGTTGGGTGCAGCACTACGCCCCAGAATTAGAGAAGCGCTGCCGACCCCATCTCAAAGCGACGAATGACTCGTGGCGCGTCGATGAGACCTACATCAAAGTGAAGAAGGTGTGGACGTATCTCTATCGTGCTGTGGATTCTCAAGGAAACACCCTGGAATTTTTGCTCACCCCCACAAGAGATGCGTCACTCGGCTAAGCGCTTCTTCTCGAAAGCGCTTGCTGCGCCCCATACCAGTACGCCTCGAGTCATGACGGTTGATAAAAACGCGGCCTATCCCAAAGCTTACAAAGAACTGAAAGCGGAAGAGATCATGCCAGCCTTATGGGAACTGCGTCAAAGTAAATACCTCAACAATGTCGTCGAGCAAGATCACCGCTTCATGAAACGGCTGGTCAAGCTAGGGATAGGCTTCTTTTCGTTCGAGACCGCGTGGCGAACCTTGCAAGGCTTTGAAGTGATGAACATGATCAGAAAGGGACAGATGCATGGCGTGGGCAAAGGAAATATCTTGAATCAAGTGATGTTCATCGCCAGCCTATTTGGCGTAGCTTCCTAAGCTGAACGTGCAGCATTCCTTCATGTCCATTGTGTTTTCCAACGATTTTTTGCAACACAACCAATCAGGCACAGGTTCTGCGAATCCGGCAACGAGTGAACAGCGACGTGATCGGGAGCTATTCGGTTATACTACTCGGGAGACAGGGCTAAGAGTGCCGTTGAAGGCTATATTCGAGCAGTAACGTCATCAGTAGAGCGACATGTTTTGGTACAATTTGTAGATTGAATTTTGCATGATTCAGGACGGCGTCATACTACTACTTCTTTAAAAAATAGAGGAAGGCGAGATAGAGGTAGGACTAGGATTCGTGCAAAAATAGCTCATAGCGTTATAAACCTCCTTCACAAGCCAGTTCAGTAGACATGAAGGAAGACAAGAATGACGCGGGAGAGGTGCTCGAAATATGGTTTACAACCTCTTCTGCCTCTCTCACATGCTGCTTCCTAGACAAATTTCTAGAACAAAAGTGCGCTCTGATAGATTTTTACACGAATCCTGGTTCTACCTCGATGGTAATAGCCCTGAATATGTGCCCACTTTTGACCTGAATGCTTGCTCATGTCCCCGAATTTGTGATACGCCACTTTTGCGATTCATGCACGTTTCTTAGATGATTGTTGTTTTGTGCAATTCATCGAGAGCGAGGATATTTGATGGACGAGCCATCTCAGAGTGTCTCGGCGCGTCGTGGCACGCCAGGGCTCGATATCTTCAAAATTGCAGGACGATCCATTTCAGGTTTCCTTCCCAGTTTCAAGACGGGGAAGGACCATCAAGTTCGTCAACCATTTACGACTCAGCTTGAGGAACGCCTGGCAATGTATCTGGAATACCATCCCCATGTCCGCTCCTACCAGCGTGGTGATGCGAGCGAAGCTTTTGCGCAGGCACGTCATCTGTACACGCCTCTAGGCACTCCGTACCGTATCCCCTATCTGTATGATGGCAAACCCCATGAATACCTCCCAGATTTTGTTGGGACCCTTTGCGATGGAGGCTTACTCATTGCGGAAGCCGGACGGGAAGTCGAAAAGCGCAAAGGGCAGGCAGTGGCAAAAGCCGAGGTAGCAAGCCGTTTGGCAGAGCTCAAAGGAGGCGTGTACTGGATTGGCACTGACGAAAATCTTTCCGTTCGTCGGCACGCCAACCTCCTGTTTCTGCACGCCCGACGCCAGATCTTCTCGACCTACAAGGAGATCGCTCAAGCAGTTCTTGCTCATTGGACCTGGGGAAATATATCCTGTGTGAATGAGTTGGTGCGGCTTTTCGGCCGTCATTGGTCTGACGCTGAAGTCGAAGCGACCGTCTGGAAACTCGCTGGAGATGCAGCGGCAGAGGGTCGATTGCTTGTGGATCTCACCGAAGTGATGTTGGAGCGTGAAACACCGCTTTCCCTGCTTGACTCTACTTCTCCCCCGATCCTCCCTGATCCTTTGCCCTGTACTCTTGAATATGATGACCAGAGCAGTGAATCACCAATGGAGCTGACATCCGAGAAGCCTTCTCGCGTTCAGTCTGAGATCATTCCTGGACCGACGTTTGATGCATCGACATTAGAGAGTGATGAAGTACGAGATCGCTTTTATCGCAACTTGGCAGCGGTCACGGCAGTGCTCGCGGGGGAACCTCGAAGGCAGGTTGCTAAAGAGTATCAGATGCATCCTTTCACGCTTGCACGATTAGAGCAGCGGGTGCAGCAGTTCGGACAACTTGCCTGCGTTCCTCATGCCACCTATCATCGGGATCGGACGCTTCGACCTGAATTTCAGGCGCTTCTTCGCAAACTGTACACACTGCCCATACGGCCTACCATGATGGCTGTCTACGAGGATGTCCAGCTCCAGCAATTAGCCACCAAGCTCAGTGAGCAGGAGCATATGCTCGTCAAAACGCCTACCTACAAGCAGGTGAAGAGCTTTTTGAAAGGGATTGCTCAAGAACCAGCGGTGATCGAGGCACGCGCAGGAACCAAACATCATCCCCCAGAACGCATGTCAGCGTCTTCCTTTGTCCTGGGTATCCCTTACCCAGCGCACCTCTGCCAGGTAGACGAGCATACGATGGACCTGTTTGTGACCACCCTGGATGGAGCAGTGATCGCGCGTCGAGTCCATGCAGCGGTGCTGATCTGCGTCAAAACGGCGGCCATTCTGGGAGCCGTCCTGGCTCTGGATGCTCTCTGCGAAGAAGACTACATGCGGTTGGTCAAGATGGCGATTGAGCCAAAGGATCGCATCACTGCGCTCTACGAGTGTCAACATCCCTGGCCCTGTTTCGGCAAACCAGCGGTCATCTTTCATGATCGGGGGAAGATCTTCACCTCCGAACGAACCACCCAGGTGCTGGTAGAGCGGCTCGGTATTACCACTGAGCAAGCTCCTCCCTACGCACCGTCAGCTAAAGGCACCGTCGAATCGCTCTTTACCTGGGTCACACGCAAGTTTACCCATCGCCTCCCAGGGACCACGAAGGCCACCCCAGTAGATCGTGGAACCTACAACAGTGTGCGCGAAGCCGAAAAAGCAGGCATCACGCTCGATGTGTTAGAAAAGCTCTTCATTCAGGCGATCGTCGATGGATACATGCAGGAGTGGGACAAGATCCGGCGAGCAAAGAGAAGCTCATTGTGGGAAGATGCTGTTCAGAAAACCGGCATTCCGCGCTTTATGGGCTCACCTGATGACTTGAAGCTTTTGCTCATGAAGGCGGTGAACCGCAAGAATCCAGCCACAGGCCACTACGCCATTACTCAGGGGAGATTGTCTTTTTTGGGAAGGAGTTACGTGAGTCCAGGGCTGCTTGATCGGCTGCGAGGAAGAGAAATTGCTATTTACTTCGACCAACGTGATATTTCGGTGATCTACCTCTTTCTGGAAGGCTCTTTGGTTGGCGAAGCCTACTGTACCGAGTTCTTGCATCGACGAGTCAGCATCTGGGAAGCGACAGCCGAGCGTCGGGCGGATAGAGTGCGTGAGGCTGAGGCTAAAGCACACAGCTTGGAGAATCGCCAGCATATTCAGGAAGAAGCACAAGCAGGTCGGCGCGTTCACGTGCTGGAAACGAAACGACTGGAAAAACAACGCCAACTCGACGGGCAGCGCCATGAAATCCACCCATCTCATGTTCAGGCCACCTTGCAGGCCCTCAAAGAGCAACCGCCTGGCATTCCATCTGCACCTTTGAAACGCTCAAGCCTTCTTCCCCCTGCCATTCCAGAAGATGAGCCACCAGACACAGAAATTGTTCCTGTGCCGGTGCGAAAGTTGAGAAGAGATGATGACTGAAGCGCGACCCGAGCATCGCCGTCCTCCATTTGCCCTGCATCAAGAGTTTCTCGAAACCGCCTTTGAACGTCGTTTCCAGGGACTGTTGCGACAAGCCTGGCTCAATCGGTCCTGGCATGTGATTGCCGCAGTCCCTGGAAGCGGGAAATCGCTGGGAATTAGCGATGTGATTCTGGAGAGTGGAGCCTACAAAGACACAAATGGAGTCACCCGGCTCCCCATCCTTGCCATCCGCGCCCCCAAGAATGCTGCACGGGAACAGGCGCTAGGACTGGCATTGTCTGCGGCCTTCGGCGTCATTCCGTCCATGCCCTGGGCTCTGCGCCGCTCCTGGCTCGTGCAGATCCTGGCATCGTGTGGGGTCGAGTGCATAATCATTGATGATGCGCAGGATTTGAAGCTGACGCATCTGGCACTCCTCAAAGAACTCACCGATAACCTGGCTGCCCCACCCTATCAACGACACATTGGTCTGTGCCTGGTCGCGGCTCACAGTGGCAATGTCATCCCGTTCAAAGAGACTTTTGCCGGTCCCGATATCCTCTGGCGGCAATTTCGTCGCCGCATGGATACGGAACAGCCCTACTGCGTGGTGCTTGGACATACTGAGGAGGAGATACGCCCGATTCTCACCACCTTTGAAGAACTGTACCGGAGTGAGTTACCGGATCTGCACCTGCGGCGGTGGAGCAAAACGATCTTTACCTGGCTCTCCAACCCGATCCTCGATCCCGATGGGAGTGGACGGGTCACCATGGACCATCTCACCCGTCTGGTGACAAGCGCCCTTCGACGGGCCTACCAACAGGGCGCAAACGATGTGGACGCGACCATCTTAGGCAAGGCCGCAGAGATGATGGTGCTGCGCCGTGATGAAGTGGTCCAGATTGATGGACCACTGCCTGTACGGGAGGTGGGGTAATGCCACAGATCACCCGTGTCGAGCCTGGCTGGCTTTCTACCTTCCCCCATGTGGCCGCGCCGCTACCAGATGAATGGATTGCTGGCTTGCTCCTGCGCTGCGATGAGATGAACCACCGCGAGAGTGGAACCACCTGGCGCTATCTTCTACGTTCGACGACGCATCCAGGCTTTGGCCTGGGTTCTCCTTTCATTGTCGTTCCAGAAGCGATCCTTGAATCGCTGATCCACCTGCTCATGATTTCACCAGAGCGCCTTCTTGCCATGACATATGCTTGCGAACTGGCACGGCTCTATGCCCCTGCGCGCCCACATGCAGAGCACTTGCTGGGTCATCGAAGAGGAGTCACGATCCCCCCATTGCTTGAAAAGAGTCTTGGGAATCGGGCAAACGCCACGGTGGCCGGGTTTCATATCTGCCCGCTCTGTATCGCACAAGCTCGCCTACTCAGACGTGCTGCTCTCTTACCTCTTCTCAACTATTGTCCCACCCATCACGTTGCCTTCCACACTCATTGTACCTGTGGCTGTCCTCTGATCCTCTTCTCCCGAAGAAAACAGCCATTTCGGTGCTTTACTTGTGGGTTGGATTGGGCACAATTACCTCACCTTCGTCCTTCTCCAGACGAGATGCGGCTGGAAAGTGATCTCTGGGATCTCTATGAGTTGTTCCTCGAGCAAGGAACACCTGAGCTGAAGGCATCGGCTTTGTCTCTTGTCCGTCAGTATCTCAAAACACATCAGCCTCTTGCACTCAAGCTGGTGAGCGGAAGGACACTGTCGCTCACCTTGAATTTGGATCAGCTTTCTCTGGGCTATGTCATTGACCTGCTTGTGAGTATTGGCATTGCTCCGAAGGATATCATGCGCAACACTCATTCGCAGATCTAGCTTTGTATGAGCAAGCAAGCACCATAAAATTCACGCAAACTTTCGGGTCAAAAAATTGACCTCAATTGTTGTCCACTGCGCGAGGTTTATGCTCAGTAGGTGAGCAAACATTCAGGGCTACTACCACTCGTACGTAGCATATCTCTGTAGTCTGTCTGATTTGGCGCAATAACATACAAATAGGGAGAATGTACAGTCGATAAAATAGGTCCCTACGGGGAGATGTCGCCGTCATTCTTCTTCATTTGTCGGAAAGGAGAATACACCGTGGCCAACATCCCCTTTGCTGAAAACTATTACTCATTCCGTCGCTATAATGCCGTTTTCGACAACGTTATACTCACGCCCACGCCTGAGCAAGGCTCGCTCGCTGAGATCGAGTCGAGGCTTGTTACCGCGCACAACTACTTTATCGCCCAGCGCTATCAAGATGCTATCGGGGCCTATCACGAGGCCGAAGCACTCATCTATGCACTGATCGACCCGCAGTTCTGGTTTGGGGGCATCCTTAATCGCGGCATTACGCTCTCACGGAACGTGGCCCTGTTCAATCCGCTCCTGAGTGCCTCGCTGGAATGGATGAACGTGCTCCCCGTGCAGCAACCGCTCTCAACCGTACGACCTCGCATTCCTGTGGACCAGAATCTGCTGAATGCAACGGCCAATATTGACCGTACGGGTATTATCTGCAATACGCTTGCAACCAGCAACGCTACCAAAGCCCTCGCTGACTTGCGACTCGCTAAAACTTTTACTGAGCAGGGTAATACGGGGGCCGCAGCATTTTTCACGAAGCGTGCCCAGGAGACAGACGCGAATACGGCCAACTTGCTGAAAGATATAGTGTTCAAAGATACTTTTTTGCCTGCACCTGCACCTGCCCCCGCTCTGGCACCAACCACTCCGGCAGGTCCGGCAGTAGCGCCCGGAGTTACCCCAGGTGTCCCGCACAAAGTCGCCGACGAGCAAGTCGTACACAACATCAATCCCGCTCTTATCGATAATGTAGCGACTGCCCCAGTCAGTCTGGTTTTGATGCGACCCCTTCTCAGGGAGCCTGGTACCATAGGTATCATCTCCAGTCCTATTCTTCCTCCTCGCCCGGTCCCACTGCCGCCAGCGGTGACCGTCAGTCGTACCTTTGGCACGATGCTCAACAACAAGCTGAACACGTTTACCTGGCAAGCGGGCGATGGGCCGCCATTGGACCAGGTGCGGGCGAACGTCTACAATGCACGTGTGCAACTGACCAACCTGGTAGACCTGAATGCACCTGCCATACAACCTTCTGATCTTGCCCTTGAGTTGCCGCATGACTACTACTACGTCATCCCGCTTTGCCTTGCCGAGTGCTATCATGCGCTCGGGGACTACACGACCGCCGAGGGATTGTACTTCCAGGCAGCGTCCTACCAGTTCCTCAACACAGCCATTGAAGCACCCTACGTCTGGCAACGACTGGCAACGCTCTATCTTGATTGGGGTAACACCCTCTTCCGTGATGGAGAGACCGCCGCTGCGCTCGGTAGGTACCAGCAGGTGCTCAATCCCGACAGTTCTGTTCCCAACAGCCAACTGTATATCATGCCAGCGTTGCAGCCGGGAGCGAACGCGGCACGTACAGTCATTGCCAATCTGCAAGCAATTATCGCCAGCACCATTGCAACCGCAGCAGGAGGAGCAGCCGCTGCACCGCTGCCCAACGTTAATCCCGTTGCCTCTGCCATCATCGTCGAGGTCTATCAACAAATCCTCAAAATCAACGGCGGATTAGACTTCTGGGGCTTCTGGGCACCCAGCGTTCCCATCTGGACTTTTGACTACCTGCAAAGCGTGGCGATCAACTTCACGCAACTTGCCATCAGTGCCGAGCGAGACTTCATCAACTACCAGGACCGCGCCGATCAGGGAGCATTGACCCGGCAACAGATCGTGCAGCAGGTGACCCAGACCCAAGCCGAAGTGCAGGCCGCACAGTTGCAAGCAGCAGCGACGGCGCAAGAGGTGCAAGTCTACAGTGATGGCGTGAACCTGGCGAATCAGCGAGCACGGGATGCCCGGGCCAACGCTACCGAGTACGCTGCCAAATCGTGGGATGCAATCGGCCTGCAGGCTGCCTCCGCGCAAGTCAGCGGCGGAGATGATGGCGATGTAGGCCAATTGAATGCCCTTGCGTCCGAGCTGCTGACAAGCGGGTTCATTGAGGGCAGTAGGGGAACGATTGCTGCCGCCGGTCAGCTCGCCGCCTCCCGTCTGAACCGCGAGTACGAGGTTGACTCGCTGAGGCGACAGGCCAATGAGGCAGGGTTGGCGGCACAGCAATCCCAGGCAGAACTGCGTGCCGCTCAAGCGCGAGCCGCCGCCGCGAATGCCGCCGTTGCCGTAGCATCACTGCGTGCCAACGCAGCTCAGCAAACGCTGAACGCCTTCGACTCGCAATTCTTCACACCCGATGTCTGGCAACGCATGAGTGAGGTCATGTGGCGGCTCTATCGTCGCTACCTCTCTATGGCGATGCGTGTTGCACGCACGATGCAGCAAGCCTACAACTTCGAGACGGATCAATCGCTTCACCTCATCAAAGCCGACTACTCGACTGACGAGGTGAAAGGACTACTGGCAGCCGAAGCACTGATGGCCGACATCCAGAGCTTCACCTATGACCTCATCACATCGCGGGCGGGCAAACCCCAACCCTTGCGACAAACCATCTCGCTCGCCAACCGCTATCCCTACTTCTTTGAGAACCAGTTCCGCAAGACAGGCATCATGGAGTTTGAGACGCGTATAGATGACTTCGACACTCTCTATCCCGGTACCTATGCAGGGAGGATTGAAGCAGTCGAGGTCGAGGTCGAGGGCATCGTACCCGTTAGTGGCATATCAGGCGCGCTCACCAATAGCGGCATCTCATACTATCGCATGCCCAGCTCGTTCTGGCCCGCGAACCCACCGACAAGCGGCCTCAAGTACCGCGTACAATCGAAAGAGGCGCTGGTATTATCCGACTATCTGGCTCGCCAGGATACCTTGCTCATCCAGAATGATCAGCGTATGCTGCGCATTTTCGAGGGCGCGGGTGTCTGCTCTTCCTGGCGGCTGGAGCTGCCTAAGGCGATCAACGACATCGACTATGGAGCCTTGACGGACGTACGCCTCACCTTCTACTACAAGGCTCGCTTCGATCCTACGCTGCATGATCGTGTGTTGGCACAACTGGCCTCATACCCGGGAGTGAACATCCGCCAGCGAGGTATTCCGTTGCGTTGGCTCTATCCCGATGCATTCTTCCACTTCCAGGATACGGGCGAACTGCGTGTCACATTGCAGGCAGCGGACTTCCGCCGCAATGAGACCAACCCGACCCTGACGAACATTGGTTTGCTCGTCGCCACTGACGGCAGCGTCTCGGCGCAAGGCTTGAACGTCTCCCTGGCAACACCGACGCATGCCGCGGTCATAGCCCAGACCGACGCAAACGGCTCAATCTCTTCCGGTGGTGCTAGCCCTTGGACACCACTCGCCACGGGAACCGCCCTGGGCAGCTACGTCATCACGTTGCCAGCAGCCAACAATCCCACGCTCGTGCATAATGGTCAACAGAGCCTCGTGCCCATCGTCAACCTTGTCTTACTCATGGAGTACCGTTTTACCCCACGGGCATGATCGTGCCTTGTGCAAGGTCGAGCACGAGCGCAGTGGGCGATCACCAGAGACCACGGGTATGGTGATCGCCCGTTAACAGAGAAGGAAATATAGATGAGTAAGACGAGCGGAACAGACGAACAGGTCTTATCGTTGCCCAAAGGAGGAGGGGCGGTGCAAGGTCTGGGCACCACTTTTGAAACCGACCTCAACACAGGAACCGGCAGCTATAGTATCCCTCTGGATCTGCCAGCGGGTCCCAACGGCATGCAGCCACGACTCGCCATCCGCTATCATAGCGCCGCAGGGAACGGCCCCTTTGGCCTCGGATGGACCCTTGGCATTATGAGTATTGCACGTAAAACTGAGGGACGCATCCCCGATTATGGTCCCAATGACAACCAGTTTGTCTTGGTCGGCTCCGAAGATCTGGTGCAAATCGATGCTAATCAGTACCGTCCCAGGGTGGATACTATGCACTGGCGCATACGTCGCCAGGGGGATGGCTGGGAAATCACGGATACGCAAGGTACGCGACATCGTCTCGGGCAGGCAGCGCAGGCACGAATAGAGACAAGCGAAGCGGGTTTGACCAAACCCGCCTCCTGGCTGCTCGAAGAAATGACCGATACCAATGGCAATACCATCAGATACACATACCAGGCCGACGGAGCACAACGCTACCTGCAAAGCGTCGAATGGGGCACGTACGCATTGCAGTTCACCTACGAGCTGCGACCGGATAGGCTCAGCAACGCTATGTATGGCTTTCTGCTATCCACGAACCTGCGCTGCACGCGCATTGAACTGCACGTAACGACGCTCACGCCATCGCTTGCACGTAGTTGGACCCTGGAGTATACGCAAGCCTCAGGATCAGCCCTCTCTCTGCTGCAACGAGTCACCCAGCGCGGTCATACCGCTGTTGGCAGTACGATCGCTGTACCCCCGCTCGTCATGGGATACACCGAAGCGGCACGTCCCCAACTCCAGCGCTTCAGCGAAGCCCTCCCCGGGGCTGCACCGAGCACATTCGCCAATGGACGTCTCGAATTGCTTGACTGGGACGGCGATGGGTTACCTGATATCCTGGAGGTCAATAGCGGATCCGTACGTGTCTGGCCCAACCTTGGGCGAGGCCGCTGGGGCGTTCCGACCACGCTGTCCCAAATGCCTGCCCCTGTCAACCTGGATGAGCTGGGCATTGCTTTTGCCGACATGGATGGAAATGGTACTGCTGATCTCATCATGCTTGACCGTCCCTTGAGTGGCTACTATCCCCACTTGCCGCGAGGAGGCTTTGACCGTCCAGTCTTCTGGTCGCAGACGCCTGCCACACGCCTTGCCAGCGGCGATGCCCGGCTGGTAGACCTCAACGGTGATGGCATCACTGATATGCTGGTGACGGGCGACGACTTCTTCAGCCTCTATCTGCGCGACCCGGCGGATGGCTGGGAGGGCCGTCCGCGCACCATCCCACGCTCACAAACTCCGCCTGTCTCATTCAAAGACCTGCGCGTGCGCCTGGCGGACATGAATGGCGACGGTTTGCAAGACCTTGTGCGCATCGATGGTGGGGGTATCACCTACTGGCCTTACCTTGGCAACGCGCACTGGGCTGACCCTGTCGAGATGAGCAACGCCCCTGTATTGCCTCGCCAGTTCGACCCGCTCCGCCTCTACGTCCTAGATATCGATGGCGACGGCTGTGCCGATATCGTCTATGTTGATGTTGACCGTGTGCTCTATTGGTTCAACCAGGGTGGCGTGCGCCTGAGCGACGTGCAGGAGATATTGTATACACCGCCTGCAAAGCCCGGTCAGATCAGGCTAGCGGATATGAACGGCACTGGCACCATTGGTATCCTCTGGTCAGCGGGCACTAGTGGCGGACAGCGCACAGGCTATTACTACCTGGACCTCATGGGTAGCGTAAAACCCTATCTCCTCGCCAACATCAATAACGGCTTGGGCCTGGAGACGCGCATTCAGTACCGCGCCTCCACAGAATTCGCACTCGACGCGGTAGCACAAGGGCAGTCCTGGCACACCTTCCATCCCTTCCCGCTGCAGTGCGTTGCCCAGATAGAACAGCATGATCTCGTCTCTGGCCAGGTCAGTATCACTCGTCATCGCTACCACGACGGCAGATATGATGGAGAGGCGCGCATCTTCCTGGGTTTCGCCACGGTAGATGTGGAGCAAGTCGGTGATGATGCAATCCCCACGCTTCATATGCGCAACACCTACCACCTGGGGCTGGACCCAAACAATCTGGAACGACGTTTGACCGATGAAGAGCGGCAGCGTCTCGGTGCATTGCGTCGTCGTCTACTCAGTACAGAAATATACGGGCTTGACGGCTCACCTCAGCAGAACCAGCCCTACCATATCATACGTCACGAATACGACACGCGCATCGAGTAAGGTGCAAACGGATCATCTGTGATCGTCCCATTTGAAACGCAAACGCTGGAAGAGCAGTGGGACAGAGGCGCTACTCCTTTCGCCTACCATGAAATCCGCTATCTCGATATCGACGCGCATGGGAACATTGCTCAGCAACGGAAGCGTGCCTGGCGTAATGGCCTGAACACCAAAGACCAGGACATTACTACTACGATCACTTTTGCCATCAACGAGGCGGCGCATATCACCTCCCTGCCAGCCAGGGTAACGCAGCGAGACGCGGCAGGTGCCATCGTCAGCGCGACCGTGACGCATTATGACGGCCCGGCGCACCAGGGCTTGCCAGAGGGACAGGTGACGATTGGCAACATCACCCGTAAAGATGTACTCGTGTTACCTGATGACCTGGTTACCGCAGTATATGGTGCGGCCCCGCCTGATTGGAACGAGCTACGCTATCACCGTCGCCCAGGCGAGAGCGGGTGGTGGATCACACAATACAGCTATGATCGCCGGGAAAGTGCTGCCGGATTGACGGTCACCACGCGCAACTCTCGCGGCTTCGAGACGCACCTTGAGTACGATGGCACGCGCTAGTACCTATTGCGCCTGACCGATGCCCTCCAGGATGTGCTTCAGGCCACCGTAGACGAACGCGCCTTCCAGATGGCTTCGCTCACTGACCCGAACAGTCGGACTACGACTGATCGCTTTGACGCCTTGGGACGTGTTACGGCGACCATCGCGCCGGGGGATAGCGATGCGTTGCCAACGGTGGCGTTCACCTACCACACCGACGTCTTGCCAGCAGGCTACACGGTGGCCAACCGCGTACAACATGGCGCGGCGAACACACTCGACCAGGTTGAGTACTTCAACGGGCGTGGTCTGCCCATTCAGAAAATCATCCCCGGAGAGGGCACCCCGGGACGCCGCTTCATCGTGCAGGTAGCGCATGAGTACACAATACAGGGGCAATTGCGCACCATCTATCAGCCATATTATGTCGATAGCGCAGCATACGCTTCTCCGCCGACCAATCAGCCCAAGGCCAGCATACGCTACGATGCCATGGGCAGAATCATCGAGCATACCAAGGTCAGCGGCGGACGCATTACGTATGTATATGGCCCCGGCAGTACAGATATTCTCGACGCCTCCGAAGCAACTCGCGCCACACCTCAGCAGCTCACCCAGCGACTTGATGGGCTCGGGCGTGTGCTCACAGTAGAGCGTCCCTTGGGTGGTCGCATCCTGCGAATACAATACGAGTACGACTCACTCAACCGCATCATTCGCGTACAGGACCCTGATGGCGGTATAGTACGCCAGACCTACGACTTGCTTGGTCGTCTGCTTGTTGATGAGAGCCAGGATACTGGGCGCACAGTCGTGGTCGTGGATGCCAGTGGCAACCTAGTGAAGAGTACGGCAGCGAATGGTAAGGCGGTCCTCAACACGGTTGATGGGCTGGATCGCCTGGTAGAAGTGCGTGAGGAAGGCGTAAATACTCCCGAAGTTACCTACACCTACCTCAACGGCAATGACCCGGCTCCCCCTGATGGCGTACAGAACCGTCGGGGACGTCTGTGGCGGATACAGGACAGGCTCGGCACACTCATCAGTGCCTTTGATGAACGAGGCAACGTCATACAAACGCGGCGGCGCATCGACACCCTGGCAGGGCGCGAGCTGGTAACGGATGTCGTTTACGATGCACTGGGACGGCGCATCGTGGACTACACCTACAATGCCAGGGGACTAGCCGTATCCTCGCCCAGTCATGTACGCACGGTCGACTATGATGTTCAGGGTCGCGTTACTCGTATGGTCTATCAGAACGGCGTAGAGAACCTGACAGACTTTAACACACTGACGGGCTTGCCAGAACGCTTGCGCGTCCTGGGACCGGGTGGTCAAGTACTACGCGACCAGACCTTCACTTTCGATGGCCTGGGCAACATCCAGCGCATAGACGCTCCTCACGCGGTCGAGAGCGGCCACTTCACCTACGACGACCTGGATCGCTTGACGGAAGCCACCTATAGTAGCGGAGAGCACTACATCTATGCCTACAGCGATGGTGGCAATATCACCCAGATTGCCGGGCTTGGTGACTTGAACCATGGGGCACTAGGGAGTAACTCAGTCAAGTCCGCAGGGGGAGCAAACTACGCCTATGATGCAAGCGGAAACCTCCAAACTGCACCATATGGGCAGCTTCACTTTGACGGGCTTGATAACCTGGCACGCGTACAGTTGACCAACGGCACCAACATCGAGTACACCTACGATTTCAATGGGCTGCAGGTCATCAAGCGCTTCAGTGGAGGCGGACCAGAAACCATTTTCGCTGATCCCCATGTAGAGTACCATAACGGGCAGCCTATGCTATGGATCACCTTTAACAAAAGGCGTATACTGGCACTGACAAATGCGACTGGCACGGCTGGCGTGTTTGTGCATATAGACATCCTGGGCACGCCGACGCTCTACACCAACCTGGCAGGCAACGAAGTGCGCCGCCTCGCCTTCGCTCCCTATGGAACGCTGCGCTTCGATTCAGCGGCTATGGCAGGTCCACCCGACGGCATCCGCTTCCTAGGGCAGCCGTTCGATGACGAAACGGGTTTGCTCTGCCTGGGGAGACGCTACTACGACCCGCGCCTGGGGCGCTTCATCTCGGCGGACATCATCGTTCCTGGCATCTTCACCCTCGATGGTTGGAACCGCTACATCTATGGACACAACAACCCCTTGCGCTACATCGATCCTACCGGTCTCATCAGTGGCTGGGATATCCTTGCAATCATCGGCATAGTTATTGTCGTGGCTGTCCTAGTCGTGGCAGGCTTCTTCACAGCTGGCACGACCTGGGCCATCGCAGGAGTTGTAATCAACGTCAGTGGTCTATTGATCGGCACTGCCATCGGCGTGGCAGGCGGGGCCATTATCGGGGGAATAGCAGCAGCACAAGCTGGAGGCGACATCTGGAAAGGTGTCCTCTTTGGCGGTGCAGTCGGTGGGGTCACCGCTTTTGTTGGAGGGATTTTAAGCGCATGGGCCCTCTCATACCCACTCCTGGGGTCCCACTTCCTTGCCTCGATATCGGCGGGCGCATTGCAGGGCGCAGTCGTGGGAGCAGGCACCGGAGCAGCAATAGGGTTCGCTGGTGGCAAAGGGACCGCCGATAGCTTCTGGAGACATGTCGCCCAAGGCGCTCTTATAGGGGCGGTTACGGGAGCAATCCTTGGGGCAGCAAGTGTCTTGCTGAAAGGTGACTCTGTGCTGAGGATAGGCACGCTGAATAAGCTCAACCCGGCAAAAGCGGCTGCCGGGGATGCGTGGGACCAAATAACCTACCTCGATAATTCAGGCACGACTGGTGTGAACGTAGTCAATCCAAACGCTGGCATAGCTGGACAGTTCGTTGCTCTCGACCATGGGGTGCAGGAGTTCCAGTTCTTCCAAAACGGCGCACTGCTCAGCGTCCCGGTTGGCTGGGTACCAAATGTACTCATGAACTATGGTGGCATTACCTTGCTCACTGAGACCTCCATCGGCCTGGATAAGTTCGGGGTGATATCCTACGATGACCAGCTCATCCACATCTTGAAGCTGATATCCTTCATCGGCATTGCTCTGAGCATCGGTGATATAGGTAACATGGATTGGTACAACGAGACAAAGCAGTGGCTTCACAGTGAATTGAGTATGCAGTCCTTGCCGTGATAAGAAATTTCTGTAACAATGGAACGGTAACCAATGAGGGCATTTCATAACAAACCTCGCCAAGACCTTGGTCATCTCAGTGTGCAGTTTTCATTGCAACAAAACCTGCGTGCTGCAACGAGCCATGAGGCTTCTCTGGCTGAAAGAGCAAAGGCACAGGACCGTTCTCGTTAGCTGCCCAGCTTTGTCCGAATCTCCTGTTCCCGTGAGCCATATAGGAGACCAATCAAAATCGGGTGCTGGTTAACCAGTCACCGATTTTGATTGGTCTCCAGGTTGGCCGTCGGTGAACAAGTGAGGAAAGCTTGGAGTACAACACTCTTGGTTTGATGGGGTTCTTCTCCAATCTATCTTCAAGCTAGTCGGCCTCTGGTCTGAGCAGAAGTCACGACTCGAATATCACTCGTGAAGGAAAAAACGCCTGAGTTGCCAGTGAAGTTATTTGCAGCCTGTGTTGCCAACAATCGGTTAATTATCAGCCAGAATGACCTCCTGACAAAGCTCATCCTTCCTCTTTACCCCATGATTATCTGGCCAAACTAACGCATAAGAAAGCGCCAATATAAGACAAAAGACTCCAATAGCGATCCAGAACGCCCCTTGGAATGCGAGAGGAATCAAAGCAACGAACAGCCACGCAGCAAATACCGCAGAGTAAATCATACAGACAGCAAGTCTCATCCCGATAAAGCCGAGATGAGGCGGAGGATAAGACAATAACTGCCCACAAATCCCAAATTGTCTTTCGATTGCCTGTCCAGCAATGATCAAGCGATAGCAATTCCTAATCCCACGCAATTCGTAAGAAAAGAGCCCGAGCGTGACGATACATCCAAGAATGCCTACCCATCCTATGTATTGACCAGCAGACACCCCCTTCATGATCTCAGTGAACGGACTCTTCAGCAAGAGCACGATCCCACTTCCGGAAAAGAGTGGGAGCAAACCCAATAGCTGACCACGAAAAGTCTCAATAGAGCGATAGCTAGTACAGAGTTCCTGATAGACCACTTTCGCCTCTGCCTGTCCCGGCGATCCACTGCCTAGTAACGATTGATTGAGATCAGTCATACAACTTCCCTCCCTCTGTAAAGAACAATCCGCCACCAAGTCAAATACCCGCGCTAAACACCTCAATAATACTGTCTAATAGATCCAGATCACCCTAAAGCCCGCTCATTTACAAGGCCTAAACCGAGACCATTCCAAACCAGGGCAGGCTAGCCAGCACCCGGTTTGGAATGGTCTCTAAAACGAGAGGTCAGCATATCCAATCCTGCTTTTTGTACGCTAAGGAAATTAACTGTTGAGAATACGCTTGAAGAACTATGTTAAAGCCAGTTCGACCCTTCAACAGCCTGTGACATGATCACTCCCTTTCTTGTCTTGTACTACCTGCCACGCCTGCATCGTTGTGTCTTTACTTCCACATAACTAGTGCCCCCTTGTCTGAACGTGTCCGCGCAATCTATAGTTTGGAGTGGAGTAATTTGAGAACGCCCGTAGGTTTTGGATAACGGGCAGGTGCGATAGAAGAGAGCACCTCAATAGTCTGGTTGACTGTTCTGCCTCGCAGGTGAGGAAGAAGCGCAAGAGCCCGGCTAGCATCGATTCTTGTACGTCGATTATTAGCATTTGCTAGGCTTTCTAGAATATACCGTGTGTGCTTAAGAACCTCAGCAGGAAGGGGTTCCTCCCTCTTTTTCAGTAACTCCTCGATGCTTCCTAGAAGGGCCGCTGCTGAGTTCCGTAGCTGCTCATCTCGGAGGAGCGCAAGTGCTAGTTGAGGTGTATTTCGTGTGGCGAGTTCCCACCACTCATTTAATCCTGGCCACCGTATGAACTCTTGCTCTCTGAACTCTCTCATGACCTTACTGATACGGGAGTAGGGATTTCTCTGGGATGAGTCACTCAAGGGCTCCACTATAGCAGCAACAGCATCGGCTGGACACACTGGGATTGCTATAAAGCTACCGAATAGTTCCCAATCGCCATTGCCATTTTTCCAGTGCTCGGAAAAGTCGATTACGTGTTGGGTCGCAAGTTCATCATGATCATGGAACAAGACCTCATCACCAATCTCGTCATCTTCATTCAGCCATGCCCAGATCCCTCCAAAGAAGCTCAGGCTGTTCGCGATGGCATTTGTGATCTTGGAGTTGACTGCAGCCTTAAGCTGCTCAATATCTTCCTTCGTAGGAGTCGTATGCGCTGCATCACGTGTGGCAATGAGTTCATCAACAGCTTCCTGCATAGCATCGTTGAGTGCCTGATGCCCAGCGTCGGCTCCACTATCGGGAACATTATCTTCTTCCATGAGTATACATACAACTCCTGCGAGGCTTGGTAAGTCGTCCCCTACAAGTGGCTTCAGCGAATCAGCCACTGGAATGGGTTTCAGAACAGTTTGCCACGAACCGATAGCATCAGGCACTAACACATCATCACCAGCACCTACGTCGCTAGTACCAAGGTTTCCGTGGCTGCCGGGTGTGCTCACGACAGTGGCAGATCCTATTAACTTACCGGCATCATTCAGCGATATAGTATCGCCATCAACTTTGAAGAAGACAGTCCATAAGTAGGGTTCAGCGTTGCCCCAACCATCGGCCTCATCATAGCATTTGATATGGTCAACTCGAATCCAAAGATACAGGGGTGAACGGGGATTAGCAGACATACATTCCTCTCTTTTCTTCTGAAACTCTTGGCTTTCTAAGAATCTGGTGCCACATGGGAAAGGTGTTACCGTCCTGCTACAAGGCAGTGAGGGATGTTTGAACCTGATCTGACGATCTTACAGGAAACTACAAAAGTGGTAACAGTTCTCTATCAGAGTGGTATCACTCGCAACTCTCCTTTCACTAGTAAGAAACATGCTTTCATTGTATTACTTTCCAGGTCACACAAAGTACAGGTGAGCCACCAATTTCTGAATTTGACAGCTTGCTAACAGAAGATGTATCAGTTTCCCACCTGGACGGCATCAAGACGACCCTCAATTCTGAATCTTTCTTATGCAGTTGCGTAGTTAGCGTATGTTTTTCCCGAAAAAATATAGTGACCCCTAGTAGGATGTCGACTCGTTTGGTCCTACCCTACAATGGGGCCTACTCCCGAGCCCCGGGTACTGGCAATCGCTCTTCCCACCACACACGGTATTTCGTGGCCAATCTCCTCGTTACAACTGGCACCTTGACCTGATTCCAATCATGCGTTTGAGGGAGGGCGTTCGATTCTGCCTGTACTGTCACATGGAGATGATTCGGGTTGTCTGGAGGCGGAGGCTGAAACTCCTCCTGAACAGTGAGTCCTTCTTGGATTCCTTGCATCTGCCCATCAGAAGAGAACTCCTGCTCGCGTTCCCATCTCAGTACCGCAGTTGCCGAAGGCCTTGCCAGTGGCCAAATATCAAGTTCGAGTGGTAGACCACCGTGCCAGTCGCTAGTAACTACCACAGAGGCAACGACTCCCACGTGACCAATTGCTTGCCGGACTACCACATTGTTGATTACCGTCTGCCTGGTCTCTGGATAAGCATGGGAACTGATAAAGGATTCCATAGGGTGCAACTCGCCCTGCCAATTTGGATGCTCACAATCGATTACCCATCTACCCGTCATCTCGATTTGGTCACCAGGTTCTGGCCTAAACCCCACAGGAATAAGCCACTGCTCAATTTCATTCTCTTGGTTGCCATCGCCATGCTCTTGATCAAAGTTCCCACACCCTGTATTCGGCAGATGCCGCTCTCCAGTATGAGCACAGCGGTCCGCTTCGAAAAAATCCTTATCCTTCGTGAGCAGAAAACGGTATTCAGGATATGGTCGTACAAAAACAATCCAGTCATTGCACAATTGATTCCTTGCAGCTAGGCCCAAAGTGTCATAACCTCCGCAATCGTTGTCATGCCAGAGAGGGAGAGTAACACCAAGCCAATACCCATCTGGCGCTCCTTCGTGACTTCCCTCGTAGTCCTTTCCCGACAAAAAGCTATTCGTCACGATACCCTTTACGGAAGAGGAAATCCACGGAATCGAACGGTCTTCAGCGTCATCCTTAGTTTGGTGACCGGTAAATCTCAAGACCTGCTGCGCTGCTGTTGGATCTGATTGCATGAGTTCGACTAGTTGCTCCCAGCCGATGAGCCTACCATAAAGTCTCTTCTCTCCATTATCCAGTTCCTCTCCATCACGAAATGTAGGGAGGGGCAATATCGTATTCCAGGCAGGGAAACCATAAAACAAGGCACCGAATCCTCGAGGTACAGAATCATTACCACAATAATCACCTGCATCATTCATTGGAGGAGTTTCGTGAGGTATCAATCTCTCTAATTGATCGCGGGGACTATTCCTGAGAAAGTCCGGCCAATCGTATACTGGCCGAGAATTGCAGGCATTGCTCATGAGTTTTGCCTCCAATTGAGCGATTTCTTGGTCATGTTGCATGTGCCAAGCCTCGATTTCCCTAGACCTCTGCTCAACCGCCCTTTCAGGAACATAGCCAGTTGTCAACCTATTTAATTGTTGATAAAGTTCCTCCAAACGAGCTCTCTCTCTGGCACAGGGATCCATCAAGGGAAGGCTCACTTTGAACCAACGGGTAGCAGGGCCACGACCACGAGGGAAGGCTAAGGAGGAAGAAACCCATTTGCTGTCCTGCACATTCTGGTCCTTCAGCTCAGAAAATTTCTTTGTCCGTTCGACTGAGTTTCCCGAGATGAGGAGGTGGTCTTCCTCCCCCCAATCATTTGCCTCGTAAGTATCATACCAAGTGGGACTGCGCGAAGGCGTATAGGCAAGGTAAATAGTTTTAGCTACGTCCCTGTGCATCTCTGCAGAGTTGATGAAGGGACTATTAGCTTCATGAAACAGGCGAAAATGAAGCAGATCCAGGCCCGGCTCCTGAACATCCGGGGAGGTTGATACTCCAAAGGTAATGTGCTGTTTTAAGTAAAGCAATCCTACCATGTAATCTATAGCGTCGCCTTCTCCTCCTGCCATGGTTTTCTCCTTCCTAATTCTTGGGATCCGAGTAGTAAGGACCCAAAAACAGCAGTAAGAATTATTCAAGTTGCTTTTTGACTCTACAAGGGAGATTCCACAGGACGACAGAGCAGAAACGAGAGAAAGTGCCGAGTGTGTGGGAAAGAAACAAGTGAAAACTACAATACTATTGCTTTATCATGTGCGATAACGTAATTGCTCACCTATAAACTATATCCGATTTGAACTCAACTGTCAATGGTTACAAGTATTAATTTTTAAATTGGTAAAGTTCTTTACAAATTACAATTGTATTATTGATAGAGCGTGCGCGAATCAATATTGGGTGCTTTCAATTTCCTATGATGTGAGCATCCTTATTAGCAGTATCGCTAGTCACGATATCCAAAGCAATTCCCTGTACGCTAAACTACTTGTCGCAGAATGCTCGTCGTAGAATAGTTGTACTGGCTACTTGGAATATCCGTTCTAAAATAAGAGGGGAAAGAGCAATGTGGAAAAGCTTGCCAGTTATGTGGATAAAGAGGAAAAGATATGGATGAAGCTCATCGTCAGCGCACATGTATTGGAACGGATATCCCAAGTAGTCGGTACAGGTGTTAAGGCACCTGAACCCTGGCCAGTTGCCTTGTGATGGCTACTTGGCACGACCGTTCTTAAAAAGGGTAGTAATCATATGTATGTATGAATATGGTGGACCCCTACTCGAAAGCCAAATCCTATACTTTCGATAAGCATGTAGGTCAGTCAAAGTAACTGCGAAATCTTATATTTGGGCTGGTCCCACTATCTTTGAAAAGTGGGTCCCACTAACTGTGATCACAGTCCCACTAACTGTGATCACAGTCCCACTAACTTTGAGATCCTATGAATGATGTAGGATTTCGTACATCTTAAGACTAGAGAGGTCGAAAACAGGCCTTTTTTGCGAATATGTTGAGATGGTACGCCGTAAACCTTGAGACTATGTTAAAAGTCAATAGTTTTTGCCGGCGAATTGCCTCACCAGAGATCTTACTTTTGACAGGGTAGTTGCCTCATGGATAATGTAACCCAACGTCTGTTTGTTCCTACAGCGGAGGGTCAAGAAATGAGGTCACATTTGAGCTATCGAGCAAAACGAGAATTGGTATGCCAGATTGCCCCACGGTATCGGGAGGCATCATCAGCACTCAAGGAGGTCATCCTTGATGAGTTTGTCGCCGCCACAGGCTATGCACGCAAATACGCCATTCGGCTGCTGAACCATCCTGTCGACCTCAAGCTCACCATCGAGCGTCCGCGTCCGCCGCATTACGGACCAGAAGTCCAACAAGCGTTACACCTGGCATGGACTGCCGCCAATCACATTTGCGCCAAACGCCTGATTCCCTTTCTGCCACTGCTGGTAGAGTCGCTGGAGCGGCATGGACATCTTCAGCTAAGCGAAGAGTGTCGCTCCCAACTGCTCTCGATGAGTCCAGCGACCGCTGATCGGATCCTACGACCCTACCGCAAACAAGGGCAGCATGGGCTCTCGACCACCAGAGCGGGAACGCTACTCAAAAAACAGATCCCGATCCGCACCTTCCAGGATTGGAATGAGGCCAAAGCAGGCTTCATGGAAGCCGATCTGGTGGCTCATTGTGGCCATCAGACTGATGGGTCTTTCCTGTTTACGTTGACGCTGACTGACATCGCCACGGGATGGACCGAGTTCCTCCCCTTGCTCAATCGCACACAGGAGGCAGTGGTGGCCGCGCTGAAGCGCATGCAGCACCTCCTTCCCTTTTCCATGTTGGGAATCGACACCGATAATGGAGCAGAGTTTATCCATGTGGAGCTGATGGCCTATTGTGAGCAAGCACACCTCACCTTTACCAGAGGCCGTCCTCGCCACAGTCATGATCAATGCTACGTAGAGCAGAAAAATGGACAGCTTGTGCGCCAGGTGGTCGGCTATGATCGCTTCACTGGGGAACTGGCCTACCGGCAGCTCACAGAGCTCTATCGCGCGCTGCGGGTGTATGTCAATTGCTTTCAGCCTTCGATGAAACTGCAAACCAAGCAGCGAGAGGGCAGTAAGGTACGCCGTACCTACGATCAAGCGCAAACCCCGATGCAACGACTCCTTGCTTCTGATGCAGTGCCGCCGCACAAGCAGCAAGAGTTACTTCGGGTCACGCAGGCTCTGGATCCTCTGCGCTTGTTACAGCAACTCGAACAGTTGCAGAAAGCGCTCTTCCAGCATGCGGTCAAGCCAGGAGTCGCATCCCTGAGCCAGGAAGGCTCTTCAATGCTCCCGTTTTCTGTCAAGCTGGTGACTTCCGAACAGGTTCCTGCCGATGGCATTCCTGGGACTGCTCCCTCGCTGCTCAAAAAGGAGCGCAGAAGAAGGTATCAACGAAGTGGGCGGCCCCATAACTGGCGCACACGCACAGACCCGTTTGAGGGCGAGTGGGAAAAGATCTCATCCTGGTTACTTGCCAACCCGGAACTCACCGGAGTGGACATCTTCCATCAGTTGGAACAGCTCTCCCCAGGGCGTTATCGACCAACGCAGGTCCGAACCTTGCAAAGGGGTCTGGGTAAGCTGCGCGGGCGCCTTCTGGTGATCTTCAATGACCAATGGGGTGAGGAAGTCGTGAACGGACACACTCCCGCTCCGCAGTTGCGAGGCGAGCTCGTAGTAGGAATCCGCTAACGCTCAGAGAGAGGGAGGGAACCATGCATTGCGATGCGTTCCCTCCCTCTCTCTGAAACTCTCTCCCTCCCTCCACGCTAGGGCTGTCTGCACGCTCCGCTGAGGCCAGGGGGCCAGCCCCCTGGACCCCCGCTGAGGAGCGCAGCCCCTCAGACTCCCTAGAATTGCTGGTGTGTCAGCTTGCGAAGCGTGTCCTGAGAGAGTAAAATAGTACGTGAGTCTATGGCCTATATTCCACGAGTAGAGAGATGGAATTTTGTGGGTAAAGTAAGATTATTCGTGAGGCATTCTCCTCGGTCAAAGTAAGATTCTCCCATGAGGCAATGCGCCAAGAATAATGGCTCTTCCTCAAAAGAAGTGAGCCTGCTTGCTACAGACAACCAAAAAGAGAGGATCAACCGTACGTGCTTGAAATGGCGAGAGGTGACGCGTGAGGAGAAGTACGAAGTACAAACAGAAGAGGAAAGAGATCTGGCGAAGACCTCTGTACCGATCAGGCGGCATGGAGCAAGCGTTGCCGTAACAGAGGAAGTTTGGCACGACCAAACATCGAGCGCTTGACCAATTTGAGCTTGTGGACCTGGGCCTCGACGGGCCCATTGCTGTAGGAGAGCGTCAATCCAGCAATGACGGCATCCTTGTCCGTGCACAAGCTGTGTGCAAAACGACACAGTTCAGCGATGTGGCTCGCTTCGACGGCCGAGAGCCACGTCTCAAAGTCCTGACCACGACGCAGGCGGAGCATGCTCATGAACTGTTGTGTCAACACATACGTCTGGCGCGCCGTCTCGCTGCGCTGGCAGATCAGTTCCAGTTCTGCTTGTTTCTCGGTGGTCAGTTGCTTGGGATCACGGATGAACAACCAGGTCGCTGTGTTTGAGGAGAAGCGTTCTGCCGAGGTTTCTGGAGCAAGCGTAATCTTCTCTGGGTCGTCTCGCAGTGCCTGCACAAAGCGTTGGACAATCCGGACCGTGCCAGAGAAGCCTTGTGCCTGAATTTCTTCATACAGGTGCTTGGCTTCATGAACTCCTGCTTGCCACCGTTCCAAGACATAGACGGCATACGGATCAAAGACACTCCGACGCCGGAAATGACGCTCATTGGTGGGGGCTGCTCCCCGTTTAAGCCAAGTGCGTACCGCTCTTTCAGACATCCCCATCCGCTTTGCCACCTCGCTTTGTGTCAACCCCTGGGCGCGCAGGGTCGTCATCTGCTGATACCGATCATCACGACTGGCTTGGCGTGCCTGATGAGCTTTCTTCACCTGGGCAGGAGTGCGCTGCTGCCATGTGGCTGCCGAAGGACTCGGGCGAGTGCGCTCTTCTCCGGCCTTTTCCAACTGCAGCACAGGAGCTTCTCCCTGGCGAATTTCCGCTCGACAGTGTCCAAGGATCTCTCGGAGCACCTCTGACAGATTTTTGACCATATGGAAACGATCAACCACCTGCCGCGCTTGAGGTGCGCCCACTGTGGCTGCTTTGGCAAACTCTTTGCCACGATCTCTGCTGACGATGTCGACTTCTGGGTGCTCTTTTAACCAGGTTTCGACGGTTGCGCTTTCTCGATCAGGAAGCACATCAATAATTCTTCTTCGCTCCAGATCGACTAAAATGGTTCCATAGGTAAAACGCTTCTTCCAGGCGAAATCATCGAGACCAAGCACCCGAACCGCTCGTGTCACGGGAGCAGGCAACTGCATCAGATGGCGTAACAAGGTTGACGGGGTGGTAGCAATGCCTGTTCGGTCAGCCTGTCGCGTACCCATTTGCCCCCCTGCTACTACCCCAAGGGATTGTACGAGCGCGATGAGCCGTGGGGTCATGCGTCCATAGGACTCAACCAGCCCCGGAAGGCGTTCGGTGAAAATCTTGTATGGGCAGGTCGGGGTGCTACAGACGAATTTGCGCACCGTGAGCATCAGGAGCACGTTGCGACCCGCACAGGGCAAATCGGCAACGGTTCGTTGATAGTTCCCGTGGATGCGAGTCGAGGGCTGGTGGCACTCTGGACACGGCATACTTGGAGCATGACACGCCACGCGAATGACGAGTTCAGTGGCACTGGGATGAACGGATAGGATCGTGATTCCAGCGGGGAGGTGTAAGATGGAGGACAGGAGCGCTGCCTCTCTGGGTTCCATTGGATAGAATACTCCTGATAGATATTATTTCTGCTATTCTAGCACAAAACCGCAATCGTATCAGCAAGCAGGCTCACTTAAAGTGATGTTGGTGGCGAAATCGACTAACCTCCTCAAGCGGCCTCTTTCATGAAACGCTCAAAATGCGAAAGAGGGGTGGAATGTGGGGAAACGCCTGTTAACCAGTCATGTAATCGGCACACATTGATGGCAGCCGCGGTCGCCACATGTTGCAGATGAGTGCGCGGCTCGCCAATATAGCGCGATCGGCGTAATCCCATCCGGTGGACGCCTTGAGCATGGACGCCTTCTATCCCTGCCCGTTGATCATACAACTCAACAAACTCTTCGGTCTGCTCTCGTTGACGAGCCGCCTCTAGTGCGAAATAAGCCTCACGCCGCCGTACCGTGAGGGTTCGCTGTCTCGACTGGGTACACTGAGCACGCACGGGGCAGCCTCCACAGGTGGCATAGCCAAACTTGATTTTGATGACCTCCTGATTGCCTGTCCTGGTTGGCGTCCAGCTTCTACTGATATACCCTTGCGGACACCGGGCTTGCTCGTGCTCCCAGTCAATCGAGAAATCGGTTAAGGCGTATCCGTTTTGCTCTTGAGCTTGCCACCGCTGATCTTTCGCTGTTGGACCTACCAGATCTATTCGCTATTCCGTCTGACTGGCAACAAGCAATTCAGCATCAACGTATCCGGCATCTACAATGTGCTTCTCAGGAAGCAGTTCCTGCTGTTGTAAGGCCGCGTGAATAGCTGGAAGAGCTTCTCTATCTGGAATTGGCCCGATGTCTGTGGCGACGTGTGTAATGAGCCGGGGCATGTCTTCATCACAGGTTTCTGTGAAATGCACTTTGTATCCAATCCAATAGGTTGATCGTTTCTTTGCCGCTGACGCATCGAGGTCGTAAGGGGAATAGAACAATCTGGCCGCCTCGAGCCGGTCCTCGTCAGCAATCCAGGTTCCACCCTCTTCCAGAGGCAAGTAGTCTTGTTTCCAGATTCGCTGCAAGGTATCAACTGCAGGGATAGACAGCATCCAGTGACTGGCTGAGTCCGCTTCAATCGCCGCCAACAGGTTCCATCCGTCTCTGCCCACCTGATCCAGGAACTGCTGACGTTCGTCTGTTCCAGAGGGGAAGCGATATTCACTGGCACGGGGTCCATAGCGCTCCAGCCAGTCCGGCTGCACCTGGCTTCGTAACCAATCGGGTGCGACAACAGCCAAGACATTCAGAGCATGCCGGAGTGTTTCTACCACACATTCGGCTCGATTGAGGGCTCGAACCTTGGCCAAGATATGCGTTGAATCGGTCCGCTGACGTCCACGCGCTTTGAGCCAGCCACGTTCTTTACACAGATCTAGCACTGCTTCTAAGAAGCGTTCTTCGGCAGTCTGAGCCACCAGACGCGTTCGGAACTCACTCAAAACGGTGTGGTCAAATCCCGGATCAGTCAACTCGCGACTGAGAGCATACTTCCAATCCAAACGACTGCGCACGGCATCGGCCGCTTGACGATCGGTCAGATTTTCCATGAATTGGAAAATGGTGACCAGCGCTAAGCGCCAAGGTGCATAAGCTGGTTGTCCGCGATCGGGATACAAATCGGCGAACAGCTCATCCTGATAGATGCTCCCCAACGTGTCACGAAGATGAACGTAGATAGTGCCTTTAGGAAAGACTGCACGCACAACTCGAACGGTTTCTGCTGGGATCTCAGGGATCGCTTGGGGTTTCATCGACATGGCTGGCCTCCTGCTTTATATATGGGAATACACGTTTCCCTTTATTGTATCAAAGTGGGAGGGTTCCCTGGATTTCGCCACCAACATCAAATTGGGGATGAGCCAGAATAATTATCGCTCAACAAGACTACCCTCTGCGTAGATACGTAGTTGTTGAGACCATCCTAGTTGCTGCTTTTCGCGTTTTTCCGTACATCTTGAGACCGTCCTACGAAGAGAGAAGAACGAGGGAATAGGTCTATAGGCTTGTAATGACTCACAAAAATGGCTACGGTCTCACTGCTGTCTGCAGATCTTTTCCTTTTTTAAGAACGGATGCACCAAGTAGCCAGCACAGGTCTACCTCCCAGGAGGTCATCTGCCTGTATCTCTTCAACATGGGAGTTTCCGAACTTACATTCTCGGGAATCCGGGTCACTTTGTTGTGGTGATTGCTCGTCATGGTGTTCCTTTCTCTAAACTTCACATCAGCTTTCCATCAATTCAAACGGAGACTAGCATTGTTCCTGACTCAAGAGGCCACGCTGTTCTAACTCCTCTACACTGCCTCATAGCAGCGTATCAGTATTCGCGTTCTGTTTCGTTGCACCTGGCGATTTCTAGCTCCACTTCAACACTACCATAGGCATGTTAAATTCAGTCTTAACGGGTTATCAGTCTCTATTAAATCCTGTGTTGGCTACTTGGGTTATCCGTTCCAATAAATGTGCTCTTATGAGAAGCTCTACCCATGTCTTTTCCTCTTTATCCACATAACGGGCAGGGTTTTCCACATTGCTCTTTCCCCTCTTATTTTAGAACGGATATCCCATGTAGCCAGCACAGGGGCAAACCGTTCCTGACGGGTGTGCGAACTGGCCTTCAGCCCCGGAAAACCGGGTTAGGATACGCCCTCATTACCGACACAGCCCACGGGTGGCAAGGATCATATGATGAAGTGTCGGAAGGCACACGACGAATCGCGATGCAACTGGAGGTCTTGCCGCTACCTCTCAGGTGTCGCCAGATCTTGTGAGCCGTTCAATCTAGTGCATCGGCGCGGCGGGCGCTGGCGTGTCGATTACCATAACGGTAACTTCCGTGGGAGTCTCGAAAGGTTGGTCGCTGCGCGCCTCGATCACGTGTCGGCCGGGCTGCAGGAGCGGGGCGAGGATGAATGCCCCCTCTCCAAGTTTACCGTCGAGATCAGAAAACCAGGTGATTTGGGCGTTTGGCGCATACGAGATCGCTTCAAGCCGCAAGCGGTCGCCGCGCGAAAGCACCCTGCCATTAGACGGACTCACTATCAGCAACGCAGTCCGCCGACGCACCACCGTGAAGCTCTCGCTCACAGCTCGTGCGGCGTTGTAGCCCCGCAGCGCCAGTACCTCTATTGCACATTTAAGACCAGGCCGCAACAGCCCCGTACGAAGGTCCAACGACTGTTTCTCACCAGGCAGCACACACGCGACCCAACTTTCCCCTCCATCGCAAGTCGTGCGCACGACGATGTAATCGACCCTCTCCTTCGCTGTCCACGTAAGCTCGCCGCGTCCGTCGCGCAGCTCGTCAGCAGATGGCCATTTCACCTCGAGTACTGGTGTGGTACCACTCAGCTTCTCTCTGAATACAGTCTTGCCGTCGATCATGACGTCCAAGGATACCGCCGTGGGAAGGACAGGAACTTCGGCGACGAACCAGTCAAGCTCTTGCGGGTCACCTTCAAGAGATGAAGGGTGTAGGTTCGCTGGCACGGTCGCGAGTACGCGACGGTCTGCGTCATGCAGAACAACGCGTGTCGGCGTTTCGCCAATGGGCGTAGGGAGTGGCGGCCGTCGTGGCACGAGCGGCAACTCGACTCTCGTCCAGCGGTCAGGGAACCGCACGAGAAGAACGTGCACGGACTTATCGATCAACCCTGGCCTCGGCTCCGGTGGGGGCGGGAGAGGAGTGAGACAGTCGAAGACCTTGCGGTAGTTGTAGGGCGAGATCCATCGCGGAGAGCAGTATGTCATGAGGTCTCGCACTGTCACAGGATCGTAAGTCATGAGCAGCCTGGGATCGAATCCCACCTCGCCGATCGAGCCGTTGGGAAACATCCCGTATGTCGGATAGCTCCCATCGACATTCGCGGGAGTACCGCAAGGTGCGTGCTGCGGCACGCACAGTTTGTGCGCCAGCTCGTGCGCCAACGTCTCAGGAGCGCGGTCGGTGATGATCCAGCGCGACACAGCCCATCCTGCGAACGCTGATTGCCGTGCTGCTGCCGGATAGATCCCAACATAGATCACGTCGTCAGGCAACGACTCCGCCGCGACCAGCCGATCCATGATGTTGAGCAGATTGCCTGTCGTCCCGTTGTTCCCAGCGAAGCCCGGCCACGTCGAGTCGTGCGCGCTCGGATCGATTCGTGTGAAGTCGCCGTCGTAGAGTTCCTCTGACTCGTGAACGATCTCGAAGCCAGGCATCGGTACGGGCAGCACGCTCTGGACGAAGTCGAGAGCTGTCCAGAACTCTTGTACCGTCGGTGCCGCCAGATCGAGGTTTCGTGCCGCATTGCGATAGCGGATACGCACGAGACGGATGCGCACGCGGCGCCGCTCGTGAAACGATAGATTGATCGAATATGGCGCGGACGATCGCTGCCACTGCCACTGCGGGTCGTATTCGACTGCGAGTACTCTGAAACTCCACGTCCCAGAAGATGAGACCAACATATCGATCTGAACGGTGTCACTTGCGGATACACGCTGTGGTGGTTGCGTACCGGCCCTGATTGGCGTGCCAACCTGGAGCTGCGGTAAATCGGGAGGGCCGGCATTTGGGTCATGAAATACGGTTGCGCCGATGAAGTTGCCAGGAATCCCGCCTGACAGATAGACACGCAATATGGTGCGGCGGTTGACAACCAGCGGGATGCTGTTATCAGGGCACGGCTGGCCACCGCAGAGTGGGAAACTTGATTGGAAGATCTGCGTCGATTGCGTGACTTCGACGGCCGTGATCACGAGTGGTGCCATTGCTTTCGTCTCCTCGATTGAGTGCGTGCGGAGAGGACGCCGCTACGGCAACCCTCCTGGGCCGCGCCGCGTTGCCGCCGAACCCCGGGGTACGGCGGCCCACTCCGCCTGGGTGATGCCTCAGTCGCTGCAGTCGCGACCTAGATCCATCGGTTAACGGCTGCTGAGTTGGTTTCAATAACCCTAGTCTATCTTGGCTCTCTGAGTTGGGCCTGTGAAAAAGCTGAGATGAAGCTGAGGAAGCAAGGAGATACATTTAATTCGAGGGAGAACTCTGTTCTAGAAGCATTTCTACTGTCAGAAGACCCATCGATGTTCTCTCGGTAGAGAGGATGAGAAGCGGGGAAAATTAGGGTATCAAGACAGAGTTCCTGTAGGGCGCGTTTCCTGTACAAAAGCATGGTTCTCTCGCGAGTTGATACTCTTCTGAAAAATACTCCTCAAGCGGCAGGATGAGTGGATTTCAATGAAACCTCATAGCCAAGTAGTTCCAGTCGTCGCACCAATCGTTTCTCGGTGGTCTGACGCTGCCGTTCATCGAAGTAGTTGCCCCCTAACTCTTCATAGGCTTTCTGTTGCTGTAACATATGGTAGACGATCACCAAGATGCTGTGCCCAACAGCAATCATGGCTTTCTTCTTGCCTCTCCTGGCAGCCAGACGGTGATACTGAGTCGACAAGTAGGTGTTCTTGGTATGGGCCGCAGCATGGGCGGCTTCCACCAACAACTTGCGCAGCCAGGAGTTGCCCTTGCGCGTCTTGCCAGAGAGCCGTTTGCCAGCACTCTCGTGGTTGCCTGGACACATGCCTGCCCAAGATGCCAGATGCCCATCGAGATGGGGAAGCGCGACATGTCCAGCCCAATTTCGGCGAGAATCCCCTCTGCCGCCCGGCAACTGATGCCGGGGATGGTGCAGAGCAAGACGATGGCCTGCTCCCAGGTGAGTGCAGGCTTGGAGGAAGAGTGGTCGCAGTGCTGCTCGCAGAGAGCCTGCTTGTCAGTCTGCTCCTGCGCAACTGGCGCTACTTCCTGCATGTGGATGGCAATTTCGTGACTCACCCGTGTGATCGCTTCATCTAACGAGTCGATGTGGGTGAGCAACGAAGCCGAGCAAGAAGCGATGATGGGGCTTGAAGACTCCTACCAGCGCCTGCTCCAGCTCAGCTCGCTTCGCCTTCAGACGCCCTCGGGCCAGATCAGCCAGGACGGCTGGATCAGTCTGTCCAGCGAGCATGGCTTCCAGCATAGCCCGCGCCGACTTGCCCAGGATATCTGTGGCCACATCACCGAGCTTGACATTGGTATCTTCTAGGACCTTTTGTAGTCGATTGACCACACGGGCACGGTCCTCAACTAAGCTCACGCGATGACGCGTGAGGTCTCGCAGTTCCCGTTGAGCCGTCGGGGGAATGAAACTGCTTTTGAGCAAGCCATGCTGGAGCAGATCAGCAATCCATTCGGCGTCGCGCACATCGGTCTTCCGCCCTGGTACAGCCTTGATGTGCTGAGCGTTGACCACGAGGAGTTCAAACTGCCCTTCCAGTAGGTTAAAGGCTGGTTTCCAATACACGCCAGTCGCCTCCATCGCGATGTGGGTACAGCCCGCTGCATGCAGCCAGTCATGAAGGGCCAAGAGCTCGCTCGTGAAAGTGCGGAACGTGCGGATCTCCTTCGATCGCTGCTTGTTCCCACCTGGGGTGATCAAACAGGCCACAATCCGTTTCTTGTGAATATCCAGACCGCAACAGCGCTCGTAGACAATCTCCATACCTACCCTCCTGAGATCATGTGGTGAATGGCACGGTCAATGGGGTGCGTGGCGTTACAGAATCTCTTCTACGTGCTTGTGGCAGAAATACTTCCTGCCCCAGCGACAAATGGTGGTGCCTGGCAGCACCCGGATCAGACTCCCACTCCAGGCTCGTGGCACTAGTATCAAACCGATCTCCTGACATTGACGCGTCGCTGTGCTTATTCTACTCTTTTTCATGGATGGTGGCGAGCCCGTGGCTCATGTCGGGCTCCCCTGAAAAGGGAGAAAGAAGGTCATTCACAGGCAGGAGCGCAAAAAGCCCCTACCGATCAGCAAGATGTTTGATCGGATGAGAAATCCCTCGGACTGATGCGAACGACTTAAGCCGCAGGAGCAGTTGGAGCCAGCGTCACATCATAGCCCAGCTTCTCTAAGCGACGCACCAGCTGCTTCTGGATCGCCAGGCGATCGCGCTCGTTAAAGTAATTGCCGCCCAACTCCTGATAGTCGGTCTCTTCCGCTAAGACATGATACACGATGACCAAGAGGGTATGAGCGACCGCCACAATCGCTTTCTTTCCCCCGCGTCGAATAGTCAGGCGCTGGAACTGAGCGGAGAGATAGCAGTCCTTGGAACGAGCAGCTGCCTGAGCCGCCTCGACGAGAGCCGTGCGCAACCAGGGACTGCCTTTGCGGGTTCTGCCGGTGAGCCGTTTGCCAGCACTTTCATTGTTGCCTGGGCAGATACCCGCCCACGAGGCTAAATGCCGAGCAGAGGGGAACCGCGACATGTCCGTTCCGATTTCCGCGAGGATCACTTCCGCTAAGCGTCGTTTAATCCCAGGAATAGTCGAGAGCCTCTGGAGAGCAGCCTCGCAAGGTTGAAACCGCTGGGCAATCTCCGCACTGAACTGTTCGATCTCGCGGTCGAGGGTCTGAATATGAGCCAATTGCTGGCGGATCAAGAACCGGTGATGATCCGTGAGCCGCCCCTGAAGGGCCTGTTCAAGCAACGGCCGCTTGGAGCGCATATTGCCGCGGGCTAATTGCGCCAGAGCCGTCACGTCTGTTTCCCCGTTGAGCAAGGCATGGAGCATATCTTGAGCCGACGCACCCATAATGTCCGTGGCCACCGAGGCCAGCTTGATATTGGTATCTTCCAGGATTTTCTGCAGCCGATTGATCGCTCGGGAACGCTCCTCGCTCAAACTGGTGCGAGAGCGTGTCAAGTCCCGCACTTCGCGCTGCCAGACGGGAGGGATCAGGCTCGGGCGTAAGAGGCCATGCCGTAAGAGATCGGCAATCCATTCGGCATCTTTGACATCCGTTTTCCTCCCTGGCACCGCTTTGATATGCTGAGCATTGACCAGCAGCAATTCCATGTGTCCCTCCAGCAAGTTGTAGATGGGTTTCCAGAAGACCCCGGTACTCTCCATCGCCGCATGGGTGACCGAGAGCGCTTTGAGCCAGTCGCGCATGCGCACGATATCTGGCGTCATGGTGCTGAACGTGCGCACTTCCTTGCGCGGTTTGCCGGTCGCCTGAGAAACCAGCACACAGGCCACGACGGTTTTCTTGTGGACATCCAGACCGGCGCAGCGTTCATGGACAATGTTCATCGTTACCTCCAAAGCAAGAATGGACGGGCAACGGGATGCCAAGCAAGGGTCAAATTCTCCCCTACGTGCTTCCCAAATGGGAGCGACAGACGGTGGTGCTTGTGAGGCATCCTGATCATACTGTTGGCCCGGCTCCGAGCACGAGTCTCAAACCGATCTGCGGCGTTGGTCCCGTCCTGTGCCCATTCTATCCCTTTTCATGCGCGGTGGTGCGCTCCCAGCGCATGACATACTGTTGGCGAACCTCTCGGCTCAAGCAACCAAAGCTAAAGCCGCGAATTTCGATGTGCGCGTTTTGGCAAGTGGCTTCCCATCTATCCATGCAAGCGTTCGCTGTACTGGCTACTTGGCACATCCGGTGCGCCATTTAATGGGGCACAGTACAACCGAATATCGGCAGGGATTGGAGAGAGATTCCTAAGGTCACGGGGCTTACCTTGAGCCGAAAGGTGAGGGGGAAACGAGCATGCCACGAAAGCGGCTAAGGATGAAGACGCTAAGTCTGATGCGCCGCAAGACCTGTGAGCATGGTGAAAGAGTGTCTCTTGAACCCACGTCTCCAGTGGTCCAAGCCAAGGCCAACCGCAGAGCGTCTGAAGCGGTTCCAGCACTTACGCGCTTCGAACGGATGGAAGTGCGTACTCTCCGGTGCGAAGGGGCGTCGAGCAATGAACTCGATGAAGGAGACGAATGGGCACCTACACTCACTGATCATCCTGTGTTTACGGAACTTGGGATTCCCTACGGGACGAGAGTTCTAGGGGAACGGAGTCACCGTAGTAGTCGGAGATGGGGAAAGCCCATCGCGTGGCGAAGGGTGACAGGACTGCAAGCATCTGAAAGGGAAGGGATGCGTGATGCAGGGAACCGACCCGAGTGGATGCCACGGTCTGGAAAGCGGTATGTGCGACACACGGCATAGTTTGGCGTCCCAAGAAGGCAAAGTCTGTCATGCAGAACATACTTTTATCAGCTTTTACAAGCAATTACGGGACGCCAAAAAAGGCATAGTTTGTCTGAAAGTGCGCTCCACCGCATAGATTGTCCGAAAGTGCAGATACGGTGATCCTTCTCTGCGCTCCGGATGTGGCGTGAGACATGGCGTGCAGCGTGCCGCGAGAGAGAAGGGGCAGGATGACGATCTCGTCTGGGAACACAGATCAACACAAGAAGGAAAGAATTGTGCTGAAAGAAGCAATGGAAAGCATTTCCAAAAACAGTGAAGTCTGTCGTTTCGCGCCAAACTATGCCGTGTGTCGCAGTATACGCTGAAAGGCGTACGTACCGTTTGGGGAGGGGCAGATGGAAAAGGGCTGGTGCTCGATATCACCTGAAGGGATTTCAGGAAAGTCTGCACACTCAACAGTACCTCGCCAGCTGCCTACTCTACTTCGGAAAAAGCCGCTGTAAGAAGGAGAGAGTGTGCCTTCAATGGTTACAGATGGATGTGCACTGGGGGTAAAATTTGAGGACGTGAACATGTGCTCACAATACAACATGAAAATCAACGTATCTCTCTGAAGGAGAAGCTGTACTGGCTACTTGGGATATCCGTTCCAATAAATGTGTGCTGAAGATGAGCTTCACCCATATCTTTTCCTCTTTAGCCACCTAACGAGCAAGCTTTTCCACATTGCTCTTTCCCCTCTTATTTTAGAACGGATATCCCAAGTAGCCAGTACAACGGCCAACAGCAACTTGATGTTGCTACCTCGCTGGCTGCTAGGGCATCTTTGCTCTAGAAGACTGGCTCAGCCTGCTCGGTGTTCCAGCTTGCGAAAGTCTTCTCCCTGCTCTCGGCAAATCCCCTTCTCTGACCCTCCCACCTAATTCCTTTTCTCCAAATGTGTGGAACATGCTTCAGAGCCTTGTGCTGGGCATCCACGATTTTCAGATAGGGCATCGCTTTGATTGCTGGCAGAGCGTATGAACGCCTCCTTTCGCATACACTCCTTCCTCTAGTAAAGCCACAAGCTATTGTCGGTCAGGATATGCTTGCTTGGTGCATGGTTCGCGCCTGGGCAGGAATGGCTCCTGGCGCTGCTTGCATGAAGTGGGCGGTAGTAGAGGTAGCGGCAATAGCAACTAATATCACGGCCGCAGTAGCACAAGGGGCTGTTATTCGAGAGTACTTGTACTGGGTGAATAGAGCGCAAGTTCATTTCTGGGGTAGAAGCTGGAAACCAACCGTCCATGATCACACTGTGATCTGCATTGGCTTGCATGATGAAGAAAAGATCGCATTGTAAATATATGCCGCCCAAGTGTCGATCACAATCCCTTTCTCACTGTGATGCCTGTTCAAGGTCCTCGGCATTTACTCTACTGGAGATACTCTCATGTAGACAAGATGAACTTTTTACTATGGAAACTACAAGTTGCACATGAGATTAAATTAATCAAAATCGAAAGAACTCTGCCAAGTCGCGATCAATAAAAACATCTAATGCTTGACAATATAACACTGTATGACATAGGATTAGAGCATTGAAATACTAAAGTGCTACGCGGCTTGGCTTTGAAAAGATATGCAAATTTTACTACCTTAGACCTATAGAATGGATACGTGTCGCCGAAAACTCATAAGACGTCAAAATAGTGCCGGTAACTTAGAGCATTATTTAAGTTTTTAATAGTGGCGATGAAATGCCGCGAGGTAGCAAGCCGCTCTTCCATGACCATCCAGGAGGAAAAAGATGATGGATGAGATAGGTAGCAATGCCCAGCTCCATGCTCTCCTGATCGGCATTGATAACTATTTGCCCAACACTCTACCTGATTCCAATTGCTATCTAGGTTTACATGGATGTGTGCGAGATGTTGCTCAGGTGCAGGAATTCTTGCAGAGCAAACTAGGAATGACAGAAGAGCATATCCTGAAACTCACTGCGTCCAATTCTGACACGCCAGGACCATCGGAAACACCTGAGCAGTGGCCAACGTACGAACATATCATTGCAGCTTTTCACCGTCTTACTGATATGGCTCAGCCAGGTGATCAGGTTTATATCCACTATTCCGGTTACGGTGGACTTACACCCACGCGCTTTCCCGACCTAAAGGGGGCTAATGGGGTTGATAATGTTCTTGTCCCAATGGATATTGCCAAACCGGAAACGCGCTACCTGCATGACGTGGAACTAGCATATCTGTTAAAAACGATGGTAGACAAGGGGCTGTTCGTTACCGTTGTCCTCGATTGCTCCTATACTTATGGTACGGTTCGAGGCGATGGCGGCGCAAGTCTACGAAGCTTGAACACGGTTGATATGACACCACGGGCAGCACAGAGCCTAGTAGCGACAAATGATGTGCTTATAGCTTGCTGGCGTGGCCTAGAAGAGGAAAGGAAGAGTGATCAAAAGGGCAGCGGTTTGCTTCCGGCTGCAAAAGGCATTATCTTGCTCGCTGCATCTGGCTTACTCGAGCCAGCTTATGAGTATCTCTTCAGCGAGGAAGGAAAGCAGGGGGCTCTCACCTACTGGCTTTTGAGTTCGTTCAAGCTCATCAATAAGGATCTCACCTACAAGCAACTCCATGCTCGTATTGTCTCGATGGTGCATAGTCAGTTCGAGCTTCAGACTCCTCAGCTAGAGGGGGAGGCGGGTCGGCTTGTCTTTGGCTACGATCATATACAACCGCCGTATGTCACTCAAGTGCTTCAGGTAGATCAAAGTACTAGACGTGTTTTTCTGAGTACAGATTTGTCTCTGACTATTCGCAAAGGATCACAGTTTGCTATTTACCCTGCCGAGTTAGCCGACTTTAGTCAGGTTGAGCGGCGAATAGGACTGGTCACGGTTACCGAAGCTAGTACGGCAGGTTCTTGGGCTATAATCACAAATCTGTCTTCCAGAGGATTCATCCAGAGCGGACAACAGGCAGTGCTGTTAGAGTCAGAATCGATTCGCTTGTGCCGGAGAGTCCGCCTGATGCGACAGGGCGAGGCCTCGCAGGTTGACCAAGACGCGCTGAAAATGCTCCAGATAAATTCGGTTCTCACCAAGAGCTCCTACCTACTTCTCGCGGAGAAGGATGAAGCAGCTGATTTTCAAGTCGCTGTCAATGCTAATCGAGAATATGAGATCTGGGATCCTGCCGGCCAACCCATCGCAAATATGTTCCCTGTTCTGCAGTATAGTAGAACGGATGCGGCCTCTGTCTTGATGATGCGCCTCGAGCATTTGGCAAAGTATCGAAACATTCAGCAACTTGATAACGTCGATGTGTTCTCTTCTTTTACCGGGCAGGTCGTAGTTGAGTTGGCGGGAGTACAATCAACCTATATTCCAGGCGAACCACCGCACCCGCAACCCTTTGAGGCATTAGGTCATGCACCAGTGTTGAAACCAGGAGAATGGGCATTCTTGCGAGCGCGCAACAATGCATCACAAAGCGTTAGGGTGACGATACTGGACTTAGCACCTAACTGGAGTATCGCACAGCTACCAGACTCTCCGTCCTTTCCAAGCAATTTCGTGGCCCCTGGTGAAGAGATATTATTTCCGCTAAAAGTATATCTACCATCGAATTCGCATTACACTAGAGCTACGGATGTACTGAAGGTACTTGTAACGGCGGAAATAAGCACCTTCCATTTTCTGGAACTTCCAGCATTAGATGAGCCAAGTCGAGAGACTTACGTATATACCGCAACGCGAGGGGCAAGTTCTCTTGAAGATCAAGGGAATCCGCTCAGAGCACTCCTAAACATCGATATAGGCACCTCTTCCTCGACTCTCCTTACTTATTCAATCAGCGCATGGGCTGCGTTTCAAGTAGAGGTCCAAGTTCAACTGGATGGAGAAGTTGATAGTATACAAGAGCAGATCAAGGGACTGAAGCAGCAAGTAGACCAGTTGTCGCAGCAGAAGCGATACCAGGAAGCTATATTTTTGGGTACTCTAGCCTACGACTGGGCTCGTCAATTGGGAGAACAGAGTCTCAGCGTCGCTGACAGTTTGAGTTATCTTGCAAACCTGTATTTAGAAGTAGACAACTATGACAAAGCTGAGCCTTTTCTACTGCAAGCGCTGTCAATCCAGCGCAAAATCCTCGGTGAAAACCATCCAGAGGTCGCAAACACCCTAAATAATTTAGCGACACTTTACTCGAGGAGAAAGGACTTAAGCAAAGCAGAATCGCTTTTGCGTGAGGCACTTCAGATCAAGCTCTCTACTTTGGGAGAACAGAACCTTGATGTGGCGACTAGTCTGAATAACCTAGGTATGCTGTACAGTTCGACAGGTAAATACACCCAGGCGCAGTCGCTTTTGCAACAGGCTCTGGAGATCGAGCGCTCCACGTTGGGAGAACAACATCCTGATGTAGCTATTGTCCTCAGCAATCTGGCTCTGCTCTACAAGACTATGGGCGACTACGCACAAGCCGAGCCACTTTTTAAGCAGGCGCTGCAAATCCAACGGACCACCTTGGGCGAGCAAGATCCGAGAGTGGCTACCAGCCTCAACAACCTTGCCGGGCTCTATTACGCTATGGGCGACTACGCACAAGCCGAGCCACTTTTTAAGCAGGCGCTGCAAATCCAGCAGACCACCTTGGGCGAGCAAAATCCTGAGGTAGCAAATACCCTTAGTAATTTGGGATTGCAGTACTACGCTATGGGCGACTACGCACAAGCCGAGCCACTTTTTAAGCAGGCGCTGCAAATCCAGCGGACCACCTTGGGCGAGCAAAATCCTGAGGTAGCTAATGTTATCAATAATCTGGCTCTGCTCTACAAGACTATGGGCGACTACGCACAAGCCGAGCCACTTTTTAAGCAGGCGCTGCAAATCCAGCGGACCACCTTGGGCGAGCAAGATCCGAGGGTGGCTACTGTTCTCAACAATCTAGCTCAAATCTATTATGCTATGGGCGACTACGCACAAGCTGAGCCGCTTTTACAGCGTGCCCTTAATATTCAACGCGAGGCCTTGGGAGAAGCTCATCCCCAGGTAGCTCTAGGTCTGGCTAATCTTGGCGCGCTTTATGAAGCGCTAGGTGATTACAAACGAGCCGAGCCGCTCTTACAGCGTGCCCTCGATATTCAACGCAAGACCTTGGGAGAAGCTCATCCCCAGGTAGCCAATAGCTTGCTTATGCTCGGTAGGCTGCGCAAAGAACTGGGCGATTACCGAGAGGCCGAGTCAATGTTACAACGGGCTCTGACCATTCAGGCGGCTTTGGGAGAGCAGCATCCCGATGTGGCCGCCAGCCTCAACGACCTGGCAGGGTTGTACCGCGAGACAGGGGATTATGCCAAAGCCGAACCTTTGTATCGGCAGGCTTTGGAGATTCGGCAGGCGGCTTTGGGAGAGCAGCATCCCGATGTGGCCGCCAGCCTGTCTCATCTTGGCATTCTCTATACAATACTTGGTAATTATGAGCGAGCGGAGCCTCTCTTGCAGCAGGTTATCGACATACGCCGCAACTCCTTGGAGGAGACCCATCCCGATGTTGTTGCGAGCATCAATAACCTGGCGACGCTCTATCTATCAATGGGCAGCTATGAGAAAGTAGAGCAGTTGCTACAAGCGTTGCTTGACAAGCAACGCTCCAGTCCAGACGATGACTATCCACACCCTGAGATATCTACCATCATGCACAACTTGGCTGCATCCTATGTAGCAATGCAACGCTATGATGAAGCAAAAGCCATGATGGAACAGGCCGCTGCCATCGATGATCAACTTATAGAGTATATCTTCTCGATCACCTCTAAGAGCCGACAGAGGTTGTTCATGGAGATCTTGCAAAAGAATTTCGCTGCTTACCTCTCTCTCACCCTCCAGCACTTTTCTCATTCTTCTGGAGCAGTGCAGATAGCACTAGATATGGTATTAAGACGCAAGGCCATTGACATAGAAAGGCAGGCTCAAGGACGAGATTCTATCCTAGCTATCCGTTACCCCAAGTCTTCGTCCCAGATAGACGAATTGACTACGTTGCGCAGGCAGATTGCACATCGACTACTAGTGAGGCCCCGCGTGTGGAAAAATGTCGCGGTTCACCGGCAACTACTGAAAGCTTGGTGCGACCAAAAGAAGTTGCTGGAAAGGGAACTCAGTAAGCAAGTTCCAGAGATCGCATTAGCTCAGCAGCTTCGCACCGTCGATAGATATGTCGTTACGCGAGTGCTACCTAGAGGATCGGTGCTGGTGGAGTTTGTGTGTTTAAATATATTCGATTTCACTAGAACTACAGGATGCCGGTTGCAGTCGAATGGCGAGCACTACCTGGCCTTTGTGCTTCCTGCTCAAGATCCTGAAGCTGTGCATATGATTGATCTAGCCGCGGCAGATACGATTGACAAGTTAATTTCAGCATTTCTGGAAGAGATAGCGCCGGTTGAAGTGATAGAGCATTCTACGCGCCAGGCAATACCAGTACGACCACCAATGCAATCGGGCACAGAAACAGCCTTCTTGCTACGTGTCAAAGCCTTTGATCCGCTCATAGAGGCCTTTGCCGGTAGCCAGTATCTCATTCTGGCTCTAGACGCTGAGCTAGGTCGCTTGCCTTTCGCAGCTTTACCCACCGATGATGGGAAGTATCTCATTGATGATTATCACTTTAGCTACCTTCAGACAGGACGCGATGTACTGCGTTTCAATACAAAAACAAAGAGTCAGCTAGCTAAACCATTAGTGATAGCCGACCCAGACCTGGACCTGGATCTCGAAAGTGCTGAGGTGTCAACGGCATGGACAGATGAGGGACGAGGACAGCAAATTAACAGCGTGTACCGCCTCCTGTCACTTCCGCACCTGGAGGGCACGCGAGGCGAGGGGCGGAAAATTGCCGAGATGCTGGGAGTAAGACCATGGCTGGGCGAGAGCGTGCTTAAATCGGCTCTTAGAGCATCTCTCTCACCGCGCATCTTGCATATGGCCGCTCCTTCATTCTTTTTACCAAATCCGCGTTTCACTCCTGGTCCGCTTGACCTGGGGATGCTGGGATGGGAGGAACATATGGGGCAAGGTCAAACGCTCTACGATGAGTCAGAAGACCTTCTACTTCGGTCGGGCATCGCGCTGGCAGGAGCCAATACGTGGTTGAAAGGAGGACAACTGCCGCCGGAGGCAGAAGACGGCCTTCTCACGGCGAAGGACGTCTCTGGACTAGATTTATCATCAACAAATTTAGTAGTGCTCTCTGCATGCCAGACTGGCGCCGGAAGTGCGCATATCAGCGCAAGTATCGCTGGACTGCAGCGCGCTTTTCTCTTCGCGGGAGCCAGGACGGTCGTGATGAATCTTTCGCTGGTACCCGATAGACAGGCAGTAGAGTTGATGACGGACTTTTACAGGCATATCCTAGATGGTAAGCCAAATGTTCAGGCATTGTACGAAGCCCAGTTAAATATGAAGTCCAGATATCCGCATCCAGCGAATTGGAGCACCTTTATTTGTTACGGAGATCTCAGCCCTCTTCTTATGCAGTACCACGAATTCATTGAGATTGCCAATCCATATGTTGTCGGACTTCCTGTGACAGGGGGATTATTTGTAGGTCGCCTTGATATTCTCAAGATGATTCAAGACAATTTGGCACCATCAGCAGGCAGAAATATTCTTGTTCTTAGAGGGCAGAGACGCACAGGAAAGACTTCAGTCTTGTTCCGCTTACGTGATACCTTGTTCAAGGAAAGTAACAACACCTACGTTCCGGTTGTAGTAGATGTACAAGGTATGATGGGGATCGTAGACGAAAGCGAGTTTTTCTTAAAGTTAGCCCGCAACATACGGTTGGGCTTGCAAAGGCAAGGAATCGACGTCCCCAAGCCAACCTTAGAGGATTTTAAAAAGGCTCCCACAAGCGCTCTTGATGAATTCCTCGACCAAGTGAATGAAGTACTGGATCAAAGGCGTATACTCCTGATGTTAGATGAGTTCGACAAGATCAGAGAACTCATCGACAGTGGGCGAATAAGTAAATATGTACTAGATGTACTTCGCAATCTCATGCAGTATTCGTCTCTGCTCTTCCTAATTGCTGGTACACATAAGTTACGTGAATTCACTGGTGGCTACTGGTCGGTTCTCTTTAACCTCGCTATACCTGTAGATATTGGTGTGTTAACAGAAGAGGATACGCGATGGTTGATTAACGAACCAGTCAGGTCATCTTACAGCGTGGAGTCATCAGCAGTTAATGAGATCGTACGCATTGCAGGCTGCCACCCTTATTTCACACAGCTCATCTGTAAGGAACTTGTAGATGTCCGTAATGAGTTCAAATTGAATAAAATAACTGTGGCTCATGTAAACAGAGCAGTTACCCGCGCTTTGCAGAGCGGTGATGAGAACGTAGGTTTTCCTTGGACAGACCCCGATTGTAGCGCAGAGGAGCGTCTTGTGCTGGCGGTGTTGTCTTTTGAAGAGAACACAGGTAAATCCATCTCAGCACAGGTAGTCAGACAACAGCTTGAGTCGGCTGGGCTGAATGTCGCTATCGACGAAACCATAAAGCGTTTACACGACCGGGGCGTGCTCCGACAGGATGACGCAGATAAACTGAACTTTATAGTCCCACTTTTTCAAAAGTGGATCACCCAAAAACACTACAATTCTTTGACAGCAGCGTCGCAATACAACAAGGAACGCACCTGATGCCGAATCCTTACACTATACGCGAGGTAACTGCGCCCTATTATTTTGTTGCTGATCGCGGTGGACGCGGGTCTCAGGCGAAGCGTCTTCTACTTAACCTGAGTAGAAAGAACCCACGCCCCGATTCGATCTCGATAGTGGGTGAGCGGCGCTACGGTAAAACATCTCTCTTGCAGTATCTCGCTCGGACGATAGCTCCCACGCCCGATCTGCTCACCGCTACTATCGATATGTTGGGGCTCTCACCTCAAAACCCGGACGGCTTTTATACGACACTTACGCGGTCCTTGATTCGAGCAGGAGCATTGCCGATGGGTCACCCAAGGCTCAGCTACGATGATTTTGAAGAATTCTTGTGGAATATTGGGCAGAATCACCAGCGTTTGCTTCTTTTTATTGATGAGTTCGATCTTGTAGCTCGAGCCTCTCAATTCGACTTCTCCTTCTTTGATAACTTACGTAGTATTGCCGATAGTACTGATCTTCCCCTGGTCCTCATCGTGGCGTCGGTTGCGCCGTTAGATCGAATTGCGCATGCTGGCGTCTACGGATCGCCATTCTTCAACATCTTTCTGAAGGAGCGCTTGGTGCCGCTGAGCAGACAAGAAGTCGAAAACTTAGTAATGCATCCTCCCGATGATCAGGTCGGCTTTGGTGATGACAGCGAGGAGATTATTGCGCTAGCTGGACGACATCCTTACTTCATGCAAGTAGCTTGTTGGACTGCCTGGGAACTACGTGAAGAGGCTGGTGGTGTTCTGAACACGGCTACTTTGCATTCCTCCTTCGCAGAAAAAGCTAGTACCCACTACCAGTATATCTGGCAACATAGCAGTGGCGAAGAGCAGCGTGTTCTTTGTGCGATGGCAAGCGAGAAGAGTCCTTCAGTAGGGGTTGGGTTAAACGGGCTTATAGAGCGAGGTTATGTTATCGCCGGCACTCCGCCTCGCTTATTGAGTGCCGGTTTGACAACCTTCGTCCTGAGCCAGTGCGCCAGCCTCACCCCAGACGGAAGCAGGACTGCTTCTGGTGAGTTGACGACACCAGTGGTGAGACACTCTTTGTTGAACCCTATGCTCGTGAATCCTGAAGCACCAGTGCGTCATTTAGCTTTAGTCATAGGAGTGAACAAATATTTGCATCAGCAGAGCGGAGCATACCTACTACCGGCACTGCAGTATGCAGAACAGGATGCCCGGGATATATCGGAGATGCTGAGTTCTCTTGGCTTCGAGGTCACGAAATTGCTAGGAGAGGAGGCGACGTATGAAATCGTCAAGGCATACTTCGAGGGTGTACAGCAAACTACAGCCAAAGATCCCAATCCTAATAGTTTTTTTGTCTTTCATTTTTCGGGGCACGGGCAGATGGACCCATTTAACAATGAGACTGCTTATCTCGTGCTGTATGATACTGATCCTGGTAAACCCAAGGCATTAGGTCTTGAGATGAACCAACTCGTCTACACGCTTATACCTAAGGTACATGTACCCGTTTCTCTTACACTACTTGATGCTTGTCACGCCGGATTTGCTGCCGGGGTGAAGGAACTCCTGCCAGTGCGCACTCGCTTAACAAATATAACACAGCAGTTATTCAGCGACCTGCGAGGGCGCATGGTGCTTGCCGCCTGTGCAGGTGAAGCATTGGCTCGTGAGCAGGCTAGTTTGGCTCACGGCATCTTTACATACTACATATTAAGGCACTGGCGTGATCTAGACGGACGTCTCTTGGATAATCGTGTTACTTTTGGCACGCTCGTCGACTATGTTGGCAATGAGATGCAGAAGAATTACCCAGACCTGCCACTGCCTGCTTACAACGGAATAGGAACAGGCCCCACTTTTGTCTTACGATTGATCCCTAACTTACACCAACACGAGGAAGCTACTATGATTAATGTCGCCATCCCTCCTCACGAGGATATCAGCGACATTACAAATCCTCGCAATGCATAAGAAGCTGCGTGCAAAGGCTTGAGAAGCGAGATGAGAGAGGATAAGGCCGATAAAAGGGCCTAGTGGGCAGCCCAGCAAGGAAGCAGGCGAAGTGGTACAACACAGGAGGAGGAAAAAGGGTTATGTTGCAAAAAATCTTTGGAAAATGCAATGGACAAGAAGGAATGCCGCACGTTCAGCTTAGGAAGCTCCTTCAAACAGGCTGGCGATGAGCTTCACCTGACTCAGGAGATCTCCTTTGCCCACGCCATGCATCTGGCCCTTTCTGATCATGTTCATCACTTCATAGCCGTGCAAGGTTCGCCACGCGGTCTCGAACGAAAAAAAGCCCATCCCGAGCACGACCAGCCGTTTGATGAAGCGATGATCTTGCTCGACGAGGTTGTTGAGGTATTTCCTCTGCCGCGGTTCGCAAGGGCCTAGCAAGATCTCTTCCGCTTTCAGTTCCCTAAAAGCTTTGGGATAGGCCGCGTTTTTATCAACCGTAATGACTCGAGGAGTGCTGGTATGGGGCGCAGCAAGCGCTTTCGAGAAGAAGCGTTTGGCGGTTTGAGCACCTCTTGTAGGGCTGGGCAAAAATTCCAGGGTGTTTCCCTGAGAATCCACGGCGCGATAGAGATACATCCACACCTTCTTCACTTTGATGTAGGTCTCATCGACGCGCCACGAATCATTCGTCTCTTTGAGATAGGGTCGGCAGCGCCTCACCAGTTCTAGTGCATAGTTTTGCACGAGAGCGGTAGATCGTGGTGTGATCGAAGTGCAAGCCCCGCTCGAGCATCATCTCCTCCAGGTCTCGTTAGCTCAGTGGATACCGCAGATACCAGCGGACACAGAGCAAAATAATCTCGGCCTGGAAGTGACGCCATTTGAATGGGGTGGAGGTATTCACGAAATCGGTTCCTCTCAGTTCTCAGAATAACGTCAAGTTTACGGCATTCTTGCCATTTTCGCAACACCGCCCTGCGGAACGCAACGATGGACACGCTTGTAACTACCCGAACCATAATTCCGGGCTTTGAGGACCTAACGAATCTATGAGAAGCAAAATTTCACTCGCGCATGTTCACCCACACCTTTTCTCCTCTTTTTTCATCCTGTGGGTGAATCCTTTCATGGCTGTCTTGGTGAACCAGCAGGGTTTTCTTGTGACGTATCCTTACGGTAGCCGACACAGCCAGCTGAGTAGCTTTATGACAATCTTCTCGTTCTCTTATAAAGAGGCTTTTGTTGCATTCTGACTGATTCGCTGCACGGGAATGTTAGGAAGACGGAAGCAGGGGGATGATAGCATCCCAGGTCTGCGGATTGCTGAAATAGGCACCATGCGCATTAGGAAAAGGCTGTTTGCTGTCAACCTGTACATCCTTGACCACAGATGGAAAGAGCTTGGCACCGATGTAACTCATAAAGTCGTGCAGGTCGTAAATGTTGAGCCAGGAGGTGGGGAAATGCGCCGGGAGTGCTTGTTGCCATGGTAGGCTATGCAAAGCATTGATTTCGTAAAAGAACGGGGCTTGCGATCCAACCGTGACGAGCAGGGGGACTTGCGGCAGCGCTTGCTCAACAAGGAGGTCGACACAAGCGACTCCACCCAGGCTATGAGCAAGTAATACCACGGGCGGGGAGGCCTGTTCAATACATTCACGGATAAAGCCCCGTATATTCTCGCCACGGCCCTGGTAAAGCAGCACATCGCCTGCCTGTGGATAGACGAAGTCGGTAAGAGCTCCCCGCTTGCGCTGTACCGCATCCATTACGCCCAGGTCAAGAGCCAGTTGAAAGACCTGTTCGCCGATCCAGCTAGTGAAAGAGCGCTGAGATGCAGTCTCGGTGAGGTCATTACCTACCTGCTGGACAATATGATCTCTCATAGCAGCGTCATAGGCGATCGGGGCGTAAGGCAGGTTCTGTACACTCAGGACGATAGCTTGTGCAACCAACGCCCGCGCTGTGATGGCCGGGTAGGCATTCGGATCCTGAAAAGTTACCTGGAGTGCAGCCTGATAAGGCTCAGAACTCTGTATATCTTTCTGTCCCTGTACAAACTCACTGACGATTCCTGCCCGCTCTAACAATGTGCCCAAGGTACTGGAAATAGTAAAGGTGCGTAAGGGATCCGATGGAGGTGAAGCACTTAGAGAACCCTCAGCATCCTGTGTCCTGATTGCCTGCAAACGAAACTCAAACAGTGGATCGCGATAAAGCTGCTCCCAGAGCGCAAGCTGGTAATCTTCTGTTGTGGTCAGTTCGAAATCACGCGTTTGAGCATAGTCAGGGATAGACGCGCCATGAGCGTACAACTCAGCACCGTAGGGTTCACCCCAATAACAGGGTGCGATAGTCACGTCGGGTTTTCGTGCGAGCAGATTCTGCTTGACTATGCCGAAAAAGGCATCAAAAGATGCTCTACGGGTTCCAATTCCATGAACGAAGAGTATCGTTGTCATATGGACTCGTCTCCTTAGCAGCAGGACTCTCTCGCAAGATAGCACTTAAAATAGACGTACTATAGGGACGCTCACCGCTTCTATTATACACTAATACATCCATTAAAATACAACATATTGCCAATCATACGGTCTCAGTTGCAGCTATTGCTGACTACTCCAGCCATAGTAGTTTTGTTTAAAATGGCCGTTCAGCCTGGATCTTGTGATTGACGAATTCTGTGTAATCGATAAGTGTTCCATAACCAGGCATTGGCTGCTGATCTCGGCGATGAAACGGGATGCCGAGGAGATCAGCAATGGGAGGCTAGGATCTTGTTCCGGGTCGTCCCACTAATCCGGAATCGCCCTGGCAAATAAAGGCACCCCAATTGAATGGATTTGCATGTCTGGTCTTCATCATGAGCTGGGCGTTACGCAGAGCATCCGAGCAAGGGTACCCATCACCGAAGTAGCTATAGAAATCTTTCATTAACTCCTGGGTTCGCCGGTCCGGCACTTTCCATAGACTCATCACGAGTGTCCTCGCCCCTGCCAGCACAAAGGCGCGCTGTAGCCCAAACACTCCTTCTCCAGCATGCACCTCGCCTAGACCTGTCTTGCAAGCTGAGAGCACCACCAGTTCTGTATCCGACAAATCCAGACCAGATACGTCCTCGGCGGTCAGGATGCCATCTTCCGCCTTTAGGGGAACCGAGCCCTCCTGGCTCCAGGTATTGATCCCTGCTAAGGCCAGACCGGAGCGTAGCAGGGGATTTTCTACGTGGCGTTTCATAAACCGCTCCAGCCTGCTACTGCGTGTTTTATCTCGCAGTATTGTGCTTTCGTCCTCGAGCATCCCCTCACCCGCATCACTTTTCTGATCGGGCAGAAAGAAGCCATGGGTGGCGACATGCAGGATACGTGGGGAGTGATAGTCTTCTTTCAGGTAACCCTCCAGGGCCATCTTGCCGTGTAAGTACTGGGCATGCAGCCTTGCAGCGACCTGCTCTCCTTCATCACGAGTGCCTGGTAAGCGTTCGAAGCGGAGGGAGCCACGCTCCAGGTCCCGCGATTGCCTTCCTGGGAGAGGCTGGTCTCCTTCCGATGGGGATGTGAGGATCTCATCGCTTTTGAGGTCAAAGTCCGGGTCGGCAATGACCAGGGGAAGAGTAGGCTGCCTGATGGGTGGCCGCTCAAAGCGGAGTAGGTCACGTCCCACTCCCAGGTAGCTAATATGGTAGATGTCGATCAGGTACTGCTCATTGTCGAAGGGGAGGACTTCAAAGGGCAGGCGGGTCAGGTCACCATCAGGGGCCAGGAACAGCCGCCTGCTCGAGCCGAGAGCAGGCAGCAGGGGGTCAAAGACCGCTGCACGTAAGGCAACCGCATCGCCCATCCTTGTCTCGTCGTCGGAAGGCTCGGGCTCACCGTCGAGGTCTCGAGCTTCTCCAGTAATGGACAACCGGAATGTGGCAATCATCTGATCAATGGGCTCTGCCTCTCCCAGGTTGATCAGGTGTACCTCGTCGGGCTTGCCAGAAGGCAGGACAAAGGCGACATAGTGAGCAGCCTCCCAGCGCCGTTCGCCGCGAGCCGGTACTGCCTGGAAGTTGAAGACATCGAAACGGACGAACTCGACGAGGACCGACCCTTGCGGAAGCGCCTGGGCGACCTGGTGACGGTCAACCGTGCGGAGCTTTTGAGCCAGGTTCATCTCAGGAACCTGGTGGGCGAGTTCTGCCTCTAACTGTTCTTTCTGAGCGTTCTGCTCCGTCAGGCGCTGCTGGTAGGCACGAATGCCCTCTGAACCGGGGCCAATCAAGGTTGCCTGGGCGATCTGCATACGTAGTGTCTTCAATCTGTGCAGGGTGGGTTCCAGAGCTGGATAGCGACCACTCAGAATAGCATCGCGTTGGGCTGCTAGTGCTTCTGCACCGATAGCCTTACGTCGCAGCACCAGGTCGAGTCCAGCTTGCAGGGCATCTGAAGAATGAGATAAGTGCCGAAGAACAAGGGATAAAAAGCCTGCGATATGACTCTGCATGCTTACGAGATAAGCCATTCGCTGACTTTCAGAACCAATCGAGAAGACCTGCCCACTGAGCCGCTCATCAAGCAACGCAGCCTCTTGCATGAGGGGCAGGGCTTCGGAGGTGTAGCCCAGGGCAACAGAGACTGATGCCAGGTTATAGAGGGTACCCGCAACATCAGGATGATCTTTTCCCAAAATGTCGCGCCGCAGTTTCAGTGCCTTCTGCAAAAGCATTTCGGCCCTGGCAAAGTTGCCTACAGTCTTGTACAAGAGAGCGAGATTGTTCAAACTGGTGGCGACGATGGGATGCTTGTCCCCTAGCGCATTTCGCCAAATGTCCAGTGCTTCCTGGTAAAACGATACAGCAGCGTCATAATCGCCTTCGGCGCGGTACACAGCTGCCAGGCTATTCAAGGTGTTTGCAATATCCAGGTCCTGCTCTTCCAGGGCGGTGCGCTGAATCTTGAGAGCCTCTTGCAAGAATGCTTTAGCCTCCGCTAGATTGCCTGTCTCTCGATAGAGTTCGGCCAGGCTGTTCAAGCTACCTGCAACAACTGGATGGCTATCCCCGGCAAGGTCACGCCGGATTTCCAGCGCCTGCTTCAGGTAGGCTTCCGCTGTCTTGTAGTTATCTAGCGCGTGATAGAGCACACCCAGGTTGTTCAAGGCTTGTGCAACAAGAAGATTCTTGTCTCCTGATTCAGAGTTGGCCCGCCAGATCTGTAGCGCCTCCCGATAGAGCGATTCAGCTGCAGCGTAGTTGCCCATCGAGCTGTACAAGAAAGCGAGGTTGTTCAAGGCACCTGCAAAGTTTAGCGCACTCTCTTCCGGTATTGCCCGGTAAATGGTTAGAGCCTCCTTGTACACACGTTCAGCTTCGAGATACTCGCCCAGGGCTTCGTACAGAAAGGCCAGATTGCTCAGGCTGTTGGCAAGCTCCTCGTGGTTTGCACCAAAATGCTGACGGGCGAGGTCACATGTCTGAAGAGATTTAATTGTCGCCTCATTGTAGCGCCTCTCATTATAGAGTTGGATGACCTGGTAATTCAGGTCAATAATCTGTTGTGCAATGTCATCGGTCATCTCTTTCCTCTTGAGAGGCTACTGAGGTTTCATAGCGAGCATTGTTCACACCCAGTTGTGCCAACAGCACCGGGTTGCATTGACAATTGAAGGCTCACCAACAGGATGGATGCCTCTCCTTCATCCCTCGCCGGGCCTCACGAAAGGCATCTGAGCAGGGACGCCTGTCCTGGAGGAGTCGATAGGAATCCTCCATCAACTCCCTGGTTTCTTGGTGGCGCACCTTCTTGAGGTGCATCACCAGAGCACCGGCCCAATCCAGCCCAAAGGCGCTCGTAGCCCAAAGACGCCCTCGCCAACATGTAGGCTGCTCAGTCCAGCCTTGTCTGCTGAGAGCATCACCAGTTCTGTGTCCAACAGTTCCAGGCCGGATGTATCCTTGGCAGTCGTCAGCGTACCTTCTGATAATGACCCTTTTGCGCGTAATCTTTTACAGGTTTGTCTTTGCTACCGAAGCGGGGTATGCTCACTGTTGCCTTGGCCCGATCTTCAGCGAGATGGTTACCGCGGTCCAGGCTTCAGCAGGGCCTGCACTGTATCCAGCTTTGTCCATCATCTCCCTGGAGTCTCCGCGTTGGACAAACTCGTCCACCACCTGCTGGACACTGTTTGGTACCTCGAGAACGCTCAGATCAGCATCTCGTTTTGTGGTTGCCACTACAACCAGGCGGTCGGTCGTCTCAGTTGGTACTCTTGAACTCGCAGTGAAGGGTTGAAAATGTTGACCGCCGAGCCAAAATACTCGTACATCACCCGCTTGTAATCCCATCTCACCCATGAACTCAACTTTCCCGCTTGCCGTACAGTTGAAGACGCTCACCTGTAAGGGATGACGATAGGTATTCTTCACCTTGATAGCCAGGGGGAACCCGTTCCGCACAGAGAAGATCCCCTGCTCGTCACGTGGGGCTTCTGGTAAGTTAGAACCTATAGGATCGGTAGCTGCGAGCGCGTCCGGATCACTGCAATCAAGCAAGCGCACGTCCAGGCTCTTGTCAAGTGCGGGATCATTGCTGTTCTGGGCCAAGCGTAGGACCTGGTTGTAGTCGGCGTAGGATTCCAGTCCTGCCCGCAATGCGCCCGGATTCCCTGTAGGAACCGTTGCGACCTGCTTAATATTATTGCTGATCGTCCAACTGCCATCCGGCATCGGGTCGACACGCACTTCCGGATCGGGTGTGGTGGCATCGACTACTCGGAGGAATGGCGATTGTTCTAATGTTGCTGCCAGCTGAGGATCAGGTGGAACGAGTAGGACGCGCAACTGCTCGCTCTTGCCAGGCTGCACCAACCGCGCTCGCGCCCCCTCAGGAAGATCAAAGCTTGCTCCATCCCCCCGCGCGTTACAGGACGCGCGCTCGGTGCGGATCACTTTGAGCAGTCCGACCCGCGCTGCTTCGTCCTCCGGTGTATTGAGTGGTGGAAATCTGAGTGGAGTCGGGCCGTAGATGGCCAGGAGGGCATCCTGGGTAAGCCCCATGAGAGAGCCCGCTGCGATGGTATAGCTCCCATCTGCAGCCTGGCTCACGCGAAAACCGGGATCTTGTGGCTGCCACGGGCCGCCAAAGAGATGACGCTCCGGCCGACCGATGATCCAGGGGTGCTGAACGGGACTCCCCTTCTCCACACAGAGCATTCCTACTCTATCCAGCAGGGACGACCAGATGTCGGCCCAGCGTAGCAGGCCGGGCTGACCGTCCATCTGCTTGGTGAGCAGGTGAACGAGGCTGAACGAGAGAAAGCCGTGACCCTGTTCCTGTACATCTACTCCCTCTCCTGTTGGCAATGAAGCTTCATTCGCTTTTTCATCCGCTTGACAGGCAACGACAACGACGTAATTCGGGTCAAGTGTCTGTGAGAGGTGTGAAGGTATCTCTGCTCCGGGTTCGACTGAGCGAGCCATGCTCAGTATGGCTGCATCGGGGGGCTGGCCGAGGCCATCACTTTGTAAGAAACGCGACGTTGCCTGCGGTTGATTCTCGGTGATATCCCTGGTAGCGCCTGCGGAGTGACAGCAATCGAGCACAATCGTCAGATCACTCGTTCTTGTACTAATACCATTAATCAGGACGTTCAGCTCATCATTATACAGAAATTGCACGTCGTTCGGCACGAGGGCTTCATGCCAGCCCTGCGAACCCTGCCTTCGCGTCTGGGTTCCGTGGCCCGAGTAGTAAATCAAGACGCGATCGGTTGCTGTCACCTCGTCTCCAGCCAGCTGCCTCAGGGCCTGTACAATGTTGGCCTTATTTGGCGCCTGAGTCTGAGCTTGCAGTTGTGACCTGAGAGGTGCCTCGGGATGAGGCGATGCTAAGCGGGTGATCTTGATCTGTTCGGGAGGAATGCCAACTCCCGGTGGATCTAACAGCGCCCGCTCGATCGTATCAATATCATTCACACATCCATGCAGGCTGCGATATGCCGGTGGATAGACGTCACAGCCTATCAGGAGCACATGATAGGTTGAAGTAGGTTGCACAGCTTGGGTCATGGCAAAACCTCTCCTTTTATACTCGTTGCAGGATTATTTCTTAAACAATTCCCCAACCGTGACGGGGCTGGCGTCCAGGTTGCGTGCGATGGTGCCAACCGTGTTGAAGTCCGGGACAATGGGAGCAGTCAGATCTCCCCTTGTGAGGAGCGCGTCTTTGTATGTCTTGTATTGATCGCGGATGGCACGAGCTACGCGGGGCCGGTCTTGCGTGGTTAGATCGGGTGAAGCAAGTGCAGCCGCCGCTGCACTTTGTATGTAGATGTCTGCATCCGCCACCCTGGGGTTGCCGTTCGCATCGACCTGACCGAGCGCATGCATTGCCATGTTGAACGGTTCACTGATACTCGTGAGCGCATCCCAGTCGTCACGCTCCTTACGTGTCTCAATCCGCAGCAGCATATAATCGACGCCGGTGAGCGGCTGCGCACTATTGCTATCAGGACCGTAGAGCAGCATACTCTCTTTCACCCAGAGTTGTTCCCGTTTATGCGTACCACTGGTCGTATTAATCAGAGCGATGGTGGCCGCACGCAAGCTATTGCTGCCCCCACCGCCCGCGCTTGCAAAGGTCTGTTGGTAGCCTAAAGCCATGTGGTTGGTGCCCACGCCCATCAGCGTCTCCACGCCTTTGGAAACCGTGCCGGCTATGTTGAGCGCACTGGAGAGTTGTGGTACGGCGACCAGGCTAGCGAAGCTCCCCATTACACTCAGGAAGCGTTGCAACAAGTCACTGCCCTGGACCTCCATCGCCACCAGTCCAGCCTCGATCTGGACAGTGCCACCGTTGAATGGGACCAATGGGGTCAAGGCATAGTCAAGCTGCACAACTCTGTCTAAATGAGCGGGGTCGACACTGGACAGATGGTCGGGTCCCGCTACCTGGGCGAGGTCAACCGAGTTCTGGCTACTACCAAAGCGGAACGAGGTCACAGACTGGACGACCGGATACCAGCTTCTGAACCATTCGCGATCCCTACGCAGGAACAATTGCACAGCCCAGAGTCGAAAATAGCTGTCACCTGCAGCAACCGGGGCTACATCATCTGTAGCGGGGAGACAATGATCGTTCAGTACCTCGATGTGCTCAAGCTGTTGGGCATCGCGTTGGAACAATTGCGTCACGAATTCCAAGAGTGCCATGCTCACTCCTTTCTTTACGAGCTGGCTCTAAGGCCAGCTACAACATATGATCTCTAACCTTGAGGAAGAAGTACCTGTCAGAAGACGTGGGAGACTGCAGGATGAAAGGAATCTCTACAGAGCGTACTATGGGCATACACAAGCTCCTTCAAGAGGAGAAACACTGATGAATAGCGCCAGCAGCATCAATTGAAAAGAAAGAAGCCATCTCTCCAGTACTTCTTGAGAAGACGCTGCATGGTCAACATACAGGTCACCACATCGGAAGTTAGAAAATTCATTATCATCATCCATTTATCCATCTAAATAATACTCAAAAAAACGTGAATTTACAAGTCACGATAATCAATTTTTATCGAACTATCTATGATAAACTTTATGATGAGCGAACATAGGCTTTATTGTATTGAGTGAATGTGTGTTGTACTCTCTTTAACAAAGAGAGCACCGTGATTTCTGGACAAAAGTTTTTCACGCGCTCAAAGACTCTCCCAAAAATCGTTCAGTTTCTTATCGTGTGATACTCAGGTGAGGATTCTTGACTACTGTAAAATAGACTGAATACTGCATATGCATGCATCTTATATCAAAAGCTTTTTCAAAAATGTTATACTTCTTTTGTGTAACTACTCAGGTTCCCAAGCGACCGGTAAAGGTTGACCATGGAAGACAGCAGTAAGAGCAGACAGCATGGGATGCCCTTGCTTCTGCATCGTCGAAAGATAACTGCGGATGCGGCAAAAAGCGGTGACCCCAGTCGCACTGCGAAAGGTGCCAGAAATCTTTTGCTGAACTTTTGCCCAGCGAAGGTCCCGCTCGGCCTGATTGTTCGTAAAAGGAATCCGCAGGTCGTCGAGCAACGCCAGCACTTGCTCGGCACGCAAGAGCAGCGCATCCAGCAGATTCATGGCCTTGCTTTGCTTGCGCCTGCCTTTGCGCTTTCCTGCGGAAGACGCGGGTGGCGGCGGTTGAGCGGCATAGCCAGCAGCCAGAATCTCGAAATAGCGAGCGACCCAGTCATCGCGCTCGATGGCGGGAACAGAGGTCCGCTGGAGGAGACGCCACTCTTGGCACGCATCATGCAGATCGAGCAAGAAGTCCTGCATCTCGGTGGCCCACTCCTGATGCTCCTGTTCGGCGACTCCCGCACAATCTCGCACGAGGTGGGCTCCACAGATGCTGTGAGCGCACTCATAGGCATCATAGCTCGCCAGTCGGTCGTGCATGCCTCGCCCGGCAAAGCGCGGCCAGATGCTGATCTCGTCCATGGCCTCCCGACCTCGCGACGCATGCCAAGCCAGATGCGTCAGGAAGCGGGTGCAGTTCACATGCAGCCAATGCAGCATCCCATACACGCGGATACCTGTCTCATCTCCATGCTGGAGCCGACTGGCCACGAGCAGCTCGGCAATGCGCTCGACCGTCGGAGCCAGCCGCTCTGCTGCCAGTTCGCTCCACTGGATCAAGGTTCCTTCCGAGATCTGGCACCCACAGATCGCAGCGAGCGCCTCGCAGGTGCGAGCTGTTGGGAGCAATTGCCCCTGGTGCAGATACACGGCCAACGCCTGCGTGTTGGGACCATATTGGACGGGTGCGCTGACCGAAGCGGGAAAGCTGCCGAGGCTTCTGGTGTGACAGTGTGGGCAACAGATGGCTTCGATCTGATGCTCTTGTGCCAGGAGGCGAATTTCAGGCACGTCCAGGACTTGACGGCGTTCTGCGACGCTGCCTGGGACACCGCTGAGGTTCTCACCGCACTGGCTGCAGACCTTGGGACGATGACGCACCACTTCCTCTGGCTGCTCCACCATCGAGAGCGTGTGCCCAGGATGTCCAGCCTGACCTCCAGGACGCTTTCCGCTCGGACGACGCGAACTGCGTGGCAGACGCGCCAGCCCATCAGAAGAGGGCGGCTTACTGCTCGTTCGACTGTCTTTTGCCAATCGGTCTTCGAGGTCCTTGATCCGCGCATTCGCCTGGGCCAATTGTTCTTTCAAAGGCAGCAGCTCTGCTACCAAAGCTTTGAGGATTCGATTTTCTTCTTGCAGGGCTTGCAGTTCTTCTTCTTTCGTCATGGGTGTACTTTAGTTGGTTTCCTCTCCTTTGGCAAGTCCGTAGGAGACCTGAGTAGTTACTCTTTTGAGCACAATCGTTGCTCTCAACGCTGCCACGAGAAATCTTTAGAGGGTAATGGTCGGGCGACGACCATCTCGCCATATGTGAATACATCTGCCTGTTTTCAGAAGGAGCTCATCCATGAGGAGTGATATTCAGGCGCACGTTGATCGACTGAACCAGCAGATTGCTCAACTCACCGAGCAACATCAATACAAGGAAGCAATCGTCCCTGCGACATCCATACTTGATTTCGTTCGTCAAAGTCTAGGTGAACAATCCACGTTGTTTGCTGAGAGCCTGAACACCCTGGCGGCGCTCTACTATAACATGGGGGAGTACAGCAAGGCGGAGCCGCTGCTCGAACAAGCTCTGGCGATCTCGCGAGCAGTGCTGGGCGAGCAGCACCCCGACGTGGCCACGAGCCTGAACAACCTGGCAGTACTCTACGAAGAGATGGGGGAGTACAGCAAGGCGGAGCCGCTGTTCGAACAAGCTCTGGCGATCTCGCGAGCAGCCCTCGGGGAGCAGCATCCCGATACCGCCGGTAGCCTGAACAACCTGGCGCTGCTCTACCAGAACATGCGGGAGTACAGCAAGGCGGAGCCCCTCTACCAACAAGCCCTGGCGATCAGACGAGCAGTGCTGGGCGAGCAGCATCCCGACGTGGCGACGAGCCTGAACAACCTGGCGCTGCTCTACCGGAATATGGGGGAGTACGGCAAGGCAAAGCCGCTGCTCGAACAAGCCCTGGCGATCAGACGAGCAGCCCTCGGGGAGCAGCATCCCGATACCGCCGGTAGCCTGAACAACCTGGCGCTGCTCTACCGGAATATGGGGGAGTACAGCAAGGCGGAGCCGCTGCTCGAACAAGCCCTGGCGATCAGACGAACAGCCCTCGGGGAGCAGCACCCCGACATTGCGCAAAGCCTGAACAGCCTGGCGCTGCTCTACAATGATATGGGGGAGTACAGCAAGGCGGAGCCCCTCTACCAACAAGCTCTGGCGATCAGGCACACAGCCCTCGGGGAGCAGCACCCCGACGTTGCGCAAAGCCTGAACAACCTGGCAGCACTCTACAATGATATGGGGGAGTACAGCAAGGCGGAGCCGCTGCTCGAACAAGCCCTGGCGATCAGACGAGCAGTGCTGGGCGAGCAGCATCCCGACGTTGCAGTTTTATTGAGTAATCTCGCAGATGTACTCGTTGCCCTCGGCCGTGAGACAGAGGCGTTCTCTTTGCTGCAGCAAGCCCTCGCCATAGAGGACCAGATGATTGGCCAGATCTTCTCCTTCGGTTCTGACCGTCGCCGGATGGCCTATCTTGCGACCGCGCAAGGCAACTTCGCGAGTTTTCTCTCGCTCGTGCTCCAGTTTTTCCCATCTTCGCAAGTGCAGGTACAAGCAGCGATGGATGTCGTGTTACGACGCAGGGGCATTGCTGCTGAGGCGTTGGCTGCTCAGCGCGATGCGCTCCTTGGCGGGCGCTATCCCGCCCTGGCACCAGCACTCGAGCAGTTGAAAGCATTGCGCACCCAGATTGTCCAGAAGACGCTTGCAGGCCCTGGCGCAGAGAGTACAGAGGCGTATCAGCAGCGCCTCAATGAGTGGAATGCCCAGAAAGAACAGCTCGAGGCTGACCAGGCACGCCATCTTCCCGAGATGACCCTGGACCAACAGATGCAAAAGGTCAACCGCCAGGCTATTGCAAGCCAGCTCCCGCATGATGCGCTGCTAGTCGAGTTCGTGCGTTTCAGTCTCTTTGATTTTCATGCGGTGCCCGCTCGCGGCGAGCCTCGGTGGAAGCCAGCCTATTACGTCGCCTTTGTACTGTCCGGCAACAATCCCAACCAGGTGCACCTGATCGACCTGGATGAGGCGGAGCGCATCGATGGGCTGATTGCCGACTTTAGAGCGGCTCTCACTGGTGAGCGGGAGGACGCTATCCCCGCTGAAGACAGCCTTTCCTCACGCTCTTTTGCAGCTGACCTCAGTGCTTCTCTTTCTGAGTCCGAGGAGGAGCGGAAACGCGACCTGCTTCCAGACGACGGGGTACCAGACGAGGTGCATGCAGATCTGGCAGGCAAGCAGCTGCGTGAGGCAATCTTTGATCCCCTCCTGCCAGATCTGTATGAGTGCCGCCACCTGTTTCTTGCTCCCGATGGCAACCTGAGCCGACTCCCCTTTGAAACCCTGCCGACCGAGGATGTCAAACGACTCATCGACCACTATCAGATCAGCTATGTGAGTGTTGGTCGGGATCTGCTGCGCTTCACTGCTGCGAGCGGTCGGCAGACACATGAGGCAGTGGTGCTGGCTGATCCCGACTTTGACCTGGCTGGTTCCTCAACCGCTTCCACCGTGGAGGTACCAGCTCCTACCGGTCGACGATCGGCTGAACTGGCGAACCACCTCCTGACCTTTGAACGCCTGCGTGGGACACGACAAGAAGGGGAACAGATCGCGCAAGCGCTCAGAGCCCAGGCGCTGTTTGACAAACAAGCAATGGTCGGCTCGCTCAAAGCGTTGCGCTCGCCCCGTATCCTGCACCTGGCCACTCACGGCTTCTTCCTGCCCGACCAACAGCGCAACCCCAACAAAGAGCCCTCTTCCTTGGCAAGCGAGCAACTGAGTATGACGAGCAACGGAGGGATGACTGCATCCGATCGGTTGACCCGGTTGATGGGCCAGTACCTGGAGAACCCCTTGTTGCGCTCTGGCTTGGCGTTCGCGGGAGCCAATACCTGGAACCGGGGCGGAACGCTGCCACCAGAGGCTGAAGATGGGCTGCTCACGGCCGAGGATGTGTCAAGTCTGGACCTGCTGGACACCGAACTGGTGGTGCTCTCGGCCTGTGAGACAGGGTTAGGGGAGGTACAGATAGGGGAAGGGGTCTTCGGCCTGCGCCGCACCTTCGTGCTGGCAGGGGCGAAGACCTTGGTGATGAGCCTGTGGAAGGTGCCCGACCAGCAGACCCAGGAATTGATGGAAGACTTCTACCGGCGGCTGCTCGCAAGTCAGCCACGTGCGGAGGCATTGCGGGAGGCGCAATTGGCGCTAAAAGAGAAGTATCCCCACCCCTACTATTGGGGCGCCTTTATTTGCCAGGGCAATCCAGGGCCACTATCATAGGCTTTAAGGAAGAAAAAGTTCGTTTCGCTCCGCTTAGCCCAGCAGAATGAATCTGCCAACCGTTTTAGATAAGAAGGAATTCTTGAGCGAAGATATTCAGGCACATATCGATCAACTGAACCAGCAGATTGCTCAACTTACCGAGCAACATCGGTATAAGGAAGCCATCGTTCTCGCGACATCCCTACTGGATTTCGTTCGTCAAAGTATAGGTGAACAATCCACATGGTTTGCCCAAAGCCTGAACAATCTGGCGTTGCTCTACGATGACGTAGGCGAGTACCCCAAAGCGGAGCCGCTGCTCGAACAAGCTCTGGCCATCAAGCGAACAATTCTCGGCGAGGAGCACCCTGACGTCGCCGGTAGCCTGAACGATCTGGCGGTACTCTACGATGACATGGGGGAGTACAGAAAAGTCGAGCCCCTTTACCAACAAGCCCTGACGATCAGACGTGCAGCGCTGGGTGAGCAGCATCCCGACGTGGCCGCGAGCCTGAGCAACCTGGCAGGACCCTACTACAATATGGGGGAATATGGCAAAGCCGAGCGGTTACTCGAACAAGCCCTGGCGATCAGCCGAACAGTGCTTGGCGAGCAGCATCCAGATATCGCTGGTCGCCTGAATAACCTGTCGCTGCTCTACAAGAATATAGGGGAGTACGGCAAGGCCGAACCGCTGCTCGAACAAGCTCTGGCCATGAGTCTGACAGTGCTGGGTGAGCAGCATCCCGATGTTGCGCTTTTCTTGGGTAATCTCGCAAGTGTACGTGTGGCACTTGGCCGCGAGGCCGAGGCGTTCTCATTGCTGCAGCAAGCCCTCGCCATCGAGGATCTGATCATTAGCCAGTTTTTCTCTGCGGGTTCTGAGCGTCGCTGGATGGCTTTTCTTGCCATCCTACAAAACAATTTAGAACGTTTTCTCTCCCCCTTACTCCAGTTTTTCCCTGCTGCGCCACAGCAGGTACAAGCAGCGATAGATGCGGTGTTACGCCGCAAGGGCATTTTGGCTGAAGCGTTGGCTGCTCAACGCGATGCACTCCTCAGTGGTCGCTATCCTGCTCGAGGTTCGATGCTAGAGCAGTTGACAGCGTTGCGAACGCAGATTGTCCAGAAGACGCTTGCAGGGCCTGGTGGAGAGAGCACCGAGGCGTACCAACAGCGCCTCGGTGAGTGGAATGCGGAGAAAGAACAGCTCGAGGCCGACCTGGCGCGGCATATTCCAGAGATGAACCTGGCACATCAAGTGCGCCAAGTCAACCTGCAGGTCATTACCAGCTCGCTCCCTCATGATGCGCTGCTGAGGGGACCCTCAGACCTTGTCATAGGAGTTCGCTCATAAGCGGATGTCCCAAATAGGAGGTATTCATGCCTGAGGATGTAGAAGAACAGATCATTCGGCTCAACGAGCAGCAGACACAACTCTATCAAAAGGGGAAGTATGAACAGGCTCTCGATGTTGCCTTCCAAGTGTATGCACTAGCCCAGCAATACCCGGGGCAAGATCATCGATACCTGGCCGGTAGCTTGAACAATCTGGCAGTGCTCTCCATGGAGATGGGTAAGTATACACAAGCGGAACCGTTCTACCTGAAGGCGCTAGAGATATATCGGCAGATTCTGAAAAAGGATGATCCAGACATCATCACGATGCTGAGCAATCTCGCCAGCTTCTATGAGTTGACGGGGAACTATAGCAAAGCGGAGTCCCACCTGCGCGAAGCGCTACGGATTACTCAAACCGCGTTGGGTGAGTACAATTCTGATTACGCCTTCAGCCTGAATAACCTGGCACTCTTTTACTACAAGCGGCTGGGTCGGTATGAGGCTGCAGAGCCGCTCTTCCGTCAGGCAGTGAAGATCTACCGTAAGTTGGGAATGGAAATGGACCCGGACTTTGCCAATACGCTAAACAATCTCGCTGGATTGTATGAATCGATGAGTCAGTATGCAGCAGCCCGCCCCCTTTACAAGCGAGCGTTGCGGATCATAGGTGCGGTCAAAGGAGAGGATCACCCCGCGTATGCGACTGGCTTGAACAACCTGGCGTACTTGTACGAGTCAATGGGGCGCTACACTGCCGCTGAACGTCTCTACCGCCGGGCGCTGAAAATCCGGCATGCACTCTGGGATGATTCTCATCCCGACGTAGCCGACAGCTTGAACAATCTGGCTGAGCTGTACCAGGCGATGGGTAAGTACTCCAGGGCAGAGCCATGTGCCAGGCGGGCGCTCGCGATGCGGCGTAAGATCTTGGGCGAGGTGCATCCGGATGTAGCTCAGAGCCTGCATAGCCTGGCGGGGCTGTATGCTGCTACGGATCGTGCCCCTGACGCTCTATCTCTAATGAATGAGGCCTCGGCTATCAATGACTGGATGATTGGGCAAGCCTTCTCCCTCGGCTCCGAACAGCAGCGTATGGAATACCTCGCAACCTTGCAAGGAAACTTTGCAGGTTTTCTTTCGCTTGTACACCAATACCATGCCGATGTGCTTCCTGCCGTGCGATCAGCACTTGACCTTGTATTACGCCGCAAGGCTATCGGGGCCGAGGCCCTGGCGATCCAGCGCGACGCCATCCTGGGTGGCCGCTATCCCTCGCTGGCGCCAGAACTCGAGCAACTAACAACGTTGCGCACGCAGATTGTCCAGAAGACGCTTGCAGGACCTGGTGCAGAGAGCATCGAGACACATCAGCAACGTCTCATAGAGTGGAATGCACAGAAAGAACGCCTGGAGGCCGAACTGGCACGCCAGATTCCCGAGATGAACCTGGCGCAACAACTGCGTCAGGTTAACCGACACGCTATTGCAGGTCAACTTCCGCATGATGCGCTGCTGGTCGAGTTTGTGCAATTCGATGTCTTTGATTTCCACGCAATTGCTGCCCGAGATGAATCCCAGTGGAAGCCAGCCCATTACGTCGCCTTTGTGCTGCCCGGCAGCGACCCCGACCGGGTTAAGCTCATCGACCTGGGTGAGGCGGAGCCCATCGATAAGCTGATTGACGACTTCAGACTGCCTCTCAGCGGTGAGCAGGGGCGCGACTTGCTTTCAGATGACACCGTATCAGATGTGGTACATGCAAGCCTGTCAGGGAAGCAGCTACGTGAGACGATCTTTGATCCCCTTTTGCCCTATCTACATGAATATCACCGGCTGTTTCTTGCTTCCGATGGCAACCTGAGCCGCCTTCCCTTTGAAGTCCTGCCAACCGAGGATGGTCAGCGGCTCATCGACCACTACTTGATCAGCTACGTGAGCGTAGGCAGGGATCTGCTGCGCTTCACTGTTGCCAGCCAGCGACAGGCACAGGCATCAGTCGTGATGGCTGATCCCAACTTCGACTTAACGGCATCAACGCTTGAATCCTCCGCAGAAGTACCAGCTCATGGTGGCAGGCGATCAGCGGATCTGGCGAGCCATGCCTTGACCTTTCGGCGCTTGCCTGGGACACGACTCGAGGGACAACAGGTCGCGCAGGCACTCGGAGCCCAGGTGCTGTGCGATGGGCAGGCAGTGGTGGGCTCGCTCAAAGCGCTGCGCTCCCCTTGCATCCTGCACTTGGCCACCCACGGTTTCTTCTTGCCCGATCAGCCGCGCGACCCCAACAAGGAGTTCTCCTCTTTGGCAAGCCAACAACTGAGTGTAATGGGCAGCGAGGTGATGGCAGCCCCCGATCGGTTGACGTGGCTGATGGGTCAGCATCTGGAGAACCCCTTGTTGCGATCGGGATTGGCGTTCGCGGGAGCCAATACGTGGAATCGAGGCGGAGAGCTACCCCCGGAGGCCGAGGATGGGCTGCTCACGGCCGAGGATGTCTCAGGCCTGGACCTGCTGGATACTGAGCTGGTGGTACTCTCCGCCTGTGAAACGGGCCTGGGATCCGTACACATAGGAGAAGGGGTCTTCGGCCTGCGCCGTACCTTTGTGCTGGCCGGGGCAAAGACCTTGGTGATGAGTCTGTGGAAGGTGCCCGATCAGCAGACCCAGGAATTGATGGAGGACTTCTATCGACGGCTGCTTGCGGGTCAGTCGCGTGCAGAGGCGCTACGAGAGGCGCAACTAGCGCTAAAAGAGAAGTATCCCCACCCCTACTTTTGGGGCGCCTTTATCTGTCAAGGCAATCCAGGACCGTTGCAGAGCCAGTAAAAGGGCCGTTACTACAAGCAGATCAATTCGCATCAATCCGAAGTTTCACATTCTGGGGATGATTCCCAAAAGTCCAATTCTGTATGATAATTTCAGTAAGTGGTCAGAAACGCTGCTATTTTATAATAGGGATCTCTTCTCCAGTGAAAAGAAGAAACGGCCAGGGCTCGATCGTGCAAATCTCTTTTACGAAAAGAGCGGGAAACAGATATTTCCTGCTCTGTTGTGCTGTACTTGAATGTCGAGTTACGCTCAAACAGAGCAGGATTAACCCGGCGTAATTGGCAAAAAGAACAGCGAGAAATATTTTCCCCTCGGAGGCCACATGATACAGCCAGAGACCTCTTTGAAGAAAGGATAACGCTAGAGTCTGCAGCCATCCACCCAAATGAGCAACTTACTCGCTCGCTTTGCACGCACCCGTATTTGCCCAAGTAGGGCATCGGCTAATGGACAATCATGTATCGGGCTCACCACTCCTACCAACTACTGTTGTGTCTAATTACCTAAGTTTGGCCCAAATTAACGGCAATGTGCGTGGGAGCCAACAGACCACGCAGGGGATTGACTAAAGCGGGAGCCAAAGGAGCAGCCTGATTGAGGACAAGCTGGATGATCTGGCCCCCAGCATCAAAAACGAGAAAGCCACTGATATGCAAGACATCGCGCACCATACGCAGTATCCCGTACTGTTGCAGCGGGACAGCAGCCAGCCAGTGCCGCGCCCAGAGGATCACATTGTGAGCCAGACTGCCCAACAGTATCAGCATCTGCTGAGCTTCAAAGCGTTTTTTGCTGCGCTTGCTCATGCCCAGTCCTTGCTTGTCGCCCTTGAAGGAGGTTTCCACGCCGCCACCTCGCTGATCGTAGAATGTAACATAGGCCAGCAACACCGCGGCTGGGTCATCCAGCCGCGAGAGAGGCTGATCGGTCAACACGAGGACTTGGCTCGCCGACAAAGCGGAGATCAGCACGCCGTAAGCGAACTCGCCGTCCTGTTGGCGACAGCGCACCGCGATGCGCTTGAGCGGACGCACGTAGGCATCAGCCGCCTCTGTCACCCAGCCGAACTGGCGCTCGGGCAGATGGGGATCGACGTACCACTCTTGGACGCTCTTCGCCAGGCGTTTGGCCTGCTGGCCAGAGTAATCTTTACAGTGAACCAGGTAGCCGCGCAAGAGCAGCCAATTGACATCATCCAAGCTCCCCCCTCCAGCATCAACCCGCACAATAGTTCGGCTCCGCTTCTGCTCATCCAACCGCAAGGTCTGATCAGCGGCCAGCAGCAGTGGCTGCAAAGCACGGGTCAGTTGCGTCTTGCCATCAAAGAGGCGATCGACAACGACTTCCCCGTAGTGGCTTGCCAGCACCCGGCCCAACTGCCGTCCTCGTCGGTTGCGCTGCTTGGCAAAGTAGCCCTTCGTGGCGAAAGCCGCTTTGGGACCGCAAGGCAGGCCACTCATATCGACATCGAGCACCTGAAAGCTGGCCTGATAGTCATGCTGGTAGCCTTGACTGTGCTGCCGATAGATTCTGTCCAGCGCGTGTTCCATCTGCTCGACATGCTCCGCTGTACAGGCGTTGAAGGTGTCCTGCACCACCGATTGCTCGGCACAGCGACTGCGTCCGAAGGCTCGCTGCAAAGCGACATCGGCTCTCAAGCGCGTATTGATCTCGACCAGTCCGTGGGCTCCGGCCAAGATGCTGATCAAAGCGTCGTACAGTTTGTCGGTCGGCCTATCTTTGACCGTCTTCTGGGCAATCTGCACCCCTTGCTCAATCGGCTCAAACAGCTTCAACTCCTTCAGTTTCAGGCCAATGGCAGCCAGACTGGCACTGCCGGTAAAGGCTTTCGTGGTCGATGTGGTAGATTCGTTCATGATGATCAGGGTTTCAGGCCAAAGACTCAGGTACAGATGTAGAATAGGATAGTCACGTTTCCCTTGAGCACGAGCCGGGCAGTGTGTTCTTACAGGGTTCACCCGAGAACCATATCATATAATAAGAGCAACACTCGAAGAGGAGGGAAACACGATGGCAGATCAGCAGCACCTCGCTGTTCTTGAGCAAGGAGTCGCTGCGTGGAATGAGTGGAGAAGACAGCATCCTGAGATCCGCCCCGATCTGAGTGGGGCCGACCTCAGTGAGGCCGATCTGAGTGGAGCCGACCTGAGGCACGCCAACCTCATGCGGGCCAACCTGAGCGGTGCCTATCTGAGCGAGGCGAGTCTGAACGAGGCCAATCTCCGAGATGCCGACCTGACTGAGGCCAATCTCCGAGAGGTTCTCCTGTTGGGAGCCGACCTCAGACAGGCGAGCCTCAGACACGCCAATTTGATCGGAGCGCAGCTCAACGGGGCCCAACTGGCTGGCGCAGATTTTCGTGGAGCCGACCTCAGTGGAGGCAGCCTCAGTCGGACCGGTCTGCGAGAAACGGACTTCAGTGAGACGAACCTAAGCAAGGTGGTCATCACCAGAAAGACCTGAGCCCTCACCTCAAGCGAGCCCAGCTTGAAGGAGAACAGAGCCGTATCGTGAAGACAGCACGAGCCAGGAGAGACCGATGGAAGCGGAACAGCGACGCGCGGCCAAGGAGCAGATGATTGCCCTCATGCAAGCAGGCTATCGGTGGCAAGCGGTGGCTGCCCAGGCTGGGATCCAAATCAGTCGTTCGACCGCCTACCGGCTGCTGCGTCTTGTGCGCACGCGTGGGAAAGCTGCATTCCAGGATGGCAGACATGGGCACCCTGCCAAACTGCGAACGGCCGAGCGAACATGGCTGGAAACCTACTGCCACACGTCGCCCCACCCTTCAAGCCGCGTGGTGCAGGCGGCCTTCCAGGAACAGTTCGGCATCCAGATCAGTATCGGCTATCTGAACCAAGTCCGTGCCAACCTCGGCCTGGGAAGCCGCACCCAAGAGACGGGGAAAAAAACTCGAGGCGTCCCCATCAGCTGAACCCCAGTGGCAAGAGGGCGCAGGAGGGCTGCTCCTGGTTGCGGCTGCTCAAGAGACTGGTCTACTCTCCACGCTGGAAACCGCCGTGTCTGCGTGTACTCCCTGTGCCGATTCGCGTCTGGCGCACCTTTCGTCGCGGTCTCGTCACATGCTGGTACGAACGCTGCTCTTTCTCACAGTGGTCGGACTGGATCGCACGTGGGATCTGCGCAGCTACACCGGCGAGGCGCTGGGCGTGCTCACGGGCAGATCTCGAGCCTATGGATACTTCCAGACCGAACGCTTCCTCTCGCAGGTCGCTCAGGCTGGCGGAGCGGACACCTTCACGGATGGGCTGGCACAGTGGACAGCGCGCTTGTGGAAGCCACCAACTGCTCCCACGCAAGAGGTGGATCCTCTCTACTATGTCGATGGGCACCGCAAGCCCGTCTACGCTGACGCGTTGATCCCACGCGGGCTGATTGGGAACTCAGGCAAGATCCTTGGCTGTCGTGCCCTGGTCCTCTTGCATGACGTAGAGGGTCATCCCCGGCTGGCCACTACCCATCGAGGTGACCAGCACTTGACGATTGGGTTGCCTGCGATCCTGGCCCGTTATGAGCAGGCGACGGGAAAAGCGGTACAGACACGGATCATCGTGGATCGTGAAGGGATGGCAGCTCAGTTCCTGGCAGAACTCGTCGCCGCGGGCCGAACGGTGGTGACGGTGTTGCGCGCGGATCAATACGCTGGCCTGGAGTCCTTCACGCAGGTTGGAGGGTTCGTCCCATTGGAACACGATCGACAGGGCAATCTCATCCGCGAGGTAGCAGCGGCCTGCTTTGCCTTACCGCTTCCAGATCAACCTGGAGCCTCCCTTCCGCTACAGGTCGCCCTCGTACGTGATCTGCGTCGTCAGGTCCTCTCGCAGCAGGCGGAAGAGCCCCCACACCGGTGGGACGCTGACCTGAATCTGCTTGAACAGGCGTGGTGGGAAGACGATTGGCAGGCCTCTCCTACACCGATTGCTCCCACCGCTGCCAAGTTGATCCCCATCGTGACAACGGCTGCCACGGCGGATGCGGTGACACTCGCACAGCTGTACGCTCGACGGTGGCCCGCCCAAGAAAATATCATTCGCGATTACTTGCTGGCCTTGGGCCTGGATACGAACCACGGCTACGCGAAGACAGCGGTCGTCAATTCAGAGGTGGCGAAGCGACGAACTGCTCTGGAGCAGCGGCTAGCCACTCTCCGCCGTTGGACAGTGTCGGCACGAGGACGTTACCAGCGTGCAACGACGCTCTCTGATCGGCTCAGGAAACAGGCGAAGGCGCGTGGGGAGACCCTCTACCGTACCCTCAATGAGCGCATGTTTGCCCTGGAGGAGCAAGGAATGGCCGATCATCTCGTGCGCAGAGAGGAAGCGAGCACAAGGCCACGATTGATGCCGAATTGCCCACGAATTGCGCAACGAGGTTGTGGAAGAGCTAATCCTGATGTGATGAGCGAAAGTCATGCAGAACCGGATGTTGAGCTTGTGAGAGAGAACAGAAACAGAGGGATGGAGAGCAAAAAGGGCAGAGGATGGGAGGA
>WNFD01000079.1_pt1 | contig 82291 bp, 70 predicted proteins | sample 5400491 | NCBI WGS metagenome assembly WNFD01 (sample SAMN13153343, study PRJNA577476) | soil metagenome | isolation source: 120 cm saprolite under Douglas fir tree site 2 hole 2 replicate 2 | place: USA:California | collected 2015-04-18 | reverse complement strand
GTCGCCGCAACTACAGCAGTGGTCCATTCACACACACCAGACTGCGTGAATGGACCACTGCTGTAGTTCGCTGCTGGCCGTGGCGAGGGTCGCCAGGCTGCTGATCTTCATCAGAAACTACTTTGAATAACCCCCCTGGTCAGACGGGAAAGCGCCGCCGCAGGCTGGTTCACCAGGTCCGCTTCGGGCTGGCACCGCTGATCCTGGCCGGCGCCGTCATCACCGCCTACGCGATCCTGAGCCCGGCAGGCCAGATCCATACGCAGATCACGCCCACCCATGTTCCCGCCCGCATCTCCCCGCTGCCACCCCCGGGCCTCGCGCATCCTCACGCCAGCCAAGCCCCGAAGGCCACCCGTGGCACGAGCCCGGCCGTCGGTCCGCCGCAGAACGCTGTGCCGCCGCAGAACGCTGTGCCGCCTGCCGGGATGGCACCGGCCGTCGTCCCCGCCATTAACCCCAACCACGCTGGGAGCGCACTGGCGCTGCTCGGCGTCCCCGATTGGAATGGTTACTGTCAGTTCACCGGCCAGGGACCTGTCCGGCTCATCAGCGCCGACTATGCCTACGGCTGGCGTTGTTCGGCCGCCAGCAGCACTGGCGACGACGCCAATGCCGTCTGCGCCTGGACCTTCAATCTGAGCACCAGCCAGGTCACCAACCGCGTCCAGAGCTTCTACGACCCCAGCTCCTGGCAGTGCTGGGAGTGAGGCCTTCGCCGGGCTGGTGAGCACTGTCAGCGGAGGCTGGCGGCGTGACTTAGGTGCGATGCGCCCGAAGCATCCGGAGCACCAACCAGAGCGGGCGAGAGCCGGTCCGGCGTACTCCTGCGGAGGGCAGGAGGCGGCGTAGTCCGGCAGCCGTTCGATAATATGTGCTTTGGAGAGGGCGGGGCACATCTGGCGCCGGCCGGTTGTTATTGAGGTGTGAGCGGAGCCGGTCCGTGACACGATCGGGGAGCAGCACGAGGGTGGCGCCCTGGGCCGGGCGCCTGACGTTGGAGGACAATGACCTCACTTTTCAGCGAGCGGCCGCCCGTGACTCACGGGCCTGCCGCCGTTTCCGGCGGGCTGGATCTGGAGGACCGGCACGCGCTGCGCCGGGTAGCCGGCCTGTCCACCGAGCTGCAGGACGTCTCGGAGGTCGAGTACCGCGCGCTGCGCCTCGAGCGGGTCGTGCTGATCGGTGTCTGGACCGAGGGGAGCCTGGCGAGCGCGGAGAACTCGCTTCACGAGCTGTGCCGGCTCGCCGAGACCGCGGGGTGCCGCGTGCTCAATGGGCTCATACAGCGGCGCGGCCGGCCTGATACCGCGACCTATGTCGGCGCCGGCAAGGCGGCCGAGCTCGCCGGGATCGTCTCATCAGCCGACGCGGACACGGTGATCTGCGATGGCGAGCTCACGCCTAGTCAGCTGCGCCGTCTCGAGGGCGTCGTGAAGGTCAAGGTCATCGATCGCACCGCGCTGATCCTCGACATCTTCGCCCAGCACGCGAGGAGCAGGGAAGGCAGGGCGCAGGTCGAGCTCGCCCAGCTCCAGTACATGCTGCCCAGGCTGCGCGGCTGGGGCGAGTCGATGTCGAGGCAGGCCGGGGGCCGGGTGGCCGGGGGCGGCGGCATCGGTACCCGCGGCCCCGGCGAGACGAAGATCGAGACGGATCGGCGTCGCATCAGGGCCCGCGTGTCCAGACTGCGCCGCGAGATCGCCGAGATGGCGACAGGGCGGCAGGTGCAGCGAGGCCGGCGCCGTCGCAATGACGTGCCGTCCGTGGTCATCGCCGGGTACACCAACGCTGGCAAGTCCAGCCTGCTCAACCGGCTGACCGGGGCGGGGGTGCTCGTTGAGGACTCGCTGTTCGCCACCCTCGACCCGTCGGTGCGCCGCGCGCGAACCCCGTCCGGCCGCGCGATCACGCTGACCGACACGGTGGGCTTCGTCAGGCACCTGCCGCACCAGCTCGTCGAGGCCTTCCGCTCGACGCTTGAAGAGGTGGCCGAGGCCGATCTGGTCCTGCACGTGGTCGATGGGTCGGATGCCGACCCCCAGGCGCAGATCGCGGCAGTCCGCGAGGTGCTCGCCGATATCGGCGCGGGCGACGTGACCGAGCTCGTGGTGATCAACAAGAGTGACGCGGCCGATCCGATCGTGGTCGAGGGCCTGCGGCTGCGGGAGCGCGGCAGCATAGTGGTCTCCGCCGCGACCGGAGCAGGGGTGGCGGATCTCCTCGCCGCGCTCGAGCGCGAGCTGCCGCGGCGCGACCGGGAGGTACGCGCGGTCGTTCCCTACGACCGTGGCGATCTGGTGGCGCGCGCGCACGAGGAAGGCGAGGTGCTGCGCGCCTCGCACGGCCCGGATGGCACGGCACTGCTTGCGCGGGTACCGCCGGCGCTCGCGGCCGAGTTCGAGCGGTTCGCTTCGGCTGATCTTGATGACGGCCCGGCTGACCAGGCGGCCGCGCTCGACGGCGTTCGCTGGTGAGATGTCGCGACGAGGCGGTCAGCCGTGCTCGCCGAGCTTCGCTCCGCTTCGCCGTGACCCGCAATATCTATCTGGGGGGACGCCCCCCCAGACCCCCCGATGCGGGCTCCGCCCGCAACACGCGGCGGGTTCAACGTGTGTCGCGTCACCCCGGGCCCGGCGCGGCCAGCCCGGCCTCGCCCCCGGCGCCTGGACCGAAGTCTGCCCGCTCTCGTATGGCTGACCGGGGCACACTCCGCGTCAGCTGGCGCGACGCTCGTGACGTGATGGCAATTTGTGCTTCTATGTACGATTTCGATGCGTAGATAATGATTGCTGCATTACGAGCTGTTATCACCGGTTGCGCTGGCCAAACTATTTTACTACTCGGAAGTAACTATGACTCGATAACGTCTCCGTCGGGCGCGGTGTTCGTGACGTACCACGCTGGCGCCGCGTCGTCGCAGCCGTGGGCTCGCCGGAGGACCGCGCCGACGCCTCGCCTGGACCTGGCCGGGCTCGCTTTGCCCAGCTCACCGCGCGGGCGCAGTCCGGTGGGCGGGCCTGGCAGGCTGGCCGGCGCTGGCCCCCCGGCGGCGGGCGCGCGACGGCGGCGGGCGCCAGGTAGCCTTGCATTCCAGGCCACGGATCCGGGACCCGCCACTCCGCAGAGTGCGGGCTCACCGGGATGAAACCGATTGCAGGATCTTAGTTTCCCGCGCGGGACCTGAGTTCTTGGCAAAGCCCTGTACAAGGTAGTTGCAGTGCAATACGGTGACGGAATCGATATGTTGGTTGCCGCACGCGCCGACCGCCCGCTTGCAGCATAGGCGCATGGTCCGCTTCACTGCGTACCCGTCGGCGCACGTCGGCGTGTACTACCTCATGGCAGGTGACCGCACATGGCGCACGGAACCCCCGCCCCCGGTTCCCTGTCTCTAGGCAGGGCGTGCCGGTGACGATACGCCTGCTCACGAACATCGGGCGCCTGTGGACCGGGTCCGAGATCCTGAGCAACGCCGCCATCCTGACCAGCGAAGAGCGGATCGCCTGGGTCGGGCCGGCCGCCGAGCTGCCTGAGAGCGTTCCCGGCGTGGTTGACGACATCGTCGACGTCGAGGTCGTGGAGAACCTGGGCGGCGGCCTCGTGACTCCCGGGCTCATCGACGCGCACACCCACCCCGTCTACGCGGGCAACCGCTGGGCGGAGCTGGCCATGATGTCCGGCGGCTCCTCTGCCGCTGAGATCACCGCCGCTGGCGGCGGGATTACGTCAACCGTGACAGTCACCCGGGGCACGGATCCATGGACACTCTGCAACGGTGTGCGGGAACGGCTGCGTGACTGGCTCTTCTCGGGCACGACGACGATCGAGGCGAAGACCGGCTATCACCTGACCCGTGACGGCGAGCTCGCCGATGTCCGCATGCTTCGCTCGCTGGAAGGCGAGCCAAACACGCCTCGCATCCACGTGACGTTCCTCGCCGCGCACACGGTGCCGCCTGAGTACTTCGGCCGCCGTTCCGACTACATCGACGCGGTGGGCACCTGGTGCGCGGACGCCGCGGCGGCGGGTGCCGACAGCGTGGACGTCTACTGCGAGGACGGCCGCTTCACCGAGGCCGAGGCGCGGTGGATCCTGGGCGCGGGCAGGCGATACGGCCTGCTGCCCCGGCTACATGCCTGCGGCGACTCCCGCACAGGGGCGGCCAGGCTGGCTGCCGAGCTCGGCTGTGCCTCGGCCGACCTGCTGCACGAGGCTGACGATGACGACGTGGCCGCGCTCGCACGAGCGGGAGTGGCGGCGGTTGTCTGCCCTGGCACCTCCCTGCAGACCAGCCGCAAGCCTCCGGTGCGTGCGCTGCTCGACAAGGGCGTCGTGGTCGCGCTCGGCACCGACCACACCCCAGGCGGCAACGGCCTCACCTCCATGCCGCTGGTGATCTCCCTCGCTGTCTCGCACTTCGGCATGAGCGTCACCGAGGCTCTCCGCGCCGCGACGATCGGCGGCGCGCACGCGCTGCGGGCGCCGGATCGCGGCGCGATGGTACGCGGCAGGTATGCGGACCTGGTGCTCTGGGACGCTGATCATGAAGGCGCGTTTGCCTGGGCGTACGGCCTGAAGCCGAGCCGCGTCTGGCGCGGCGGGGAACCAGTCGCCAACTAGGCGACCCATTCCAAGGGTCCGATCCAGCGTTTGCGCCCCCGTTCGTGCCGATAGGCGCCCGGGCTCGGCGTTGAACCCAGCGTCGAGCCGGGAATGACCTGCTGAAGAGCGCTCCGGAGCGAGCCGTGGCAGCCGGCGGCCCGGTGCGGGCATCCGGTTCTGCGCAGTCTGCCTTGCCCGAGACGAGTATGCCGAGTATTGTGCTCGACATGATGCTTGGCATGGTGATGTCATGAGTATCCCGCACGTCCTCCTGGCGCTGCTGGCCGAAGGACCCAAGTACGGGCTGCAGCTGCGGGAGGAATTCGAGGCCGGGACCGGTGAGGTGTGGCCGCTGAACGTGGGTCAGGTGTACAAGACCCTGGGCCGGCTGGAACGTGACGGGCTGGCTGAATCCGACGGTACCGGGCAGGACGGACCGCAGAAGCGGTTCCGGATCACGCCCCGCGGTGAGGAGGCGCTGGCCGCCTGGCTGCGCACGCCGCCGGACCTGACCTCCCCGCCCCGCGACGAGCTGGTGATGAAGGTGCTGGTGGCCGCGCGGGTGCCCGGTACCGACGCGCATGAGGTGATCCAGGCGCACCGCCTGTACCTGGTCGAGCTGATGCAGCAGTGGACGAGGCTGAAAGAGGGCGAGGCCCGGGATGATCTGGGCCTGGCGCTGGTGGTGGATGCCGAGTTGTTCCGGCTGGACGCGGTGACCCGGTGGCTGGATGCCGCCGATACGCGGCTCAGGCGGGCCGCTGCCGGGCCTTCCCGGCCCGCCCCCGTCCCCGCCCCGGTTCCGCGGCTTCGCCGGCTGGGGGCACGGCGGTGAGCCGGCCGGGACCGGGCGGGGAAGGCGGGCGCGCGGCGATGAGCGTGCTGCAGCTGCGCGGCGTGTCCAAGTCCTACGGTCAGGAGCCGGCCAGGGTGCACGCGCTTGGCGGGGTGGACCTGTCGGTGCAGGCCGGGGAGATGGTGGCGGTGATGGGGCCCAGCGGGTCGGGCAAGTCCACGCTGCTGACCATCGCAGGGAGCCTGGAGGAACCCACCAGCGGGGACGTGCTGGTCTGCGGCACGGCGCTGGCGGGGATGCCGCGGGGCCCCAGGGCCCGGCTGCGGCGCCGGGTGATCGGGTACGTGTTCCAGGATTTCAACCTGCTGCCCGGGCTGACCGCCGCCGAGAACGCCGCCTTGCCGCTGGAACTGGACGGCGTCGCGGTGCCGAAGGCGCGCGCGGCCGCGCTGGCCGCTCTGGAAGCGCTGGGCGTGGCTGACCGGGCCGGCCGGTTTCCCGATCAGCTGTCCGGCGGCGAGCGGCAGCGGGTCGCGATCGCCCGCGCGGTGGTGGGGGACCGCCGCCTGCTGCTGGCCGACGAGCCGTCCGGCGCCCTGGACTCGGTGAACGCGGACGAGGTGATGCGGCTGCTGCACGAGGCATGCACGCGGGGCGTGGCCGCGGTGGTGGTGACCCACGACGCGCAGCTGGCCGCCTGGGCCGACCGCGTGGTATTCCTGCGCGACGGGCGGGTGAGCGGCCAGACCACCCGGCCGCCCGGCCCCGAATCCCTCCTCACGCCTGGGGAGATCCGGTGAGCATCGCGCTGCGCGAACCCCCCGACCTGACCGCAGACGCGGGATCCGGCATCGTCGCCCGCCGGGCGGTGGCCCGCTGGGGCTGGCGGCTGCTGCGCCGCGAATGGCGCCAGCAGCTGCTTGTGCTCGGCCTGCTCACCGTGGCGGTCGCGGCGACGATCTGGGGCGCAAGCGTCATCACGAACGTGCAGCTCCCTAACGCGAACTACCCCACGTTCGGCACCGCTGCCGCGCAGGTCACGCTGCCCGGCACCGACCCGCGGCTGGCCGCCGGCATCGCCGCCATCCAGGCCAGCTGGGGTCCGGCCGATCTCATCGAGAATCAGGACATCGCCACTGGCACCACCCAGCCTGTGCGGCTCCGTGCCGAGAATCCGCACGGGCACTACAACTCCCCGCTGCTCAGCCTGGTCAGCGGCACCTACCCGGCCGGCCCCGGCCAGGTCGCGCTGACCAGCCAGGTGGCGAGCCTGTACGGCGCGCACGTGGGCGGTACCTGGCAGGCCGCAGGCACCACCTGGCGGGTGACCGGCATCGCGCAGGACCCGAGCAACCTGGCGGACGAGTTCGCGCTGGCCGCCCCCGGCCAGGTCCCGCACCCCAGCCAGGTGATCATGCTGCTCGGCTCCCCCGCCGTCCAGCAGGCGATCGGCAACGGCACCGGGACGCTGCCCGGTCTCCCGGCGGCGGCGACGGTCACGTTCCCCAACGCGAGGTCGGGCGGGATCTCGCCGGCGGTGGGCGTCCTGGTGGTGGAGGTGCTCGGCCTGGCGTTCATCGGCCTGGTGTCGGTAGCCAGTTTCTCCGTGATGGCCCAGCGCAGGCTCCGTGCCCTCGGCATGCTCAGCGCGATCGGCGCGACCGAGCGCAACCTCCGCCTTGTCATGATCGTCAACGGCCTGATCGTCGGCGTGGCCGCCGCGCTTGCCGGGGCGGCGGCGGGCCTCGCCGCCTGGTTCGCCTACGTGCCGACGCTGCGGCAGGCTACCGGCCACGTGGTCGACGCGGCGAACCTGCCGTGGTGGGCGTTCGCCATCGGGGTCGGGTTCGCGATCGCGACGTCGGTGCTGGCGTCCCGCCGCCCGGCGAAGACGATGGCCGCGGTGCCGGTGGTGGCCGCGCTGTCCGGCCGCCCCGCGCCGCCGAAGGCGGTGCACCGCTCCGCCCTGCCCGGCGTCATCGTGTTCGCCGTTGGCCTCGCCTGCCTGCCGTTCGCCGGCGGCCTAGCCGGGCCGCCTGGCGGGGGCAGGGGCGGGGTCGCGCTGCTCCTGCTTGCCGGCCTGGCCGCCGTGATCGCCGGGATCATCCTGCTCGCCCCGCTGGCCATCAGCGTGCTGGCCGCCGGGGCGCACCCGCGGCTGCCGGTCGCGATCCGGATCGCGCTGCGTGACCTGGTCCGCTACCGGGCCCGGTCCGGTGCCGCGCTGGCGGCGACCACGTTCGCCGTGTTCCTGGCCACGGTGATCTGCCTCGTCGCCAGCGAGCGGTCCGACAACCCGCTCAGCCCGTCCGGCCCCAGCCTGTCCAGCAGCCAGCTCGTCGTCACCGCGGGGCGGAGCCCGGCCCCCGGCATGATGATGCCGCTCAGCAGCGCCGAGGTGGCCAGCCTGAGCGGGCGACTGAATAGCCTCGCCGCCAGCCTGCGCGCGCGGTCCGCGGTGCCACTGGAATCCGCGGCCGTGCTGAACCAGGCGGGTGCGCCGCTCCACAGCAATTCCGGCGTCGGCCTGTACGTGGCGACCCCGCGGCTGCTCGCCACGTACGGGATCAAGGCCAGCCAGATCGCTCCGCACACCGACGTCCTCACCGCGCGGCCAGGACTGGCGGGCCTGTCGCACATGCAGATGATCTGGCAGAGTTCCGGCAACGGAAGCGAGCCCGACGGAAGCCAGCCCGGTGGTACCGGCGGTCCGTCCTGCACGCTGAGCAACGACTGCCTGGCCAGCCCCGCGATGCAGACGGTCAGCAACCTGCCAAGCGGCACCTCCGCGCCGAACACCGTGATCACCGAGTACGCGGTGCGCACGTACCACCTGCAGGCCAACCTGTCCGGGTGGCTGATCCAGGCACCTGCCCCGCTCACCGCCACGCAGATCCGCGCCGCGCGACAGATCGTGCTCGCCTACGGGGCGCCGGTCGAGATCCGGTCCGGCGGGCCGGATCTCGGCGAGATCGCCGACGGCGGCACCGCACTCGGCATCGTCATCGCGCTCGGCGTGCTGGCCGCGTCCGTCGGCCTGATCCGCAGCGAGACCGCGCGGGACCTGCGCACGCTCACTGCGGCCGGCGCCAGCGCCGGGACACGGCGGATGATCACCGCGGCGACCGCCGCCGCACTGGGCCTGCTCGGCGCGATCCTCGGCATGGCCTTCGCGGTGATCGCCGGGCTGGCCTGGGCGCACAGCAGCCTGTCCGCCATGTTCGGCGGCCTGCCGCTGACCGACGTGCTGATCCTGCTGGTCGGGCTGCCGCTGGTCGCCGCGGCCGGCGGCTGGCTGCTGGCCGGCCGCGAGCCGCCGCTGATCGCCAGGCAGCCGATTGAGTGAGGCCCGCGGGCGGTTGGAATAGGTCGTCTAGGTACCTGGGTCGCCTTGCCAGGTCCAGCGGGCGGGGGCCAGGAGGATGGCGGCGGTCAAGGCGAGGACCAGGGCCAGCCGCAGCTGTCCCAGCAGGACATGATTTTTGATCACCGCGTGTATCGCGTTCAGCGCCACGAACGATGTCACGGACCACAACGGGACGGGACGCCGGGAGCCCAGCGCGTCCCAGAGCAGCGCACCCACCATGATGCCCGCGGTGTAGTAGCCATGGTCCGCGGGGTCCAGCGCGATACGTGCCCCGACAGCGAGCAGGATGACGGCGGGCCAGCGTCGGCGCCACAGGGCGACCAGGGCAAGTCCCCAGCCGATGAGCAGCTGAGCGGTCCGGTCCCACGAGGGGGTCCGCCGGTCGGTCACGCCGAGGGCACGCAGCGCGGAGCCGGGCAGGTTCCTGATCGTGTAGTGCAGCGCCGCCGTCGAGTGCGGGTCGGCGATGGCGAACGGCAGCCAGGCGGCGGCGACGATGGCTGCCGCGGCCGCGGCCGCCCGCCACCATGCCCGGACCGGCAGGACGAGCAGGACCGGGAGGAAGGCGATCGCCCACGGCTTCGCGTCCGTGCCGAGGCCGATGCACAGGCCCGCGCTCACCGGGTGGCCGGTGACGGCTGCCCGCACGGCGAGCACGGCAAGGGCCAGGGCAAGAGCGTCGTCGAGATGGGCGAAGGCCGCGGCGAGCTCCACCCAGGCGACGAGGAAGACGGCTCCGCCCGCGAGGAAGGTGAAGCGGAGCATCATCGGCTGGCGGGCCAGACCTGGGCGGACGGTGAGCGCGATCCGCTCGATGGCGTGCACGAGGTAGACGCCGAGCGCGCTGAGGATCGCCTCGGTCGCGAACAGCCCCTGATTCGGGCCCAGAACGCGCAGCGCCTGCGTTATCAGGAACGCGAGCGGGCCGATCTGCAGTTGCGGGTAGTTCGCGTAGAGGTGCAGGCCGCCAGGGAGCGCGCGGGCAGGTGACTGGCTCTCGAACAGCAGCGTTCCGCCCTGCGTGAAGAACTTCCATGCGATGCCGCCATGGGGAGACAGGATCACGAACCAGCCCGCCGTCCAGCAGCCCGCGGCGATCAGCTGCCAGTGGCGACGGCAGTAGCCGACGAGCCATGCGCGGCCGGAATCCCGCCTGTCCTGGCCTGCTGCCTCGTCGTCGAGGCGATGGCTGTCGCTTCCCCGGCGGCTGGGCCACCCGGCGGCCGGAGAACCTGAGCTAGTATCCCGCACCCGTACATCTTGCCAATGCCAGGCCGTGCCCAGGTCACGTTAGGCCCCTGAGGCCGCGTTCAGGCAGAGAACAACCAGGCATATCCCGAACGGGCTCCGCCCGCGGTGACACCCCGCACCGAGTCCCTTCTCATCCGGCGTGCTTCCCACGGCCGGACCGCAGGGCGATGGCTCACCACATCCTGGCCCCTTCCTGGGGGGCTCCATGACATGCTGCGGGCATGCCCGCCCTTCACGCAGGAGATGCTGTGCCTACCGTCGCTTCCCCGGGTGTCCCTCCGGTCAGCGTGGTCGTGGGGGAGGAGGAACTCCTCGTCGGGCGATCGGTCGCCGGCCTGGTGGCCGCGGCCCGCGCCGCGCTCGGCGGCGGCCCGGCTGATGGCGCCGCGGCGGGGTCCGGTGCGACTGGCGATGTGAACGATGTGCACGATGTTCCGGCGGCGGCGCTCACCCACGGCGAGTTCATCTCGCTGACGTCGCCGTCCTTGTTCGGCGGCGGCGGCTGCGTGCTGGTAGTCCGCGGTGCGCAGGACGCCACCAAGGATGTCGCGGAAGAGCTCGCCGCCTTCGCCGCCTCGCCTGCGCCGGAGGTGGTCCTTGTCCTCACTCATGCGGGCGGCGCGAAGGGTAAGGCATTGCTCGCCACGCTGACCGGCCACGGGGCGAGGCTGATCGAGTGCCCGAAGATCACTCGTTTCGCCGAGCGGATGGATTTCGCGCGCGCGGAGTTCCGGCGGGCCGGGCGGAGGATCGATGAGGGCGGGCTGCGCGCGCTGCTCGACGCGGTGGGGTCGGATCTGCGCGAGATCGCCGCCGCGTGCGATCAGCTGGCGGCGGACACGGCCGGCGGCATCGACCAGTCTGTCGTGGCGATGTACTACCGGGGCAGGGCAGAGGCGACCGGGTTCACCGTGGCGGACCGTGCGGTCGAGGGGCGCCTGGGCGACGCCCTCGAACAGCTGCGATGGGCGCTGTCGACAGGCGTGTCGCCGGTGCTGATCACGAGTGCGCTCGCGCAGGGAGTGCGGCTGCTCGGCCGGGTTGGCAGCGCGCCGCGCGGGCAGAACGCCGCCGCGCTCGCGGCCGAGGTCGGCGCCCCGCCATGGAAGATCGACCGGGTCCGCCAGCAGCTGCGCGGCTGGACACCAGACGGCGTGGCCGGTGCGCTGCGGGCTGTAGCCGAGGCGGACGCCCAGGTCAAGGGCGAGGCAAGCAGCCCGGGTTATGCGCTCGAACGCGCCATCCGCCGGATCGTGGCCAGCCGCGCGCAACGCTGATCTATAGGTGCGGCTGATCCCGGGACGTTATTCAGCTTGTTGTCGCGGGCGGCTCAGTGATCAGCTGCGCTGCAGCTCAGCGCACTGCCTGGCGATGGCAGACTTGCGGTTCGCGGCCTGGCTCTTGTGGATGACGCCTTTGCTCGCCGCCTTGTCCAGCTGGCGGCATGCCGCGCGCATGGTCAGGGTCGCCTCATCGACGTCACCGGTATCCGCGGCCGCGCGGAACTTCCTGATGGACGTCTTCAGAGATGACTTGACTGCCTTGTTACGCAGCCGCGCCTTCTCGTTCTGCTTGTTGCGCTTGATCTGGGACTTGATGTTTGCCACGCGGAAGCCTCGCTCAGATTCTGGTCAGGTCTGCTGCCCGGTCGATGTGGACCGGCGCCGTGCCCGGCACGGCCGGATGCAGGGATGCGACGACGAAGGATAGCCGAGGTGACCGCGCCTGCTCAAACCATGCTCTCATGATCCCGGTCATTCCCGGGACGCTTGAGCGCCCCAGGCTAACCGGAATCACGGAAATCTCACCCAGGCCGGACCCAGTCCGACATATACGCCGCCCAGTCCTGCGGGGTAGCGCTGTAGTCGGCGAACAGCGCAACGCCGAACGGTGCGACGCCGGACGCCGCGGCCCCGGACGGCGGGGGCGGATGCCCGGCCGAGGTGAGCCCTACCCGGATCCCGTGGACGGCGGCGGCCACGCTCTCCGCGCCGACATGGTGGCCCAGGTTATCGGTGTGGTACGCCGGCAGGCCCACGACCAGCCCAACCTGACGCGGCATCGCGTGCAGCGCGAGGACGGTCTCGCGCTTGACGTAGCCCGCGTACCACGACGAGAAGTACATCCCGGTGTCGTAGCTCATCAGCGCGACCTGGTTCACCCGGCTGGCGACCTCGGTCAGGTAGCTGGTCGTCCAGAACACGGGACGCTGCATCACGACCTGCGCGGGCAGGCGGATCCCGGGTAGCGGCTCCAGCTTCGGCACGGCGACCGACAATGGCGCGGGATGCAGCCGCCGGGTGGCGTCGAGCAGGCTCAGCAGGCCGCTGTCGCCGTTCGAGACCGGTTCGAGGTCGTAGTGGACCCCGCTGAAGCCGGCCCGCAGCACGGCGGACGCCACGGCGACGATGCTCCCGCGGGTGGCGGCGTCGCCGAGGCTGATGTGGCCGCCGCCGAGCACGCCGCCGAGCCAGGCGGAGACCCGGACGTGCGGCAGCGCCGCGCGGAAGGAGGCGAGGAACGTCCGCGCTCCCGGATACTGCGCGGGGCTCAGCCGTCCCCGCGCGTCAAGCTGCCCGGCGAACACGTAGACGTCGCGGATGCCCGAGGGCCGGATCCGGGCCGCGAGCCGGCCGAGGTCGGCCTGGCTGTGCCCGCCGTCTACCCAGGCGTGCCCCATCCATAGCGCGTCCTGCCCGGTGGACCGCGCCCAGGCGGCGGTCGGCCCGCTTGCCTGATGGCCGATCAGGAAGCCGGCGATGAGGATCACCACAAGGAGGGCGGCGAGCGCGGCGGCGGCGCGCAGCGCGATCCACCGCGCCACGTCGGCCACCCCGGCACGGCCCCCGGCCAGCCCCGCCAGCCCCGCTCGCCCCGTTCCGGCGCCCCCGGCTCCTCCCGCCGCGGCGGCCAGCCGGGCGCCCCTGCCGGCAGCGAAGGACGCACCGGACCCGGCTGGCATGTGCACCCTCCGAACATGGGACGATGGACGGCAAGCGAGAGATCTGCGCAGACCCCGAGCCGGGCCGGAGCCGTGACCCCGGGCGGAAGCAGCGCACCTAAGGCTATTCAACCGCGATTCCGACAAACGCACTCTTACCTAAACGGATGCCTGTGTCACCTACGACCGAGTCGGCAAGGTCGGCGCCCGAGCCGTCCGCGCCGGTACCGGCCCGCACCGATCCCGCGGTGATCCGTAACTTCTGCATCATCGCGCACATCGATCACGGCAAGTCCACGCTCGCCGACCGCATGCTCCAGTACACCGGCGTGGTCGGCGAGCGGCAGATGCGCGCGCAGTACCTGGACCGGATGGACATCGAGCGGGAACGCGGAATCACCATCAAGAGCCAGGCGGTCCGGCTGCCATGGACAGGGACCGACGGCACGCGGTTCGTACTGAACCTGATCGACACTCCCGGCCACGTCGACTTTTCCTACGAGGTTTCACGGTCGCTCGCCGCCTGCGAGGGAGCGGTGCTTCTCGTGGACGCGGCGCAGGGCATCGAGGCTCAGACGCTGGCCAACCTCTACCTCGCGCTCGAGGCCGACCTGCACGTCATCCCGGTGCTGAACAAGATCGACCTGCCAGCCGCGCAGCCGGAAAGATACGCGGAGGAGATCGCGGGCATCCTTGGCTCCGACCCGGCCGATGTGCTCAGGGTTTCCGCCAAGACGGGCGAGGGCGTGCCCGAGCTGCTGCACGCGATCGTCGCCCAGGTCCCGCCGCCGGCCGGTGATCCGGATGCCCCCGCGCGGGCGCTGATCTTCGACTCGGTCTACGACACCTACCGTGGCGTGGTCACGTACGTCCGCGTCAAGGACGGCAGGCTCACCAGGCGCGAGCGGAGCCTGATGATGTCCACCGGCGGGGCTCACGAGACGCTCGAGGTCGGCGTGATCTCACCGGAGCCGCTGCCGACAGGCAGTCTCGGCGTCGGTGAGGTCGGCTATCTCATCACGGGCGTCAAGGACGTCAGGCAGGCGCGGGTCGGCGACACCGTGACGAGCGCGGCCCGCCCGGCCGCCGAGCCGCTCGCCGGATACGACCATCCGAGGCCGATGGTGTTCTCCGGGCTGTACCCGCTTGACGGCGACGACTATCCGGAGCTGCGCGAGGCCCTGGACAAGCTGCGGCTCAACGACGCTGCGCTGATCTTCGAGCCCGAGACATCGGCCGCGCTCGGGTTCGGCTTCCGCTGCGGGTTCCTCGGGCTGCTGCACATGGAGATCGTCCGCGAGCGGCTGGAGCGGGAGTCCGGCCTCTCGCTGATCTCCACCGCGCCAAACGTCGTCTACCGCGTGGTCCTGGATTCCGGCCAGGAGGTCACGGTCACGAACCCGAGCGATTATCCGGGGGGTTCCGGGGGGTCGTCCCCCCGGGCTGGTACAGCCCCCGACGGCAAGATCGCGCGCGTGTACGAGCCGGTGGTCAGGGCGACCGTCATCTCCCCCGCCGACTACATCGGCACGATCATGGAACTCTGCCAGGGCAGGCGCGGGACGCTCCTTGGCATGGAGTACCTCTCCGCCGACCGCGTGGAGATCCGTTACACCATGCCGCTTGGCGAGATCATCTACGACTTCTTCGATCAGCTGAAGTCGCGTACCAGGGGCTACGCCTCGCTCGACTACGAGCCGGACGGCGAGCAGCAGGCCGATCTGGTCAAGGTGGACATCCTGCTGCAGGGCCAGCCGGTGGACGCGTTCAGCCAGATCGTGCACACCGACAAGTCGCGCGACTACGGCATCGCGATGGCGGCGAAGCTCAAGGAACTGATCCCGCGGCAGCAGTTCGAGGTGCCCATCCAGGCGGCGGTCGGCGCGCGGATCATCGCGCGGGAGAACATCCGGGCGCTCAGGAAGGACGTCCTCGCCAAGTGCTACGGCGGTGACATCACCCGCAAGCGCAAGCTCCTCGAGCGGCAGAAGGAGGGCAAGCGCCGGATGAAGACGATCGGCCGGGTCGAGGTCCCGCAGGAGGCATTCGTCGCCGCGCTGTCCTCCCAGCAGGGAAACGACAGGCTGCGCTAGCGCCCCGCCCGCTCCCCGGCGTGACAGCCCGGGGCAACCCATGACGATCAGCCGTGGATTCTCCGAGTTTAGGCCGAACGGCTGGCGAGCGATGACACCGTCCCGCACCGCGTGTCCGGCCGTGGCGCGCGCTCCGCTCACGTCCGGCGGGCGCCTCGGCGTACGAGGAAGGAGCCGACGCCGGTGGCGGTGCTACTGCCCCGGTGGCAGGGGCGGCCTGACGCGCAGAGGAGGCACGGGCGCACCGGAGCGGGCGGCGGCGAAGGCCGCGACGACGAGGATGGTCACGAGGAACGCGATGAGCACCGCTCCCATCCAGCCGAGCACGAATCCCGTCGTGGCCATCCCGGAGCCGTCCTCGCCCGTCCGGCTGATCTGCCGTCGCGCCGCATGGCCGAGAATGATCGCGGGGAGCGTCGTGAGCCCCAGCGTGAACGGCTGGGCAAGCCCGCAGACGAACGCGAGAATCGCCGTCGAATTGGTCTTGGCGGGCCTGCGTGCCAGCTGGTGAAAGGCGTCGGGCGGCAGGGTCCCGAGGGGACCGGCCGGCAGGTCGGCGGTGAGTGCGGCGAGGTCCCCGTAGGTACGCGCGGCGTAGATCCGTGCCGTGCGCGTGTCGCATTCGTCCTTGGTGAGGCGTCCCTCGGCGTAGGCGGCCTTGAGCACGTCGACCGCGCGCTCCCTGTCCGCGCTGGCCGCTCGCATGGCGTCGTATCTGCTGGCCGTCATCCTGTACCCGGTTGTGGCCCGGTACTCCGGCTCGGGCACCATCCCGTACTCCGGCTCGACTGCCATCAGCGACTCCCGTAAGCGTGACCCAGTGCCACCTTAACCCGGTCTGCGCGCGGTACGTCTCCGTTTGGGGCCGCGGCCGCGCGGCGCCGCCGCGGGACGGGAGCCGCGCCAGTCCAGGGAAAACCCGTTCGACCAGCGCTGGCGGGGTCGGCTACCGTTCCTGGCATGGCGAGCGCACGGGTGATCTCGGTCAACACGGGGCGCGTGGCCGACGCGGAGTGCGCCGGAAAGCAGCAGCGCACCGCGATCGACAAGCGGCCCGCAGCCGGGCCCGTCAGGGTCGGCTGGCTCGGCCTCGACGGCGACGAGCAGGCCGACAAGGACCATCACGGCGGGCCTGAGCAGGCGGTGTACGCCTACGCCAGGCAGGATCTGGACTGGTGGGTGGAGCGCCTCGGCCGCGAGGTCAGGGACGGGGCCTTCGGCGAGAACATCACCGTCGCGGGCCTGGACATCACCGGCGCGCTGATCGGGGAGCGCTGGAAGCTGGGCAGCGCGGTCGTCCAGGTGACGGCGTGCCGCATCCCGTGCGTCGTCTTCCAGGGCTGGATGGACGAGGAGCACTGGGTGAGGCGGTTCTCCCGCGCCGGGCGCCCGGGAGCGTACCTGCGGGTCATCGAGGAGGGCATGGTCGCCCGCGGGGACCCGGTTGAGGTCATTGACCGCCCGGCCGAGCGCGTCACCGTCGCCGAGGCGATGCTCGCCTTCTACGGCGACGCCGACGTGATGCGCCGCCTGGTGCGGGTCCCCGGACGCGGCAGCAAGTGGGACGAGATCGCGGCCGGCCTCCTCAGCCGTCCGGGTACCGGGCCGGACGTGCCGCCGGGCGACGCCGCGCTGACCGCCTGACCGGGCGCGTCCGTTCCCGCGCGGTCACCATGCCCAAGCCTGGCGGGCTCACGCTGATGGCCCGCGCATCCCGCAGCCAGTAGTCTCGGGGAACGGGAGGCCGTGCGGGCCAGGAAAGGCTTATGGCCGCGAGTCTGGTGAGGTGAGCGGTGCCGGGTGCCCTTCCTGACGGTGAGCCCGTGCCGCCCGACGGAGCGCTGCCGCGCAGCGCCAGTGAACGCCTCGGCGGCCGGCCGTTCGGCTGCTACGTGCACGTGCCGTTCTGCGCCACCCGCTGCGGCTACTGCGACTTCAACACCTATACCGCCGCCGAGCTCGGCGGCGGGTCGCGTGACTCCTACCCTGGCCTGGTGATCGCCGAGATCCGGCTCGCCCGCCGCGTGCTCGGCGGCGCGGATCTGCCAGTCAGCAGCGTGTTCTTCGGCGGCGGTACGCCGACCCTGCTTCCGCCGTCACAGCTTGGCGCCATACTGCGGGCGATCGACGGCGAGTTCGGCCTCACGCGTGACGCGGAGGTGACGTCCGAGGCGAACCCCGAGACCGTCGACAAGCGCCGCCTCGAGGCCCTGCGTGCGGAGGGTGTCACCAGGCTCTCGTTCGGTATGCAAAGCTCTGAATCGCACGTACTCGCGGTCCTCGATCGCGTGCATGAGCCCGGGCGGCCGGCCCGCTGCGTGGCCTGGGCGCACGCCGCCGGGTTCGAGCACGTCAGCCTGGACCTTATCTACGGCACGCCCGGGGAGACGGCCACGGACTGGCTCCGCTCGCTCGAGGCGGCGCTCGGGGCGGGGCCTGACCACATCTCGGCATACGCGCTCATCGTGGAGGAGGGCACCAGGCTCGCGGCGCGGATCCGGCGCGGCGAGCTGCCCGCACCCGACGACGACGCGATGGCCGACGCCTACCTCGCGGCGGACGAGCTGCTCACCGCGCGCGGACTCGGCTGGTACGAGATCTCTAACTGGGCGGCGGGCGACGCGGCCAGGTGCAGGCACAACATGCTCTACTGGACCGGCGGTGACTGGTGGGGGTTCGGCCCGGGCGCGCACAGTCACGTCGGCGGCACCCGGTGGTGGAACGTCAGGCACCCGGCGGCGTACGCCTCGCGGCTCGCGGCGGGCGCGAGTCCCGGCCAGGCGCGCGAGATTCTTACCGAACGGGAGCGCCGCATGGAGCAGATCCTGCTGCGGAGCCGGCTCGCGGAGGGATGTCCCGTCGACATGCTCGAGCATGCCGGGCGGACGGCCGCGGTGACCGCGGTGGCTGACGGGCTCGTCGTGCCCGCGGCGCACGCGGCCGGGCGGGTGGTACTCACCCGGACGGGCCGGCTACTCGCGGACGCCGTGATCCGCTCCGTCACCGACTGACCGCGCGATATTCCGAACATTCGGGACATCCTGCGGGGTGCGGTGATCACCGTGTGCGAGAAGTGACCGTGGGCGTCACTGTCGGCACACATTTCGTGACACACTGATTAATACGCCCCGAAATATCCGGAAATTTCCCGTTTTAAGATCACGGTGAGGGCCTGATCACTTGATCATGGGGACGCAGAGCCAGCCGGGGATCCCGGCCTGCTCGCCGCGGTTCGCCGCGATTGCCGCGCGGACGAGGTATACGAGTGTGGTAAGCCACAACGCGGTTGCCAGCGGGACGACGATGATCAGTGCGACCGCGACCGTGTCCAGTGCTAGCATGCCGCCGATGATCAGGGCGGACAGGTTGAACAAGGTCCCCGTGATCGAGAGGTTCAGCGACCGGGCGGCGTGGTGCCGGACATAGCGAGATGTGCCCCTCTTGGCCAGGTAGATCGCCAGCGGGGCAAGGAACCCCAGGAAGATGACACCGAGATAGCTGAGCATCGCCCACAGCTCCTCGGAATCGCGCTCTGCCGGGTGCCCCCGCGGGTCAGGAGCGCCGTCGGGGACCTGCCCCGCGGGCGCGTACTCATGGTGCGCGTGCAGCATCTGCTCCGCCAGGTCGGCGGGCGCCGGCCGGGGCGGCCGGATGCGTTCCCGCGGCGCAGGCTCAGGTTGTCCCGCCTGATCAGGCATCGGGCCATCCGTGCCATCCAGGCCTTCCGTGTCATCCCGGGCATGCAGCCACTGCTCTGATTGCGGCTGGTAGCTGGCCATGTGTCCTATTCTTGTCCGGTGCTCGGGCCACGTTAACCGGTGCCTGGCTCGGTTACGAAGTCGATGAGTTGCTCCACCTTGCCGAGCAGCTCGGGCTCGAGGTCGGTGAAACTGGTCACCGCGCGCAGGATGCGCTGCCACGCGGCCCGGGTGTCCTCCGCCCAGCCAAGTGCCCGCAGCGTCCCCTCCTTCCACGGCAGGCCGCGCGGCACCTCGGGCCAGCTGCCGATCCCGATCACAGCAGGCTTGACCGCCTGCCAGATGTCCACGAACGGGTGTCCGACCACAAGCACGTGCGGCGAGCTGATCCCGGCCGCGATCCGGCTCTCCTTGCTGCCGTCGACGAGGTGATCGACGAGGACGCCCAGCCGGCGACCGGGCCCGGGGGAGAACTCCGCGACGATCGCGGCCAGATGATCGATCCCTTCCAGGTACTCCACTACCACCCCGGCATCACGCAGGTCGTCGCCCCAGATCTTCTCGACGAGCTCGGCGTCATGGCGTCCCTCTACGTAGATCCTGCTGGCCTTGGCGATCTTGGCAGCCGCCCGCGGCGCCGCCACGGAACCTGACGCGGTCCGTCCAGGGGATCTGATGGCAGCGGCGGACGGCGCGGGCCTGACCAGCGTGACAGGCTTGCCGTCGAGCAGGAATGCGGCCCGGGTGAGCGGGAACACGCGCCGCATTCCGCGCCGGTCTTCCAGCGTCACCGCATCCTTCTCGCAGCTCACCACGGCACCGCAGTACCCGCCGCCGGCCTCCTCGACAACCAGGCCGCGCTCGGCCTCGACCTCAGGTGCCGGCGGTCGGCGGCGGCGTCGGCCGCCGCCCTCGGGGCCAGCGAGGACATCAGGTCCGTAGTCTCGCCTCACAACGCCTCCCGCGGTCAGAACGTGTCTGGAGCAGCAGCCGGTGCTGCCAGCCCGGTGCTGCCAGCCCGGTGTCGCCAGCCAGTATCGCCAGCCCAGTATCGCCAGCACTGTGCCGAAGGGCCCTGGCGGCCATAGAATTGGCACTCGGGATCAGGGAGTGCCAGGGAGGTGAGCACGTGCTAGACGACCGCAAGCTCGCGGTGCTCCGCGCCATTGTCGAAGATTACGTGTCCACCACAGAGCCCGTGGGCTCGAAGTCGCTCGTCGATAGGCACAACCTGGACGTTTCACCCGCTACGATCCGTAACGACATGGCAGTTCTCGAGGATCAGGGCTTCATCGCGCAGCCGTATACCAGCGCGGGACGGGTGCCAACGGACAAGGGATACCGGCTGTTCGTCGACAGGCTGTCCGGCATCAAGCCGCTGTCCGCGGCGGAGCGGCGGGCCATCGAGACGTTCCTGGCTGGCGCCTACGATCTTGACGACGTGGTCACGCGCACCGTCCGGCTGCTTGCCCAGCTGACCCGTCAGGTGGCGGTGGTCCAGTACCCGTCGCTCACGCACTCCGTGATCCGGCATATCGAGCTCGTGCCGATCGCCCCCCGGCGGCTGCTGCTTGTGCTGATCACGGATACCGGGCGGGTGGAACAGCGCACGGTGGACCTGCCTGACCGCACCGAGGACGAATCCATCGCCCACCTGCGCGCCGTCCTCAACGCATGCCTCGACGGGCGCAGGATGGCCGAGGCGGCCGCCATGGTCGGCGAGCTGCCAGAACGCATAGCGCCCGTCGACCGGCCAAACGCGACCGCCGTGTTCTCCGTGATCCTGGAGACCCTGGTCGAGCGGCATGAGGAGAAGATCGTCTTCGGCGGGACGGCCAACCTCGCGGCCCCGGATTTCTCCAGGGGGCTGCGGGACGTCCTCGAGGCGCTCGAGGAGCAGGTAGTGCTGATGCACCTACTCGGCGAGGCGGGGGATCTCGCGTCGCTGACCGTTCGGATCGGCGCGGAGAACCCGGTCGAAGGACTGCACAGCACATCGGTCGTGTCCACCGGCTACGGGACCGGTGACCAGGCTCTCGCCAAGCTCGGGGTGCTCGGGCCGACACGGATGGACTACCCGGGAGCGATGGGAGCGGTGCGCACGGTGGCACGGTACGTAGGCCAGATTCTGGCAGGGTCCTAGTGGCAAGCGATTACTACGCAGTCCTCGGCGTCCGCCGCGACGCGGGCCAGGACGAGATCAAGAAGGCATACCGGCGGCTGGCACGTGAGCTGCATCCCGACGTCAACCCCGATCCGCAGACCCAGGACAGGTTCAAGGAGGTAACTCAGGCGTACGAGGTGCTCTCCGACCCGGCGAAGCGGCAGATGTACGACCTGGGCGGCGACCCGTTCGCCCCGGCTGCGGGAGCGGGGCAGGCAGGGTTCGGCGCGGGGTTCCCGTTCAGCGACATCATGGACGCTTTCTTTGGTAACGCGGCAGGCGCGCGCGGGCCGCGGACCAGGGCGCGCCGTGGCAGGAATGCCACGATCAGGGTGGAGCTTGACCTGGCGGAGTGCGCGTTCGGCGCGACCCGCGAGCTGGCTGTCGACACCGCGGTGGTCTGCCCTACGTGCTCGGGCGAGGGCACGGCGCCAGGCACCCACCCGCAGACCTGCGACGTGTGCGGCGGCCGGGGCGAGGTGAGCCAGGTGACGCGCTCGTTCCTCGGCCAGGTGATGACGTCCCGCCCGTGCCCTGGCTGCGGCGGCTACGGCACGATCATCCGCAGGCCCTGCCCAGAGTGCGATGGCGACGGACGGGTCAGGACCCGCCGCACGATCAAGGTGCGGATTCCGGCCGGGGTCGAGGACGGGACGCACATCCAGCTGGCCGGCGAGGGCGAGGTCGGTCCGGGCAGCGGACCGCCAGGCGACCTGTTCCTCGAGATCGTCCAGCGTCCCCATGCCATCTTCGAGCGGCAGGGTGACGACCTGCACTGCACGCTGACGATCCCGATGGTGGCCGCCGCGCTCGGGGCGACGCTGAACGTGGACACCCTGGATGGCCCGAGGGACGTTGACCTCCGGCCAGGCACCCAGTCCGGCCAGGTGATCCCGCTCTACAGCCTGGGCGTGCAGCACCTCAACGACTCAGGCCGCGGTGACCTCATCATCCACGTGACGGTAGAGACGCCGTCCAAGCTCGACGCCGATCAGGAAAACCTGCTGAGGCAGCTGGCGAAGCTGCGTGGCGAGGAGGCGCCGCCAGGCAAGTTCGCCCCCGGCCAGCAGGGATTCTTCTCCCGGCTGCGCGACGCGTTCAATGGCCGGTGAGCTGAGAGATCGCGCGGGCGAGGTGGCACAGGCTGGGGGAGCGCCCTGAGCCCGCCGGTCTTCCTCGCCGAGCGAGCGCAGCTGGAATGCGACCTGATCGTCCTGTCCGGCGGGGAGGGGCGGCATGCGGCGACCGTGCGCAGGCTCCGGCCCGGTGAGCGGGCCGACGTGGCCGACGGCGAGGGCCAGATCGCCGAGTGCGTCGTGACGGCGGTGCGGCCCGGCTCGCTCGAGCTCGCCGTTGTCGCGCGGCGGACGGTTCCTGTCCCGGATCCCCTGATGACCGTCGTCCAGGCCATACCGAAGGGCGACAGAGGCGAACTCGCCGTCGAGACGATGACCGAGGTCGGGGTAGACGTCGTGGTGCCCTGGGCCGCTGAGCGCTGCGTGGCCCGCTGGCAGGCGGAGCGGGGGGCTCGCTCGCTCGCCCGCTGGCGCGGCGCGGCGCGGGAGGCGGCCAAGCAGGCACGCCGGGCGCGGATACCTGAGGTCACGGGTCTTGCATCGACGGACGATGTGGCCGCCAGGGTCACCATGGCCACGCGGGCCGTCCTCCTCGAGCCGGGCGCCGGCTGTGCCCTTGGCCGCCTGCCGGTTCCCGCCTCAGGTGAGATCATCGTGATCGTCGGACCGGAGGGCGGGATCAGCCCGGCCGAGACCACGGCACTCGGCGCGGCCGGAGCGGTCGCCTGCCGACTCGGGCCCTCTGTGCTTCGCGCGTCAAGCGCGGGAGCCGTCGCCGCGGCAGTACTGCTCAGCCGCTGTGGCCGCTGGTGATCCCGGTTGGCTCCGTGGTCGCGCCGGAGGGCTCCTGGGTCGCGCCCGAGGGTTCCTGGACGGTGCCGGCAGGCGTCGTGGCGCTCCGGCTGCCCGTCGGTTCCTGGGTGATGCCCCCGGTTGGCTCCTGGGTGGCGCCCGTGGGCGTCGTTGTGCCCTGGCCGCCCGCAGGCGGCTGCATCGTGGCCCCGGAGGACTGGCCGTCGGTCGCCGTCGGACTGGGCGTGGGCGTGGCGCTCGCCGCCGGGGTCGGCGACGCGGTGGCCGACGGGGACGTCACCGGCGTGCTGGTATGAGTGGCGCACGCCACTACGGCGCCGGGTGAGTACACGTCAACCGGTGAGGGGGATGGACTGACGCTCTGCACGGGTGTCGGTTCGGCGGGTGGCGTGGCCGCGCACGTGCGTTGCGAGGCAGATGGTCGTGCGCTGGCTGTCGCGGATGACTTCGAGGGCTTCTTCGTCGGCGTCTTGGTGGGAGGGATCAGCAGTCCCGGCGGGCTGGCGGGAGGGTTAGATCCTGTTCCGGATGTCGCTCCCTGCGTGGCGTGCTCGGGCGTGTTGAACGAGCCGATCTGCGTGATGGTCTCGCGCAGCTGCGGCACGCTCAGGGCAGCCGCGGCGATGAGTGCCGCGACCGCCGTGGCGACCACGGGCCTGTACCAGGTCTCCGAGAACCGCGGGCTGACCGCGCTGACGCGGCGGCGCACGGCGGCGGCGAGCCGTCCCAGCATGGCCGTGGGACGGGCTCGAGCCGCGGCGGCGAGCGGCAGCAGGGTAGCCCCCAGCATGCCGAGCCCGGTGGCGATCCTGGCCTGGCCGGCTGCCATCCTGGCACGGCCGACAGCTAGCTGAGCGCGGGCGGCGAGCCGTAGCTGAGTCGGCGCGAGCCGTCCCCGGTCGGTCAGTCTCCGCCGTGCCGCGGCGAGCATGTCCAAGACGGTGCTGAGCCTGAGGCCCAATGCGGGGCTCGCCGGGATCAGCCAGCCGACAAGATGACGCCGCGACGTGCGGTCACGGATCCGCTCCAGGCCATCCCCGGCAGGCTGGATCTGATCCCCCGCCGCGCGCAGCGCGCGGCGGAGGATCTCTCCGTAGTCGCCGTCTGATCTCGTCATATCTCCCGCTCTGGGCCCTCGGTCATGCCTCCTGCTCCAGGACAGCCCGGAGCGAAGACATCCCGCGCGCCGTGTGGCTCTTCACCGCGCCCCTGCTGATTCCCATGGCAGAGGCGATCTGCGCTTCTGACAAATCTCCGTAGTAGCGCAGCACCAGCGCCTCTCGCTGCCGGACCGGGAGCCCCCGGAGGGCAGAAACGACAGCGGAGCGCTCAAGCTCGATAATGGCTCCCTGCTCGGCGCTCGGCATGTCAGGTGCTGGCTTAGGCGCGTGCCTGTCCACCACCATACGGTGCCGCAGTACGGAGCGTGAGCGGTTGACCACGGATTGTCGCAGGTACGAAAGCGCCTTCTCCGTGTCGCGCAGGCGACGCCAGGCGCTGTGCATGGCTACGAATGAGTCCTGCACGACCTCCTCTGCCGTAGGAACGTCACGTACAAGGAGAACGGCCAGGCGCACTAGGGCGCGATAGTTCGTGGTGTAGAGAACAGTCACCGCGCATTCGGCGTCCCATTCGGCCGAGGCCGATCCCAGAGCGGCATCCACCACCAGGGTCTCGGTCACGGTTGTTGGACGCGTGACCGCCCCCGCCGGTTCACCCGCGGTCATGCCTGATCTTCGTCACCGGGCTTGCGCCCGTCTTCGTCCGCTGCAGTCTGCTCATGCCCCTCCGCCCACCCCTGGCCGTGTTAGCACTGCCCGCGACCCTCCGGTGCCACGCCGGGAACACGTGGCCATAACGCGCCAGGGACCGTAGCGCGATGCGAATCGGGGGCTGGGCGCTCGGGCGCCCTGCCCCGGTAGCTGCCGGAGGTTCGCGATATGCCCACAATATCTGCCAAGGATCGCAGCGACGTCGCACACGGTAAGATCGGTTCGTGTCTGATTGCCTGTTCTGCGGAATCGTGGCCGGTGAGGTGCCTGCCGAGCGCGTGCTCGAAAGTTCGCGGACGATCGCTTTCCGTGACATCAGCCCGCAGGCGCCGACTCACGTGCTCGTTATCCCCAAGGACCACTATGCCGACATCGCCGCGATCGCCGAGGCTGGCGACGGGCTGCTCGACGAGATTGCCGGGCAGGCGCACCGCGTCGCGATCGCCGACGGCATCGATCAGTCCGGGTACCGCGTCGTGTTCAACACCGGCCCGCAGGCGGGCCAGACCGTGCCGCACGCGCACGCGCACGTCCTCGGCGGCCGGCCGCTTGCCTGGCCTCCCGGGTAGCGGTCGCGTGGCCCGGATACCATGTGGAACTGCCGGGCTCTGTGGCCCGGGCCTCCGAAGGCGCCGGAAGTGAGCAATTGACAGAAACCTCGAGCGATTCCCGTAGCGGGCGGGCGGCGGGCGAGCGTGCTCAAGTCAAGATCGTGATTCCCGGCGACCGGTCAATGGTCAGCCTGCTCGGCTCACGGGACGAGCTGCTGCACGTGATCGAGCAGCAGTTCGCCGGCGACATCCACGTCCGGGGCAACGAGATCACGGTTACCGGGCCGGCCGGGGAGACGGCTCTCGTCGCGGGGCTCTTCGAAGAGCTCATCACGCTGCTCGCCAGCGGTGCGGAGCTGTCCGCGGATGCTGTCGAGCGGAGTCTTTCGATGCTGCGCAGGGAGCGGGGCATCCGTCCCGCCGATGTGCTCACGCTGGACATTCTCTCCACCAGGGGACGCACGATCCGGCCGAAGACGCTCAACCAGAAGCGGTACGTGGACGCGATCGACAAGCACACGATCGTTTTTGCCATCGGGCCCGCTGGCACAGGGAAGACCTACCTCGCCATGGCGAAGGCGGTGAAGGCGCTCCAGGCCAAAGAGGTCAACCGCATCATCCTGACCAGGCCCGCGGTGGAGGCGGGGGAGCGGCTTGGCTTCCTGCCAGGCACGCTGTACGAGAAGATCGATCCGTATCTGCGCCCGCTCTATGACGCGCTGCACGACATGCTCGACCCCGACTCGATTCCGAGGCTGACGTCGGCAGGGACCATCGAGATCGCGCCGCTCGCCTACATGCGGGGACGCACGCTGAACGACTCGTTCATCATCCTGGACGAGGCGCAGAACACGTCGCGCGAGCAGATGAAAATGTTCCTCACCCGGCTTGGGTTCGGCTCCAGGGTAGTGGTGACCGGTGATGTTACCCAGGTCGACTTGCCGCCAGAGCGGGTGAGCGGGCTGCGCATCGTCCAGGAGATACTCGAAGGCGTCCCTGATATTTATTTCACCAGGCTGACCAGCCATGACGTCGTCCGGCACCGGCTGGTCGGGGACATCGTCGACGCCTATGAGAGGTACGAGGCACGTACCAGCGACCCGGCGGCGCGGGCGGGCGGCCTGCCGTCCGGAGGATCGGCGGGCTCTAGGGGCCGGCAGTCCGGCATCCAGCGCGATGCCGCCCGCGGCGGGGGAAAGCACGGCCACTGACCGGTGAACGTTCGGTGAGCATCGACATCGCCAACGAGTCGGGGATCCGCGTCGACGAGATCGCCCTCGTGGCCATAGCCCGCCATGTGCTCGGCCAGATGCGCATACATCCGCTCGCGGAGCTCTCTGTGCTGCTCGTGGATGAGCGGGCCATGTCTGACCTGCATGAGCGCTGGATGGGTGAGCCAGGGCCCACGGATGTGCTCGCGTTTCCCATGGATGAGCTGAGGCCGCCGCATCTGGGCGGGGCGCACGCGGGCAAGGCGGGCGGGGATGAGCAAGGCCCAGAGCCCGGCCTGCTCGGTGACGTGGTGCTCTGCCCGCAGGTCGCCGCCGGGCAGGCGAGCCAGGCGCATCACCCGATGCAGGACGAGCTCGAACTTCTCTGCACGCACGGAATCCTGCATTTGCTCGGATATGACCACGCCGACCCCGACGAGCATGCCGCCATGTTCGGCTTGCAGGACCAGCTGCTCGGTTCCTGGCGCGCGGCAACGGAACCCGGGCGGGATCGGGAGGGGCGGGAAGGGCCTGGGTGATGTCACCCATGGATTGGCTGGTAGTCGCCGCGATAGTGCTGACGCTCGTGGCGGGCCTGTGCGCGAGCGCCGAGGCGGCCCTCGCGCGCGTTTCCCGCGTCAGTGCGGAGGATGTGGCCCGCGACTCCCGCCGCGGCTCCGGACGGCTGGGGGTGGTGCTCGCCGATGTGCCGCGGTACCTCAACGTGCTGCTCCTGCTGCGAGTGAGCTGCGAGACGTCCGCGACAGTGCTCGTGACCGTCGCGTTCGTGCACTGGCTTGGCTCCGGCTGGCACGCGTTCGTCCTCGCCGCGGCGGTCATGATCGTGGTCAGCTACGTGGTGGTCGGCGTGAGCCCGCGTACGCTGGGCCGCCAGCATGCCGAGCGGGTTGCCCTCGCCGCGGCGAGGGTGATTCACCCGGTCGCTACGGTCCTCGGCCCGGTGCCGCGGCTGCTCATCGCCATCGGGAACGCCCTCACGCCCGGCAAGGGACTGCGCGAAGGTCCCTTCGCGTCAAGGTCCGAGCTGCGGGGACTCGTGGATTTCCTCGAGCGGCGAAGGGTCATCGAGCCTGGGGAGCACGAGATGGTCCGGTCTGTCTTTGAGCTGGGGGACACCATTGTCCGCGAGGTCATGGTGCCACGCACGGACATGGTCTTCATAGAAAGGGACAAGACACTCCACCAGGCGCTGTCACTGGCACTGCGCAGCGGTTTCTCGCGTATCCCTGTCGTCGGAGAGAACGAAGACGACGTGGTCGGGATCGCCTATCTCAAGGACATCGTGGCACGGGGCTACGACCATCCGGAGGCGGAGGCGCTCGAGAAGATCGAGTCGGTCATGCGGCCCGCTACCTACGTGCCAGAGAGCAAGCCCATCGACGAGCTGCTCCGTGAGATGCAGGCACGGCAGATCCATGTCGCGGTCGTGATCGACGAGTACGGCGGGACGGCGGGGCTTGCCACCATCGAGGACATCCTCGAGGAAATAGTGGGAGAGATCACCGACGAGTACGACCAGGAGCAGCCGCCGGTGGAGTGGCTCTCCGCGGACACCGCACGGGTCACCGCGCGCCTTCCCCTCACGGAGCTGGCCGAGGTCTTCGCGGTCAGTATCGAGGCAGAGGATGTAGAGACGGTCGGCGGGCTGCTTCAGTACGCCCTCGGCAGGGTCCCCATCCCCGGGTCGGTGGCGACCGTCGCGGGCCTGCGGCTGACCGCGGAGAACCTGGCAGGCAGGCGTAACCGCATTGGGACGGTCATGGTGGAGCGGATCGCGCCCGTGCCCGCGACCGCCGACGCTGACGGCCAGCGCGACCCCAGCGGCCGGAGCTGAGACCGGTCCGGGCCGGGGTTGGCGGAGGTGGCGGGCAGTCTCAGTAGACTCGGCCGGGTGAACGGGGTAGAGCTCGGCCCGGAGGACGTCAAGATCATCACGCTGGCAAGGGCGACGCGGGCGCGGGTCGCGTCGGCCGAGGGTGCCGCGGTTCGGGACGAGATAGGCCGCACCTACGCGGCGGCGGCAGTGGCGCTCCCGTCGCTGCAGCTTTCCGCGCTGCGCCTGGCGGTCGCGATGGCCGTGTCGAGCGGGGCGACGAACCTCGAGGCAGCCGCCGTTGTCAGTGAGGCTGACGCGCCTGACCCGGGAGACGTGGCCGCGGTGAGGGATCTCGGGCCGGGTGCCACGGTATTCCATGCGGCACCGGACGGAACCCTTCGCGCCGCGCTCACCGTGCCGTGATCGTCGGCCGTGCCCTCGGTCGTGATCAGCCAGGACGCCGGGGCAGGCGGATGTGGGTGGCCGGGACACCGCCGGAGAGCAGCCGGCGCAGCAGCCCGGCAAGGCCGACCGGGGAAACCCGCTCCGTCGTGTCCTCGAGTTCGGTGAGCGTCCACCAGTGGTGCCCTGTGAGCAGGCGGCGCTCGAATTCATCGTGCCCGCTCGTGTCCACCTGAAAGTCCCTGACCCGGACGAAGAAGAACGAATCGGCGGCGAAGAACGTCCGGCTCCCGGCCCGCCACTGACGCGGAACGCGGTCGGCACGGCACCCAGCCCGTCACGGTCCCGGATCGACGCAGATGGCCTACGCACTGTGGGGGATTCTGGGTAGCGGGCGGGCGCGTGGTCGAGCCGATCCCTGGGGTGCGACAGAATCACGACGTGAGGCCAACGCAGGAACCCGCGATACCAGATGGTTCGGCGTCCCTGCCCGATGCGGGGATGCCCCAGCCCTTCGTGCCCGGAGGGACGTCCCCCCCGGACCCTCCCGCGAGGGCACACCCCGGGGGCCGCGCTTTCCCCCGGGGATTCCCCCCGGACCCCCGACGGTCCCGGGTCCCTGCCCCCCAGGGCCCCCCGGACTCCCGGCAGTCCTGGACCCCCGCCGCCCAGGGCCCCCAGCCAGCGGGCTTCAGGTCGGGCTTCGCCTGCTTCGCGGGGCGCCCCAACGTCGGGAAGTCGACGCTCATGAACGCGCTTGTCGGCGCGAAGGTGGCGATCACGAGCAGCCGGCCGCAGACGACAAGGCGGGCAATCCGCGGGATCGTGCACCGGCCAGACGCGCAGCTGGTCATCATCGACACTCCCGGGCTGCACAGGCCGCGCACCCTGCTCGGGGAACGGCTGGACAGCCTGGTGCGGTCCACGCTCACCGAGGTCGACGTCATCGGGTTCTGCGTGCCGGCCGCGGACCCGATCGGGCCGGGAGACCAGTACCTGGCCCGCGAGCTGGCGGGGCTTGGCGGGACACCCGTCGTCGCGATCGTAACCAAGACCGATCAGGTGCAAGGTGAGCAGATCGCGCGGCAGCTCGCGGCGGTTGCCGAGCTGGGTGAGTGGGCGGACGTGGTGCCGGTGTCCGCGATGACAGGCTTCCAGCTCGGCGTGCTCTCCGACGTACTCGTCTCGCACCTGCCAGAGGGCAGGCCGCTTTATCCCGCGGGGGATCTCACCGACGAACCCGAGCAGCTGCTCGTGGCCGAACTGATCCGTGAGGCCGCGCTAGAGGGCGTCCGCGACGAGCTGCCGCACTCGATCGCGGTCGTGGTGGAGGAGATGGCGCCACGGCAGGGCCGCGAGGACCTCATCGACGTGCACGCGCTGATGTACGTGGAGCGGCCCAGCCAGAAGGCCATCGTCATCGGCGCCAAGGGGACGCGCCTCAAGGATGTGGGCACCCGTGCTCGTCAGCAGATCGAGGCGCTGCTCGGTACCAGGGTTTATCTCGACCTGCGTGTCAAGATCGCCAAGAACTGGCAGCGGGATCCCAAGCAGCTCCGCCGGCTCGGCTTCTACGACTGACCGGGTCTCGCGGTTAAGAGGCGGTGAGGACCGTGGCCTGCCGGTCTCCGGCCGGCCACGCGGCCACGTCTGCCTCATCCGGCCGCCCGAGGACATCCGTCACGTTGAGCTGCCAGTTCATCCAGCGGTGAAGCACACGGAAGCCGAGAGCCTCGTTGATCGCGATCATGTGCTGGTTGGACTCCGAGTTGCCGGTGATGATGCGGGTGATCTGCGGCTCCCGCTCCGCGATCAGCTCCAGCATGGCGACCTTGCTCAACAGCCCGAGCCGGTGTCCCCGGTGCGAGCGGGTCACTGCCGTCAGCTCCTGGAAGCCCCATTCCGGGTAGCTGGGGTCGACGCCGAGCTGGGTCAGCGCGGCAAGCTCCCCGGTCGCGTCACAGCGCGCCGCTACCGAGTAGTAGCGCAGGCCCTGCAGGGCGACCCGGGCCTCTGCCGCGCGGATCCGGGCCGCGTCCCAGCGCTCCGGCTCCGTCCCCGGCTCTCGCGGGGCGTCGGCCATCGCGCTGTTGACGGCTGTCACCTGATCCACCTGATCCGCGGGGGCTGGTCCCTGCCAGGAGATCAGTGCGTAGCCGGCCGCTGCCGGGCCCGCCTGCGCGCGGAGTTCCGCCAGGCGTCCGGCCGGGATCGCGGCCACGTCGAGGACGCGGTCGACCTCGACCAGCCCGGGGCGCGCGCCGACGGCGGCGGCGAAGGCGCTGCCGGGTGTCTGTGTCCTCGTCATCCAGGTGAGCAGGGACCGGCCCTCCGCGTGCGCGCGCCGCGCCGCGTGCCGCAGCAGGCTGCCGCCGAGGCCCGCTCGGCGCTTGTCCCTGCCTACCCGCATGGAGAGGCTGGCGATGTCCCGATTGTCCCGGTCGGATAGCTCGAGCCGGTACCAGGCAGCGGCGCTTCCTGTCTGGTCGTCGGTGGCGAGCCACGCCTGCGTCTGGCGGCCCGTCCAGCCCAGGATGAACCAGCCGCTGAAGACCCGCATCGACATCGGCGGCCCACCAGGGTCGTCTACTGCCCGCGCGGCGGCGTCTAGCTCGAAGCACGTCCGCACAAGCCCGGCCGCAGCGGCCGGATCGAATCGCTCAACGTTCATCCCCCCACCCAACCCGGCGCCCCCCCCGCCACGCCACCGAATAAAAGCAGCAGCGCCCATCGGCCAGGTACGTCAGGACGCGCCCTCCCCTAGGGACCGCGCACATCCAAGGAAACGGATTGGTCCCGGTTCCGCCTGAATGGCCAATGAATCGTCAGGTTGCGGCATGATTATGTCGCACCTGCGGGGCCACGGGGGGGTGGCAGGGTCCGGCCCTCAGGCGGAACTAAGAGCCGGAGGGACGCTACGTTGCTGCTCATATGGGGATTTCGTACCTTCTATCGTACGATTGGCCAAGGCGTGTTCCACTGCCGCCGGTGCGGCGGCGACCGCGAGTACCGGCACAGGTCCGGCCGCCGGTTTTTCACGCTGTTCTTCATCCCGGTTATCCCGCTGACGAAGACGGGCGAGCATGTTCAGTGCACGACCTGCCGCACGCGGTACCACCTGGATGTGCTCGGCCTGCCCACGGCCGCCCAGATGCAGGCCGCGCTGCCCACCGGCATGCGCGCGGCAGCAGCCGTCATGCTGCGCTCCGGCAGTCCAGACAGCCCGGCCGCGCGGCAGCGCGCCGTCGAAGCGATACAGGGCGCGGGGTCACAGGGCTACGGCGACGCCAGCCTGGACGCGGACCTGGCCCAGCCAGTCGAAGCCGTCACGAGCGCGCTGAGCCAGGTAGGCAGGCAGCTGACCCCCGACGCCAGGGAGTGGTTCCTCGCGGAGGTGGTGAGGATCGGCCTGATGGACGGCCCGCTGTCCGATCAGCAGCGCCAGACTGCCCAGGCAGTCGCCGCCGACCTGGGCATGACCCAGGCGCAAGGCTACGGCGTGATCTCCATGACCGAGCAGGCCGCCAGGCACAGCTGAGCAAGAAATACCAGGGATACCTAACGGGCTTGCGCAGCCGTGACAGCCCGTCAGCATGACACCCGCCACGCGCGATTACCCACCGGAGCCATGTCGTAACAGTGTGACTGCCATCGCGCTTCCGTTCGGTCTGGTAAAGTCTTGAGTCGTGCCTCGCGTGCTGCTCCTCCTTAGCGGCCGCGGCGGGGGCCGATAACGGCCCGCTCCCTCGCCGCGGGGCTTTAGCGTTGCTGGCCGAGGCGGGCAGCGCTGCTCACCGGCCTCCGGCCGGTTTCGCCGAGGCCCGCAGTATCTTCCCGGGGGGGCAACTCCCCGGACCCCCCGAGGGAGCAGCTTCAAAGATGACTCTGCAGCAAAGCACTGTGCAGCAAAGCACTGTGCGGCAAAAGCCTAGCGGGATGCCATGCCACCGTTACACGGCGTTCAGGCCTGTTGACCTGCCCGACCGGACCTGGCCGGGAAAGACGATCACCGCGGCGCCGCGCTGGCTGTCGACGGACCTGCGGGACGGCAACCAGGCGCTGATCGACCCGATGAGCCCGGCGCGGAAGCGGAAGATGTTCGACCTGCTCCTGCGGATGGGATACAAGGAAATCGAGGTCGGGTTCCCTTCGGCGAGCCAGGCGGACTTCGACTTCGTCCGCTCGCTGATCGAAGGCGACGTGATCCCCGACGACGTGCGGATCTCCGTGCTCACCCAGGCGAGGGACGAGCTGATCGAGCGCACGGTGCAGTCGCTTGCGGGAGCGCGCCGGGCGACGGTGCACCTGTACAACGCGACAGCACCGCTGTTCCGCCGGGTCGTGTTCGGCGTGGACGCCGCGCAGTGCAAGGCGCTCGCGGTGGAGGGCACCCGAGCGGTGATCAAGCATGCGGAAGGCTACCTGGGCGACTGCGACTTCGGTTACGAGTACTCGCCGGAGATCTTCGTCGATACGGAGCTCGACTTCGCCGCCGACGTGTGCAGCGCGGTCATGGATGTGTGGCAGCCAGGGCCGGACAGGGAAATCATCATCAACCTGCCCTGCACGGTCGAGCGGTCCACGCCGAACGTTTACGCCGATCAGATCGAGTGGATGAGCCGCGGCCTGGCGCGGCGCGAGTACGTATGCCTGTCCGTGCACACCCACAACGACAGGGGCACCGCGGTCGGCGACGCCGAGCTCGCGGTGCTGGCGGGCGCGGACAGGATCGAGGGCTGCCTGTTCGGCAACGGCGAGCGGACAGGCAATGTCTGCCTGGTGACGCTGGGGATGAACCTGTTCAGCCAGGGCATCGATCCGATGATCGACTTCTCGGACATCGATGAGATAAGGCGCACCGTCGAGTACTGCAACCAGCTTCCCGTTCACCCCCGCCATCCGTACGCGGGCGAGCTGGTTTACACCGCGTTCTCCGGCTCGCACCAGGATGCGATCAAGAAAGGGCTCGAGGCGCTAGAGGCCGATGCCGCCGCGGCCGGGGTGCCGCTGCGCGAGTTCGGCTGGTCGGTGCCCTACCTGCCGGTCGACCCGCAGGATGTCGGGCGCACGTACGAGGCCGTGATCCGGGTGAACTCGCAGTCCGGCAAGGGCGGGGTCGCCTACATCATGAAGGCCGAGCATGACCTGGAACTGCCCCGTCGGCTGCAGATCGAGTTCTCCCGGGTGATCCAGGCGCACACCGACGCCGAGGGCGGCGAGGTGTCTCCCGGGCAGATGTGGGACATCTTCTCGGCGGAGTACCTCGCGGGCGGGCAGGTGGAGCTGCTCGAGCACCACGCCTCGTCCGTGGTGGAGTCCAAGGACGCGCTGTCCGTGGAGGTCCGGGTCAGCGGGCAGCCGAGGCAGATCGAGGGAGTGGGGAACGGGCCGATCTCCGCGTTCTGCGACGCGCTTGCCGCGATAGGGATCGAGGTCCGCGTGCTCGACTACACGGAGCACGCCCTGTCCGCCGGAAGCGACGCCCAGGCGGCAGCCTATGTCGAGACCGAGACCGGCGGCCGGACGCTCTGGGGCGTCGGGATCGACGCCAACACGGTCACCGCCTCCATGCGCGCCGTCCTCTCCGCCGTCAGCCGCTCCCTCCGCAGCTAGCCGCCCCCTACCACCCTCCCCCGAATCCGGATATTTCAGGATTCGCAAAATCGGGTTCATGATCGTGGTGGTTTCTCAGTCACAGTGACTGAGAAACCACCACGATCAAGGTCGAGCAGGCTGCCACTTCCCGGAGCCCAACTACAGCAGTGGTCCATCGATGCACACCAGACTACATGGATGGACCACTGCTGTAGTTCCGCGCCTTCCGCAGGGGCAGGCGGTGGTCGCGCTGGGAATCTTCGACATCTACCGACCCGCTGAATGTGTCCTTCGCGGGTCCGGTGCGGCGGAGGGCTGGCTGCGGGTGGTGGGGGAGGATGGGGGGGTGAGTCTTTACCGGGACGACGGCATCGTGTTGCGCACCCACAAGCTGGGCGAGGCCGACCGCATCGTCACGGTGCTGGCCAGGCGGACCGGGCGGGTGCGCGCGGTGGCGAAGGGCGTGCGGCGGACCAAGTCGAGGTTCGGCGCGCGGCTGGAGCCGTTCACCCACGTCGATCTGCAGCTCTACACCGGCCGGTCACTTGACGTGATCACCCAGGCCGAGACGGTCCGTCCCTACGGGGCGCCGCTGGCCAGCGACTATCCCCGCTTCACCGCGGGGACCGCGATGCTCGAGACGGCCGAGCGGTTCACCCCCGAGGAGAAGGAACCGGCGCTGAGGCAGTTCCTGCTGCTCGTCGGCGGGCTGCGCGCCCTGGGGGAAGGCGTCCACGAGCCGCGGCTCGTGCTCGATGCCTACCTGCTGCGTTCCCTGGCGGTGGCAGGGTACGCGCCGGTCCTCGGGGAGTGTGCCCGATGCGGGTCGGCGAACGCGCTGCACGGGTTCGCGATCGCCGCGGGCGGCCTGGTCTGCCAGTCGTGCCGCCCGCCAGGCGCCGCCTCGCCCGCGGGGCAGACGGTAACCCTGATGATCGCCCTGATCCGAGGCGACTGGACGCACGCCGACGCCAGCGAGCACCGGCACCGGGTAGAGTGCAGCGGCCTGGTAGCCGCGTACCTGCAGTGGCACCTAGAGCACTCGATTCGGTCGTTGCGTCATGTGGAGCGTGCGTAATAAGCGAGCCATGCAAGGCACGCGTCAAAGACGATGCGGAGCACACGTGAAGCAGTCTGTCCGGCCGCCGGACCCGCACAGGAGCGGCGCGCGTCCCCCGGCGATCCCGCCTGAGCTAGTGCCCAGGCACGTGGCCCTCGTCATGGACGGCAACGGCCGCTGGGCGAAGCAGCGCGGGCTGCCGAGGACAGAGGGGCACAGACGCGGCGAGTATTCACTTTTCGACGTAATCATGGGCGCGATCGAGCTTGGCATCCCGTACCTGTCCGCCTACGCCTTCTCCACGGAGAACTGGAGGCGCTCGCCCGATGAGGTGCGCTTCCTCATGGGCTTCAATCGCGACGTCATCCGGCGTCGCCGCGATCAGCTGCACGAGATGGGGGTCCGGGTCCGGTGGGCGGGACGGCGCCCCCGGCTCTGGCGCAGCGTTATCAGCGAGCTCGAAGACGCGCAGCGGCTGACGGCAGGAAACTCTGTCATGACATTGCAGTTCTGCGTCAACTATGGCGGTCGCGCGGAGATCGCCGATGCCGCCGCGGCGCTCGCGGCAGAGGTGGCAGCCGGACGCCTCCGGCCAGAGAAGATCAATGAGAAGCTGCTCGCCCGCTATCTCGACGAGCCGGATATTCCTGATGTGGACCTGTTTGTCCGGTCTTCCGGGGAGCAGCGCATCTCGAATTTCCTGCTCTGGCAGTCCGCGTATGCCGAGTTCGTGTTCCTCGACACGCTCTTTCCTGACTTCGACCGACGGCACTTGTGGCACGCCTGCGAGATCTACGCGTCGCGAGACCGGCGATACGGTGGCGCGCTGCCGAACCCGGTTCCCGAGCCGGACTCAATGCCGGAGGCCAGGATCACCTAGGCGTGAGTCGGTATTCGGTTCGCGGGGGGCTGTCTCCCCTTCTAAGCTGGGTGGTCCGCGCCCTCCCTGGGGTTGCTCAAGTCCCTGCCCGCCGACCGCCAGCCGGATGGAGATCTTGATGGCACGACGCACCGATCGCCTGGACACCATCGTCAGCCTGTGTAAACGCCGCGGATTTGTCTACCCGTCCAGCGAGATCTACGGCGGTCTGCGTGCCTCATGGGACTACGGCCCGCTCGGTGTCGAGCTGAAAAACAACATCAAGCAGCAGTGGTGGCGGTCGATCGTGCAGGAGCGCGATGAGATCGTCGGCCTCGACTCCTGCGTGATCCTCGCCAGGGAGGTGTGGGAGGCCAGCGGGCACGTCACCGAGTTCGTGGATCCGCTCACCGAATGCCTGTCCTGCCATAAGCGATTCCGCGTAGATCACCTCATCGACGCGTACGAGGCAAAGCACGGTCACCCGCCTACCGACGCGCTTACCGAGGTACCCTGCCCGAACTGCGGTACCAAGGGCGCGTTCACCGAGCCCCGCATGTTCAACGGCCTGCTGCGCACCTACCTCGGACCGGTGGAGGACGAGTCGGGCCTTGCGTACCTGCGTCCGGAGACGGCGCAGGGGATCTTCATCAACTACCGCAACGTCCTGCAGAGCGCGCGCCGGAAGATCCCGTTCGGTATCGGGCAGATCGGTAAGTCGTTCCGTAACGAGATAACCCCGGGTAACTTCGTCTTCCGGACCCGCGAGTTCGAGCAGATGGAGATGGAGTACTTCGTCCGGCCGGGCGCTGACGAACAGTGGCATCAGCACTGGATCGACACACGGTTCGGCTGGTATGTCGGTCTCGGCATCCGCGAAGAGAACCTCCGGCTTTACGAGCATCCTAAAGAGAAGCTGTCACACTACTCCAAGCGCACCGTAGATATCGAGTACAGGTTTGATTTCGCCGGCTCGGAGTGGGGTGAGCTCGAGGGAATCGCGAACCGCACCGACTTCGACCTGACCACGCATGCGGCCGCGTCCGGCCAGGACCTGTCCTACCTCGACCAGGATTCTGGTGAGCGATTCGTCCCCTACGTGATCGAGCCCGCGGCTGGTGTGGACCGGTGCTTCCTCGTGGCACTGCTCGATGCCTACGCGGAGGACGAGGCGCCGGACGCCAAGGGCAACATGGAGAAGCGGACCGTGCTGCGGCTGGATCCGCGCCTCGCGCCGGTGAAGGTGGCGGTGCTTCCGCTGTCGCGTAATGCCGACCTCTCGCCGAAGGCACGCGATCTCGCCGCCACGCTGCGCAAGCGGTGGAACACCGATTTCGACGACGCGAGCGCGATTGGCCGTCGTTACCGGCGGCAGGACGAGATCGGTACCCCGTACTGTGTCACCGTCGATTTCGACACCCTGAACGACCAGGCGGTCACGGTCAGGCAGCGTGACTCGATGCGGCAGGAAAGGATCGGCGTCGATCGCCTGGAGGCCTACCTTTCCGAGCGCCTTCCCGGCTGCTGATCCGGGCCCCTCCCCGGCCGGGAGACTCAGCTGCCTTCGGCGGCGGAATCCCCGGTCAGCGCGGCAAGGACCCGGTCGAGGGCAGGCTCGCCCGGGTCAGCGGAGCCAGCTCCCGGCGATCGGCGGAAGATCTCGGCGGCGGCGAGATGGAAGCCTTCCGGCAGTCCGTCAGCCGCCATGCTCGCCGCGATCTCCTCCATCTCCGCGATCCAGCGCCAGCCCTTCATGGTCGAGGCGCGCGCCGCGGCGCGCGACCGGTCGGCCATGGCGGGCTGGGACAGTGCCCACTCCCCGAGCAGCGTCTCCTCGACGCCTTCGGCCCTGGCAAGTGCCCGTGCGGCGAGCACGAGCGCCGCCGTTCCCTTGGTCCAGGCCGCGTAGGCCATCTTGACGGCAGAGGCAGCTGAGGTTCCGCCGTCGATGGTCCGCGCGTCGACCGCTGTCCCGGTGAAAAGGTCCCTGACCTCCGCGGACCGGGTGCCGGACAGGTACAGCCGGGTGCCTGGTGCCTCGCCGGGGGGCAATCCGATGATCCCGCCATCGACGTAACTGCCGCCGCCCGATTCGATGAGGGCGGCGATCTTCCTGGCGCTGGCCGGGGAGACGGCATTCGCGTCCGCGAACACCCCCTGGAAGCCGGCCACCGAGCGAGCGGTATCCAGGGCCGCGTGCGGCGGGCAGACAGACAGGATGACGTCAGCGCGACGGGCAAGCTCCGCGGCGCTGCCCGCGTCAGACAGGGCTGCCGCCCTGGCGCGGGCGGCGGTAGCCGCGCCCCGTCCTTCGGATGCCCAGAGCACCGTATGCCCGTGCTGGCTCAGGCATCGCCCCACCGCCGCGCCCATTTCGCCGGGGTGCAGCAGGCCGATCACGGTGCCGTGCGTCATGGCCGGCCGCGGGCGTCCGGAGAAGGGGCGACGGATGGCGGCGGAGATGCCGCACTCCTTGTCCTCGCGAGGACGAGCGCCAGCGCGCACAGGATGGCGATACCCGCAATCGCGTACAGGTTGCCGGTCAGCAGCTGAGCACCGTGCCAGCGGAACTCATGGATTCCCCCCGCGGGCACCGTCCAGATGAGCCCCTCAGGCATGACAGGGGCTGCCCGGTTCGCGGTTACCGGGTAGGTGAGGAACACCCCGGTAAGCGCGATCGCGCCAGCCCAGGCGAGGAAAGAACCGCGGGGGGTGTTGGGGGGTCGTCCCCCCAGGGCGGCGCTGCGGGGGGTGTTGGGGGGTCGTCCCCCCAGGCTGGCGCTGCGGGGGGTGTTGGGGGGTCGTCCCCCCAGGCTGGCGCTGCGGGGGGTGTTGGGGGGTCGTCCCCCCAGGCCAGCACCGTGCCGCCGTGCCGCCGCGAGCACTGCCACTAGCGCGGGGACGATCCATACCCAGTGATGATCCCAGGAGACGGGGGAGACGAGCAGGCCGGTGATCGCGCACGCGACGATCCCGGTGAGTTCCTGGCCACGCCGGTGAGCCCATGCCGCGACGAGCAGGCCGGCCGCGGCCACGACGAACGTGGCGGCCAGCCAGGCAGGGCGGCCGGCGGCCGGACCGCCGTACAGCCGGGAGATGACGCCGCGCAGGGACTGGTTCGACACGTAGCTGGTGCCGCCCGGCCGCTCGAAGTTGAGGAACAGGCCGTCGAGCCAGTACTGCCGCGACGCGCCGGGAAGTACGGCGAATCCGGCTGCGACGCTCAGCCCGAACGCTGCCGCGCAGACAAGGGCCGCCCGGAAGCGCCGGGTGATCAGCAGGTAGACGATGAAGATCGCGGGAGTGAGCTTGAACCCGGCGGCAAGCCCGGTGCCCGCGCCCTTCCACCACAGGTCGTCGCGCTGGCACAGGTCAGCGAGCACGATGACCATCAGGATCAGGTTGACCTGGCCGAAACCAAGCGTCTGCTGCACCGGGTCGGTCCACAGCGCGATCCCGGCCACGGCGAGCGCGGCCCCTGCCCTCGCGGCGGGCGCCCGGACGCCCGCCGCACCCCAGGACAGCCAGGCCGCCGCGACCAGCGACAGCAGGCTCGCCGCCGTGATGAGCACCTTGAGGACGGCAATCGGCCCTACCGCCAGTGCGTCAAATACGGCGGCCGCGAATGGCGGGTAGGTGAAGCCGAGCCCCTGACGGAGGAACCTGACCTGATACAGCGGGCCCGAGTGCCGGGCGACCAGCCCGGCCAGCCGGTAGATCTTCAGGTCATTCATCACCCAGAAGTCAGCCGGGCGACCCGCCGCCATGGCCAGGTAGGCGCCGACCGCGATCACGAAAAGCGCCCCGCCCGCCAGCAGCATCCGCCCGCCGCCACGGCTCAGCGCCCCGGCGGCCGCCCCGGCCTCGCCGCGTTTCTGTATGAGCACGCCCGAATTTCTCTCCTATCGAGGAACCGCCGGCCGCTCTTGCGGGAAATTATCACGCGCCGGCTCCGCGTCGGCCTGTGCGAACCAGCCTGCCAGCCGACCGGCCGAGGGAGGGGCGTAGTGCCCGTATTGCTCACTTAGGACCTGGCGCGTCACAGTTGCCTGACTGGTTTCCCGCGCCGTCGCGCGGGCCGGTAGAGTCCGAGCATCGGGGCCGAAAGGGCATGCCTGGAGACCGTCGCTCACCGCAGCAGCGCACGGGCCCGCGGGCAGGTTCTGTGGCCGCAGTCATCCAGGCCGCCCAGCATCGAGGCTGTCGGGCCGTGCGGGCGGCATCGCGAGGAGAGCGTGCAGTGCCGAAGCTCGTCTATGACTTCACCGAGGGCAACAAGGACCTGAAGGATCTGCTGGGCGGCAAGGGCGCCAACCTGGCCGAGATGACCAACCTCGGGTTGCCGGTCCCGCCCGGGTTCATCATCACCACCGACGCCTGCCGCCACTACCTGACCCATGGCGCGGCCCCTGACGGCCTGGACGACGAGGTCGCCACCCACCTGGAAGAGCTGGAAGAGAAGATGGGCCGGCGCCTCGGCGATCCCGCCGACCCGCTGCTCGTGAGCGTCAGGTCCGGGGCGAAGTTCTCCATGCCCGGGATGATGGAGACCGTGCTGAACATCGGCCTGTCCGACGCGTCGGTGCACGGGCTCGCCAAGCAGGCAGGCAACGAGCGCTTCGCCTGGGACTCGTACCGCCGTCTCATCCAGATGTTCGGCAAGACCGTGCTCGGCATCGAGGGCGAGGCCTTCGAGCACGCCATCGAGACGGCCAAGAAGGCGAAGGGCACGACAAGCGATCTCGATCTCGACGCCAGTGACCTGCGCGGGCTCGTCGAAAGTTTCAAGGGCATCGTGCACGCGCACGCCGGGCGCGACTTCCCGCAGGACCCGCGTGACCAGATGGACCTGGCGATCCGCGCGGTGTTCAACTCGTGGAACGCTGACCGCGCGGTGCTCTACCGGCGGCAGGAGCGGATTCCCGCCGACCTGGGGACCGCGGTCAACGTCGTCGCGATGGTCTTCGGCAACCTGGGGATGGACTCGGGTACCGGCGTCGCGTTCACCAGGGACCCCGGCACGGGCCAGCAGGGCGTGTACGGCGACTACCTGCAGAACGCGCAGGGCGAGGACGTGGTGGCGGGCATACGTAACACCGTCCCGCTGCAGGATCTCGACCGGATCGACCCGAAGTCCTATGCCGAGCTGATGCAGATCATGCTGACGCTGGAGAACCACTACCGCGACCTTTGCGACATTGAGTTCACCGTCGAGCGCGGCAAGCTGTGGATGCTGCAGACGCGGGTCGGCAAGCGCACCGCCGCCGCCGCGTTCCGTATCGCCGTCCAGCTCGTCGACCAGGGCCTGATCGACATCGACGAGGCGCTCATGCGGGTCACCGGCGACCAGCTCGCCCATCTGATGTTCCCCCGCTTCGACGCGGGCGCCGGGGCGAAGAAGATCGCCACCGGGGTCAGCGCCTCGCCCGGGGCGGCGGTCGGCAAGGCCGTCTTCGACTCCGCGCGGGCCGCCGAGCTTGCCGCCAAGGGTGAGGACGTCATCCTGGTCAGGCGCGAGACCAACCCAGACGACCTGCAGGGGATGATCGCCGCCCGCGGCATCCTGACAAGCAGGGGCGGTAAGACCAGTCACGCCGCGGTCGTCGCGCGCGGCATGGGCAAGACGTGCGTATGCGGTGCCGACGAGCTCGACGTGGATGTCGCGGCACGCCGGTTCGCCGCGCCGGGCGAGGTCACCGTCAGCGAGGGCGACGTGATCTCCATCGACGGGACAAGCGGGGCCGTCTACCTCGGCGAGGTGCCGGTCGTTCCTTCCCCCGTCGTGCGGTACTTCGAGGGCGGCATCGGCCCGGAGTCCGACGAACTGGTCACGGCGGTGAACACGCTCATCACGCATGCCGATGCCCGCCGCCGCCTGGGCGTGTACGCGAACGCTGACACCGGCGAGGACTGCGCCCGCGCCCGCAGGTTCGGTGCCGGGGGAGTCGGGCTGGTACGGACGGAGCACATGTTCCTCGGCGAGCGCCGCCAGCTCGTGGAGCGGCTCATCCTCGCCGAGGAGGACTCGGCCAGGCAGGCTGCCCTTGACGCGCTCGAGCCGCTGCAGCGCCAGGACTTCGTCGAGATCTTCGAGGCGATGGACGGCCTGCCGGTGACAATCCGGCTGATCGACCCGCCGCTGCACGAGTTCCTCCCCGACCTGACCGACCTGTCCGTCAAGGTGGCCCTGGCCGGGGAGAGCGCTACCGGAAAAGACCGCAAGCTCCTTGACGCGGTGCGCAGGCTGCACGAGCAGAACCCCATGCTCGGCCTGCGCGGCGTCCGGCTCGGCCTGGTCATCCCCGGGCTGTTCGCGATGCAGGTGCGGGCGATCGCGCACGCCGCGGCGGAGCGCAAGAAGGCAGGGGCCGATCCCAGGCCGGAGATCATGATCCCGCTCACCGCCGCCGTGCAGGAGCTTGAGATCACGCGGGAGGAAACGGAGCGGGTCCTCGCCGAGGTCGCAGCCGAGACGGGCACCGAGGTGCACACGCTGATCGGCACCATGATCGAGGTGCCGCGGGCGGCACTCACCGCCGGGCAGATCGCGCAGTCCGCGGAATTCTTCTCGTTCGGCACCAACGACCTCACCCAGATGGGCTGGGGCTTCTCCCGTGACGACGTGGAAGGCTCATTCTTCAGCCGGTACATCGAGCTTGGCATCTTCGGCGTGTCGCCGTTCGAGACCATCGACGCCGAGGGCGTGGGCAGGCTCGTGAGCATCGCCACGCAGGAGGGCCGGGCCGTGCGCCCCGACCTGGAGCTCGGCGTCTGCGGTGAGCACGGCGGCGATCCTGAGTCTGTGCACTTCTTCCACGAGGTCGGCCTGGACTACGTCTCCTGCTCGCCGTTCCGCGTCCCGGTTGCCCGGCTGGAGGCTGGCCGGGCCGCGATGGCGGCCGCGGGCAGCGACAGCAGGTAATGACCGGTCCCTATGACGAGTCCCGCGCCACGGCCCGCTGGGTGGAAGAACCGCCCAAGCGGGCCGGGCGCAGCTCGTTCGAGCGTGATCGGGCCCGCGTGCTGCACAGCGCGGCGTTGCGCAGGCTGGCCGCGAAGACGCAGGTGGTGGAGATCGGGGCAAACGACTTCCCGCGCACCAGGCTCACCCACTCGCTCGAGTGCGCGCAGATCGGGCGCGAGCTCGGCTCCGTCCTCGGCTGTGATCCCGATCTCGTCGACGCCGCGTGCCTCGCGCATGACCTGGGCCACCCGCCGTTTGGCCACAATGGCGAGTCAGCGCTCACGGACCTGGCCGCGAGCTGCGGCGGGTTCGAGGGGAACGCGCAGAGCCTGCGGCTGCTCACCCGGCTGGAAACCAAGGTGCCGCGCGCTGGCCTGAACCTCACCCGCGCCACCCTCGACGCGACGCTGAAGTACCCATGGCTTGCGGGGGGTGTTGGGGGGCGCGAAGCGTCGTCCCCCCAGGGCAGCGCTGCGGGGGGTGTTGGGGGGCGCGAAGCGTCGTCCCCCCAGGCTGGCGCTGATGGCACCACGGTCAAATACGGCGCGTACGCCGAGGACGCCGGCGTCTTCCGCTGGATCCGCGACGGCGCCCCTGACCGGCGTCCGTGCCTGGAAGCGCAGGTGATGGACTGGGCCGACGACGTCGCGTACTCGGTGCACGACCTGGAGGACGGGCTGCACGCGGGCCTGATCACTTTCAAGAGCCTTCAAGATCATTCCGAACGGGAAGTGGTGGCACGTATCACCGCCGGCACCTACTGTGACCCGGGGTCGGTCACGGTGGCGGATCTGTGCGCGGTGTTCGATGAGTTCATGGCACTGGACTGGTGGCCGCGGAGCTTCGACGGCGGGCCGGGGTCTCTTGCCGCGCTGAAGAACCTGACCAGCGAGCTGGTCGGACGGTTCTGCCGTGCGGCGCAGGACGCTACCGGCGCGGCCAACTGGGGAGACGCGACGCGCGAGGACGGCGTCCTCGTCAGGGCAGCTGCCCTGACGCGATACTCCTGCGACCTTGTGGTGCCCCGCCGCCAGCTGCTCGAGTGCGCGCTGCTCAAGGGCGTCACCGCGCACTACGTGATGCGAAGGGAAGGCGCGGCGGCGGTGCAGGCCAGGGAGCGCGAGATCATCGCCGAGCTGGCTGCCGCGATCGAGTCGGGCGCGCCTGGCGCGCTGGAGCCCGTGTTCCGGCCGGCCTGGGGCGCGGCCAGCTCGGATGCGGCGCGGCGGCGTGTCGTGGTCGACCAGGTCGCCTCGCTCACGGATACTTCCGCAATCGCCTGGCATCGTCGGCTGCGCGGTCCGCAGCGGGCTATGCCGTGACCCTGAGGAGCGCCAGATGCCCGCTGAGCCCAGCTACGTGATTGTCGGTGCGAGCCTGGCCGGAGCCAAGGCCGCCGAGACGCTGCGCGAGGAAGGGTTCGGCGGCCGGGTCGTGCTGATCGGCGGCGAGGCCGAGCGCCCCTACGAGCGACCTCCGCTGTCCAAGGGATACCTGCTTGGCAAAGAGGACAGATCAGTCGTGTACGTGCATGACGAGGGCTGGTACGCCGGGCACGACGTCGACCTGCGGCTCGGCGCGTCCGTGACGGGGATTGACCCCGCTGCGAGAACGGTCAGCATCGCCGATGGCGAGACAGTCGGATACGACAGGCTCCTCCTCACCACGGGGTCCGTGCCGCGCCGCCTTGATGTCCCGGGCAGCCACCTGGACGGCGTGCACTACCTACGCATCCTCGCGGACTCTGAGCGGCTCGCGGCCGCGCTGCGCGGCGGGGGAAGGGCCGTCGTGGTCGGGGCAGGCTGGATCGGCCTGGAAACGGCCGCCGCCGCGCGGGAGTACGGCTGCGACGTGACGGTGGTAGAGATGGGGGCAGGTGCGCTGCTTCAGGCAATCGGCCCGGAACTTGGCAGCGTGTTCGGGGAGCTGCACCACGACCACGGTGTGACGCTCCGGTTCGCTGAGGAGGTTCGCGAGATACAGGGCGCGGCTGGCCGGGTGAGCGGGGTTGTCACCTCGGCGGGCGCGCGGCTTCCCGCGGACTTCGTCATCGTCGGGATCGGCGCCAGGCCCAGCGTCGGCATCGCGACGGCGTCGGGGCTCGTCGTCGACAACGGGATCGTCGCTGACCAGGCGCTGCGTACGTCTGCCCCGGACATCTTCGCGGCTGGTGACGTGGCGAACTCGTTCAGCCCGCTGCTCGGCCGCCGGGTCCGCGTCGAGCACTGGGCGAACGCCCTGAACGGCGGTCCCGCGGCCGCCCGCTCGATGCTCGGCAAAGCTGTCGTCTACGACCCCGTGCCTTACTTCTACAGCGACCAGTACGAGCTTGGCATGGAGATGGCCGGGCTTCCCCAGCCGGGCGGCTACGACCGGGTCGTCTACCGGGGAGACCGGGACGGGCTGGAATTCATCGCGTTCTGGCTGGCTGGCGGCGCCGTCGTGGCGGGAATGAACGTGAACGTCTGGGATGTCACCGACGACATCCAGGCCCTGATCCGCTCCGCCCGCCCCATAGACCCCGCCCGCCTCACCGACCCCGACATCCCCCTCACGGACGTCTAGCGGCGCTCTGCCCGCGCCTCCATGATCGCGGAGAGTTCCCCGCATCATGGCCCTGCCGTGAAACGGCAGCGTCTTTCCTGATTTGTCCGGCCTTGCTGCGATATGCCGTCACAGCTGCCCTCCGGCGGAGCCGCGCCGCCACGCCGACGGGCCGTTGCCCAATGGTGTGGATGCCTCGGTGGTGTAGCTAGAGCTACGCCACCGAGGCATCCACACGAATGACTGGCAGCGGGAGTGGCCCTTCCCGGGCTCTAGACCGGTCTAGACCGGTCTAGACCGGGTGGTGGAGGTGACGTTTCGCTGTCGGCGACGCGCCCAGGTTCATTGTCCGCAAGCCCTTATGCGGGGAACTCCCCACGATCATGGACGTCCCGTGCCGGGGGAATCGAAACGGCGTACCGAGATCTGGGTGAATCGGGCCGCGGCGTCGATGATCTCGTCCGCGGTCTGCTCGAGGAGCCGGTCATTGATGGTGAGCGGCGTGCCGTAGGCCCTGAGCGACCGGGAACCGAGCATGCGCCGGGGCCGGGGCCGGAAGCTCGCGAGCGCGGCACCGGGATCGGCAGGCACGAACGCGATCAGCCAGTTCCTGGCCGGCCGGCCGTCCAGCCCGCGCATGGGGTGGAGATCGATCTCGGCCAGCTCGCCCCACGGGACCGTATAAGACACAGTGGGGAACGACACGCCGGCCCCGTCCAGCACGGTGATGGCCCGGCGGCGGAGAACCCAGCGGGTCAGCGCGAACAGGTTCAGTGCCAGGAGCAGGGCCACCAGCAGGTCGAGCGGCACGAGCACTGCCATAGCGGCGGCCCTGATCGCGCCGGGTATCGCAAAGGACGCCAGCCCGGCCGTCACGCCGATCGTGAACGCGCACAGGACGGTAGCCTGACCCGTTGCCGACAGATATTTGCGCCGGTCGTAGCGGATCATGACCTGGTCTGGCGGGGGCGGTTCGCCCCCGGGAGTCGTCGCGCGGGGGACCTGGGCAGGAGGCGTGCCCTGCGCCGGCCGCTGGCTGCCGGCCGGCTGCAAGACAGGCAGGCCGGCCGGCAGCGTCCGCAGGTTCACGAGCTCCATCCGGGCGAGCGTCACGCCGCGCCGCCGCCCCCCGATGCGCCTGAACGCGACGGAGAAGGCCACGGCGGCGACGACGCCGCAGCAGGCCAGCACGGCGATGTAGGCGGCCAGCAGGGAAGACGAGACGGGACTCCGCCAGGCGGCCGGGCTCAGGGCCAGCGCGATGAACACGAGAGCGAGCACCATGGACAGCAGGCCGATGGTGAAGCGCCGTCCTGGCAGCCGCAGGCGGTCCAGTCCGTCACGTGCATAGCCGACGGCGATCGCCGCGACGGCCGGGTCAGGATGCGGCGTCAGCCGCCGCGCGCCGCGCCGCACGGCCTTCCGCACCGAGGGGTCAAGCTGGCGCCAGGCGACCCTCGCGGCTGCCCCCTGAGGGTTCACGCTCGTTTCCATGGTCGCCAAGTATTCCGGGGCGGACCGTGAAATACCGATCAGTCATGAATCGTCGATCCGGACGCACCTCGGGCGCGGAGAGGCGCCACAGCGCTCCCGTTCCGCGACCCGGGCGTGCCTCGGGCGGGGGAGGTGCCACCGCGCTCCCGTTCGGGATAATGCTCGTTCGTCTGGCTCGTGCGGTGTCGTGTGCGGTGAGCAGTGACGCCTGTGCCGGATCTGGCCGCGACGCGTACCGCGAAGCGCTAGGCGCCCTGGCCGCGGGTGAGGATGGCGTCGATCACGCGGGGGGTGTCGGTGAGGTCGGGGAGGACGGCGTGGGCGCCGGCCGCGGCGAGCTCGGCGGCCTGGCAGCTGCCCGTGGCGACGGCGACCGCCCGGGCGCCGGTGGCGAGTGCCGCCCCGACGTCGTAAGGGGTGTCGCCGACCAGGACCGTCGCCGCGGCGCCGAAGTCGGTGCTGTAGGCCCTCGCCGCTTTCCCGCGCGCCAGGTGGACGAGCTCGGCCCGCACCTCGTGCGCGTCCCCGTACGCGCCCACGCCCAGGTTCAGGTGCCCGGCAAGGCCGAGCATGCCGAGCTTTGCCTCAGCGAGCGGCCGGATGTTGCCGGTCAGCACCGACTGCACGATGCACCCGGCCGCCCGGTCCGCGAGCCCGGCGAGCGCGGCGAGCGCGGCGGCGGCACCGGGAAGGGCGCGGCCCCGCGTCCTGACCCGCTCCCCGAACGCCGGCGCCTCGCGGGCCAGCCCGGCGACGAACGCGTCGACGTGCCGGTACGGGTCCCGGACGCCCGCTAGGGTAAGCGTGTCGCGGATGATGGCCCGGTCGGTGCGCCCCGCCATCGGCGCGATGCCAGGAAGCTCACGGCCGAACAGCTCCGCGAACACCAGCCCGTACAGGTGAGCGCTGAGGCCGCCCGCGTTGACCAGCGTCTGATCGACGTCCCAGAGCACAAGCAGGTCGCGCACGTCGTGACCGTATCAGGCACCGACGGCGGGCATGACCCGGCGTTAACGGGGGTACCCGCGGCTAGACTCGCCGCGCGGCAGCAGGAAGCAGGCTCTACGGTCGGAGGGCGGAAGTGGCAGGCCGGATCCGCGACGAGGACATCGCAGCCGTCCGCGAGCGTTCCGCTGTCGAGGAGGTGATCGGGGAGTACCTGCAGCTGCGCAGCGCCGGAAGCGACTCGCTCAAGGGACTCTGCCCCTTCCACGACGAGAAGACGCCGTCCTTCAACGTCACCCCGAGCCGCGGGCTCTTCTACTGCTTCTCCTGCCAGGTGGGCGGCGACGTCATCAAGTTCGTCGAGATGATCGACAACTTCACGTTCGCCGAGGCGGTCGAGCGGCTGGCGGCCCGCGTCGGCATCGAGCTCCGCTACGAGCAGGGCGGGCACGTTCCTGGACAGGAGCAGAGCCAGCGCCGTCGGCTGACGCAGGCGCACCGTGCCGCCGCCGATTTTTATTCCGAACGGCTTCGCGGCGGCGATGCCTCCAGCGCACGCGCCTTTCTTTCCGAGCGCGGATTCACGCTCGACGACGCGGCGCGGTTCGGGGCCGGGTACGCGCCCGCCGAGTGGGAGGCGCTCACCCGCCACCTGCGCGGACGCGGCTTCACCGATGCAGAGCTGATCCTCGGCGGCCTCGCGAGGGAGGGCAGGCGCGGCCCGGTGGACAGGTTCCGCGGGCGCCTGCTCTGGCCGATCCGCGACCTGTCGGGCGATGTCATCGCGTTCGGCGCGCGCAAGCTCGCGGCGGACGACGACGGGCCGAAGTACCTCAACTCACCCGAGACCCCGCTGTTCAAGAAGAGCGCCGTGCTCTACGGTGCCGACCTGGCCAAGCGGGAGATCGCGCACCGCCGCCAGGCGGTCGTGGTCGAGGGCTATACCGACGTCATGGCCTGCCACCTGGCCGGCGTGCCGACCGCGATCGCCACCTGCGGAACGTCCTTCGGCGAGGGGCACATCAAGACCTTGCGCCGGCTGCTGATGGATGCCGACTGGCTGCGGGGTGAGGTCATCTTCACCTTCGACGGCGACGCGGCCGGGCGGAGGGCCGCGCTCCGCGCTTTCGAGATGGAGGGCAAGTTCGTCACGCAGACCTTCGTCGCGGTGCAGCCGGACGGCCTTGACCCGTGCGACCTGCGCCTCAAGCAGAATGACGCCGCCGTGCGGGATCTGGTCGCCCGGCGCGTGCCGCTGTATGAGTTCGCCATCCGCAGTGAGCTCGGCCAGTACGACGTGAACACGGCCGAGGGTCAGCTCGCCGCCCTGGATGCCGCCGCCCAGTTCATCGCGCGGATCAAGGACAACGGCCTGCGCAAGGTCTACGCGGGAAACGTGGACCGGTGGCTCGGCCTCAATGACCCGGCGCTCGTGCTTTCCAGGATAGGAGAGCACCTGCGGGCGGGGCAGTCCCGCGCGAACGGATCCAGCGGGCAGGCACGGCTGCGTTCGCCGGGTTCCGTGTCGCCCCTGGAGCCGGGATCCGGGTCGGCGGCGGGGCCAGCCGGGCGGCAGTCGCCCGCCGCGGCGGGCGAGGGCCGTTACGATCTCATGGATCCGGTCGTCAGGGTTGAGCGTGAGGTGCTGAAGCTCGCCGTGCAGCGGCCCGGACTCTGCGGGCCCGCGTTCGACGAGCTTGGCGCGGGGGCGTTCACGGTGGCCGTGCACGCCGTCGTGTTCGGCCTGATCGCTGGCTGCGGCGGCGTGGGTCGCGTCGGTGGCAGCCTCGGCGGCCGGGAGTGGGCGGCCCGGTTGCGTGACGCCGCGCCCGACGATCACATCCGTGACTTCGTGACCCATCTCGCGGTTGAGCCGCTGCGCGTGACGCGGGCGGACGGTGAGCCGGATGCCCGGTATGCCGACGTCCAGCTCGCACGGGTGGACGAGCTGGCGGTGAGCCGGAACATCGCCGCGGTCAAGTCACGGCTGCAGCGGATGAACCCGGTGCAGGAGCAGGCCGAGTACAACCGGATCTTCGGTGACATGGTCGCCCTGGAGAAGCGGCGCAGGGTCCTGCTCGACCGTCTTGCCGGGGGATAGCGCTCATTCCCGGGGGCGCGGCCACTCAGAGTTACGAGATGGCATCGCCAGGCTACGGTCTGCCGGCCGTCACGTTAACTACCATCAAGGTGACAAAATTAGGCCCCCCGTTACCCAGGGTTTGTGTCGCACACTGGTCTTCGTGAGCCTTACAGTGCTGCCAACCGGACCGCCGCCTCCGACTGAGCAGGTTGCGGACCTCGTCGCACTCGGAAGGGAGCGCGGCGGCGTCACGATGGCTGACGTCGCGGCTGCCCTTGACCGCTCCGACCTACCGGCCGATGCCGTTCACGGCGTCGTGCGCTTGCTCGCGGACGAGGGGGTGGAGATTCTCGATGTCTCGCAGGATGAGCCCGAGGATCCGCGGCGGGACGGCGATGCGGAGGCTAGCAGGCGGGCGACCACCAGCGACCTGGTCCGGATCTATCTGCGCGAGATCGGCCGCGTCCCGCTCCTCACGGCAGAAGACGAAGTAGAACTAGCCAAATCGATCGAGGCGGGTCTGTTCGCCGAGGAGAAGCGCAGCGGCGGCTTCCCCTTGCTTGGGCTGGAGCGCACGGACCTCGAGCAGCTCGCCGCCGAGGGGCTGCGAGCCAAGCAGCGGCTGATCGAGGCCAACCTCCGGCTGGTCGTATCGATCGCCAAGCGCTATATCGGGCGGGGACTCGTCTTCCTCGACCTGATCCAGGAGGGCAACCTCGGCCTGATCCGCGCCGTGGAGAAGTTCGACTACACCAAGGGATACAAGTTCTCCACCTACGCGACGTGGTGGATCAGGCAGGCCATCACCCGCGCGATCGCTGACCAGGCGCGGACGATCCGCATCCCTGTGCACATGGTGGAGACCATCAACAAGATGGCCAGGGTGCAGCGGCAGCTCCATCAGGATCTCGGCCGTGAGGCCACCCCGGACGAGATCGCGGCCGAGATGGGGCTCGAGCCGGAACGGGTCGCCGAGATCCAGCGGATCGCCCAGGAGCCGGTATCGCTCCAGTCGCCGATCGGCGAGGAAGACTCCGATCTCGGAGACTTCATCGAGGACGCGGACGCCGTGGTGCCGATCGAGGCCGCGGCTTTCATCATGCTGCAGGACCAGCTGGAGCAGATCCTCGATACCCTCACCGTCCGGGAGCAGCGGATCATCCAGCTGAGGTTTGGCCTGACCGACGGCCATCCGAGGACGCTGGAGGAGGTCGGCAGGGAGTTCGGCGTCACGCGGGAGCGCATCCGCCAGATCGAGTCGAAGACCCTGGCCAAGCTCAGGCACCCGAGCCGCGCGCAGATGCTCCGCGAGTACCTGGACTGAGGCCCTGAGCGTTATTCAAACCGACTAGCGAGTGCTGGCCCGAAGGGCTTGCACGAGCGGTCGGCCCCAGGGCAGGACCCCGGTGACGTTGGCGCATAGTTTTGAATAACGCGACTTTGATGGACACTGCCGGGATTAGTCCTGGAGGTTGCCGTTTCCTGGCTTGTCCGGTGCGGGGGTGAACGGCTGGCCCTCGTCGCTCTCCGCTCCGTTGCTCCTGGACCGCAGCCCCGGAACACGGTCGAGCCGGCCGCCGACCTTGTTCCTGGCCGTCTCCGCCAGCTTGGGCACCTGCTCCCTGAGCCGCCCGGTGACCTTGCCGCTGGCTGATCTGGCCAGCCCGCTCGCCTGCGCCTGGAGTGCACCCGCCGCCTGCTGCACGGCGGGGTTGTCGGCGGCGCGGCGCGCCGCCTTCTTCATCTGCTCGTAACGTTCCCTGCCCGCCCGCGCCCCGGCGACAAAGCCGGCGGCGAAGCCAGCGAGGAACGTAGCCCGGTACCGCATCTGGCACCTCTCTCCACGTAGTCCTGTCCAGCTTGACTTCCCCATGATCGGGGTAGTACACCTGTCCGTCTCGCTGGCGCCTGTGCCCGCGCTGGCCGGCCCCTGCGGATACGCTACCCTTAACCCTCGACGCGCATTGGACAGGATCGTCGGTACCGCCGATTGCCCGTGACCGCGTCGGCTGATCCCGCGTAGCTCAATTGGCAGAGCGTCCGGCTGTTAACCGGCAGGTTATAGGTTCGAGTCCTATCGCGGGAGCCTCGGAAACGGAACTTTCCCTCGTCACCTGCGAGAACGCAGGAAGCGGGGGAACCTCATGACGACGGCACCGGCCGTGGTCTTCAAGATCTCTACAGCTCGCCCCGCGCAAGGGTGAGCAAGGCTGCCGCGAAGGGCGCCACCGCGTCGGCTCGCGGCGGGACATCAGCCGGAACGGGATCATGATCGCGCCGGCGGTGAGGGCGGCTACTCCCGCGACGAGCACGACGACTGGAGCGAGCGGGATGAACGGGACCCAGCTCCCGGTGGCGGCCCTGGTGACGGCGAGCAGGGTGACCGGCTGGCTGCCGCGCCCGCAGCCAGCCCGGTCACGGTGACGAACACTGCCTGCCAGCCGAACACCGCCGCGGCCTGGCCGCGGGTCGCGCCGACCCGGCCGAGCAGCCGCAGCACGCGCCGCCGCTCCACGGTGGCCGCTGTCAGGGTGTTGACAAGGGACACCGCGGCCAGCGTGGCGATCACGCCGAGGATCAGGTTATTGCCGAAGCTGTCCTGCGCGGCAGCCTGCGCGGCCTGGGCGTTGGCGACGTCGCGGCTGGCCAGGGGCGACCCGGGGTGCCCGGCCGCCAGGCCGGCCAGCGCCGCGGGCGTGCCGTCGCTGACCAGGAACTGCCCGAATGCGGGCGCCGCCCCGGTGTGGCGCGCCGCCATCGCCGCCGGGATCAGCATGTCGCCCACCGCCAGCGAGCGGCGGTACGCCGCGCTGACCGTCGCGCGGTACGGCGTGCCATCGGGAAGGTAAATGGTTACCCGCGATCCGACGTGGACGCCGAGCACGCCGGAGCCGGCTTCGAGTGAGCTCACCGCGATCTGCCCGGGGCCGAGCGCGGCCAGGCTGCCGGAAGTCACGCCGAGTCCGGTCGGCCCGCTCGCCAAGCTCGTGCAGCACCCGGGCCACCGCCGCCGGGTCTGGATCATCGAGCACCCGGTCAGCCCGGCCGGCCTGCAGGAAGACCGCCCGGTCGCAGAACCGCGTCACCTGCGGGTCGTGCGTGACGATCACCACGGTCGTCCCGTCCGGTGCCTCGCGCAGCAGCCGCAGCATGCCGGCGGCGGTGTACGGGTCCAGTGCTCCCGTCGGCTCGTCGGCGAAGACCACGTCCGGGCCGGTGATCAGGGCCCTGGCGATCGCCACCCGCTGCTGCCGGCCACCGGACAGCTCCGGCCGGCCGCCGCCGGAGCTGTCCGCCGAGGCCAACCCTGGCCGCCGCCCGCTCGATCCGCGGGCCGGCGGTCCAGCCGGAGCGGAAGCGCGATGTTCTCCGCCACTGTGCTCGGGCAGCAAGTTGAGATCCTGGAACACGAACCCGACGCGCTGCCGTCGCGGCATGGCCTGCCGCCGCCGGGAGAGCTTGGCCGGGTCCGTCCCGCACAGGTGCCCGTCCCTGAGGACGGACGCTCGAGCCCGGCCGCGCACTGCAGCAGCGTTGACTTGCCGGACCCAGAAACCCCGAGCACCGCGGTGAACGAGCCCGCAGCGAACGAAAGCGATACCTGGTCGAGCGCGCGACCGCGCGGCGGCGCCGGCCGTAGCGCTTCGTCACGTCGGTGAGCACCACCGGGGCTACTGCATCACCCCGGACTGCTCGGCCATCCCCGCGCCCTGACCGGGCCGGACGCCTCTACGCTTGCTCGGGACGAGAAGCACCGCTCGTTATGACGAATGAATGGGCACATCGGGGACCGGGAGTATCTGCCGCAGGCCGCGGGGCCGGTCGGGGCGGCTGGTCAGCTCCTGCGGGTAGCCGAGCGAGACCTCCTCGAACCGGACGCCGTCCTGCCAGGTGGTGCCGGGAATGTGCAGGTGCCCGTAGACGACGGCTTCGGCTCCGAAGCGCAAGTGCCAGCTTGCGGTTCGCTCGGTTCCGCACCACTGCGCGAACTCGGGGTAACGCAGGACGCGGGTGGGCTCGCGTGTCAGCGGGAAATGGCTGACCAGGATCGTCCTTGTTCCCGGCGGCAACGTAGCCAGCCGCCGCTCGGTCGCCTCGACTCGCGCCTGGCACCACGCCTCCCTGCTCGGGTAGGGGTCGGCGTGCAGCATCGCCTCGTCTGTGCAGACAATGCCGGTCTCATAGGCGAGCGCAAGCGCCTCGGCCTTCGTCCCATCTGGCCGGAAGGTGTAGTCGTACAGCACGAACAGCGGGACGATGACCACCGGCCCGCCCGGCCCGCGCCAGACCGGATACGGGTCCTCGGGGGTCAGCACGCCGAGCCGGCGGCAGAGCGAGACCAGGTATCGGTAGCGGGCCTCGCCCCGCAGGCCGACAGGATCGGTGCCGAGCGTCCATAGCTCGTGGTTGCCTGGAGCCCAGACCACGGTGGCGAACCGCATCCTGAGCGTGCCCAGCGCCCACTCGATGTCCTCGGCCTTCTCGGCGACATCCCCCGCGACCAGGAGCCAGTCGGCGGGGGAGTCAGGCCACAGCCGGGCGACGAACTCACGGTTTTCCTTGTATCCGACGTGCAGGTCGCTGACGGCCAGCAGCTTCCTGAGCCGCACGCAGGTCAGCCCTCGGCTCCTTCCTCGTTCCCGGTGCTCTCAGGCCCGGCGGTTAGCGCGGTGAGCAGGCCGTTCAGGCGGGCGACGAACTCAGTCGGATCCTCGATCCGCGCGCCGGCGGTCAGGATGGCCTGGTTGAACAGGACCTGCGCCCAGTCGGCCAGACTGGGGTCATCCTGCCCCCGGTTCAGCCGCTCGATCAGCGGGTGCCTGGGGTTGAGCTCCAGGATGGCCTGGCGCGGCAGCCCGGAGCCACGCAGCCGCTGGGCGAGGTTCAGGTCGGTTTCCGGCTCGTTGCCCACGATGCAGGTCGGCGATGTGGTGAGCCGTTTGCTGATCCGGACATCCCATGCCTGTCCGGCCAGGGGCGCCTTGAGCTTGGCGAGCAGGGCAGCGTAGTCGGCGTCCGCCTGCGCTCTGGCCTGCTTTTCCTCTTCGTCTTCCAGTGCGCCGAGGTCGCCGGCGGCCTGGGCGACCGACTGGAGCTTCTTGCCGTCGAACTCCCGTAGGCTGGACGTCACCCAGTTGTCCACGCCCTCGCCAAGCAGCAGCACCTCCACGCCCTTCATGCGGAAGGCCTCCAGGTGAGGGCTGGATCTGGCGGCGCCAGAAGACGGCGCGAGCAGATAGTAGATCGCCTCCTGACCCTCTTTCATCCGGGTCACGTAGTCGCGCAGCGACGTATCGGCCTCATCGGTGGCGGACTTGGTGGTGCTGAACCGGAGCAGCTCGGCGATCTCTTCCCGGTTCGAGTAGTCGTCGGCGATGCCCTCCTTGAGCGTGGTGCCGAATTGCTTCCAGAACGTGGCGTACTTCGTCGGCTCGTCGGCGGCGAGTTCGGCAAGCCGCCTGAGCACCCTCTTCACCGCATGGTTGCGGATGCTGTCGACCGCCCGGCTGCCCTGGAGTATCTCGCGGGAGACATTCAGCGGTAGATCGCTCGAATCGATGATCCCGCGGATGAACCGCAGGTAATGAGGCATGAGCTGGCCAGTATCCTCCATGATGAATACCCGCTGCACGTGCAGGCGGACGCTGCGGCGGGACTCTCGCAGCCACAGGTCAAAGGGCGCCTGGGACGGGATGAACAGCAGCAGCGTGTACTCATAGGTTCCCTCGATCTTGCTGTGCACCCAGGCAAGCGGGTCGGAGGACTCGTCGGCGATGTGCCGGTAAAAGTCGTTGTAGTCGGAGTCGCTGAGTTCTGCCTTTGGCCGGGTCCACAGCGCGGACGCCTTGTTCACCCGGGTCTCCGGACCCGGCCGGTATTTGTCCGCACCGGCCTTGTCCTGTTCGCCCTTGTCCGAACCGGCAGCGGCGACTGCCGGGTCCGGCTCCGCCGGCATGAGGATCGGCACACTGATGTGGTCGGAGTACTTCTCGATTATCGACCGCAACCGCCAGCCGTTGAGCAGGTCGTCCTCGCCTTCTCGGAGCTGCAGCACGATCGTCGTGCCGCGGTCGGTCCGCTCGATCTCCTCAAGTGTGTACTCGCCCTTTCCGTCTGATTCCCAGCGGACGCTCTCGCCCGGGCCCGGCCCGGCCCTGCGGGTCATAAGCACCACTCGTTCGGCCACGATGAACGACGAGTAGAAGCCGACCCCGAACTGGCCGATCAAGGCGGCATCCTTGCGCTGGTCACCGGTGAGCGAGCGGAGGAAATCACGGGTACCGGACTTGGCAATCGTGCCGATGTGCTCAATGACCTCGGCACGGCTCATCCCGATTCCGTTGTCGGCAACGGTGATCGTGCCGGCATCCTTGTCATAGCTGACCCGGATCTGCAACCGCCCGTCCGCCTCCGGCACCTCCGAGCTCGACAGCAGCTCAAGCCGCAGGCGGTCGATGGCGTCGGAGGCATTCGAGATCAGCTCACGGAGGAAGATCTCCTTGTTGCTGTACAGGAAGTGGACCATCAGGTCCAAGATCTGGGCCGCCTCCGCCTGGAAACTGAAAACCTCGTGCTCCGCCTGTGCCGTCATCGACGCCCTCCGCGAGAATCTCCTGGCCAGATGAACCGCTAGGTCCCGGGGACCTCCAGAGTGGGGTCTGGTCCTCGCGGCGATCAGCGTAACTCGCGGCGGGCCCGGCGCGCCAGAGGCAGGGATGGCGCGGCACGATATCGAAAGTTGTACCGCCCGCTACGTCTGCACATGTACTGGGCACTCAAAGGCGTACCCTCGGGTAACTTTAGATGTAGTCATATTGCCTGCGATAAGCATGGGCGTTAGCCTCCGATTGCCGCCACATCCGCGAGCAATCGCAGCTGAATACCGATATGGCATGAATTGCTCCTCGCTGTCGGCGAAAGTTCCGCCAGAAACGGCCGAAGGGTTTTGGTGGTGATGACCGGTCTTGACGTCAGGCCAGCTAGCAACGTAACCGACTCTGTAACCAGTTCGGCCGCTCAGGATAGCGACCCGCTCGATCCGCTGCGGATGATAGACCAGCTGCCCGTGCTGGAAGTGCCGACAGGCTCGATAGAGCGCGGACTATTCCTGCGCGGCGCCGGGACGGATCCTGCTCATGTCCGCATGCTGGCCGACGTCGCCAGCTCAAGTGAGCTGCCGCCCATCCTGTTGCAGAAGAAGACTTTCCGTACAGTCGACGGGCTGCATCGCCTGGAGGCAGCGCGGCTGCGTGGCGAGAAAACGATAAGAGCGCGTTTCGTCAACTGCTCTGATCAGGATGCGTTCATCCTTGCGGTGAAATCGAATACGCTGCATGGCCTGCCGCTTTCCCGGGCCGATCGTATATCCGGGGCCAAGTGCATCCTGGCCTGGCATCCTGACTGGTCCGACCGCGCGATAGGAGTGGCATGCGGGCTTGGCGCGAAGGCGATCGCGAGCCTGCGGCGGCGATCAGCGAACGGCGCGCTGCAGTCCGGCAAGCGCCTTGGGCGCGACGGAAAGCTGTACCCCGTGCCCGGTTCCGAGGGCAGGCAGCGGGCGGCTGACTACATTGCCGCCAAGCCGCATGCGTCGCTGCGGGAGGTGGCTCGGGCGACCGACGTATCTCTTGGCACCGTTCAAGACGTGCGCGCACGGATGCGTCAAGGGGCAGATCCGGTGATGGCGGAGGGCCGCGAATCGCATCAGGAGCACGCGCAAGACCTGTCCGCCGTGGGACCATCCGCCGGCCAGCCGACGGCAGAGAGCATCCTGCACCGACGTGGGATGAGACGGACCGGGCAGCCGACGTGGGCGGCGGTATCCGGAAAGCTAGCCAACGACCCCAGCCTGAAGTACTCGGAGCGCGGCAAGGAGTTCTTGCGCTGGATGGCCATGCACGCCATACGCGCCGACGGCTGGAGAGATTTCATCGATGCTGTCCCGGCGCACTGGATGAAGGATCTCAGTGCGGTTGCGAGCGGCGTAGCCGACGAATGGCGCGAATTTTCCGACCAGCTCCGCAGCCGCCTAGAGCAGCCCGTTTTGCAACGGCCGTCTTACCCGGGTTCCGCAGTTAATCCAAACTTACAGCATCTTCCCGGCCGTCCATCAGGGGTTTGAGCTTGCGGATACACGCTGGTTCGGGGTGCGGGCTTCTGGCTACGTGATCCTGGCCGGGATGGGTGATCCTAGCAGGTCGAACGCGCGGCCCTGGACCGGGGTAGGGGTGGTGAGCTTCTCGATCCGGTGGCCGTTGAAATTGACGGTGTGCCGGTCCAGGGTTGCCAGGTGCTCGAGCAGATCACGGTAACGGTAAAGCGGCAGCCCGTCGGCGGCGTGCTTTACCGCGTCCCTTTTCGCTGCCTGCGGCGAGCGTACTGCTGCCGCGACCGGGTCGGCTGGTTCCGGGATATCCTCGTCGGTGAAGGTGAGCGGCGCGAATGTTTTCCGCAGGTGCCAGGTTAGGTATGCCGCGAGCATGCAGATGAACAGGTGCGCCTCGACACGGCCTGTCAGGTAATGCCGGATCGGGCGGACATCCAAGTCGTCGATCTTGATTGTCTTGAAATCCCGTTCCACATGCTTGAGGTTCTTGTAAATCTTGACGACACCTGGCGCGTCCGCTCTCTCGGCTGTGGTAGTCGCCCGGATCACGTATATTCCGTCGAGGGCGGCCTCGGCCGCTGTCTTCGCCTCGCCGCGGCGGTAGCTGAAACCGCCGTCTGTTATCTCCCAGGTGAAGTGCTTCCCTACCTTGTGCTTCCCGATAACCTTCCCGACCCGCACCCCGATCTTGTCCGGGTCTTTCAGCCGGCCCGCCGTGACCGAGGCGGCGATTTTCGCCAGGTCCGCCTCGGTCGCGGCCAGCAGGCTCTCGCGCTTAATGGCGCGGGAAACCGCCAATGCCGGGTTACGGCAGCACACCAGCCGTTCCCCGGGGTAGTCGGGGTGCGTGATCTCCGCGAAGTTCTGGGTGTCGAACAGGGTCAGCTACAGCGGCCCGCCGTCGGCGGCCAAGGCCGCGATGTCACAGGCCTTCAGCGCGGTCACCCACCCTAGCGGTATTCCAGATATTCTCGTCGGCGACCCTTAACGACGATGCGGCGGTGGCGGCGGGGCTTGACATGTTCGAGATGGCCGCTGGCGGCAAGGATGCGGCTGGCGGGCAGACTGGAGTTGATCTCCTGTCGGACCGTCGCGATATGTTGCAGGAGATCGCCGTGCCGTGCCGAGTCATCGCCTTCGCCGACGACCTGATCTGCCCGCCCCACCTCTATGTGGAGGTAGCAGACGCCATACCGGACCGTGATTTCGTGGAGATCGGCTCCCGCAGGCACCTAGGCTACCTAGAGCGACCGCAAGCGGCCAATTCAGCGATCATCGAATTTCTCGGCAAGAACTGATTTCTCTGTCCGCGAGACGGCGTTCGGCTGAGTCGGTGCCGCAGCTGAACGCGTCGGCTGCCGGTGCTGCGGAGGATCCGCGAGCCACGGATTCTCATCTTGACAAGGTCTTTCCCGGAAGTAACGCTGTACTGTTAGGACCAGCGATTCCGTAGGTGAATCATGTCCACCGGAAGGAAGATAATGTCGAATCCCTTCGAGGATCCAGACGCAAAATACCTCGTGCTAATTAACGATGAGGGACAGCACTCGCTCTGGCCCGTCTTCGCCGCCGTGCCTGACGGCTGGCAGGTGATCTACGGGGAAGACGGCCGCCAGGAGTGCCTTGATTTCATTGAGAAATCCTGGACCGACATGCGGCCTAACAGCCTGATAAAGGCCATGGAAGAGGAAAGCGCCGCTCAGCAGGAGCGTGCCACGGCGAATGGCGGCGGTGCCAGGAAGGAGACGGTCGGCGGGAAGTAGCATCCGGCGACGGCTGAGCGGCTGCCCCGCTGCCCTGCCGGGGTGCCGCGCGTGATCATCACCGCCCGGCCGCCTGCTCGATCCGCACGGACCTGTTTACGGTCAGCGGTCCGTCGATCCCGGTAGCGCGCCCCGGCTCACCGTCCGCCTCGGACAGGAGGCATGGTCCTCCGGGCCGTACCCGATTCGTATCGGCAACCTGGACACTGTGCACGGGTCCGGCCGTCACAAAGTTCGGCGCGCAGTAGCTCCGCACGCTGAGGCTGGTGACCGGCTGCGACGGGGCCGCCATCTGGGTCGTGGCATCGGCAGGGCTACCTGGCGGATCCCAGGCCGAGAGGATAAGGCCGGTGCCGGGCACGGCCAGGGCCGTCGCCGTGATCAGGCCGCTGATTCCCCAGACCCACCGGCCGGAAGCGGCTACCTGGCGCATGGCAGATCCACGCTGAGCAGGGTCGGGCCGTCGGGCGGGCTGGAAATCTCGAAGGTCCCGTCGACCGAGGAGGCTCGTCTCGCCAGGCCGACCAGGCCGGTGCCGCGGGCCGGGTCGGCGCCGCCGGCGCCGTCGTCGCTGACGATGACATGCAGTCGGTCGGCCGCACGCTGTATGTACACCTCGGCCTGGCTTGCCTGCGCATGCTGGGCGATGTTGGCCAGCGCCTCGGACACCACGAAGTAGGCGACCGCCTCGATAGTCGGCGTCGGACGCCGAGGCATGTCCACAGTCACCCGTACGGGTATCGGCATGCGAGCCGCCAGGCCGGACAGTGCCGCGTCCAGGCCACGGTCGCCGAGCACCGCCGGGTGCAATCCGCGGATCAGGTGCCGAAGCTCGGTCAGGGCGGCCTTGGCCTCCTCGTGAGCTTCGGTAAGGGCCTGATGGGCCTCCTCGACGGTCGTGGTCTGGGCCTTGGCCATGCCTAGGTTCATGGCCAGCGAGACTAGCCGCTGCTGCGTGCCGTCGTGCAGGTCCCGCTCCAGCCGACGCCGCTCGTCGTCGGCGGCGTCGACGGCGCCGGCCCGGGTCTGAGTCAGGTGCTCGACCCGGTGTTCCAGCTCCTCGGCGCGGCTGGGACCAAGCAGTGCCATGGTGGCTCTGGCGTCCAGAGCCCGGACTGCAGTCGTGAGCCACGGTGCTGCGAACAGCAGTGCGATGCCGCCGATGGTCACGAGGATGTCCAGCGGCACGCCGGGTGGCCTCGGCAGGGCAGGTGAGGAAAGGGAAGTACCGCGCCGGAGCATGCTGTCGGCCTGCAGCTGCCATGCGTAGGCATACACCATCGCGTACAGGATGCCAGTCAGCCACGCCGCGCACGCCGCGGCCGCCGCCCCGGCGAGCAGCGGAGCGGCCAGCAGGTGGTACCCGAGCTGGCGCCAGGTCGCCCGCGAGCGCGCCGCCGCGGCGATCCCGCGCGCGCTCAGCCGGCCCTGGATGGGCGGCTGCGGCGGGATCACCACGCCCTCCGTGACGCGAAGCCGATGGCGGTGGACACCGGTGAGCATGGGGACAGCGAGGAACACGGCACCTAGCAAGAGGATGGGCAGCAGCCACCTTGGCCTGGCCAGAATTCCGGGAACGATGAGGAACAGGGCGCCGAGCTGCGCTGGGATCCCGCCGACCAGGTACAGGGCCTGTACCCATTCGCGTGGCGACCATGGGACGTGGCGATAACGGTGGCCGGACGCGTCACGTCGGTTGAGAGCAGCCATGAGGTCCACAGTATGTGCCCGGTCCGGGCGCGCCTATCTAGCTGGCTTCAGGATCCGCAGTATAGCTAGCTATACCGCGGATCCTGAAACCATCGTCAATGTGCACGGGCATCCGGTGACGCCATGCTGGGAGGCGAGAGATCACATCCGAGAGGACCTTGATGAGACAGCAGATGACGCCCGGCGATGTCATCCGGCTCGACGGCGTGACCAAGACCTATCAGGCTGACGCCCCGCCCGCGCTGGCGGATGTCAGCATGAGCGTGGCGGCTGGCGAGGTGGTGGCCGTCATGGGCCCGTCAGGCAGCGGAAAATCCACGTTGCTGAACCTGATCGCCGGCCTGGACCGGCCCACCGCCGGGGCGGTGACCGTGGCTGAGCGGCGGATCGATACCCTCGGCGAGGCCGCGCTTGCCAGGTTCCGTGCGCGCCACGTCGGGATCATCTTTCAATTCTTCAACCTGCTCGATGACCTTACGGTCGAGGACAATGTGCTGCTGCCCGCCCAGCTTGCCGGAGCATCCCGGCGGCAGGCGCGGGCACAGACAAGCGACCTGCTGACGCGGATGGGCATCGCGGATTACCGCGACTCCTATCCGGCGCGGCTTTCCGGCGGTCAGCGGCAGCGGGTGGCGATCGCCCGGGCGCTGGTGAACTCCCCTGAGCTGCTGCTCGCCGATGAGCCGACAGGGGCGCTGGACAGCGCCACCGGCCAGGAGATCGGCAGGCTGCTGCTGGAGCTGAACGCGGCGGGGCAGACGCTGGTGCTGGTCACTCACGACCCGGCGCTGGCCCAGCGGTTCATGGCCAGGACGGTGCGGCTCGTGGACGGGCGCGTCGCGGGCGCGGGGGTGCCGGTATGAGGTGGCTCAGCGTCATCAGGACCGCCACTGGCGGAGCGGGCCGGCACAAGGTGCAGGCGGTCGCGCTCGGTATGGTGCTGCTGATCGCCACCGCCTCGGCCACGCTCGGCTTCGCGCTGCTGGCCGCCAGCAACGCGCCTTTCCAGCGTGCGTTCGACGCGCAGCACGGCGCGCACCTCACCGTCACCGTAGACCCGGCGCGCGCCACCGATGCGGAACTCGCAGCGACCCGCTCCCTGGGCGGGGTCACTGCGGCCGCGGGCCCGTTCACACAGGCCACGATCCAGACGGGGTTCACGGGCCAGCCGTACGGGCAGCTCACTCTCGCCGGGCGGCCCTCGCCCGGCGGCCAGGTCGACGACCTGGTAATGAGTGCCGGGCACTGGCCGGACGGCCCGAGCCAGGTGGTGCTGAACGGCAGCGCGAGCCCCGACGGCCCGCAGCTCGGCAGCGTCCTTTCTGTCACGGGCATGCCCAAGGCGCAGTCCCTCAAGGTGGTCGGCTTCGCCACCTCCATCACAAACACCGCCGATGGCTGGGTCATCCCGGACGAGATCGCCGCGGTCCGACCGGCCGGCGCGACAGCCAGCGAGCAGATGCTGTACTCCTTCGCCAAGGCGGGCAGCTACGCCCAGCTCCGTGCCGACGCGGCCGAGATCAGCCGGGCGCTGCCGCCGGGGACAGTGGCGGGTGCGAGCTCGTGGCTCGCGGCGCAAGCCTCCGCGTCCGGCAACGGGGCGATCATGGAACCGTTCGTGGTCGCGTTCGCGCTGATCGGCCTCGCGATGGCCGTGCTCATCGTGGGCAACGTGGTGAGCGGCGCGGTGATCGCGGGATATCGCCGGATCGGCGTGCTGAAGAGCATCGGTCTCACGCCGGCCCAGGTGGTCGCCGTGTACCTGGGCCGGGTCGGCTGGCCGGCCCTGGCCGGGTGCCTGGTCGGCGTGGTCGCAGGCAACCTGCTCGCTGTCCCGGTGCTGCGAGGGGCGGCCAGCGCGTACGGTGTCGGCAGCCAGCAGGTCCCGTGGTGGGCCTCGGCCGCCGCTCCGGCCGGGATGCTAGCACTGACCATGGTCACCGCACTGGGCCCGGCGCTTCGCGCGGGTCGGCTGCCTGCCATGGAGGCGATCGCCGCCGGACACGCACCGCGGGCCGGCCGCGGGTACGGCGCCTACCGGCTCGCCGCCCGGCTGCGCCTGCCCCGTCCTGTCGGTCTCGGGCTCGCCGCCCCGTTCGCACGGCCGGCCCGCACCGCGGTGACGCTGGCTTCTGTCGCGTTCGGTGCCACCGCGGTGATCTTCGCGGTCGGGCTGACCTCATCGCTGAGCCGCGCCGCGGCCAGCCAGACCCTATCCGCCACCCTTCCGGTGCTGGTCGACCAGTCTGGCCCTGGTACCGGCGCGGGCCCGCAGCAGATCCCGAGCGCGGCGCAGGATGCCGCGGCGGCCACCGCTGTGCAGGCTCAGGCCGGCACGCTGCACGATGTCGTTGCCTACGAGAACGACATCAAGGTTCCCGTGATCGCGGGTAACGTCAGCGCCACCGCATTCGACAGCGACACCTCGTGGCTCGGCTATGCCATCATCGCGGGGCGCTGGTACCACGCACCCGGTGAGATCGACGTCAATACCGCGTTCCTGAATTCCAGCGGCCTGGCTGTCGGTGATGCCGTCACCGTGAACACCGGTACCGCCCAGGTCGCCGTGCGCATCGTCGGCGAGGTGTTTCAGCCGTCCAGCTCGCCCAGGCTGTACGGCAGCGTACAGACGCTGCCCGGTATCGGCACCACCGGGAACCTGCAGCAGTACGACGTGGCGCTGCGGCCGGGCACGGACGCTGGCTCCTACGTGCAGGCGGTGAACGCCGCCCTGGGGCCGAACAGCCCGTGGGCGGCCACCACGCGCCATCACGGCGGGAAGTTCTACACGATCGCGAGCGGCTTGGTGGGCTTGCTCGCCCTCATGGTCGCGGTCGCCGCCGGGCTGGGCGTGCTCAACACCGTCCTGATGACCACCCGGGACAGGGTGCACGACCTGGGGATCTTCAAGGCCCTCGGCATGCGGCCCGGCCAGGTGATCGTGATGGTCACATGCTGGATCGCCGGCCCGGCGATGGTCGCCGGCGCGATCGCGGCGCCCGCTGCGGTCGCGCTCAACACGGCCACCCTGCACGCGATGGCCCATACCGCGCACACCGGCGTGCCGGCCAGCTTCAGCCAGGTGTTCGGACCGACCCGGCTGGCGCTGCTGTCCCTCGCCGCGGTACTCATCGCGGTCGCCGGAGCGCTGCCCCCGGCAAGCTGGGCTGCCCGCACGCGCCCTGCCGCCGCGCTGCGCACCGAGTGATGATGATCCAGCATGTGCTCATCGCGGTAGCGTGGAACTCGTGACGGGCGAGCCGCGGACGGCCGGGCGAGACCGCCTCCGGGTGGTGATCGGCGAAGACTCCGTGCTGTTGCTGGCGGGCCTAGTCAAACTGCTGGAGAGCGCCGGCTTCGAGGTCTCGGCGACCGCGGGTGATGCTGTCGCGCTCCTAGCCGCCGTCGAGCGGGAACAGCCGGACGTGGTGATCGCCGATGTGCGGATGCCCCCGACCTACGCGGACGAGGGCATCCGCGCCGCGCTGATGATCCGCGCCCAGTGGCCGGCCATCGCCATCCTGGTCCTGTCGCAGTATGTAGAGGAACGGTACGCCGCCGACCTGCTGTCGGCGAATACCAGCAGCATCGGCTACCTGCTCAAGGACCGGGTCGCCGATGTGGCCGAATTCCTTGATGCCCTGCGCCGGGTGGCGGCGGGCGGCACCGCGCTCGATCCGGAGGTGGTGGCCCAGCTCCTTGTCCGCAGGGGCGGGGACCCGTTGGGAATGCTGACCCAGCGGGAACGCAACGTGCTGGCGCTCATGGCCGAGGGTCGCTCCAACGCGGAGATCGGCGCTGCCCTAATAGTCACCGACGGCGCGGTGAGCAAGCACATCAACTCGATCTTCGGCAAGCTGGGGCTGTACCCAGGCGACACCGGCCACCGCCGCGTCCTCGCCGTGCTGCAGTATCTCGGCGCTGGCCCGGCGGCACCCGCACGCTGAAGCGCCAGACGGTGCAAGCGGTCCGGCCTGGCCGGAAACGGGCCGGCCGACGGCGCTCACCAGCGCCATTCATCCTGGCCGAGCAGGTGGCCTGACTTGATGCCATGATCGGCGCACCAGGTCATGAACTCATTCACCTGCGTCAGCTGGTACGAATCCTCGTTGTAGCTGGTGGCCATCACGTGCCCCAGCCAGCTCTCCTCGCCCATCGCGTACACGTAAGCCTCGCTGGCTCCCAGCTCGGTCATGATCGCGGCCGCCTGCGCCGCGTTCGACCCCGACAGCGTCCGAGAGTCGCTCATCTTCTTGCTTACCGGCTGCGTCAGCAGCGCCTGGTACAGCCAGGTCAGCGGAGCTCCAGCGCATTCCATGCCAAGGAAGGCCATGTCCACCTGCCCGACACTCTCGCGTATGTAGCGATACAGCCCGGGGTCTATGCCGGAGGAGTCAGCCCCGGCGAAGACCGTGCGGCCTGCGAGGCGCACGCAGTAGGTTGACTTGCTGCGGATATCTAGGTCAGCGTGCTCGCCGAGGAACGGCGTCGCGGTGACCGTCCCGCCGGGGAACGTGACCTCGGTGAAATCGTCCACCTCCATCACCGGCAGGCCGACGTGTGACAGGCACAGCGCCAGCGACGGGTCCGGCAGGTTGCCGCGGGAGGACCTGGGCACCACCACCGCGCCTACCCTGCCGCGCAGCTGCAGCAGGGTCTCCAGCACGATGTGGTCCTGGTGCCCGTGAGTGATCAGCACTAGGTCGATGTAGTCGGGCAGGTCCCGGTAGGTGAAGCGGTCACCGGCCGAGCTGTCCGCGCTGATGAACGGGTCCGTGACGATGGCCGCTTGTGGTGTCTGGAGGACAAGGCAGGCGTGCCCGAAGTAGCGGATCCGGCCGCCCGCCGCGATATGACGATCGCTGCCCAGGTCGGGTGCTGCGGCCAGCAGGTCAGCGACGCGGGCTGCCTGCTCGTCGTCGAGCTCGAGCATCTCTCGCAGCCGGGGCAGCGTGGTGGGATGCACCCTGGCCCTGAACAGCTCTTCAAGGCCCGGGTGCCGGAACGGCACCCGGAGGTCCACGACATCGGGGGATGGCAGTCGCGGTGTGCTCAGGATGAAGGGCCGCTCGATCCCTGAGTCGAGGGACAGCTGAACGGACTGCCGGTCCTCGGTATAGGCGCTGCCGCGGTAGACCAGCGGTTCGATGAACCGGACCGACGCCTGGTTGCTGGTGTCATACGCTAGCTCCACCAGCCCGGAAAGCTCTGCCGGGAGCTTCGGGTAGAGCGGCGTCAGGTCGAAACCGTTGGCTCCCTGCCGCACGACGTCCTCGGCCTCGGCTATCGCCTCCGCGAACCGCAGCAACCCGGCTCGCTCACGCTTGATCGTGGCGGCGAGCTCGCGTACCTCCTCCGCCCGGTCCTCGCCGATGCCGACGAAGAACCCGCCGCGCAGCTCCGGATTGCTGCTGGCATTGATATGGACCTGAGGGGATTGCAGGTATGACTCGAGCAGGGGCAGTTGCAAGAACGCCAAGTTCATGGCCGCTTGTACGGGTGCAACCGTGTGCAGCCAGGCATAGAACCCGTCAGTCAGCGGCTCAATAATGGCATTCGGCCGGAGAAACCTCGGCTCGTCATTCATCTTTCCTCCTTTGCCGGAAGCCTTTACGTAGACAGGACAGCCGTACAATGCCTGGCGGACCAGAGTCTCCCGATTCCGGGGCAGCCTGGTGCTAGCGTACCCCTTGCTGGCGTGTTCCTGTCATGTTCAGCTGTGGCGGGAATCAGGTGAACGGCGCCATGAGGCCATGCAATAGCGAGTGGTTGCCATCTCCGGGTGCCTCCGGGGATACTCCGTACGGATGCGCGGCGGCGGAAAGGGGTTTCCTGTACTGTGATCGGAGGCAGGCCGCTGGGGCGACCTCATATGAAGGCGGGCCTGGGTGATTCAGTCACCCGGCAGCAGATAAAACGCGGTACAGTCAAGCGTATTCTGCCATACGCGAGGAGGCATCGCTGGGCCCTTGCCCTGCTGCTGTTGATTACCACGGTGGACGCGGTGATCACCGTCATGATTCCACTGATGCTCAGGCTTGTAATTAATGACGGTATACTGCCCAGGCGCGTTGCCGTTGTCACAGGGCTGTCCCTGGCCGTGGCTGGCCTGGCGATACTGGACGCATTTGCGGGATATGTTCAGGCGTGGTATTCCGCCCGGATCAGCCAGCAGCTCATATTTAACCTGCGGACCACCGTGTTCCGCCATGTGCAGCGACAGCCCCTGGCGTTCTTTACCCGCTCGCAGACCGGTTCGCTGGTGAGCAGGCTAAACACCGATATTGTTTCAGCTCAGCAGGCGGTCACCACCGTGCTCTCCCAGTCGGTGTCCACCGTTCTTACGCTGATGCTCGTCTTTGCGGCGATGTTCTACCTGTCTTGGCAGATCAGCGTCATCGCGCTGATAATCCTCCCCTGCTTCGCCTTCGTCGGCAGGCTGATCGGGCGAAGGATCCAGCGGTTCTCGAGGGAGCAGATGCAACTCGCGGCGGCCCTCGCCTCGCTGATGAACGAGCGGTTCAACGTGGCCGGGGCGATGCTGGTGAAGCTCTACGGACGGCCCGAGGAAGAGGCCGACCGGGTTGATGACGAGGCCGGCCGCCTGCGTGACATGGCCGTCACGAGCACGGTGTACGGGCGGGCGTTCTCCATCATTGTCGTCCTGCTCACGTCGCTGCTCACCGCGCTGGTCTACGGCCTTGGCGGCGCCCTTGTCATCTCCGGCGCGTTCCAGATCGGGACTCTGGTCGCGCTGGTGACGCTGCTGAACCGGCTGTACGGGCCCGTCAACCAGATGTCGACCATGCAGATCAGCATCCTGACCGCACTTGTCGGCTTCGATCGGGTGTTTGAGGTCATGGACCTCGAACCGCTCATCGCCGAGCGGCCCGGGGCACATTCGCTGCCAGGCGGCGACAGCGGGAACGCGCCCGCGATCGAGTTCGACAAGGTGTGCTTCCGCTATCCGACGGCCGCCGAGGTGTCGCTGGCGTCGCTTGAGTCCATCGCGGTGCCGTTCCCGGAACGAGCCGACAACGCCTGGGTCCTGCATGACGTGAGCTTTCGAGCTCCCCCCGGGCAGATGACCGCGCTGGTAGGCCCGTCAGGTGCGGGTAAGACCAGCATTACCCACCTCGTGCCGCGGCTCTATGACCCGGGCTCGGGTGTCGTCCGTATCGGCGGTCACGACGTGCGCGAGCTTACGCTTCGCTCACTGCATGACACGGTGGGCGTGGTACCGCAGGAAGCGCACATGTTCCACGACACGATCAGGGCGAACTTGATGTACGCGCGCCCGGATGCCGCCGAGCGGGAGCTGATCGAGGCATGTGAGGCGGCGCGGATCTGGGATGTGATCGCCTCGCTGCCGGATGGTCTCGACACCGTGGTGGGTGATCGTGGTTACCGTCTGTCGGGCGGCGAGAAGCAGCGGATCGCCCTCGCCCGTCTGCTGCTGAAAGCACCCCCGGTCGTGGTGCTGGATGAGGCTACCGCGCACCTTGATTCCGAGTCAGAGGCGGCGATACAGCGGGCGCTCAAGGCCGCGCTGGCAGGACGGACGTCTCTGGTCATCGCGCACCGGCTTTCAACCGTACGCGAGGCCAGCCAGATTCTCGTCATCGACCGGGGCCATGTACGCGAGACCGGAACCCATGACAAGCTGCTGGCCGCAGGCGGGCTTTACGCCGAGCTATACCGCACCCAGTTTGCGCAGCAGTGAGCAGCCCAGCAAAGCAGCGGTTATCGCGTCCAATTGCCGGCGGACTGTCGCAGGCGCCGATCAGCTGATCCAGCGGCGCAGCTGAACACCTCGATTGAACGTTTCGCTGAGGCACGGCCAGGACGACTGGTCGCGCCTCGGCATTTCGTGTCATCCTACGGGGAAGACGAGCGATGGCTGAGGGCAAGCCGCTGGGACGGAGGGATCCGCTTCATATGCGAGCGTCAGTCCTTTGCGGCATCGGAGCGTGGACGCCGCCGGAAATTATTACCAATAAGCAGCTCGCGTCTGTTCTGGACACCTCAGACGAGTGGATACAGAAGCGAACTGGTGTCAGGCAGCGGCACGTCGCGTCCGTCGGCATGGCCACCTCGGAGCTCGCAGTCGAGGCCGGGCAGAGAGCGCTGAAATCCGCCGGTATCGATGCGGTGGACGCTCTGATCCTGGCAACGACCACCCCCGATCGCCCGTGCCCCGCGACCGCCCCTGACGTTGCCACGCGCCTTGGCCTGGGAACGATCCCCGCGTTCGATATCGCCGCGGTGTGCACGGGTTTTATATACGCACTCGCAAACGGCGCCGGACTGATCGCGACAGGTATAGCTGGCAGCGTGCTGGTGATAGGGGCTGAGGTTTTCACGGCTATCCTGGATCCTCGCGACCGGGCTACAAGGGCGATCTTCGGTGACGGCGCCGGGGCGGTGGTGCTCAGGGCCGGAAGCGGCCATGAAGCTGGCGCATTCGGACCGTTCACGCTCGGAAGCGACGGACGTGGCGCCGATTTGATCATGATCCCGGCCGGAGGATCACGGATCCCGTACCGTACAGGCGGGCACGACGAGTCGGAAAGGTACTTCCTCATGCGCGGCCAGCCTGTTTATCGTCAGGCTGTAGAAACCATGACCCGGTCCAGCGCACGGGCGCTCGAACTCGCGGAATGGCCGGTTTCAGCGGTCGATTGGCTCGTCTGCCATCAGGCGAACCAACGGATTCTGAAAGCGGTTGCCGGGCGCCTTGGAATCCCAGAAGACCGGTGCCTGATCAATATAGATCTGGTAGGGAACACGTCGGCAGCGTCGATCCCGCTGGCACTGGCTCACGGCGTGGAAGGCGGAGCGCTGCGCCCGGGGCACCATGTCGTCCTGACCGGGTTCGGCGGCGGCCTGACCTGGGGCTCGACGTCGCTGCGCTGGCCAGAAGTCGTTTGCGGTAGCTGAACAGCCGCGCCGCGGGCAGCCCGGCAGCGGATTCTGAACGAACAGAAGGAAGGACGCAGTCGTGTCGATGACCGAGCAGGAGATCCTCGCAGGGTTCGCGGAGACCATCGAGGAGTTCGCCGGCGTACCAGCCGCACAGGTGACGCTTGAGGCCGACCTGACCGACGACCTGTCCATCGATTCGTTGTCGATGGTGGAGGTCATCGGCTCAGTACAGGATAAGTTCAGCGTCGAGATCCCCGACGAGGATCTGAAGGACCTCAAGACCGTCCAGGATGTCGTCAGCTACGTGCAGCGCACGCAGCGCTCGGGTGTGTCGGCGTGAGATGCCCGCGCCGCCTCCCTGCTTGCCGGGCTGAGCCACGGTGAGTGCCGACGCGATGCGTGTCGTCGTGACCGGGCTGGGCGCGATCACGCCGCTTGGCGGTGACGTGCCGGCCACCTGGTCCGCGCTGCTGGCGGGCAAGTCCGGCGTGCGCAGGCTGACCGAAAGCTGGGCGGACGAGCTTCCGGTGCAGATCGCCGCGCCGGCCGCGGCCGATCCCGCGGCCGTGATCCCCGCGCTCCAGCTACGGCGGATGGATCGTTATGAGCAGCTCGCGCTGGTCGCGGCCAGGCAGGCGTGGCGGGACGCCGGCGCCCCGAAGATGGCGGCGGACCGGCTTGGCATCTCGATCGCCAGCGGCATCGGCGGCCTGGGCACGACGCTCGCGGCCAATGACGTCCTGCGGGACAAGGGCTGGCAGCGGCTATCGCCGTTCACGGTGCCGATGCTCATGCCTAACGGCGCCGCCGCTTGGGTGGGCATCGAGCTCGGCGCGCGCGCAGGCGTCCATACGGCGGTCAGCGCGTGTGCTTCTAGCGCGGAGGCGATCGGGTACGGAATCCAGATGATCCGATCCGGCCGGGCCGACGTCGTCGTGGCGGGTGGAGCCGAAGCGACGATCCTCCCGCTCAGCATGGCGGCTTTCGCCGTGATGCGGGCGCTCTCGTTCCGTAACACCGAGCCGGAACGTGCCTCCAGGCCATTCGACAAGACCAGGGACGGTTTCGTTATGGGGGAAGGGGCCGGCGCGGTAGTGCTCGAGTCCGCGGAGCATGCGGCGCGCCGCGGAGCCGCCATCCATGCGATCGCGGCCGGCGTGGGCTACTCGGCGGACGCGCATAGCCTTGTCCAGGCAGACCTGACGGGGGCAGGAGCCGCGGACGCCATGGAAAGGGCTCTCGCCGACGCTGGTGTCACGCCTGAGCAGATCGTCCACATCAATGCGCACGCGACATCAACCCCAGCGGGCGACGGCGCCGAGGCCATCGCCATCCGGCATGTCCTCGGGGACGCCGCGGGCGGAGTGATGGTCTCGGCCACCAAGTCCATGACAGGGCATCTACTCGGTGCTTCCGGTGCCGTCGAGTCGGTCGCGGCGATCTGCGCGCTCCGCGACGGAGTGGCCCCGCCGACCATCAACCTCGACGAGCCCGCCGACGAGATCGTCGCCGCCGGCATCGGCATCGGGACCTCGCCACGTGAGCTGCGGAACCAGCCCCGCCCGGCGGTGGCGCTGAACAACTCGTTCGGCTTCGGCGGGCACAACGTCACCCTCGCCTTCATGAGCACCTGAAGCAGGTTCATCCGCGCTTACACGACGTCACCGCTAACCCGCAGCCAGGAGGGAAGGAACCCGGTTAATGCGAGTCGTTCACATGGCCAGCCACCTGGCTGGTCGGCCGGCCGCTGCGGACCAGAGCCGTGCCGAGGTCGCAGCAACGCGACCAGCTCCGGGGACGGCGGCGGCGGTCCCTGGGTCCTCCCCCGGCCGGCACCGCGGGGCCGGTGCCTGCGCCGTGGCCTGGGCAGGTGGCCTGGGCAGGTGGCCGCGGAGGCTTCCCGGAACGGTGCACCTCATGTGCTTAGAGTAGCAATTCGATTACATTTAGCTAGAGGTGCCAGCTTCGGTGGCGGGCCGCCGCGTGGCTTGCAGGTGGAGCCAGTCACGATGGGCCGACCGGCGCCAGTACCGGTCCACCGGCAGGCCGACGTCGCGGAGCAGAGCCGACAGCGGCTCCACGCGGTGGCAGACGTGATAGCGTCGCAGCTCCGGCCGGTACGGGAGCGGTTCCCAGCTCTCGCCGTCACCCTCGGCGACCGTGAGGGCCAGCTGGCCACCCGGCCGCAGTATCCGGGCGAACCCGGCGAACACCGCGGGCACGTCCGGCCGCGGGATGTGCAGCACTGCGGCTGAGCACCAGATCGCGTCCACGCTTGCCGAGGCCACCGGCAGCGCGCGCATGTCGGCCTGGACCAGGCCGGGCACGCCGAGTGCGCCGAGCATCCCCGCTGACAGGTCGAAGCCGGCCGCCCGGAACCCGTGTTCGCGCAGCACCCGGGTGAGATGCCCCGGGCCGCAGCCGACATCCGCGATCACGGCCCGGTCGGGTAGCACTCCGCTCAGGCGGGTGATCCACTCCCCCGCCCAGTCCATGCTCGCACCCGCCCGGCCGGCATATGCCGGGCCGATCGCGTCGTAGGTGGCATTCGTGACGGAAACGTAGTCCTCCACGGGGCCAACCTATGTGGCCGCGCCCGAAGCCGCTACTCTGTGATCAGGAACGTGGGGTGGTCGGCGGGATCGGGAAGCACCCGAAATGACTTGGCAACCCTCGGCATCCTGCCGAACTGTTTCCAGTACTCGGCGATGATCGGGGGCCGACCGGACACCGGCACCTCGGTAACGCCTATCTCCTCGGTCGTGCCACCCCGGCTCAGCCGCCCGGCACCGGCCGCCCGCAGGTTCAGCCCAGTCGGTCTGCCCGAACGGGCGACCAGGTACCGCTGGCCGTCGTCCCGCAGTACGGCAACCGGGGTGCTGCGCCAGGCACCAGTAGGGCGCCCGGGCACCGACAGTGTCTCGATGAACGGCGGGCCGAAGGCGGATCGACATCCGATTGCCGATCAGCCGCATCCAGGCCGGCGGCTTGAGGTAAGCACGTCTGCCCGCCATACTGGCACAATAACGCGCGCCGGGGCACCACCACAGCCCCCGGTTCCGGGCGGCCGCGGTTATGTCAGTTCTCCGCCGGACGGCGCAGCCGGACCGGGAGCGGAACCGGGCCGTGGACCAGCGTGCTCGGCCGCCAGCGGAGTTTGGTCGGCGCAACCGCGAGCGTCATCTCCGGGAACCTGGTCAGCAGCCCGGCGATCGCGATCTCAGCTTCCATCGTGGCCAGCGGCGCGCCGAGGCAGTAAGGGATCCCGTGCCCAAAGGACAGGTGCCCGGCGGCATCCCGGCCGATGTCCAGGCGGCCGGGGGAGGGATACTGGGCCGGGTCCCGGTTCGCAGCGCTCAGCAGCACCAGGACTATCTCGCCGGGCGGGATGAGGGTGCCGTCGATCTCGACCGGCTCCCGGGTCATCCGCAGCGTCGCATGCAGGGACGGGCCGACGTAGCGGAGCAGTTCCTGCACCGCGCCGGGGACCAGGGATGGGTCGGCCCGGAGCCGGGCCCGCTCGCGCTCGTGCAGCGGCAGGGCCAGCATGCCGCCGGAGATGAGGTGGGCGGGGTCTCGTGCCCGGCGGCCAGCAGCAGGAAAGCCATGGCGAGCATCTCGTCCCGGCTGAGCCGGTCGCCGCCGTCGTCCGCGTGGATCAGCCGCTCGTGATCCGGCGGATCGATGTTCAGCATGTGCGAGAACAAGACCGACTCCGGCGAGCCGGGCCGCTGTCGGCCGCGGATCGTGACCGGCCGCTTGCTCAGCCTGGGGTCAGCCAGCGCTGCCAGCGCGTCGGCATACCTGGTGATCGTGACCTGGCGGGAGATCCGGGCCAGCAGCGGGTCACCCGGGGCGTGCTCCGGCCCGCCGCCCAGGTCGTCGTCCCAGTTCGCCGACCACTCGATCTTCATCGGGCGGCCGTCGATCTGCGAGATGGGCCGGGCGACCGGCGTGTGCTGCCCGGCGGGCGCGTAGCCGAGCCCGGGCCTGGTCTCGACGTTGTTGAACCAGGCGTACTCGAGGTCGGCCCGGTTGGTCGAGGCCTGCTTGCAGGTGACCGAGCAGATGTGGCAGCCGATGCACTTGCCCGGGTTCATCACCATGACGAGCTGGGCCATGACGCGCATCAGTACGCCACCTCCTGGCTGCGCCGCCGGATCACGGTGATTGCGTCCCGCTGGTTGCCGGCCGGGCCGTAGTAGTTGAACCCGTACGACAGCTGGCCGTACCCGCCGATCAGGTGCGACGGCTTGATCAGCAGGCGGGTCAGGCTGTTGTGGATGCCGCCCCGGCGCCCGGCGGGCGCGATCGCCATCCGTTCCCGCCACGGCAGTCACACTGGCATCGCAGCCCGAGAAATCTGAACCTGTCGCCCGGCCCGGACACCACATACGTTCACCTGACCGACGTCCCCGGCGAGGAGATCAAATGTCCTAGGCGTTGTGGCTACGGTCTGGATATGCATGGTAGGAAGCGGCCGACAGCGGAGGATGCGGTCAATGCCCGCCGGATCCTGCTGAGCGGACTGGCCCGCGGTGCCGAGCTTGACATGCCGCTGCTCGGTGAACTGGCGCCGTTGCATCCACGTAACGACACGTTCCCGGATGAAGTCTTCCTCCGGCTAGCCGCCTGCGCGCTTGACTGGTGCGGAGCCAGCCGGACGGCACCCATGGAACTGGAGGGAATCCGGGAGCGGTACCTGCCCGAGTGCGCGTTCCGCGGCAGGCAGAGTCAGAAGTTCCGGTTCGCTGTCCTGGCCGCGGCGGCGGTGCACGGCGGGACCGAGCCGGATCTGCTCGACGAGGTTAGCTGGTGGGCGAGCGACGACTTCTGGCATTACGCGGCGCTGGCTGCCCGCCGCGAGCACCGGCTGGGCGGCGCCGCCAGCACCACGCCAGAGCCCGCCGTTTCACTACGCCGGGCCTGGCGGCGGCCTTTACTACGGCCGACGACCTGGTAGCGGCCCTTCGCCGGGCCGCGCCGGTGGCGGCTCGCGGCTCAGCTGCCCTGCGGCTTGAGCACGAGGAACCTGCCCTGCCACAGGCGGTAGAGTTCAGCCCTGACCTCATCGCTGAGGTCACGCGGGTTACCGGCGAGAGAGCTTAGCGTCCGCGTGCCGTCCGCGGCCTCCAGTAGCCCGAATACCGCTGGTGATATCTCGGCTCGCGGGCCATTCGTATGGTCCAGGTATATCTCGTGGACGTCTTCGCGGGCACCGGCCGCCGTGATCCGGATTCGCCGGGCGAGCCGGGTGACTGGCCGGAACCGGGGAACGAGTTCGTCGATGGCCCGCAGGCAGTCAGGCTGGCGGCGGATCAGGAAATCCTCGATCACCAGGAAATCCAGGTCGGTCGTCAGGAAGCAGGTCACGGCGTCGTGCACGCTCTGCACGATCGGCTCCGCGTTGTTGTTGAATGAGGTGTTCAGCAGGACCGGGGTGCCGGTCAGCTCGCCGAACCTCTGCACTAGCCGGTAGAAGCGCTCGTTCGACGCGCGCTCGATGACCTGCACTCTGGCGCTTCCGTCAATATGGGTCACCGCGCCGAGTTCCGCTTGTCGATGTTTCCGCACGTCCACGACAAATGACATGAAGTCATAGTTGGCCCGGGTATCTGGCAGCTCGAAGTAGGTCGCGGCGGCCTCTGCGGTGACCACCGGCGCGAACGGCCGGTACCCCTCTCGCTTCTTCACCATCGAGTTGATGCGTTCCTTGTTCTCGCTCGGTCGCGCGTCGGCGAGTATGCTGCGATTCCCGAGCGCACGTGGCCCGTATTCGGACTGGCCGTGTGCCCAGCCGAGTACGGCCCCATCGGCGAGTAGCCGCGCACTGCTGTCCACGATGTCGGCGGGCTGCTCATACTCGATGAGAGCATCCCAGGTAGCCAGCTCCTTCTCGATCTCCGCCATGGTGCCGAGATCGGGTCCCAGGCTGGCGCTGCGCATGCGACGCGGGACGAACGGGTGCGCGCCTAGCTGGTACGCGGCGGCGAGCGCGGCGCCCTCGGCCGCACCAGCGTCATGCGACGCAGGATGGATGAAGACTTCGCGGAACTTTCGCGAGCGGAGTATAAGCCCGTTCAGGGTGCTGTTGTGAGCGACTCCGCCGACGAAGCAGAGATCGGCCAACCCGGTGACCCCAGCCCAGTAGCCCACCACGTGCATCGCCAGCCGCTCTAGCGCCTGCTGGAGCGAAGCAGCGAAGTCTATATGCTGCTGGGTGAACTCCTCACCTTTCCGGCGGGGTTTAAAGCCGTTAGCGTAGAAGGCGTCGAATCGGCGGCGCAGCTCGAAGTCTCCCTGGCCCTTCAGGTCGTAGAGGCTGCCGAAAAGATCGCGGTATGTATCGGGGTTGCCGTACGGCGCAAGGCCCATAACCTTATACTCATCGCCCAGCCCGTAGGCGAGCAGCCTGATGCTTTCTCGGTAGAATGCTCCCAGCGACTTGTTAAGGTTGTACCTGGCGAGTTCTTTGAGTTGTCCGCCGGCGCTGCGATATATGGTCGTCGAGTGCTTTTCCCCGCGCGAATCCATGACAACAACGAGCGCCTCTTTCATGCCGGACCTGATGTAGGAGGACATCGCATGTGACACATGATGCTCGGCGTATATGAGCCGGTCATCCGGCAGGTCGAGGTCGAATGTGTCTCGCAGCCGTTCTGTTATTATCTCCCGTGAGCTCCGGATCGGCAGCGCCGGATTCCGGAGGTAGATATTGTACAGGCCGAGATCTACGATGTCTTCCTGAAAATAATGCCCCACAGCATCGATCTCCGCCGGCGCAACGTCTGTCATGGCGAGGCAGGCGCGAATGGCGTTGATCGGAAACTTTGTTGTCTTCTTGATCCGGTTGAATCTTTCTTCCTCTACCGCCGCCAGCAGCTCGCCATCCCTGATGAGGCAGGCCGTGGCGTCGTGGAAGAAACCCGCAGTCATATCTGGCGCCAAGTCTACATCTTCATGCGAAAAATTTCCGCTCAGGCCGAGTATAAGCATGCTAATGCCCTCGTGTCTCCTTGAACTCTTCCGGGTAAGGTTAGTACCGCGAGTAAGGTTAGTACCGGGTGTACTCGGCCCGTCAAGCGAGCGCGTAGCTCCCGGCGCCGCCTGCACCGCGCCGATCAGGGTTCGGTGCGGGCATCTGGACCGCGGCTCACCTGTCGATTATCGTGTCGCTATGCCAGAAACTAAGACATCAGACGGCACATGCCAGGGGCCGATCTTTGTCCTGAGCACCGCGCGTTCGGGATCTACCTTGCTCCGGTTCATCCTGGATAGTCATCCCGATATTTCCTGTCCACCAGAAACCAATGTCGCCCTAGCCTGCAAGTATCTCGCCAATACGTGGGGGGTCCTCGCCAGCGCCATGCCGCGTGAGATGACCCAGGACGGGGCCGAGACCTCGATTCAGGAATCTATACTTGCCGCTACGCGTACTGCGATCGATACTGCTTTCGATTATTACCTGAAGAGTACCGGCAAATCGTGGTGGTGTGACAAGTCACCGGACTCGTGCTGGGACGCCGAGCTGATTGCCCAGCTCTATCCGGAGGCAAAGTTCATCTGCCTCTACCGCCACTGCATGGATGTAATCGCATCCGGAGTCGAAGCTCGTCCATGGGGTTTGCGGCAGCGTATCGGATTCGAGACTGACTCCTTTGCTGCACAGTATCCCGGGAACGCGGTAGCCGCCGGTGGCGCCTACTGGCTTTCCCATTCGCAGAAGGTCATGGCGTTTGAGAAGGCCCATCCTCAGCGGTGCTTCCGTGTCCGCTATGAGGATCTGGTTACCGTGCCAGAGGAGACGGCTGCGGGTATCCTGGAGTTTCTCGGCGTCGCACAGGTGCCAGGGATTACCCGGGACTGCTTCCAGATACGGCACGAAGGCAACAATCCGGGTGACAAGAAGATCTGGTTCACGAGCAAGGTGACGACCGAATCGCTCGGCCGTGGGGTCAGGGTACCCGCCTCCTGGATGCCGTCACGGATGCGTGACGACATTAATCAGGTGCTGGAGAAGCTGGAGTACCGGCTCATAGACAACCTGTGGAATGAGTCGGTAGGGGCTATCGACCCGCGGGCGCGACCGGAGGAGCCAGTCGGCGCTGCTGCCCGCCCCGGCTCCCCGGACAAGCCGGAACTGAGCCTCACGGTAAGCGAGATCAGCCTCAGGCTTACCTCCTGGTCACCTGAGGAGCTGCGCACGATTAGGACGCACTGGCCGTTCCTCGGGCAGCAGGGTATCCAGCTCATCGTCCAGGCAGCGGACGGCGATCATCGCGCGCTGCGCTGGAGCGTTGATGACGCGCAAGAACCGGTCCAGTCCGCAGCGGATACCAGCCAGGGTGAAAACGGAGAAGCCAGGCCGGTAACCCTGATCGCGGACCCGGCCACCTGGCATGCGCTCCTGGCGGGCACGGCCAACCTGGAGGCCGAGAAGAAGGCCCGTCGTCTGCGCCATCTCGGCAAGCCGGCCTCCCGCGACAGCGGATGGGATGAGTTGCACGCCGTGGCGGCCTTGCTCGGCCTATCCCCCGTACCCGCTGGCCGGGATCGGTAGATCGTGCGGGTGACGCCAGGGCGGCGCTGTGTTCAGCCGACGCGACGCCTCAGCTGAACCACTGCGGGGAAGCTAGCGCGCAGCCAGCCCGGCCAGGCGGGCAGCCGCCGTGCGGCGGCGCGGCGCATCGCGACCCGCGCGAGTGCGGTCCGATATCTTGCGATGCCGCCGCACGTCGGCGGCCAATTTTCAAGACCGCGGATATGCGGATATGCGGTCATGGCCAGCCAGGCAACGCGGAAGGGCGCCGTCCGAGGGTTCCTTTCGCGAAACGTCGTGAGGCATACTTCATCTAGATATGTCGTCACTTGCTCGGTAATCAGGCACTCGACACGCAGTTAGGAGGTGTGAGTGACTGCTGCTATTAATAACTCGGCTCAGTGGGCAGCTGGGCATCCTCGCGCCACAGGGAGGTGGAGATGACTTACCTGGAATCGCCCAAGAACATGCCCGTCGGTCCGCTCCCGGATCCATTTGACGTTTCTGGGCTACTGCCGCGGATACTATGGGTAACAGCGCCGAATGGAACGGGGTTCTGGCTGGTCAGCGACTATAAGCTTGCCAGGAAGGTGCTCACCGACCGGCGTTTTCGCCGAAACGAGGCCGCCGGCCTGAAGGCACCGAAAATAGCGGTGTACAACCCGGCCCCAAGCGCGATTATAAGCCTTGATGGCGTCGAGCATGTGCGCATGCGGAAGCTCCTCGATCGAGGCTTCACAGAGCACCGGATCGGGAAGCTGAAGCCGTTCGTTATGCGGCTTACCGAGGATCTGCTGGAGGGCCTCGAAGCGCAGCGAGCACCCGCCGACTTCGTGTCACATGTTTCCGCCGTGCTGCCGTTCCGCGTCCTTTGCCACATGCTGGGCGTGCCGGAGCGCGATCGCCAAATATTCGGCACCTGGATAAATGTACTATTCCGGTGGAATTACGGTGGCACCGACGGGCGACAGCAAAGCATTAGCCTGGCAAGGTATATGGTGCAGTTGGTTGCTGCAAAGAGGAAGGAACCCGGTGAGGACCTGATCAGCGAACTCATCAGGTCGGCCGGACAGAAGGGCATCACCGACCGCGAGCTGGTGACCCTGTGTCTTTCACTGCTGATGGCCGGGTACGACTCGACCGTGGATCAAATCACGCTCTGCACCCTAATGCTCATGATCACGCCGTCTTTGATAAAGCGGCTGAGCGGCAATCCAGAGCTCATTCCTGGGGTTACCGAGGAAATGCTGAGGCTAAACCCAGCTCCGTACATGGCTTTCCCGCGCATGGCTGTGGAGCCCGTGTCGATGGGTGGCGTCACTATCCAGCCAGGTCAGTTGATCGTGGCGTTCATCATGAGTTCTAACAGAGACTCCTCCACGTTCGCCGAGGCCGAGGAAATTGAGCCGGAACGTGCTAATCCACCGCACCTCACGTTCGGGCTGGGCGTCCACCGCTGCCTAGGTGCGCCGTTGGCGCGGCTGCAGCTGGCGACGCTTCTTGCCGCCGTGGTCAGACGATTTCCCGAGCTCAGGTTGGCGAGTGACATCGATTCGCTGAGCTGGAAGCCGGGAATGGCCACGCGCGGTCTCAGCGAGATGTTTGTTGCCTGGTAGGGCTTCTCGGCCCGCTCATTCCTCGCGGACAGTTACATCAACCGAGTGTTCTTGGATAGGAATATGACTGCACCTGAAGGTGAGCGCCGGGACCTGATGGCCGGGCAGCTCGGAGTCTGGCATGCTCAGCAACTCGTCTCAGACAACTCGCTTTACAACATCGCCGAGTACCTGGAAATAATCGGCGATCTCGACGTTGCTCTGTTCGAGACGGCCTTGCGCATTGTCGTGCGCGAGGCGGATGCTCTGCACTTGCGTTTCCTTTGCGATGGCGATGGCGATGGCGAGGCGCCACAGCAGTATGTGCATAAATCGGATGACTGGACCCTGCACCTCGTCGACGTCAGTTCTGCTCGGGATCCGCGTGCGGCCGCCGAAGACTGGATGCAGACGGACATGCGTCGGCCGGTCGATCTGCGTGTCGGCCCGATCTTCACGCAGGCCTTGTTCAACGCGGGCCCGGGAAGGTTCTTCTGGTATCTGCGCGGACATCATATTGCTATCGATGGATTTAGCGGGTCAATGATCGCCGCGCGGCAGGCGCAGGTCTATACCGCATTGCTTGAGGCGCGAGAAATTCCGGCAGGCTCGCTACTGTCGCTTTCCGTTCTGCTCGACACCGATGCTGCTTACCGTGGGTCGGCCGACTTCGGCGCAGATCGGGAATTTTGGCTCCGCGTCCTTTCGGGTTTCTCCGGGGCGTCTAGCATTAGCGGCGGAGACGCGTACGGCGAACCGCGGATGCCAACTCGGAATGCCGAGGATATAGGTGCAGCGGAAGCTGCGAGGTTGCGGGCGGCCGCCCGGCGGCTGGGGGTAAGCGCAAGCGGGCTCATGGTGGCTGCCGCGGCCATGTACCTGCACCGCTGCACCGGGGACGAGGACATCGTCCTTGGCCTTTCCGTCCTGGGCCGGGGCGGCCGGGAGCAGCGCAGGGCACCCGGTATGACGGCGAATGTCTTGCCTGTTCGCCTCCAGGTTGGGTACCGGATGCCGCTTAGTGAGCTGATGGCCGAGGTGTCCAGCGTGGTGCGCGGCGCACTGAAGCACCAGCAATATCGCTTCAAGGACATGAGAAGGGACCTCGGGCTGGCTGACAGCGGCCCACTGTTCAGCCTGGTAGTCAATGTCATGGCATTCGACTATGGGATGAAGTTCGGTGATTGCGCTGTCGTTCCGCATGATCTTATCAGCACGCCGGTGAGCGACATGCGGATTGCCGTGTACGACAGGTTCTCTGGTGGAGATGCCCAGGTCGCCTTCGATGTAAATCCTGATCTCTACAGCCCGGCATCGGGAAGGGACATGAGCCGCCACTTCAGGCGGATTCTGGACTGGGTTGTGGCTGCCTCGCCTGGGGACTATGCGGGCGATGTGGAGGTGCTGGACGCCGCGGAGCGGCGGCAGCTGGTCCGGGAGTGGAATGAGACGGCGGAGGCGGTGCCGGCCGGGTCGGTGCTGTCGTGGTTCGAGCAGCAGGCCGTGCGGGTCCCGGACGCGGTCGCGGTGG